>Ga0334888_1000313_pt1 | contig 78402 bp, 67 predicted proteins | sample GraSluR1_MG_FD_207227 | JGI IMG/M metagenome (GOLD analysis project Ga0334888, IMG submission 207227) | Sludge microbial communities from methane-producing bioreactor in Wageningen University, Netherlands - Granular Sludge_3_08-R1 | ecosystem: Engineered > Bioreactor > Anaerobic > Unclassified ... | reverse complement strand
AGGAGACAGGGCGAGATCGTCTCGACCAGGGCCAGGGCCCGCCGGGTGTTCTCTTCGGACTGCCCCACCAGCCCTCCGAAGAGGGCTCCCATGTCCAGGCGAACCAGGGGCAGGTGCCACAGACCGGCCACCATCCGCGCCGTGAGGCTCTTGCCCGTCCCCGGGATCCCGATCAGGGCGATCCCCTTGGGCGCGGGCAATCCATAATCCCGGGCCTCCTGGGAGAAGGCCTTCTCCCGCTGACGGAGCCACTCCTTGAGCACCTCCAGCCCGCCCACGTCCGCCAGGGTCTCTTCCGGAGAGTAGAACTCCAAGGCCCCGGACTCGCGGACGATGGCCTTCTTCTCCGCCATGATCATGTCGATGCCCCGCTCGTCCAGACAGCCCGCCGGCTTGAGGACGCGACCCAGTGCATCGCGGACCTCGGCCACGATGGCCTTGCCGAAGACTCGTCGGGCCTGGTTGGCGGACAGGCCCAGGGCGGCCTGGAGGATCTTCTCGCGACCCAGGGGGGTCAGGTCCACCCGGATCTGCGAGCCGGCCACCAGGCGGTCCAGGATCTGTTCGAGCTGGGGGACCTCGGGAGGGGGCAGCTCCATCAGGAAGACCTCATCCTTGAGCTCTTCGGGAATCCGGGCCACCGGAGAACACACCACCAGGCTCTTGCGCGTGAGCTTCAGGCGCGAGGCCAGGTTGCGCAACTGGCGGACGATCACCGGCTGACGGTCCAGGCAGAGGTGGAAGTCCTTCAGCAGGAAGACCGAATCCCGGGCCTCATCGGCCTTGTCGATGGCCTCCAGGGCGGTCTTGGGATCCCGGGCCTCGGGGCAGACGGGGGGCGGGTTCACCTCGGAAGAGAAGCCCGCCGCCAGATCCCAGGTCAGGAGCGTGCGCCTCCCGGCCTCGCAGAGTTGCCGGAGCTCCTCCAGAAGGCGCCCCTCCTCGTGCGTGACCACCCAGATCACGGTGAAGCGGGCGCGCAGGAAGAGCTCCATCTCCTGTCTGAAGTCCATCGAAAACCTCCCGGTCCGATCAGGCGGGCCCCTCCGGATTGACGGAGCCGGCGGAATGTGGGGCCCGACCGGCCCTGGCGTCTGGTTCGTGATGCCTCCGAGGGGGTCCTGGAACGCGGTTCAGCCCTCGATCTCGAAAGCGTCCTCGTCCAACACCACGTGGGCACCCACCTCCAGCTCGATGTCGTGGGCCGTGTAGTGGGCACAGACCGCCTCGAGAAGCAGAAGGCCGCCGGCAGCGCGGCGATCGGGGAGTGCCGCCAGACCTTCCTGCAGGGCCTCCAGGCCTTCCCGCGTCAACTCACAGGGTTTTCCCCCCCAGACCCGATCCGCGGCGTAGACCGGGGCCACGCGTCCCAGCCACAGCGAGGCGCCCTCGTGGAGGGTCTCCACCCGCCCCCCCAGGGCCGCAGCCACGAACCGGACGGGCCAGTGAGGGCTGCTGCCGGCCACCTGCAGGTCGGCAGGCTGCAGGCTCTGGCGCCGCAGAAGACCTCCCAGGGCCAGGACCTGATCCGCCGGGCACGTGGGGCGCGCCAGCGCTCGGCGCAGATCCTCGTCGGAGCGCCCGGCGTGCTCGGGCGCTTCCCCTCCAGCCAGCCAGCCTTCCAGGACAGGCCCCAAGGGGAGTCGGCCGACGCTCCCTTCAGGAATCCCACCGATCTCGGCGACGAGGCCCGACAGTTCCTTCAGGAGACGGGCCCGGTCGGGGTCTTCGGGCTGGTAGCGACCGGCCACCATCGCCTGGACCGCGCGCGCGATGTGGCGCGCGGGAAGCACCCAGAAGATTCGGAACAGGGCATCCCAGTTCCGGTTGCGGGCGTTGACCCGCACCAGGAGATCCGCATCCGCCTCGGTCAGGTCGCCCAGGGTCTTCTCCCGCCGGGGCACGACGAAGAGGCCGTTCATCCGGACATTGCCACTGTGCACGATGGCCTCGCGCAGGCGGGCCTGCAGATCGGGCGGGGCGGCCTGGAACTCGGGGCGCAGCACCTGGAACTCGTGGTCGGCTCCCAGGTAATCGTCCATGCGCCCGACCAGGACCAGGTACAGGAAGGTCCGCCCCTCCAGGGAGTGCTGATGGCCGGCTTCCTCGATCACGCGGACCAGGGGCTCGCCGCCCTTCCCGGCGAGGACGAGGTCGATCATCCCGTCGATGGCGCCCGGCCGGGTCAAGCCCCGCAGGACACGCTCGGCACGGGCGCGGATCACCGGGTCCCGGTCCTCCAGGGCGGCGACCAGGGCGGGAACCTCCTCACCGTCTGAGCCCGCCAGCTCCTCCAGGCGAGCCACTGCCAGGCAGGAGAGGACCCGCAATCCCAGGGGCTCCCGGGCCGTGTAGCCAGTGGACTCGAGGATCCGGGCCAGTCGAGGCTCCCGGCCTCGGGCCCAGAGCCCGCACAGGGCGTCCACGGCCGCCTGGTCGGGAAGCTCCCGCAGGATCGCCTCGGCCCGGGCCGCCAGGTCGGGATGGGGGGAGTCCAGGGCCTGCACCAGGGGAAAGACGACGTCCGGAAGGCCCGAATGCTTCTCCAGGGCCCTCAGGCCCAGCCAGCCCAGAACCTTCCCCAGGAGGGGACGGGTCGAACCGGTCCACCGAACCCATCGGGCCAGGTCCTCCCGAGTCGGCTGCGACACGTCAGGCTCTCCCCGCCCCGAGCCGGTCCTCCCAGCCGCCGTCTGACCAGATGGCCCCCATCTCACAGAGACCGGGCCAGACGAAAGCCGAAATCGTAGGGCCGATTGACGAGCGGTGGCCCGTCCCGCTCGAATCGGCGCCGGGTGCAGGAGAAGGAGTCCGGGGACTCGTCCCTCCAGGAACCTCCCCGCACGACGCGATTCGGATTGGCCGGCGGCACCAGGACTCCCCGCCGATAGCGTGCATAAGCACCGACATCATAGCCGTCTGCGCACCACTCCAGAACGTTGCCCGCCATCTGATAGTGCCCCCAGGGGCTGCACCCGGAGGGGTGGGCCCAGACCGGACAGGTCATCGGGGCTTCCGGAGAGCGCGCTGAATCCTTCGTATACTGGCCCAGATGGCGACAGCGGGACGGACCCCAGTCGTTCCCCCAGGGATGGCGGCGGCCATCGACCCCTCGCGCCGCCTTCTCCCACTCCAACTCGGAAGGCAGCCGCAGGCCAGCCCAGCGGGCATAGGCCTCGGCCCCGGGCCAGGAGACCTGCATCACGGGGTGATCGCCCAGGCCTTCCCGGGCCGCGTATCCCTCTTCGGTGCGCTGAACCAGGCAGTCCCGGTCCATGAGGATCCAGCGGTCCAGGTCTGCCTTCTCGGGTTGGACGACCTCGAGGAAGCGAGCATACTGGGCGTTGGTCACGGGGTGCAGGGCCAGGTAGTAGGCCGGCAGGTGGACCGGGAAGGGTTCACCGTAGCCCTCGTCGCGCCCCTCGCCCCCAGCCAGGAAGACGCCCTCCGGGACCAGCAGCAGCAAGGTTCCATCCCGCGGATTCTCCAACAGGACACGACCTGCCCGGAGGGCGGCGCGCTCCAGCGGCTCGCGGGTCCAGTCTTCGGGCCAGAGGCCTGCCAGGGACAAGAGGCCCTCGAAGAAGGCGCCGCTTCCAGGCGGGATGGCCGGCGGCGGATTCAGGGGACTCATCGCAGCTTGACCAACGGCGCGTCCCGCATCAGGGTCTTTCCTGAGAGCAGGTCGCGCACCGTGACGCACAGGCGCTTCTCGCGATCGATCGAGAAGCGGGCTTCGAAGCGAGGTTCGCCCCGGGCCGCCGGGGGGTCGGCCTGGATGAAGGTCGTCGAGCCGATCGGCCGGGAGCGGAAGTCCTCGACGTCCTCCCGTGGGCTGTAGCGCGCGGAACCGTTCTCGGTGAAGACCAGCTCGAAGCCCCCTCCTCCGCACGAGGCCGCCTCCGGCCGGGCCACCTCGTAGACCTGAAGGCCCAGCCGGGTCTGGTCGGGGTGGCTGGCCTTGACGGTCAGGACCAGCGGTTCCTCGGGGCGGTCGGGCCGGGAGATCGAGCAGGGATAGGGTGTCCCCGCCGGCACGATGGTCCGGAGCACATAGTCTCCACGGGACCGGTCGTAGGGGCGCAGCGCATACTCGTGCCGGATGCGGTCGTCGAAACCGGCCCCGGATGCGTAGGCCGCAGCCCCCAGGGCCACCGCGTCGAAAGGTCGGTCGAATCGGACGATCTCCCCGTAGCGCGTGCGCAGCAGCCGGCGAACCGAGGGGATGAAGCTGGAGCCTCCGATCATCAGGCAGGCCCGCAGGTCCCCGCGACGATACCCGTGCTCGGTGGCCTGGGACTCCGCCAGCTCCAGGACCGAGTTGAGCTTGGAGAAGAGGCCGTTCTCTTCCAGCAGGTCGTCCAGGGCGGTGCGGGTGAAGGGAACCTTGAGTTCCTCCCCGGAGGCCGGATCATCCAGGTGGAAGTCCTCGGTCTCCCCTTCGCTGAGCGCCATCTTGACCCGCTCGGCCTCCCACAGGAGCTGATTGCCCGCCCCGCGTCCCTGCGCCCGCCCGCCCAGGGCCAGGGCATGGCGGACGATCCAGCCATCGATGGTGGCGCCTCCCACCTGGGCTCCAGCCTTCCCCAGGACCCGGCAACGCAGCCTCGCGGGATCCGGCTCGACCCGGACCACCGTGGCGTCCGCCGTCCCGCCCCCGAAGTCGAAGACCATGAAGGCCTCGCCGGGACGGATGCCTCCTCCGTATCCCAGCGCGGCGGCCGAGGGTTCGTCCAGGAAGAGCGGACGGGCCACCCCGGCCGAGCGCACCACCTCGTCCAGCCAGTCCTGGTAGTGCTCGAAGGCCTCGACGGGAACGGTGAAGGCGACCTCCTCGGAGGAGAGGTCCACCAGGCCGCCCGCCGCCACCAGGACCTGACGAAGAAAGTCCGCGCCGGCCTGGAAGTAGTCCACCCGGCGCCCCGCCAGCGCCCGAGGCAGCCTCATCCCCTGCCCCAGATAGTGCTTCATCCAGCAGAAGGTGGCGGGATGGGCCCGCAGATCCGCAGGTGTCAGGACCTGACGCCCCGCCCGGACGCGCTCTCCCTCATAGTGGATCAGGGAGGGGACCTGGTGGAACTCGCGGCCCTGCCAGGAACCGGTCAGGGTCAGCTCGCCCAGAGGGGGCGTGTGGCCACTCTCGAGCTCCGCGTCCCACAGAGCGACCACGGTGTTGCAGGTGCCGAAGTCGACGGCGAGTCGGCCGGACACCTCACCACCCCGGGTGGAGGTCCTGGAAGGCCTGATTCGCCAGCTCCGCTTCCTCCTCGTGCTCTGTGGAGAGTTCGCGCAGGACCACCTGCCCCCCCAACTGCTCTTCGACGGCCTGGGTGAGAGCCAGGCAGCCTGGCCCCTTCACCCCACGCACCGAGATCTGGACGCCTCCGTCCGCCGCGATGTCGACCTGGACTTCCTGGATCTCCAAGGGCGTCTCCTTCCCAGCCTCGCCGACCGGATTCTCGAACCGACCGGCGCGTTCACCTCGTGCGCTTCAGACCACCCGTCGCAACACCAGGCGGATGCCACCTTGGGGGGTCCGCACCTCCTCGGCCACCGAGAACCCCTGCTCGGCCAGTTGCGCGCGCACGGCCCGGCGGGCGTAGGCCTGCGTCAGGCGCTGCAGGAAGGCCTCCTGCTCCAGATCCTGGATCCCCCAGAAGTCGGCCACCATCTCGAAGGTCTCCCCCACCTGGGCAAAGCCGATGTCGTAGCCCGGGGTTCCGCTGGCGATCCGGATCTCGGCGGCGCGGGTGACCCCCAGGTATCCGCGGACCTCGAGGCGGCCCACCTGGGGCGAGAAGCCCAGGTCGCGAAGGGCGTCGAGCAGGTGCTGGCGGGCCACCAAGCGGGTCTGGATGCGGGTGAAGTGCGACATCTGCAAGGGACTTCACCACCCTGGCATCCGGTTCCTGGCCCTCGGGGTTCAGCCGATGGACTGCCCCAAGCCCTGCTGACGTGCCCGGCGGACGGCCAGGGCAGCCGCCGAGAGGTCTTCCAGGGCCACCCCCACCGACTTGAACAGGGTGCGATCAGGTCGGTCCTGGCGCCCGGCCAGCACCAGATCGGCCAGGGTCTGCACGGTCGACCAGTCCAGGTCGGGGACCGCCAGCAGGTCGCCCGCCTCGGTGCGTGCCGACGCCAGGTCGTCCACCACCACCAGGTCGGCGCCGCGGACCACCTCCTCGTCCACCTCCCGCCGGTCGGGCTTGTTGGAGCCCACCGGGCAGACGTGGCAGACCGGCGCCAGCATGTCGGCGCTGAGGAGGGGGTGGCGTGTCCAGGTGGCGGTCACCACCAGGCCTGCCTGCCGGACCGCCTCCGCGGCGGAGCCCGCAGGACGGGCTCGGACCCCCAGGCTCTCGGTGGCCCGGCGGCAGAAGTCCTCGCGTCGGTCTGCAGAGCGGCTGAAGACGCGGACCTCGGCCAGGGGGACTTCACAGGCCAGCGCCTCCAACTGTCCCCAGGCGACCGTCCCAGCCCCCAAGAGGCCCATGACCAGGGGACCCGGAGGAGCCAGGTAGCGGGCGCTGAGGGCCGTGGCGCAGCCCGTCCGCAACTGCCCCAGGCGGTCGGACTCGACCACCGCCTCCAGCGCTCCGGACTCCAGGCCGAAGAGAAGGGTCACGAAGCGGGCCCCCGAGGGCCCGGAAAGGTAGGTCTTCACCCCGGCCACCCCGTCGCATTGCGAGAGCCCGGGCAGGGTGTGGAGCATCTGCTTGTCGTGTCGGACCCGGAAGCGGGGAAGCTGGACGGCCTCCCCCCGAGCCAACCCACGGAAGGTCGCCTCCAGGGCATCGGTCAGATCCCGGGGCTTCAACAAGAGGGTGACGTCGGCTTCGGTCAGGTACAGAGGCATCAGGTCCCCTTCGCAGGGGCCGGGTCCGGCCCCTCCCCCACCGGAGCGGCGCTCCACTCCCCGCCCTGGCCTCCCCGCTTCTTCTCCAGACGGATGGGACCGATCTCGATCCCCTTCTCCAGGCCCTTGAGCATGTCATACAGGGCCAGGGCCGCCACCGAGACCGCGGTCAGGGCCTCCATCTCCACTCCGGTGCGGGCGTGGGTGCCGACCCGCGCCCGGATCTCGACCCGTCGAGGTGGATGGAAGCGAACCTCCATGTCCACCCCGGAAAGAGCCAAGGGATGACACAGGGGGATCAACTCGGAGGTCCGCTTGGCCGCCATGATTCCGGCGACCCGGGCCACCGCCGCGGCGTCTCCCTTGGGGACGGATCCTTCCATGAGGCAGGCCAGGGTCTCGGGCCTCAGGGTCAGCCAGGCCGAAGCCAGGGCCTCCCTCTCGGTCTCGGGCTTGTGCCCCACCCCCACCATCCGGGCTTCTCCCGACGGGCTCAGATGGGTCAGGGCGTCTCCCATAGCACCGTCCCTGCCTGGCTGAAGTCGTAGCCATCCAGAAGGCGTCCGGCGCATTCCTGGAAGTCCCGCGAGCGGATCACCCCCAGGAGGGCCTGCATGGAGTAGGCGTTGAAGAGCTTCTTGGGGATCGCCAGATCCAGGCGTTCCGGAAGACAGGGCACGAAATCCAGTCGCAGGGCCTTGGCCGCTGCCGGGATGGCCAGACCGACGTCGGCCGCCCCGCTGGAGACGATGGCCGCCGCCGACATGTGGGTGTGGGTCTCCCGGTCGTAGCCATGCAGGCTGGAAGGCTCCAGGCCATGTCGGGCCAGGTGATGGTCCAGGAGGCGACGCGTCCCGGAGCCCGCCTGGCGGTTCACCATGCGCACCTCGGGACGGGCCAGGTCCTGAAGGGACGTGATGCCTTTGGGGTTTCCCTGGGCCACGACCAGGCCCAGGAAGCGCTGGAAGAGGTTGACCAGGACGACCGGTAGATCCGCGGCCTTCTCGCGCAGATAGGGGATGTTGTATTCCCCGGTCTGCGAGTCGAAGATGTGGGCCGCGGCCAGGTGACACAGGCCCTGGCGCAGGCGTTCGATGCCCGCCTCGCTGCCGGTGTTGGCCGAGAAGAGGTGCAGGTCGGGGTTGACGTGCAGAAGATGCGTGCGCAACAGATCGTAGCAGGCATCGTGGGTGCCCAGGAGGAGGATGTTGCCGTCGATCCGCCGGACCGGGTCCAGGCGGCGGACCGCCACGGAGGCGCCGACCTCCAGGGAACAGACCTTGGCGGGGACGTGGACCATCCCATCCGCGCGGACCAGGGACATCAGCAACGCCGCTCCCCGCGAGATGGGGACCGCCACCCGCCGACCATCCACGATCCCCAGCTTGACCCGGAGGAACTCCTCCACCCCGGCCGGAGAGCACAGGCCATCTGCCAGGACGGCCTCGTCCACCACGGGTTCCCGGGGGCGCTGCCCCAGCATGGCCTCGATCACGGGACGCGCGAAGAGCTCGAAGGTCAGGAAGGCCGAGACCGGGTAGAAGGGAAGCCCCAGGACGGGCTTGCGCTCGATGGCCCCCAGGGCCACCGAATGACCGGGCTTGATGGCGACCCCGTGCACGACCAGTTCGCCCAGGCGCTCGAATAGGGTCGCCAGCAGCGGGGTCCGGTGCGAGGGTCCGGCGACCACCAGCACCATGTCGTGATGCCGGGCGGCCCGATGCAGGGCCTCCTCGACCACCTCGATCCGCTCGGCCACCACGCCCAAGGGGCAGGGCTCCCCGCCCGCCCAGTGGACCAGCCCGGTCAGGATGGGGGAATTGGAGTCGATCATCTCGCCGACCCCGGGTGGGACGCTGGCAGGGACCAGGCTGGAGCCCACCGCCAGGATGGCCACGCGGGGTCGTCGGTAGACCTGGACGGTCAACACCCCGCCCGCCAGCATGGCGCCGACCTCCAACGGCCCGATCCGATAGTCCCGCGGCAGGATCACCTCCCGATCAGCCAGGTCCTCGCCGGCCGGTCGGACGTTGCGCCAGGGTGTGGAGGGGCGATTCACCTCGACCACCTCGGTGCTGGCCAGACGGATCTCGTGGATGGGCACTACGGCATCGAAGCCCTCGGGCAGAGCCGAGCCGGTGTCCACGAAGGTGCCGTCCCGGCCCAGGTGCAGGGCGCAGGGCGAGCCGGGGGTCGCCCCCACCGTGTCGCGTGAGCGCAGGGCCAGCCCGTCGATGGCGGCGGCATAGTAGTGGGGCGAGGAGATCTGCGCCGTCACCGACTGGCTGGTCACCCGCCCCGCCGCCTCCCCCGCCGGAATCTCTTCAAACTCGGCACGGCGCAAGGCTCGCAAGAACTGCAGCTCGGAGATCCAGCGCTCGCGCGCCTCATCCAGGGGAACCTCCGGGCGCTCCAGGCCGGCGTACAGACTCTGCGGCATACCCCTATCCTTCCTCGCCTCGAAGGGCGGCCTGCGCCAGCAGGTTTCGAGCCACCTGGGGGTTGGCGCGCCCCCGCGTGCGCTTCATGAGTTGCCCCACCAGGACGTTCAAGGCCTTGTCCTTTCCCGAACGGAACTCCTCGACGGCCTGGGGATGGTCCTGGAGCACCGCCAGGACCTCTTCCTGCAGCGCATCCTCGCCGGAGATCTGGGCCAGGCCCAGGCGCTCGACCAGCTCCGCAGGCTCTCCTCCCTCCCGGAACAGGTGCTCAAGAAGCTCCCGACCGCCCTTGTTGCTGATCGTTCCCCGGTTCACCAGGCCGAGGACCTCGGCCAGGGCCTGAGGCCGCAGCCTGCCCTGAGCGAGATCGATCCCCGACTCGCGGGCCAGCCTGGAAAGTTCGTTGGCCATCCATGTGGCAACTTCCAGAGTGCCCCCGGCTGCCTCGAAGAAGTCCGCCTGACTGCGGCTGGAGGTCAACCAAGAGGCCTGGGCCGGGGTCAGGCCCGGATCCTGCCGGTAGCGCCGGGCTCGAACCGCGGGCAACTCGGGGATCGAGGCGTCGACCCGGTCCAACCACGCGCGGTCGACCACCAGGACAGCCAGGTCCGGTTCGGGGAAATAGCGGTAATCGTGAGCGTGCTCCTTCCCACGCATGGAGACGGTGACGCCTCGCTCCTCATCCCAGGTTCGCGTCTCCTGCACAACCCGCCCCCCCTGCTCCAGCAGTTCGCGCTGACGCACCTCCTCGAAGGCCAGCGCCGAGGCGACCGAGCGGAAGGAGTTCATGTTCTTGATCTCGACCTTGGTGCCCAGCTCCAGCGAGCCTCGCGCTCGCAGCGACACGTTGGCGTCGCAGCGAAGCGACCCCTCCTCCATCTTGCAGTCGCTGACCTCCAACCAGCGCAGGAGGTCTCGCAGGGCCTCGAGGTAGGCCGCGGCCTCCTCAGGCGCGCGCAGGTCGGGCTCGCTGACGATCTCCAGAAGAGGCACTCCGGCCCGGTTGTAGTCCACCAGGGTATAATCCGAGTCCCCCAACCTTCCCGCCACATCCTGGCGGCCTTCCGCCACGTGGACGGACTTTCCGGCGTCTTCCTCCAGATGGATCCTGTGGATGCGGACCCGATGGACCCGCGACCCCACCTCGAACTCCAAGGCCCCATGCTCGGCCAGAGGCATGTCATACTGCGAGGTCTGGAAGTTCTTCGGCATGTCGGGATAGAAGTAGTTCTTGCGGTCGAACTTCGAGAGGCGCGCAATCTCACAGCCCAGGGCCCGACCCGCCAGGATCAGCAGTTCGACGGCTCGACGGTTGGGGACCGGCAGGACCCCGGGCAGACCCAGGCAGACCGGGCAGACCGCCGAGTTGGGAGGGGCCCCGTAGCGGTTGGGGCACCCGCAGAAGAGCTTGGTGCGGGTGGCCAGTTCGGCGTGGACCTCCAGGCCGATGACCGTTTCGAAAACCAGGCCGGCAGCCTCGGTTGCGCTCATGCCATGCCTCCGTCGAAGAGGGCGGCCTGCGGTTGGGCCAGGTGGTAAGGACGGACCGACTGCAAGGCCTGACCGCATGCCAGGAGCCTTCCCTCATCCCAGGCCCGACCGATCACCTGCAGGCCCGCCGGCAGCCCCCGAACAGGCGCCATCGGGACCGAAAGCCCCGGCAGCCCGGCCAGGTTGACTCCCACCGTATAGACGTCAGACAGGTACATATCCAGGGGATCGGCGGTCTTCTCACCCAGCGGGAAGGCCGGAATGGGGGTGGTGGGCAAGACCAGGAGATCGACTCGGGCCAGGGCCTCCTGGAAATCCCGGGAGACGACCGAGCGCACCTTCTGTGCACGGGAATAGTAGGCCTCGTGGTAGCCCGCCGACAAGGTGTAGGTCCCCAACACGATCCTCCGCTTGACCTCGGCGCCGAACCCGGCCGCCCGGGTCCGGCGCATCATCGCGGCCACGTCCGGCCCGGAGACCCGCAGTCCATAGCGCACCCCATCGAAGCGGGCCAGGTTGGAGGAGGCCTCGGCCGGGGCCAGGATGTAGTAGGCGGGCAGGGCATATTCGAGATGGGGCAGATCGACGTCCACAAGCCGGGCCCCACAGCCGACCAGGGCCTCGGTGGCCTCCTCGAAGGAGGTCGCCATCTCGGGCTCCAGCCCCTGCAGGAAGGCCCGAGGAATCCCCAGGCGCAGGCCCTCGACCCCGCGTTCCAACAAGGCTGGATAGTCGGGAACGGGACGGTCCTCACAGGTGGAGTCCAGGGGATCGTGTCCTGCCAGAACCCCCAGCAGCAGCGCGCAGTCCCGGACGTCTCGCGCCAGGGGGCCGACCTGATCCAACGAGGATGCGAAGGCGACCAGGCCGTGGCGGGAGACCCGACCATAGGTCGGCTTCAGGCCACAGACCCCACAGAAGGCGGCCGGCTGGCGGATGGAGCCTCCCGTGTCCGAGCCCAGGGCCAGAGGAACCATCCCCGCCGCCACGGCCACCGCCGAGCCTCCGCTGGACCCTCCCGGAACCCGCCCCGGATCCCAGGGATTCCGGGTCGGCCCGAAGGCCGAGTTCTCGGTGGAGGATCCCATGGCGAACTCATCGAGGTTGGTCTTGCCCACCACGATGGCGCCGGCCGCTTGCAGACGGCGCACGACCGTGGCGTCATAGGGAGGCACGAAGGACTCGAGGATCCGGGACCCGCACGTCGTCGGCATCCCTTGCAGGCACAAGTTGTCCTTCAGGGCCACGGGAAGTCCGGCCAGCGGTCCGGGATCCCGACCCGCATCCAGTTCTGCGTCGATCCGATCGGCCTGAGCCCGGGCCTGGTCCGCCTGCAGGTGCAGGAAGGCGTGAAGGGTCGGCTCCAATCGTCCGATTCGCCCCAAGGCCTGCTCGAGAAGGTCACGGGCCCGAAGCTGACGATCGCGCAGGCGGGGCAGGAGCTGGTGGGCGGCGAGCCGGTGCACTCAATCCTCCTCGAGAATTCGCGGGATGCGGAAGTAGTCTCCCTGACGCGCCGGGGCGTTGGCCAGGACCGCCTCCGGACTCAAGGGACGATCCGGCTGGTCCTCCCGGAACACGTTGGTCCGGACCGGGACATCCGGTTGGACCCCCTCCAAATCCACTTCGGCCAGACGACCGACGTATTCCAGGACCAAACCCAATTGCAGAGCCAGGCGTTCGCGCTCGTCGGGTTGCAGGTCCAGGCGGGCCAGGCGGGCCACGTGGTCCACCTCCCGAAGGGATAGACGTGTCTGGGAATCGCTCAATGCCGGGCCCTCCGCTCTGGCCGCGGTTCGAGTCGCCCTGGGAGAGTCCTCTGGAGAATCGCCCCTCAGTCCTCGACCCACTCCTCCGCCCAGGCGGTCCGCGTCAGGTCCAGGTCCGACCAGGCGTGTTGAGACTCCAGGTCCGCCAGGCGGGCCAGCGAATCGGTCTCGAACTCGTGCAGGGCGTGGAAGAAGTGAAGGTGGTCGCGCCTCCAGGCCAGGAAATGGCCGGTTCCAGGGGTGAATCGGGCCGCGGTGGCCCGCGTCGCGATCCCGTGGACCAGGCGGAAGAAGTTCTGGAACGAGACGTAGGAGACCCGGCCCAGGAAGGCACGATAATTGACCAGGGCGGCGTCGAAGCGCAGAGGCTCATGCAGCCCCTGCACGTAGAGGTCCAGGAAGTAGGACTCGTGCTTGGAGACGACCTTGCTCTTGTCGACACCCCCGCGCAGCATGCGGGAAACGCCCCCCATCATCTTCTCGATGTTGTAGGCGTCGGTGTCGGTCTCGCGGCGTTCCAACATGGCCCCCAGCGCGACCAGGCGGACCTTCTCCCAGGGGATCTCCAGGATCTCCTGGGCCGTCTCCACCACCAGGCGATCCTCGTGGAAGGCGCCGGTCTTGACCCGCATGGGCAGAGGCAAGGAGCGTTCGTGCCGGAGCGGCCCGCGCGGTCGATCGAGCTCTTCGCGCAGCACGAAACCGGGCAGGGGGGGCTGATAGTCCCCCGGCAGGGACCGGTCGTCCGGGATGGGCGGGGTGCCCTCGGGGGGGCCGACAGGATCCATGGCTAGGAATGGGCCTGTCCGGCCCCGCCGTAGCGGTCATCACCCTGGCCGGTGATGGTGACCCGCAGGTGACGAAGCTTCAGCCGCATGTCGTTGGCGTTGTCCGAGTTGCGGATCGCCTCGTCCGCGGTGATCTTCCCGGCTTTGAAAAGCTCCAGCAGGCAGTGGTCGAAACTCTGCATTCCTTCGGGATGAAACGAATCCAACTCGCGCTTGATGGTGGTCAGTGACCCTTCGCGCAGCAACTCGGTCATCCGCGCGTTCCCCAGCATGACCTCCACGGCCGCCACGCGCTTGCCATCGACGCCGGGGATCAGGCGCTGGGCCACGATGCCCCGGATGTTCATGGACAGTTGCTGTAGCACCGGATTGTGCATTTCATCGGGAAAGAACTGCAGGACGCGCTCGATGGTCTGGACGGCGTTGTTGGCATGCAGGGTCGAGAGCACCAGGTGGCCAGTCTCGGCGAAGTAAACCGCAGCCTCGACCGAACTGACGTCGCGCATCTCGCCGATCAGCAGGACGTCGGGAGCCTGACGCAGCGCGCTTTCCAGGGCATCCTTGAAGCACATGGTGTCGCTGCCGACTTCGCGCTGACTGACGATGCAGGTGGCCTCGTCCTCGTGCAGGTACTCGATGGGATCCTCGATGGTGACGATGTGCCCGGGCGCATTCTCCTTGCGGTAGCGGATCATGGAAGCCAGGGTGGTGGACTTGCCCGAACCGGTGGGGCCGGTCATGAGGACCAGCCCCCTCTTCTGCATGGCCAGCGTCTTGAGCACCTCGGGAAGCCCCAACTGCTGGAACTCGAGGATCTCGTCCTCCACCCGCCGCAGCACCATGGCCACGGTCCCCTTCTGCTTGTAGGCGTTGACCCGAAAACGGCCCACGCCCTCCAGGGCGTAGACGAAGTTGGCCTCGGGGTGATCGGCCTCGAACCCCTCCCGCTGACGGACCGGCATGATGGTGAAGGCCAGATGCTCGGTCATCTGGGGGATCAGGGGCTGACACTCGACCGGATACATGTTGCCCTGGATCCTCAGGAACGGGACGCTGTTGGCCTTGATGTAGACATCCGAAGCCTTCTCGCGGACCGAGACCGTCAGGACCTGGTCCAGCAGTTGGCGCAGGTTCTCGACTTCCATGCTTCCTCCTCAGGCCGGTTCGAGGGGCCTTCGAGACGGCGCCCCGGCGCACCTCGACAGGCCATCCATTTCGCGCGCCGGACCCCGGCGCCCTGCCCGTTCAGTCCTTGCGATCCGCCCGGTCTCCCAGCGCCAGCTCCTTGCCTTGCAACAGGCGTTGGATGTTGCCGCGATGCCGGTACAGGGCAAAGGCCGCGGCCAGCACCCCGAAGGCGAGGTAGACGGGCGGATCATGGTAGACGATCATCAGCACGGGGACGCTGAGCAGGGCGGCCAGGGAGGCCAGCGAGCTGTAGCGGCTCAAGGCCAGCACCGCCACCCACAGCAGGCCGGCCATGGCTGCCACCAGTGGAGTCAGGCCCAGCAGGACGCCGAAGGAGGTGGCCACCCCCTTGCCCCCGCGGAAGCGCAGGAAGAGCGACCAGTTGTGCCCGGCGATCGCCGCCAGGCCGCAGGCCACCGTCACCACGGGCGCCAGGAAGTCCGGAGCCAGGGCGAAGACGGCCAGCTTCACGGCCAGGAAGCCCTTCAGGAGATCGGCCGCCAGCACCAGGATCCCCCCGGCCAGGCCCAGCGCCCGGAACGCGTTGGTGGCCCCCACGTTCCCACTACCGTGGAGGCGCAGGTCGACTCCCTTCAGGCGGCGGGCCAGGATCACCCCGGAGGGAACCGACCCGATCAGATAGCAGAGCAACAGGACGACCAGGGTCCAGAGCGGGAACATGCCGTCACCTCACTTGACGAACTTCAGCTCGATCGGGGTGCCCACGAAACCAAAGGCCTCGCGCAACTGATTCTCCAGATAGCGCCGATAGGAGAAGTGGACCAGCTTGGGGGAGTTGCACTTCAGGGCGAAGGTGGGCGGCTGCACTCCCCGCTGGCTGACGTACTTCACCTTGAGGTGTTCGCCCTTGTAGCCGGGCGGCGGACGCAGGGCCATGGCTTCGCGGATCACCTGGTTGAGCAGGGGGGTGGGCACCCGGCGAGCGGCCTCGTCGGCGGACTCCAGGGCCGCCTCGAGAATCTCGTGGGTCCCTTCTCCGGTCAGGGCAGACACGAAGAGGACGGGTGCATAGGACAGGAACTCCAGGTCGGCTGCCAGCTTCCGGGTGAACTCCTGCTTCCAGGCGGCCACCTTGTCGGCCGGGGCCATCTCGTGGAGGAGGTCCCACTTGTTGACCAGGATCACCGAGGCCTTGCCGGCCTCGTGGATCTCGCCGGCGACGCGCTGGTCCTGGGCCACCACGCCATCGCGCGCGTCCAGGACCAGCAGGGCCACGTCGGCGCGTTCCAGGGACTGGGCCGCGCGAACCCCGCTGAAGTATTCGACGTCCTCGTCCACCTTGGCCTTGCGGCGAAGCCCCGCGGTGTCCACCAGGCGAATCGGACGCCCCTCATACTCGATCAGCGTGTCCACGCTGTCGCGCGTGGTCCCTGCCTCGTGGTGGACGATGGCCCGCTCCTCCCCGATCAGGCGGTTGAGCATGGAGGACTTGCCCACATTGGGGCGACCGACCAGGACCATCGAGGTCTCGTCCAGGTCGGCCTCCTCGTCCGCCTCCGGCAGGAGCTCCAGGACCCGATCCAACAGGTCGCCGGTGCTGACCCCGTGGATGGCCGAGACCGTCAACGGCTCTCCCAGCCCCAGGGCGTAGAACTCGCAGGCCCCCGCCTCGACGGCCAGGGTCTCGGCCTTGTTGGCCACCAGCAACACGGGGGCCTTCTGGCGGCGCAGGATGTCGGCCACCTCTTCATCGAGGGGATGGACTCCGGTCCGGGCGTCCACCAGGAACAGGACCAGGGCGGCCTCCTCGACGGCCTTGCGTGCCTGCTGATGCACCTGCCGGCGCAGCACGTCGGGATCCTTGGGGTCGATTCCCCCCGTGTCGACCAGGGTGAAGGTCCGTCCCGACCAGTCACACAGGCCGTAGATCCGGTCCCGCGTGATGCCAGGCGTATCCTGCACGATGGCCGTGCGGCGGCCGACCAGGCGGTTGAAGAGGGCGGATTTGCCCACGTTGGGGCGGCCCACGATGGCCACGATGGGTGTGCTTCGAGTCGTGATCCGGGGACGAGGCTGATTCAAGGTCGTCATTCTTTCCGGGCCCGGCCATCCGGCGGAGGCCCCTGGTCGATCAAGGTTTGGATGCTGGCCATGACCCGGTCACGGACCTCCTGGATGCGCTGCTCGGAAGGTTCGGGATCCTTCCCGAAACGCATCGGGGGGCCGAAACGGATCCCGAAAGGGGGGCCGCCCGGCAGCATCCGACGTTGGACGGATTCCCGAGTCCGGAACACGGCCACCGGGACCACGGGAGCCCCGGTGCGCAGCGCCAGGAGCGCCACTCCGGAACGAGCCGGGCGCAGCCGGCCATCGCGCGAACGCGTCCCCTCGGGATAGATCCCGATCATGCGCCCGGCCTCCAGGTGCGCTCGAGCACCGTCCAGGGCCCGGCGTTTCCTGGCATCACTTCCCTCCCGGTCCACCTCCAGGCAGCCGCAGGCACGCAGGAACGAACCCAGGAACGGAACCGCGAAGAGCTCCCGCTTGGCCATGAAGAAGACCTGCCGGTGCGGGATGGCGGTCGCCAGGAGAGGAGGATCCAGGAGGGACTGGTGGTTGCTGGCCACCACGCAGGCTCCGCGATCCGGGACGTTCTCCAGCCCCTCCTCCCAGGCCCGATAGACCAGGCGGAAGAAGCCCCGGAGGGTCACCTGTCCGAATCGGTAGGCGGGCAGGATCCTCTCGACGGGCTTGCGCAACCTCATCCTCGGGACTCCAGGAATCTGGCCACCACCAGGTCCACGACCTGTTCGGCGCTCATCGAGGTGCAGTCCAACCGCTCGGCGTCGTCCGCGACCCTGAGCGGAGAGTCGTTCCGCGAGGAGTCGATGTCGTCGCGTTCACTCAACTGGCTGGAGACCTCCTCCCGGGAATACTCGCGGCCTTCGGAGAGGAGGTCGGCATGGCGACGGCGAGCCCGTTCGACCAGGTCGGCGTCCAGGTAGAACTTCAGGCGGGCTTCCGGCATGACCACCGTCCCGATGTCGCGCCCGGCCATGATCACCCCGCCCTGCTCGGACTTCCTCCGTTGACGGCGAACCATGTCCCGGCGTACGCCGGGGATACTGGCCACCCGGGGGACTGCCTGCGAGACCTCGGGCGAGTGGAGTTCTGCGGTGATGTCCACTCCGTCCACCAGCAGGCGATGCCCGGCTGCAGAATCCGGATCCGGCTGCATGTCCAGGCTCATCCCACAGGAAAGCTCCTCCAGCGCCGCCTCGTCGGCCAGGTCCAGGCCCTGTTTGAGGGCCTGGAAGGTGACAGCGCGGTACATGGCTCCGGTGTCCAGGTACACCAGGCCCAGGCGTGAGGCCAGGAGCCGGGCGACCGTGGTCTTGCCGCTGGCAGCGGGTCCATCGATGGCAATGTTCGGCAATTTCATCATGAGTCTCAGACCCCGAATATTCTGGCACAGGACCGACAACGGGGATTCTGACCCCAGCCCCCCGGGTCCTCCAGGTCAGAAATCGAGGTAGAAGCGCCCACCCGGACGAGCGACCACCAGGGTCGCGCTGTCCAGGTAGAGCCGGGCCACCCTCTGGACGTCCTGAGGGGTGATCTCCTGGAGGTGGCGCAGGTAGTACATATCCGACTCGTAGCCCAGGCCCAGGATCTCGGCCAGCCCCAGACGGAAGGCCTTCCCCTGGTTGGTCTCGCGCTCCAGGAGGTAGTTGCCGATCAGCTTGCGCTGGGTGTCCTCCAGCTCACGCTGCGAGACCCCTTCCTGCTTCAGTCGGTCCACCTCGGCCAGGATGCGACGCCGGCTCTCCCCGACGCTGTTGGGTCGGGTGATGATGTAGGCCAGCATGTGCGAGGGGCCCTCCAGGTCCGGATAGACCGAGCCCAGCTCGTAGGCCAGGCCGCGATTCTCGCGCAGTTCGGTCCACAACCGCGACGAGAGGCCCTCGCCGAGGATGCCGTGGACCACCCGCATGGCGGCATAATCCCGCGAGGTCAGGCTGGGCGCGGGATAGCCGAGGAAGACCCAGGCCAGGCGCGAGCCGGCGGCCAGGAAGACCTCCTTCTCGGAGGCCTTGGGTTCCCATTGGATGTTGACCGAGGTCTCTCGCACCGGCTCCAGCGACGCGAACTCCCGCCGGATCAACTCGGCCAGGGCTGCTCCATCCACCTTGCCGGCCACCGACAGGACCATCCGGTTGGGCACGTAGTAACGCTGGAAGTAGGCGTCCACGGACTGCGGATCGAGCTTTCGGACCGAGCCTTCCACTCCCGAGGTGGTCCGCTTGTAGGGGTGGTAGCGGTAGAAGGTGTCCAGGAAGACCTCATACAGGGCCGAGAAGGCGCCCTGATTGCCTTGCAGGGCCTGGAGCGCCTGGGAGCGGGCGCGGTCGACCTCGGGCGTGGTGCTGGCGCGCTGACGCAGGGCCTGCCCCAGGCGACCCATCATGAACTCGAGGTGTTCGGGGGTCGTCAAGAGACTGATCCGGGCATAGTCGGGCTCGGCCCGGGTCGTCACCAGGCTTCCGGTGATCTCCACGATGTCCTGGCCCGCAGCGTCCTTGGTGATCCTGTCCGAGAGCACATCCTGGATCAGGCTGGTCAACCCCGTCAGGTTGCTGCCCTCCTGCTGGACTCCGGCACGCACCAGGAGCTCCACCGCCACGATGTCCTCGAATGGCGACTCCTGCACCAGCAGCACCAGGCCGTTGGGAAGCACCAGGCGGGTGACCGGCGGCGCCGGAATGGAGCCGACCGAAGCCGGGGACGGCCTGGGAGGGGCAAGTCGCGGCCCCTCAGGCAGTTGAGCCAAGGCCGGCGACATCGTCAAGAAGAAACTCAGGGCCAGAAGCCGGAGGACGGCCAGCAGGTCCCAGCGTGAAGGGGTCAAGCAGACGCAGGCTCTCATCGTCCGGCCCTCTCTTCTTCCCCGGCGGGTCGACGGGCCTTGACGACCAGGCAGTAGCGCCCCGACCCGAGATACGTGCGGGCGGCCTGGATCACGTCCTGACGGGTCACCTTCTCGATCTCCTGGAGATAGGTGGTCGCGAAGTCCACTTCATCGATGGCGGCGTAGAAGCCGAGGCTGTCGGCCTTGCCCGAGTTGGTCTCGTTGCCCAGCAGATAGGTGCTGCGCAGGAAGTTCCGAGCGCGCACCAGGTCCCGGTCGCTGAAGTCCCCCTCCCGGACCTTCTCGACGACCGCCAGCAGGTCTTCCCGCAGAGCCTCCTCCTGGCCGGCGGGGGCGACTCCCGAAACCACGATCAGGCCGGGATGGCGCTGGGTCAGAAAATCCACCCCGGCCTCCATGGCCTTCCGGGTGTCCACCAGTTCCCGCCCCAGGAGCGAGCCGCGGCCGATGCCCAGCATGAAGGCCAGCACATCGACCTGGTAGATGTCAGGACGGTCCTGGACCGAAGGGCCAGGATACCCCAGGATGACGAAACTGGTCCGGGTGGAGGCGGAGGTCTCGACGACCCGGACCTCCTGTTCGGGAGGCGAAACCGGGTCCGGCAACACCTCCGGAACAGCGGCCTCGCGGCGGAAGGCCCCGAAGAGTTCCCGGGCCCGGGGAAGCACCTCCTGGAGTTCCACATCCCCGACGATCACCACGCTGGTCCTCTCGGGAGCGTAGAAGGCGTCGCGGAAGCGGAGGAAGTCCTGACGCTGGAAGCTGGAGATGTTCTCCTCGGTCCCGATGATCGGCTTCCCGTAAGGATGCCGTCCGTAGGCCATCTCGTAGAGTCGGGTGCTCATGACGCGCAGCGGGCTCTCGGAGCCCAGGCGATACTCCTCGAGGACGGCCTTGCGCTCCTGATCCACCGACTCATCCGACAGCTCGGCGTTGATCAGGGCGTCTGCCAGCAGGCTCATGCCCCGCTCCACCTGCATGCGGGGCAGGTTGATGTAGAAGTGGGTGAAGTCCCGGGTGGTGGCCGCGTTGGTGGTGCCGCCGATGGCCTCGATGGCGCGCTTGAACTGATGGCCTGAGAGGTTCGGGGTTCCCCGGAAGAAGAGGTGTTCGTAGAAATGGGTGATCCCGTTGGTCTGGGCGGTCTCTTCGAAGCTGCCGACCTTGACGAACACGTTGACCGAGACCGTGGGGGAAGACCGCGTCGGCAGGACCAACAAGGTGGCACCGTTGGGCAGGACCTCGCGATGCGGCTTGTCCAGGGCCAGGGCGGGAAGCGCCGTCCCCACGAGCAGCAGGAGACCAAGAAGCCAGAACCGGGCGGGCCGGTGCCTGCGGAAGCCAGGAGATGCCGCGGACAAGGGACGTCTCCCCCCTTGAACCGACGAGGAATCGATCTGGAGACTCCGCTTGGGCACCTGGCAGGTCCTACCTTTCATTGAAGACGGGGCGACGGTCAAGCGCCAGGCCCCCGCCTTCCATCAACCCGCTCGCGGCAGCTCAGGTTCCGCCCGGTCCTCAGGAACAAGGAGGGGCACATGAAGGCGCCAGGAGGCATTCGGACCTTCGCCCTCGAGAGTGCTGCGGGGCCGTGTCATTCTATCACGCCCCTTCGCGGACCCACAACCGCGACGCCCTCGCCCGCCGGAAAAGAAGAAGGCCGGTCCGAAGACCGACCTTCGTGGTACCGCGTAGGGGATTCGAACCCCTGATTTCCGCCGTGAGAGGGCGGCGTCCTAAGCCTCTAGACCAACGCGGCGCGAACTGGCTGCCGGGGAAGGATTCGAACCCTCGCGTACGGATCCAGAGTCCGCTGTCCTACCACTAGACGACCCGGCAATCTTTCCTTCAGCCAACACCCGGAAGCGTCGGCCGAAGCGGATTATAGACGACCTCCTCGGCGGACGTCAACCCTTTTCCGCAGAAGTTTGTCAACCGGAAATCGGCATGGATCAACAGATGATCCGAGCCCCTCTCCTCGCGCGGCAGCCTCTGGATGCCGCCCCCCTGGAACTCGGACTTCATGAAGTCGGGAAAGAGCAGATAGTCGATCGAGCGATGCGTGATCGGATGCGTGATCCGTTCTTGGGAGGGGACCCCGGCCAGCGCATCTTCCAGGTGCCACTGCCCTTCATCCAGGAAGACCTGGCCCACGGCGGAGTCCGGGGTGTCGTTGAAGTCCCCCGCCACCACGTAGCGCCGGCCGGGCCAGGCGGCCATCTCCTCCTGGACGATCCGGCGGGTCTCGCGGGCTTCCGCCAGACGGACATCGTCCGCCTTCTGCCCGCCGCCCTGGGCCTTGAAGTGGGAGGTGTAGACCGAGAACGGGTATGCGCCGACCTGCAGGTCGGCACGCAAGAGGTCGCGACGGAAGGTGGTGGTCTTCTTGCCATCGGGAAGCTTGAACTCGTTGTCCTTGTGACTCTCGACGGACAGGATGGGATGTCGGGAGACCACCGCCACGTCGATGCCGCGCACGTCGTTCCCCTCGACCAGGACCCGATGGGGATACATGCCGGGAAGATGCTCGTCCAGGAAGTGCTCCAGGATCTCGATGTTCTCGACCTCCTGCAAGGCGACCACGTCGGCATCGGCCTGGCGGAGAGCCTGGGCCAGCCTGCGCATGGCCTCGACGTCCTTGGGAGGCGTCGTCTCATCCTTGCGTTTGGGGTCATCCACCGCGTCGAAGAGGTTCTCGACGTTGTAGGAGGCGACCCGGAAGGTCCCGGCCGGCCTGGCCGGGGTCGGTCCCTGGGGAGGGGCGGAGGCGACGTGGGGGGTGATCTGGATGGGTCCCATGTCGGTGTTCTAACGCTCCCGTCCGGCAGGGACGAGGGGGTCCGTCAGGACTCCGGACGGGATGGTCGGAAGTTCACAATCCGGACAGGTCGTCCCCCGTTTTCCCCGACCTCGGAGGGGTCACGGAACAGGAAGTCCGGCCGGGACGGGGAACCAGCCTGGAAGAAAATTCTTCCAGGAACGGACGGTAGAACACGATGCAGCGAACCCTGGTCCTGTGCCTGATGCTGGTGGCGGCCGTGATGCTGGCCACCGCCTCCAAAGCCGGTGCCCAGATCCTGCTGGTGACCGGGGAATACCGGGTCGTGGACCTGGACCAGTCCAAGAACCGCATCGGCGTCGCCCTGCTTGAAGCCCGGCCCGACGTCCGTCAGAACTGGGTCTACGTCAAGCTGGAGACCGAGGTCGTCCAACGGCACCAGAAGGACGGCTGGATCAAGGACGAGATGCTCAAGCCCGAGCAGATCTGGTCCGCCCTGCACAAGGGCGACAAGATCAAGGTCCAGGGCGGCCGCGGCTGGGACGGCTCGATCACGGCGAAGTCGATCTGGTTCTGAGGATTCTCCAGGGCAGGCTCAAGAGCCAGAAGATTCCCAGGGCCAGGGCGGTCCCGCCCGCCAGATACCAGGGCCAGGGCCCCAGGTGGTCCAGGACCGAGGAGCCCTGCGGCTTCTGGCAGAGGTATCCGTAGTTCCAACCAAAAGCTGCGTCCAGCAGGCCGACGACTCCGACCCAGACCAGGAACCAGGCGAAGGCCCGCCACATCCCCTCGGGTCGAGGCTCAAGACCCAGCCCCCCCACCAGGTGGACCACGGCGACCACCAGCAATCCGTGCCCGATGAAGAACCGCACGAACTCGGGCGAGGGGAAGCCGGCCTGCAGATCCGGGGTGATCAGGGCCTGGGCGCTTCCCCCCAATCCCCAGTAGTAGAGAAGTTCGCTGCCTGCCCGGCGAGGACGGAGCAGAACCCCGATGGCCAGAAGGACCAGCAGATTGCACAGATGCAGGGGCAAGGCGTATTCGAGCGTCAGGTTCCCGGCCCGCCAGACCAGCCAGTAGGAGTGGACCGTGTAGACACCCAGTGCGCCCGCCAGGACCTGACCCAGGCGCCATCGAGCGGGTGCGCTGAACCGGGTTTCGCCGGCGGCCACGAGGGCACAGGCCAGGGCCACGACTGCCAGGGCGCCCAGGTGAGCGGGGCCGAAGAGACGGAATTCGGCGTTGGAAGGCATCGCGCCCTGGCTTCCCCCGCTCCGGAGGGGATTCCTCCGCTCAGCGTGCTGGCGCCTCTCCCCTGCCCGCCTCCAAGGCGTGGGGCCCCGGCGGGACCTGGTCCAGCATCGGTTCCACGCCCAGCTCCTCTGGGCGGGCCCCCTTCCAAAGCCCCTGCCGGAACAAGGTCACCACGACCACGCCGCGCAGCATCGTCAACAGGCTGATCGCCCACCAGATCGCCGAGATCCCCATCCCCCAGCGGAAGACCGTCAGGTGGGCGGCGGGCACGCGCATCAAGGTCGCAGGGACCGAGACCAGCATCGGTGGGAGCGTGCGCCCCGCCCCGGCGAAGGCCCCGTCCAGGACCACGGCCACCCCCATGAAGACCTGGGAGAGCGCGATGATCCGCAGGTAGTCCACTCCGAGCTGACGGACCAGCGGGTCCCGCGTGAAGAGGGCCACCAGGGGCTCGGGCAGGCACCAGAAGACCACCGAGGCCAGTGCGGTGAAGGCAGCCACCATGCCAGCGGCGCTCCAGGCCGCCTTCTCGGCGCGGTCCAGGCATCCGGCGCCCACGTTCTGGCCAACCATGGTCACGCAGGCCAGCGAGAAGCCATAGCAGACCAGGTAGCTGACCCCCTCGATGCGATGCCCGATCCCCAGAGCCGCCAGGGCTTCGGGGCCAAAGTGCCCCACCACCGGAGCCAGCGCCATGAAGACGCCGCTGAAGACCAGGGAGGCCACGGAGGGAGGCAACCCGATCCCGACGATCCGCCGCAAAGCCTCCCAGTCCACCCGGGGGGGGTGGAACTCGGGCAGGCGGTACACCAGGCGCCTCCGAGCCAGCAGGCGGAGGTAGATCAGCAGGACCAGCCAGAAGGAGAAGTTCGTGGCGATGGCCGCCCCCAGGATGTCCAGACGGGGGAACGGCCCCCACCCCAGGATCAGGAAGGGGTCCAGGACGAAGTTCACGGTGAAGCCGACGGCGAAGACCGCCAGGGGCGTCCGGGTATCGCCGTATGCCCTCAGCACCGAGGAGATGGCCTCGTTGGCGCAGTGCACCGGCGCAAACAAGAAGATGAAGGCCAGATAGGCATAGCCCAGGTCGGCCAGGGGCTCGACCGACGGGTGGCTCCCGGCCATGAGCCGGATCAGGTCCCGCCCCCAGAGGAGCACGACCAGGGCCTGAACCACGCCCAGGGCGATCGCCGCCATGATCCCCAGGGCCGCGATCCGGCGAGCTTCACCCAGAGCCCCGCGACGGCTCCGGGCTGCCCCCAGGCGCTGGGCCACCAAGGCATTGGTCCCCGTCGTGACGATCCCGGCGACGGCAAAGAGCATCCAGATGGGGAAGCTGGCCAGGTTGACCGCAGCCAGCGACTCGGTCCCCGTCTGCCCCACCCACATGGCGTTGACGAGGTTGAAGGCCGTCTCGAGAAACATCGAGCCCATCAGGGGCAGGGCCAGATGGAAGAGCCCGCGGGAGACGCTCCCGCGGGTGAGATCGAAGGGTTTGGGGCTCATCGGGATGGTTGTGGTGTTACAGGAAGAAGTTCAGATCCAGGTCTTCGCGGCTTTCCCGGTTGATGCGCATGGCCTCGTTGATCTTCTCGTTGCCCTCCCAGAGCAGCCGCAATCCCTCCTCGAGGTGGCCTGCGTCGCCATCCTGCAGGTACAGCCAGAGCTCCTGCATGCCCACCTCGTACAGGTCCACACCCCGCAGGCCGGCTTCGACCTCCTCGGGGGCTTCCTCGTGATAGCGGCTCTCCTCGATGAAGGCCCGACAATCGACGGCCTTCTCGGTCAGGGTCTCGAAGACGTGAAGGAGGAAGGCCTCGAAGTCCTCGGCATTCCACTCACCCGCACGGGTGCGCTCCACGGCCTGCTGAAACTGCTGGTACCGCCCCGTGACTCGGTCGAACAGGGGCCTGTCTCCTTCCAGGTGGTTGGACCTCGCCGCCCCTGGCAAGGTCCGGGCTTCCTTCGGGTCCCGGACTCCGGGTCCCTTTGCCGGGAGGCAGGCCCGCGCAGGTTGCCTCGGAACCGGGCCGGTGTGATACACTGCCCCCGAAAAGAGGCTGAAGAGAGGTCAAGAGAATGCCCGTCTACGAGTACGCCTGCGCCCGCTGTGGGAAGGACTTCGAGAAGCTGCTCTGGCGCTCGGACGACCCCGTCGAATGCCCCGAATGCGGGGCCCCCGAGGTGAAGCGACGCCTCTCCTCCTTCAGCGTGGCCCGCAAGTCCCCGTCCGCGCCCTGCGGCGAGTTCCCGGCGGGAGGATGCGCCAGTTGCCCTGGCGGAGCCGGCATGTGCGGATTGTAGGGGGCCCTGGCTCGGCCCGGAACCGCTGACCTCGACCGTTGCCGTGGCCGCCACCGTCATGCTCGGCTTCACGGAAAGGCCGGCCACCCTCCCGGCGCGGCTCCTCAACCCGCTGCTGCGAGGGCTGGACGCCTGGGCCTGCTGCGCCGGCTGAACCTGCTGCCTGCCGAGGCGCTGCCGGCTTGATGCTCGTCCACCTCCGGCGCTCCGAGGATCCTGGCCGGACGGCGAGAATTCCAGGCCTCGACCCTGCAACGCGAGGTAGAGGATGAGCGTGGAAACCCCGACCGGCAAACCCCTGGAACTCTCTGACCTGCTGGTGACCATGGTCCAGAGGGAGGCCTCCGACCTCCATCTGGGGGTGGGTTTCGCCCCGTCGATCCGGGTGGACGGAACGCTCTCTGCCCTGGAAGGGTATGGCCCCCTCAACCAGGAGGCCATGGAGAACCTGCTCCACCCCCACCTCCTCCCCGAACAGCACGAGGCCCTGAAGACGACCCGCGAGTTGGACTTCTCCTACTCGGTTCCTGGCGTCTCGAGGTTCCGGGGCAACGTCCTGTGGCAACGCGGCACGCTGGGCGCGGTCTTCCGGGCCATTCCCACCCAACCGCTGAGCATCGACGAGCTGGGAATGCCCCCGATCATCAAGATGCTGGCGGCCCGCCCCCGGGGACTGGTCCTGGTGACCGGCCCCACCGGAAGCGGCAAGTCGACGACGCTGGCCGCCATGATCGACTACATCAACACCAAGTTCTCCCACCACGTCGTCACCATCGAGGACCCCATCGAGTTCCTGCATCGCAACAAGAAGTGCATCATCCGCCAGCGGGAACTGGGCTCGGACACCATGACCTTTGCTGCGGCCCTCAAGCACGTCCTGCGCCAGGATCCCGACGTGATCCTGGTCGGCGAGATGCGCGACCTGGAGACCATCTCCCTGGCCGTCACGGCGGCAGAGACCGGTCACCTGGTGCTGGGGACCCTGCACACCACCTCGGCCACCAGCACGGTGGACCGCATCATCGACGTGTTCCCGGCGGCCCAGCAACAGCAGATCCGGATGCAGTTGTCGGCCACGCTCCAAGGCGTGGTGGCCCAGGTCCTCGTGCCCCGGATCGGGGGACGCGGACGGGAGTGCGCGATGGAGATCATGGTGGGCACCGGCGCGGTCCGGAACATGGTTCGCGAGGGCAAGACGCACCTGTTGAACAACCTGCTGGCCTCAGGCAGCAACGTGGGGATGCAGACGCTCAATCAGGCCCTCAAGGCCCTGGTCGAGAAGGGCCTGATCGGACTGCCCGAGGCGCTGGAGAAATCCAACGACGCCGGGGAGCTCCAAAGCCTGATCCAGACGCGGTTCTGACCATGAAAGTCGAGAGGGACGGCCCCTTCGGACCGTCCCTCTCGACGCGTCGACTCCGACCGATCAGGGACCGGCGAAGATCTTCTTCACCAGCAACTCGGCCAGCTTCACGCTGGTCTGCGTCCTGTCCAGATCCGGATAGACGGCGGGTTCCCAGGTGATGTTGAAGCACGTGGGTCCCCTCAGGCCCACCAGGCGGACCATGGTCTGTTCACCCTGGGAAACCTCTCCCAGCGAAGCCACTTCCCACATCGGGCCCGGCACTTCGACCGGGTTCTTCAAGAAGCCGACGGCTTTGTCGTAGCCTTCCCGACCATCCTCGGTGCGCACCTCGAAGCGCACCTTGCTGAAAGGAACGCTGCCGATGACGTAACCGCCGACCGGCTTTCCCGCCGGGGCGTTGCTGGCGGCCTCGGGGAAGTAGGCGAAGCCCTCCTTGCCCATGATCTCCGTCACCTCATGGGGCAGGATGGCCATGTCCATGGTCCAGCCGGCCGGCATCGTGACGGTCTGCGACAGAGTCGGCTCGGAGGGCGGCGGAGCAGACGCTTCAGGAGACGAGTCGGCGGGAGCCGCCACCGGAGGCGGCGCGGCGCCGGTCTCGGGAGCCTCGGCGGGCTTCTGTCCGCAGGCGCTCAAGGTCAGGACGCTCAACGCGGCCAGGAACAGCACAGGGATCTTCATCGGATTGCCCCTCTCCTCTGAATTCAGCCTGCCAGGACGCAGGCCTGGAGGTGGGAGGGCTTCGAGAGGCCTCTCCTCGCTTCCCTTGCTGTGGAGGAATTTTCTTTCCAGAAGAACAATCAAATCCCGAGCGACTTCAGCGCTCCACGCCCGCCGCCCGAAGGATCCGCCGGGGCAACTCGGTCTGGTCATAGGTCCCGGTGAACCCGATTGAGCCGGGGCCTTCGGCGTAGACGGGCACCGGATTCCCCGTATGGCGACTGGTGGAATAGCTCAACGTCACCTGGCGCTGGCTGGGAACTCCGCGCTCCAGCGTCAGGTTTCCCGTGTCATGGTCGGCACTGACCACGACCAGCGTGTCCTTCGACTCTTGGACGAATCGTCGGCAGATGCCTGCCGCCGCATCGAGTTCCAGGACGTGCCGGAGGCCCTCCTCCGGCAGTTGCTTGTGCCCGGCGTGGTCGATCTGATCGTGGACCACCACCAGAAAGAAGCCCTTCTTCGCCGAAGCCAGGAAGCCCAAGGCCCCCTGGACCAGGCCAGAGGTCGTGAGGTAGGAACCCGGCTCGGCGGGCTGGCCGACCTCAGGCCTCTCGAAGAAGCCCAGCGTCCGACCCCTGGCCAGGGTCCCCACCTGCTCGATGCCGCCCGACAGACGCCATCCCTGGGGCTCGGGGAAATGCCTGCGCCCACCGCCCAGCAGCAGGTCCAGACGGCTGTCCAGAAGTTGGGCTGCAATCTCCTTCTCGGCGCTCCGGTTGGCCACGTGGGCCGCGAAGCAGGCCGCTGGAGCCTGGGTCAGGCTTCCTGAGGTCACCAGGCCGGTGGCCTTGCCGGCGGCCCGGGCCTTCTCCAGGATCGTCGGCAGGACGGCCCCGTCCGCCCTGGTCGAGACCCGTCCATTGGGAACCGAGACCCCGGTGGCCAGCGCCGTCCCCCCCGCCGCGGAGTCGATCGGAAGAGTCTCGGAGGTGGCGGTCCGGAGCAGGCCCGTGACGCTCATCCGCTCCATATGGGTCGGCGCTCCGGAACGAAGGCCGGCAGCGGTCACCAGACCCACCCCCATCCCATCCCCGATCAACAGGATGACGTTGCGGGGGGTCGCGGGCCCAGGCCCGGCGGCCAGGAGCAGTCCCGCCACGAATGCCAGCCCCAGGACCAGACGCTGGATTCGGATCATCACGCCTCCTTGGGGCCCTTGCCTGCCCGGGGCCCAGAAGGGACCCCTTCGAGGCCGGTGAGAGGTTCCTGCAGGAGCGCGGGCGACTCCGGATGAAGACCCTCCGGGCCTGCCGCCTGATGCGCCGCAGCCAGGGCGGAGAAGGCCCCACCCCGCGACTGGAGGCATGGAATGTCGCTCCGCCACCACGAGATCGCCGAGACGGACCACCGGATCCTGAACCCCCTGCTGGCCGGAGACCTGGTCACCCTGGCCGAGGCCGCCGACCTCCAGCCTGGGATGAGCGTCCTCGACCTCTGCTCCGGCAAGGGGGAGATGCTCTGCCAGTGGGCCCGGTCCTGCGGTGTGACAGGCGTGGGCGTGGACTTCAGCCAGGTCTTCGTCGCGGCGGCCCGCTCGCGCGCCCTCGAGCTGGGCGTGTCCGACGCCGTGTCCTTCCTGGAGGCCGAGGCGGCCGAACAATCCCGGGTGCTGGCACGCGAACGCCCGTCCTCCTTCGACGTGGTGGCCTGCCTCGGCGCCACCTGGATCGGCGGGGGACTGGCCGGCACGGTGGAACTGATGCGTCCCCTGGCCCGCCCTGGAGGCACCCTTCTGGTGGGAGAACCGTTCTACGAAGAGCCGCCACCCGAGGCAGCCTTTTCGGCATGGGGCTTCGAAGCCGATTCCTACACCTCGTTGGCGGGGACCCTGGACCGGCTGGAGGGGCTGGGCCTGGACCTGGTGGAGATGGTGGCCGCCGATGCCCGCGGCTGGGAACGGTACGAGGCCAGTCGCTGGAAGGCGCTCGCCCGCTGGCTGGAGGCCCATCCCGAAGACCCGGAGCGGGAGGCTTTGGCCCGGTTCCTGGCCAACGACCGACGGGCCTACATGGCATGGGGCCGCCGCTACCTGGGCTGGGCCGTCTTCGTGACCCGCCCGAGGGGGTAGGCCTCGGCGCTCCAACCTGTCAACTGCCCTTGGGAATGGCCTCCGAGCCGGGAAACGCGTGCCGAATCCCCACCCGGCCGAAGGCGAGGCGTCTCAACGGCGCAGCATGTCGATCGGTGCAAGTCCACTTCAGTGCCCCCAGGCGCTCCGGCATCGACACCAACCGCCCGTCACAGGGCGCACGCTCCAGGAGGTTCCCCATGACGCTCCGTCCCCTGGTTGATGGAGCCGAACCCAGGCCACCGCCGTGGTGAAGCGATGACCCCGGCGTGGCTTGGAGGTCGTGCCGCGCCGACCGGCCAGGAGCAGGTTGCCGACGCCCCGAACCGATCTGCCCGGTCCAGGACCGCACGCCGCCCCGGCTTCTGGTGTTCCTGGTTCTACAAACGCCCCTGGAGCAGGACCCCCAACCCGTGCCATCGCAGCCCGACGCACAACAAGGTCAGGGCGACGCAGGCCAGGACCAGCGCGGTGTCGACGGTCCGCCACCGGAAGTCCAACCAGGAGGTTCGTGGACCTCCCCCGTATCCCCGGGACTCCATGGCCATGGCCATCTGGTTCACCCGCCGCAGGGACAAGACCAGCAAGGGGACCAGCATGGGAACCAGGCGCCGCACGCGGGAAGGCAGACTCCCCCCCTCCAGGTCCAGGCCTCGCACCCGCTGCGCTTCGAAGACCATCCGGGCCGTGTCCGAGAACTGCCCGGCCAGGCGAAGGGACAGGGACAAGGTGAAGGCCGCGGGATACGGGAACCCCAGGCGATGCAACCCCCAGGCCATCTCCTCCACCGTGACCCGGGTCAGGAAGGCCAGACCAGCCAGGCTCCAGGATCCAAAGCGCAGACCCATGGCCAGTCCGAACCACCCCGAGACGTCACGCCAGGCCAGGGGCCCCAGGTGGAACAGCACCTCTCCCTCCCCCAGGAAGACCCCCCACAACAGAGCGCTGCTCAGGACCAGGGAGGGCAGCAGAAGAGCCGCTGCCCGCAGTCGACCGGGGTCCAAGGCGCCCAGGGCGACCAGCAGGTAGGCGGCAAACACCGCGGCGCTGGCTGGCGGAGAGTTGAAGCAGATCGGTGGGACGAAGCTGCACAACAAGATCAGGATGCTGGCCCTGGGGTCCAGCCTCAAGCCAGGCACGCCGCGAGCTCCTCGACATGGCAGGCCTGCAGGCCCAGGCGAGCGGCCAGCTCCACCAGGGGCGGCGCATGCAGGCCGGCCCGGTCCAGGGCCGGGGAATCGTGCAGCACCTGACGCGCGGACCCGTCGCGCAGGATGCGCCCGGCGTCCAGAAGGACGATCCGCCTGGCGTGGTGCGCCGCCAGCTCCATCGAGTGGGTGATGAAGAGGATGGTGTGCCCGGAGCCGGCCAGGCCGTGGAGCAGGTCCATCATGGCGGCGATGCTGGAGGCATCCAGGCCGGTCGTGGGTTCGTCGAAGAGGAGGATTCGCGGCCGCGCCGCCAGGGCCGAGGCGACGGCCAGGCGTTGGCGGTCTCCGCGAGGAAGCGCGAAGGGGTCCTCCGACTCCAGGCCATCCAGGCCAACCGCAGCCAGGGCCTCGGTCGCCCTTTCGGCCACCTGCCCGGGCGTGCATCCCAGGTTCCTGGGACCGAAGGAGACCTCGTCCAGGACCGTCTCCGCAAAGATCTGGTGGTCGGGGTTCTGGAAGATGTAGCCGACCTCGGTCCCCAGCCGGGGGGCGGCCCTGGCGCCGATCTCACGGCCGCGGACCCGGACGGTCCCGGCCGTCGGGTGAACGAGCCCCGCGAGATGTCGTGCCAGGGTCGTCTTGCCTGAACCGTTGCGTCCGAGGATCGCCACCATCTCCCCGCCCCGAACCGTCAGGTCCACTCCGGTCAGGGCGGCCGTCCCGTCCGGGTAGACGCAGGACAGTCCCTTCGCCTCCAGGACGGGAGGCCCGAGCGAAGGTGGTTCCGCCGGGGCGACCCGATCCCGGGGAGTGGCCGGGAACAGTCCGATGGCCTCCTCCACGGACGCCGGACGCTCGTCGCGCCCCATCCTTCGGAACAAGGCGGCCAACGGGAGAAGGGGCACCCCGGCCCGATCCAGCAGCTCGTCGTCGGCCAGGATCGAGGCCGGATCCCCCTGGGCCAGCACCTGCCCTTCCCTCAACAGGAGCAACCGGTCCACCCCCTCCAGATGGCTGGGGTCGGAGGCGGTCAGGATGCCAGAAGGAAAGTTCCGGCGAAGAGTCGACCACAATTGGGGCCAGCCCCCCGGATCCAGATCCGACCAGGGTTCGTCCAGGAAGAGCAGCGCCGGCCGCAAGGCCAGGACCGAGGCCAGGACCAGTCGCTGGCGCTGCCCTCCCGAGAGCGTGTCGGGAGGACGGGCCTCCAGACCCTCCAGGCCCACCACCGCCAGGGCCTCCCGGATCCGCTGTTCCATCTCCGGCCGGCTCACCCCCAGGTTCTCGAGGCCGAAGGCAACCTCCAGGTCCACCCGGCCCAAGAAGAGCTGCGCCTCGAAGTCCTCCATCACCAGACCGATGCGGGCGGCCCGGGCGGCCCGATCCCAGTCGCCCGGAGGTCGCCCATCCAGCAACAGGCGACCTTCCAGGACGCCCGAAGCAAAGCGTGGCAGCAGGCCGCAAACCAGGCCGGCCAAAGTCGACTTCCCGGCACCGGCGCCGCCCAGGACCCCCACCCATTCTCCTGCCGCCACCTCCAGGTTCAGCCCGCGAAGAGCCCGTTCCGTGGCGCGCCGATAGGTGAAGCCGACGTTCTCCAGGCTCAGCAGGCTCACAACAAGGCCAGGCCGAGCAGGAGAAGACCCAGGGCGGCAGCGCCCACCGACGCCACGCCCGGCACGCCGGTGGAAGTCGCCACGAGGCTGCCCAGGCAGAGCGCATTGAGGGCCAGGAAGCCTCCGCCCGCCCCCAGGACCAGCAACCCCAGAGCCAGTGTCCGAAGCTCCGGGCGGGCTGCGGGCAGGTCCTCCCCCAGCTCCCAACGGTCCACCCGCGGCCCCAGGATGGCCAGCAGAAGGGGGCCCAGGACGATGCCGAAGACCGCGTTGTTGAGGAACACCACGTTGCCCAGAACCAGGAAGGGGAGAAGCCCCAGGACGTCCAGGCCCCAGCCCAGGGCCAGCGCGCAGGCCGCGCTGGACAGCAGGATGGCGGGGAGCGTCCGGATCAGGAGGGTTCTGGAGAAACCCGGAGGGCGCTGGCGCCCAGCCAGCAACGAGGGCAGGCCGAAGGCGGCCCCCACCCTCCAGGCGACCATGGCCAGCAGGAAGTTGGCGGCGAAGCCCACGGCGCTCCCCGGACCGAACATGCCCCCCAGGATGTCCTGAATCAGGTTCCCCAGGCCAGCTCCCCAGCAGGCGGGGGCTCCCAGCAGAATCCCAAAGACCAGGGGGAACACCGCGGCCGGGCGCAGGTCCAGGAAGCCTGGGACGATCTGGAAGTACTTGGTGACCAGCCCTCCGGCGGCGTAGACTCCGGCCGTCATGGCCAGCAACGCGAGCTTTCGCGGGTCCTTCCACATGGTCAGCAGGGCGAGGTAGGCGTGCACCGCGCCCAGGCTTCGCACCGCACCTCCAGGACCCTGCCGGCGCGCAGAGCCACAAGAGGTCGGCCCTTCCCCCGCTGGCGGCCGACACGGGCCCCTGCCCCGGTGCAATCCTCAAGCGGGATCCTGCCCGGGCAGGATCCCGGGTCGCTCCTCAGAACCCCGGCGAATCCCGCTTCAGGAGAGACTCCCTTGGCTTCCTCCCCGCAAATCGAGCAGCAGGTCCGCCGACTTCTCGCCACCCTGGACCCCGAGACCCGGACCATCCTGGAACTGCGCCACGGGCTCACTGAGGACGGCCGACGGCGCACCTTGACGGAGATCTCCCGTCTGACCGGGAGAAGCCGCGAGGAGCTGCGGCGCATCGAGGCCGAGGCCGCCGCGCGCCTGCGGGGCTGAGCCGGCCGCCCGGGAGAACCAGTGCAGGGCGATTCCCGCCACCACGGCGACGTTCAGGCTCTCCTTGACCCCACGCATGGGGAGGACGAGATGCTCGTCGCAGGCCGCCAGCACCTCGGGCGAGACACCACCCGGCTCATTGCCCAGCACCAGACACAGCGGAGACCGGGATCGGGAGGCTTCCAGAGGCACGGCGAGGTCCGTCAGTTCCAGCGCCACCAGGGCCACGCCCTCCCGCCGCAGACCCTCGATGGCCTGGAAGGGATGGGGGTGATAGCTCCATGACACCGCCTCCTCGGCGCCCAGGGCCGTCTCGTGGAGGCGGGGGTGGGGCGGAATCCCGGTGATGCCGCACAGGAAGACGTGGGTCGCCCCCAACCCGTCGGCGCTGCGCAGGATGCTGCCCACGTTCCACAGGCTGCGGATCCCATCCAACAGCAGGCAGACCGAACCGGCGGCCAGAGCCGGAACCCGCCTGGCTGCCTGCAGACGACGGGCCTCGAGCACAGGCTCGTGACGCACCAGGCGCGGACGGACCGGGCGGGCGCAACCCGGACACGGGCCATCCCGAGGCGGGTCTTCGACCGGGAAGACGCACAGGCAATCCGGATGGGGGCAGCGGGCGGGTTCCATACGACTTCGGGACGGACCTCGGGGCGGGGGATGACCTCTCTCCATACCCGACGCGCGGAGAAGCTCCTCCTGGTTGAACCCCGCGCGTGAAGGGAGGTCCCCACTCTGCGTGCCCTGCGCCGCCTGCCCCGCGACGGCGTGGATCCCGTCCCCGGAATCGACCGCCGCTCTGCTCCGGCCGTAGCCGAACCGCAACCCGTCCCCTGCGATGTGCACGATGTGCGGCAGAGCCCTCCGACCAGGCCGACCCGCGCCGAACCGGTTCGACGGTTGGGATCCGGGTACAATAGACGCGGTTGCGCTCCGCGGGCTCTGTTCCTTCGAGCGATCCCAGAGCCCACGCGGAGGCGCCCGGAAGGGAGTCGTCGATGGCAGCCTGCACGACATGCGGCTTCCAGAGCCCGTCCGCCTTCAAGTTCTGCGGCCAGTGCGGTTCCCCGCTGCCCGAGGCTTCCTCGGCCGCTTCTCCCCCGGAGGCCGAGCGCCGCCAACTGACGGTCCTCTTCTGCGATCTGGTCGGCTCGACCGCGCTCTCGGAGCGACTCGACCCCGAGGACCTGCGAGATCTCCTGGCCACCTACCATCGGACCTGCGGGACGATCATCCAACGGCTGGGGGGACACCTGGCCCAGTTGTTGGGGGACGGCCTGCTGGTCTATTTCGGCTTCCCGACCGCGCATGCCGACGATGCCCGCCGAGCCGTGCAGGCCTCGTTGGAGATCCTCGAGACCTTGGAGAGGACCCCGGTGCGGATCGGCATCCACACCGGGATGGTCGTGGTGGGTGATTTGGGCCACGGGGGACGCCGTGAGCAGCTTGCCCTGGGCCAGACCCCCAACATCGCCGCCCGTCTGCAAGGTCTGGCAAGACCGGACACGGTGGTCCTCAGCGAGGACACCCGAAGACTCTGCGAGCACGACTTCCATTTCGAGGATCTCGGTGAGCACGACCTCAAAGGGGTCAGCCGACCGATCCGCGTCTTTCGCGCCGTCGAACCGGCCGCCCGCCAGTGGCCTCCGGCGCGAGATCCCCTGCCGCTGATCGGTCGGGAAGCCGAGTTGGAAACCCTGGGCTGGTGGTGGAACCAGGCCCGTTCCGGTTCCGGGAGGGTCGGAATCCTCCGGGGACGTCCCGGGACGGGACGCTCCCGCCTGGCTCGCGAGCTCCGGGCCCGGGCCCTGGCCGAGGGGGCCCGAACCCTGGTGGCCTGCTGCTCGGAGCTGCACCGGGGGACCCCCCTGTACCCGGTGATCGACCTCTTCGAACGCCTGCTTGGCCTGGAGCGGGGCTCCTCGCCGGAAAGCCGCATCGAGCGCCTCCGGTCCACTCTTCAGGGGCCTCCCGAGACCCTGCCCTACCTGGCCACCCTCCTGGGCTTGCCCTCCCCGGATCCCGTGCCTTCGGGAATCACTCCCCAGGCTCTGCGCCAGCGGATCCTGGGAGCCCTGGGGGCCGAGCTGGAGGCGATGTCCGAGAGTTCCCCCGTGCTGCTGGTTTTCGAGGAACTCGACCTGGCCGATCCGACCACCTTGGAGCTGGTGGCCCACCTGGCGGAGCGGGTGGCCAGGAAGCCCATCCTGATCCTGGCGCTCCTGGATACGCTCGCGCTCCCACTCCCGGACGGCGTGCCGGTGGCCGAAGTGGAGCTGGGCCCCCTGTCCTGGGCCCAGACCCGCCAGCTCGTCCGCACCCTGGCCCCGGAGCTGGACGAGGACTCGTTGGAGATCCTGGCGGCGCGCTCCGATGGTGTCCCCGTCCATGTCCGGGAGCTCGTCCGTCTGGCCCAGGAATCCGGGGACACCCAGGGCATCCCCTCCTCCTTGCAGGGCTCGCTGATGGCCCGGCTGGATCAGCAGGCCGACTCCAAGCAGGTCGCCCAACTCGGCGCCACCATCGGGCGCCGCTTCCGCCGGGATCTTCTGGCCGAGCTCTCCGAGGGGCCCGTCGCCCCGCACCTGGACCGACTGGTCCGCAATGATCTCCTCGACCACCGGGAGGACCGCTACGCCTTCCAGAGCGCCCTGCTGCACGATGCCGCCTACCAGTCCCTGCTCAAGAGCGTCCGCCAACGCTATCACGAGAGGATCGCGGCCACCCTCGAGCGCAGCTTCCCGGAAATCCTGGCAGGGCAACCCGAGGTTCTGGCCCACCACCTGACCGAGGCCCGCGACTACCCCAGGGCCTTGCATTACTGGATCCGGGCCGGCGACCTGGCCATGACCCTCTCGGCCAACGAGGCCGCCCTGCGCAGCTACGAGCGGGCCCTGGGTCTGCTGGTCCACCTGGCGGAGCCCTCGCGTTCCGAGTCGGAGCTTCGCCTGCGGACCTCCATGGCCCCCGCCCTGATCGCCCTTCGGGGCTATGCCTCCTCCGAGGTGGAGGAGACCTACGAGCGGGCCCGCGAGCTCTGCCGGCTGCTGGGCGAGAGCAGTTCGCAGTTCCCGGTGCTGGCCGGGCTCTGGGTCTTCCACCTGGTCCGGGGTCGCCTGGCCGCCTCCGAGGACCTGGCGAAGCGACTCCTGGACCTGGCCGAAGAGGATCCGACCCGGCTGTTGGTGGCCCACACCGCCCTGGGACAGACCGCCTTCTGGTCGGGACGCCTGCGCGAGGCGATCCGGCAACTCCAGGAGGGGCTGGATCGGCACGACCCGGGACGCGATCGCCGACTGGCCCAGACCTACTTCGGCACGGACCCGGCCGTCGGCGCCCTCAGCTACCTGTCCTGGGCCCGCTGGCTGGAAGGCAGTCCCGAAGAGGCCCTGGAAGCCTCAGACCGCTCCCTGGCCCTGGCCGAGCGCCTGGAGCACGCCCACAGCGTAGCCCACGCCAGGATCTTCGCGTGCTGGCTCCACCTGAACCTGGGACGACTCGAGACGGCCCGGGTGCTCTCGGCCGAGACCCTGGTGCTCTCGGCCGAGCAGGGCTTTCCGCTGTGGCTGGGAGTCGCCCGAGTGCTGGGGGGCTGGGCCTCAGGCGCGGAGGGAGCCGGCGAAGTGCAGGAAGGCCTGCAGATCCTGGAGGCCACCCAGACCCGCCTGGGGGTCTCCTACTTTGCCGGCCTTCTGGCCACCCTGCACGCGGCCACCGGGAACTCCGGGCGGGCCCTGGAGGTCCTGGACCAGACGGGGGTTCTCGAGGAGCGCTGGTGGGCCCCGGAGCTCCAGAGGATCCGGGCCGCAATCCTCAAGAGCCGGGGGCACCTCGAGGCGGCCCGCGGGCTCCTCGAGGAGGCTCATGCCCAGGCCAGCCGGAACGGCGCCCTGGCCCTGACGGAGCGGATCCGAGCCGAACTCGAATCCTGACGGGACCCAGCTCCGCCCTGTAAGGGCCCCCTTTCGGGCAGGACACGACCCCCGGCCCGGGCCCGGGAGCGCGCGACCGATTGCCTGCGCCAACCCGACGCTTTGGACTGGCACGGCATCCGCCTCCTGGCGATGACCGGGATCATATCCGACCTCCAGGCGCCGTGGGTTCATGAAGATACGGCCCAGGACTCGGCACCGGTCAAACCATGCGGACCGTCGGGAGGAACAGTCCATGGCCTTGTTTCGTCGTCCCTCCAAGGCAGGGAGAACCTGCACCCTCATGCTCCTGGTTGCCCTCCTGTCGGGGGCTCTGGCCCTGGCAGGATGCGGCGGCGGGGGCTCCACCACCCCGGCCAGTCTGGGAACCGCCCCTCAGGTCGACCCCACCCTGGCCACCCTCTCCGGACAGGTGACCGACGACGCCGGCAACCCCGTGGCGGATGCCCTGGTAGAGCTCTTGCCACCGGTGCAGGCCAGGGGATCGGTCCTGCTCCAGGCGGTGGTCACCTCGACCACCACCGACCAGGGCGGCAACTACACCATGGGCGGCATCACCCCCGGCCTGTACCTGCTGCAGGTGACCGCGGCGGGATTCAAGCCCTGGCGCTGGGACCTGGACCTGGGCACCGGGATCACCCTCCTCCAGAACGTCCAGTTCTGGCCTGACCAGCCGGTCGCAGTCTTCCAGTCCTCCGCCTACAACCTGGTGGCTGGCGACGCCATGGTTCCGGACTACATCACGGACGTCTTCCTGGCCACGGGGCTGCCGGACTGCACCCTGCAGAAGGTCACCTGGATCCCGGAGGGGACCGAGGGCGGCGATTCCCGGCATCCCGTGCTCTCGGATTCGGGCCGGTTCCTCGTGTTCCAGTCGCTGGCTCGGCTGGACAGCGACGGCCTGGACCAGGACGCGACGGTCGACGTGTATCGCCATGACCGCAAGACCGGAAGGATGACCTGCCTGACGGCGGACCTCGCCCAGGGGGAGGCCGTGACCAACTACTTCCTGCGTCCCTTCACCTCCGGCGACGGACGGCTGACGGTCTTCGAGTGGGACACCGGAGAAGGACTGGACAAGCAGGTCTACCTGCACGACGCCGACACGGGCCAGATCACACTGGTCTCGGCCGGACTCCAGGGGCCTCCCAACGGGCCCAGCAACTACCCCGTCGTCTCGGCCCAGGGGCGGTTCATCGCCTTCAGCTCCAAGGCCACGAACCTCGTGCCCGACCAGGCCGCCCAGGACACCCGACGCCACGTCTTCGTCTACGACCGGTTGCGGGGGACCACGGTCCGGGCCTCGGTTGCCGCGGGAGGGGCGCTGTCGGACAGTGATTCCGAGACCCCGTCGATCTCCGGAGATGGACGCCTGGTGGCCTTCACCTCGAGCGCCACCAACCTGCTGGAGTCTCCCATGCCCCAGGGCATGGTCTACGTGCGCGATCTGGCCGCAGGCACCACGTTCCTGGCCTCGGCAGCCTCCGACGGGACCCCGGCCACAGCCTACTGTCAGATGCCCGTGCTCTCTGGGGATGGCCGCCGGGTGGCCTTTCAGTCGCTGAGCCCACTGGTTCCGGGCGTCACCTACACTGACTCCGCCCCCAACATCTTCGTCCGGGATCTGCAGGCGGGCACGACCATCCTGGCCTCGATCAGCCCGGATGGCACCGCCGCGGCCAACAACGGGTCGTTCACGGCCGTCCTGCCCTTCGACCAGGACCATGTCCTGTACTATTCCTACGCCACCAACCTGATCCCGGACCTGGTCCAGTACCCCGGCCTGGTCTACTGTTTCGACCTGAGCACTTCGACGAACAGCCTGGTCTCCCACAAGCCGGATGGCAGCCCAGGCGGCCCCGGCGACTCCATGACTCGCTATTAGGCCTGCGCCCGGCGGTTCCCGGTCGCTTCCATGGACCGCCTGCCCCTTCAGGGCCTGGAGGCGAACGGGAATCCCGAGGTGCTGCTGCGCCTGGTCGGCGCCGTGGCCACGGCGTACAGTGCCGCCGAGGTGGTGGCGGAGATCCCGAAGGAGACGCCGGGAGCGCAGGCCCAGACGGACCCGAAGGCCCTGGCTCACAAAATTATACCCGGATGATATTGACGAAACTGGTTGCGACTGCTAGGTTGTAGACAGCTTTTTACCCGGACAAAATTAATTCCAGGAGCCTGTCCCATGACCACCGCGCTCGACCAGATTCTCAGCCAGAGCCGGACCTTCTCGGCCTTCCTGGACCACCGCCACCACCTTTGCACCAACCTGGATCTGGCCTTGGTGGTCCAAGCCGCCCGGAACGCCCTGATCGAGGGGCGGGCCCGCGCCGTCACAATCTTCCAGGACGCATCGGGCAACCGCACGGAGGTCGGCCCCCAGGACGACATCGAGGCCCTCCGCCAACGACTGGAGCCCGCCGCCGAGACGGCGCCCGAGAGGCAGGGGCCCGGGCGCCCCCGGTTGGGGGTGGTCGCCCGCGAGGTCTCCCTGCTGCCCCGCCATTGGGAATGGTTGGGCGCCCAGCCAGGAGGAGCCTCGGCGGCCCTTCGCCGGCTGGTGGACCAGGCACGCAAGACCACCCGGGCCCGAGACGCCGCCCGCCAGGCCCGCGACGCGGCCTTTCGGGCCATGACGATCCTGGTTGGCGACGAACCCGGCTTCGAAGAGGCGTCGCGAGCCCTGTACGCCCAGGACTTCGAATCCTTCCAGGAGTTGAGCGGGCCCTGGCCGCAAGACCGGCGCGAACACCTGCGACGCCTGGCCGACGTGGCCCGAAGCCTGGGTGAACTGGCTGGCCTGGAGGCCGCGGGGCAAGGTTGATAGGTGGAGCGCGGGGCCGTGTCACTTCCCTCCCACATCCACATCCTGGGTGCCTCGGGAAGCGGCACCACCACCCTGGCCAAGGCCATCTCCCTTCGGCAGGGCCACCGCTTCCTGGACACCGACGACTTCTACTGGAAGCCCACGGACCCACCCTTCCAGACCAGCCGGCCCGTCGCCGAGCGGCTGGGGTTCCTGGGCGTGGCGATGGCGGCCTCCCCCACCTGGGTCCTGTCAGGCTCCCTCTGCGGCTGGGGAGACCCCTTGGTCGAGCATTTCGACCTGGTCGTGTTCCTGATCGTGGATCGCAGAGTCCGCTTGGAGCGCCTGCGCCTTCGGGAACTGCGCCGGTTCGGCCCCGAGGCCCTGGCCCCAGGGGGCCGGCATTGCGACGCCCACCGAGCCTTCATGGACTGGGCCGCGGCCTATGAGGATGGCGGCCCGGACGTGCGGAGCCGCGTCCTCCACGAGTCCTGGCTGCGGACCCTGACCTGCCCGGTCCTGCGCCTGGAGGGCGACCTGTCGGTGGAGGAGCGGCTACGGCGACTGGAGGCACACACCCCGGCGGAGGGTGGTTCGTAGAAGGAGTCCGGCCTGGGCAGAGCCGGATGCGACAGGGGGTCGCCTCGGCCCGCGTCGGCGAGGCCGCTGGGGAAATCGCCGAGGTGCTGGCGATCGGAAAGCAGACCCCGGGGCACGTCGAATCGCCGCAGAGGCGTCAGGACCGCTCCTCGGGTCGGGCCAGGCCCTTCCGGTAGTGGATGGTCTCCGGTTCCCACTCCAGCCGGTCGTACAGCGCTCGGGCGCGAGAATTCTGCCAGTACGCGTTGAGCGTGATCTGCGTGTCGCCGCGCTCGGCGGCCCAGTTCTCGGCGGCTTCCAGCAGCGCGCGCCCGAGGCCCTGCCCCTCGCAGCCCCGCTTCACCGCCAGGGCCTCGATGTGCGCGTGGCGCTGGTGGGTGAAGTAGTCCGTCTTCGTGGAGATCAGGGCGAATCCGGCCGGCGTGCCCGGCGGCGCCTCGGCCACCAGGATCGCGGTCTGGGCCGTCGGCCGGTGCAGCGCCTCGCGCAGCAGTTCCAGGTCGGCCTCAGCGATCTGCTGGCTGGTGCGCCAGGGCGGCAGGTCGAAGTCGGCCAGGCGCGAGGTGAGCCCGACCAGGAAGCCCTCGTCGGCGGGGATGGCTGGACGGATGACAGGCATCTCAGGCACCGCAGCACTTCTTGAACTTGCGCCCGCTCCCACAGGGACAGGGCTCGTTGCGGCCGACCCGGGGCGACTCGCGGCGCAGGGGTGCGGCCCTCGGGGTCTCGCCGGCCACATAGATCCACCGGCCATGCCTGCGCTCGAAGGTGGACCGTTCCCGGTGGACGTGGGTCTGGTCCCGGGTCTCCCAGGTGGCGGCGAACTCGACCACACCCTGGTCGTCCCCCGGCCCGCCTGCGACCGTGTCCAGCACCTCCAGGCGCATGAACCGGGCCTCCCGGGCCCAACCCTCGACCGCTTCGCGATCCTGCTCGACCTGGGTCGCCAGGAGGTAGTCCACCGCTCCGATGGCGTAGGCGGTGTAGCGAGAGCGCATCAACTCCTCGGCGGTGTCGGGGAGGGCCCCGCCGTCGAGGAACCGGCCGCAGCAACCGTCGAGCGGGACTCCGCTCCCACAGGGGCATCCGTGCATCGCGGCGGACTTCTCGGCCGGGCGCGCGGCTCCTGGCTGGTGGAGGATTCCTCGGGGACCCGCCAGGGAGGGCACGACCATCGACCTGAGACGGGCATCCGACCCTCTGGGGCCCGGGCCCTTCCTCGGTCCAAGCGTCGCTCCGGGGAGTCTGCCGACCGCTTCCCGAGAGGAGGGGCCAGCGAGTCGCCAGAAGCAGACGAGCTTTGGCATCCGAACGACAGAGGAGGCAAGGACACTGTGCTGGATCTCACGACGTGGATGGAGGCCTTCCTGGAGAAGGTTCAGGTGCAGTTCGGCCCGCGGCTGGAGTTCGTCGGCCTGCAGGGCAGTCATGGGCGCGGGGAGGCCAACGACAGCAGCGACATCGACGTGGTGGTCGTGCTGGATTCGCTGGATGCCGAGGACCTGAAGGCCTACAGCGGGATGCTGGACGGCCTGCCCCATCGTGACAAAGCCTGCGGCTTCATCTCGGGCCGACGCGAGCTGCGAAACTGGGACCGCTCGGACCTGTTCCAGTTCTACCACGACACAACTCCCCTTCTGGGCGACCTGGCGGACCTGCTGCCGCCGATCGGACGGGAGGACGCGCACCGCGCCATCCGCCTCGGGGCCTGCAACGTCTACCATCTGTGCGCACACAACCTGGTGCATGGGAAGGACGCAGCGGTCCTGCAGGGCCTGTACAAATCGGCGGCCTTCACCGTGCAGGCCCTGGGCTTCGAGCAGACCGGCGTCTACTGGAAGCGCAAGACCGAGTTGCTGGGCAGGCTGCGCCCGGCGGAACAGGAGATCCTGCAGACAGGAATGGCTCTGAAGGAGAATCCGGACCTGGCCAGGACGGACTTCGAAGACCTCTCCGCGCGGCTGCTGACATGGGCCTCCGGGGTCCTGACCGCGTCTGCGGAGGAGGCGGGGTGAGGCGGGGAACCCGTCTGCAGGGGTTCACCTGCGCCCGCTTCGGCGAGGCCGCCGGCAAGGTCGCCCGACCTCGCAGGGCGAGAAGCCGAGTGGCGGGAGTTCGGTCGCCGGTTGCGCCAGGACGTCGTCTTGCAGAATCTGGTGCTGACGGGATGACGCAGTGGGAGGAGACCGCGCTGCTCGACACCCTTTGCGCATGTCGACGGGATGCCCAGAGACCAAGAGGCGGCCCCCGTCCGCCTGGTCCTACTCCGAGCGGTGGTAGGGGAAGTAGCGCTTCAGGCCGTTGATCGGGGACTCGAAGAGTCGCCACGACAGGTAGGCCAGTCCGAAGGTGGCCAGGTGCAACAGGAGCAGGTTGATCCACCCCGGACGGGTCAGGCCCAGGCCCAGGGGCCCGACCACGCGGTCGAAGGCCTCCTTGACGAAGGGATGGATCACGTAGATGCAGTAGCTGATCTGCCCGACCAGGACCATGGGCGCCCAGCACAGGAGGGAACCCACGGGTCCTCCGAAGCCCAGGGAGGCCCGCCACACCAGGTACCCGAAGGCCATCGAGGCGGGGATGTACTGCAGGCACTCCAGGACCAGGGAATCGCCCCACCTCCAGATGGCGCCCTGGACCACGCAAAGTCCCAACGCTCCCGCCACCAGCCAGGTTCGGGTCAGGCGGTCGGCCCGGTCCCGTCCCAGGTTCGGGTCGTCCGCGACCAGGGCCAGCAGCGCTCCAGCGCCCAGGCCATCGAAACAGCAGGGTGTGAGATAGGTGGCGGCGTACTCGTTCACCAGACCCGCCGCCGCAGCCCAGGCCAGGGCCAGGCGCAGGCAGGGCGCCAGGACCATGGCCCCGACCAGGATCCGCTTCAGGACCGTCCGCGGTGCCAGGAAGACGAACCACGGCCAGAACAGATAGAACTGTTCCTCGACGCCCAGGGACCAGAAGTGTCCCGGTTGATGCCAGCCCCGCATGCCGATCAGGAAGTTGACGGTATAGGTCAACTGCCAGAGCACGGTCTCCCGGACCCCGCGGAACCCCAGCCACAGGCCAAGGGCGATGACCGCATAGTAGAGTGGAAAGATGCGCAGGAAGCGCCGGGCGAAGAATTGCCGCAGGGAATACCCCAGGCTTTGGGAGGCCTCCTCAACCCAGACGCGGGTGCGCAGCAGGATGCCGGTGATCAAGAAGCCGCTCAGGACGAAGAAGAGCCACACGCCCAGTTTGCCCCAGCGCACCCCGAACTGCCAGGACTCGGGAGCGAAGTGAAACCAGGTGACGGACAGCACAGCCAGGGCGCGCAACCCGTCCAACTGCCGCATGTAGGGCACACAGGCATTTCCCGCCGAGCCATTCTGGCGCGCCGTCAGGGCGGGTGCGGTCGCGATGGCTTCGGCGGAGGACATGGGGTTCCAGGTTCTCTCCGCTGGCAACCCCTCCCTTCATTTCTTGCCTGAGGGGGGCCACGCACCCGTCGCGGGAGCCGCGGCAGGGTGGACCTTCGCCTCAGGACAGCTTCCTGTTGTCCCATCCCGCCGACGCCAGGATGGACAGCCTCTCCTGAGCTGCACTGGCAACCACCACGTCCAGCCCAGACCTCCGAAGCCCCTCCCCCCAGCCCCGGCGGACTTTGCGGAGGGGCAGGCGCGAGTCAGGACAGGACATCTCCGGAAGAGGAAGAAAGGCCGCCCCAATGCGGATCCTGGTGCTTTCGCCCCATTTCCCAAGCTTTCCCTCGACCGGCGCGCCGGCGCGCCTGTATTGCCTGCTGCGCGAGAGCGCTTCCCGCCATCAGTTCCACCTGCTGGCCTCCAGCACGTTCGGAGGCCAGGCCGATCCCCAGAGGTTGATGCCCCTGGTGGAGAGTTGGGAGGAGGTGCGGCCCGCCGCTCGCCCGTCCGGCCGTCTGCCTCGACTCATGGCCAGCGTCCGCCGCCGATTGAGCTCGACGCCACGGCTCGTCGAGGGGTTGCTCCCCTTGCGAAACCACGCCCAGGAGCTGATCCGTCGTGCGCTGACGGCCTTCCGCCCCGACGTGATCCAGGTCGAACACACCATCACCCTGCCCCTGCTGGAGGGGATTCGAGAGCTTCCACCCATCCTGACCGTGGCCCACGACCTGGTCTTCCGAATTCAGGAACGGGCCGCCCTGGTCGCCACGGAGGCGACCGCCCGAGCCGACTGGACGGAACAGGCGCGTCGGACGCGAGCATTGGAGACCCGCCTGTTCCGGAGCGGCGGACACTTCGTGACATGTTCGGAGGAGGACCGGGCAGCGCTGCAGGACCTGGCGCCCGCGGCCCGGGTTACGGTGGTCCCCAATGGGGTCGACGTCGACTATTTCGCCCTCTCACCTCCCGGCTCTCCCCAGCGACTGGTCTTCACCGGGAACATGCAGACCCTGCCCAACGTGGATGCCGTGGACTGGTTCTGCCGGGAGGTCATGGTGCATCTCCCCGAGGTCAGCCTGGACATCGTGGGCCTGAACCCGAGCCGTGAGGTCCAAGCCCTGGCCGGTCCGCGGGTGGCCGTGCACGGTTCGGTCCCCGACGTGCGCCCCTACATCGGCGCGGCAGGAATCTTTGTGGTCCCGCTGCGCATCGGCTCGGGTACCCGCCTGAAGATCCTGGAGGCGATGGCCATGGGGCGCCCGGTGGTCTCCACCCGCGTGGGCGCCGAGGGCCTGGGCCTGCGCCAGGGCGAGGAGGCCCTGCTGGCCGACACGCCGCGGGAGTTCGCCCAGGCGGTGAGTTCTCTTGTGACCGACGAAGCCCTGAGAGGCCGCCTGGCCGAACGAGGGCGCCGCCTGGTGGAGGAACGCTTCTCTTGGGCCGTCCTGGCCCCCGCCATGGAACGAGCCTATGAGGAGTGTGTTGCCCTCCATGCCTGAGCCCCAGCCCACCGAGGCCTCGGCACCCCACCCGACCCCGGAGACTCCGACCTTCCCCAGGGTCCTGCTGGCCGGTGGCGGAGCCATCGCCCTGGAAGCCCACCTGCCCCAATTGCGCGGCCTGCCGGGGAACCAGCGCGTGGTCCTCTATGAACTCTCGGCCAGTCGACGCGCCGCGATCCGCACCCGTTATCGCGATGACGTCGCTTTGGAACTGCCTGAACAGCTTCCCGAGGGGCCCTTCGACCTGGCCGTCCTGGCCACGCCGCCAGGCTGCCACCTGCAGGAGGTGCTGCGCTGGCGCCCCTCCTGCCCCCGCTTCGTCCTCGAGAAACCCATGGCCCGCACGCTGGAGGAGGCCTGTGCCATCGCCTCCAACCTGGAAGGGGCGCTCATGGCGGTGCACATGCCCCGAGCGGAGCTGGCGGCCTTCGACGTGCTGAAGGACCTCTACACCCAGGGCCGGTACGGAGCCCTGCAGGCCGTCCAGATCCATGACGGCCGGGTCTTCGACTGGCCCAGCGTGTCGGCGGCCCTGTTCTCCAAGGAGATGTCGGGCGGAGGGGTCATGATGGACCTGGCCCCCCACATCCTGGAACGCCTGCTGCACCTGTTCACCGGCCTGGAAGTCGAGCAGTGCCTGGTGGACGGCGATCGGGGAGCGGTCGAGGCCAACGCGGTTCTGCAGTTGCGGGGAGACGACCGGATCCCCGTGACCGTCACGATGAGTCGGAACCGCCACCTCAGCGGCACGGCCGTGCTCACCTTTGCCGAGGCCGAAGCCCGGGTGGGCCTGATGGCTCCCACGGTCCATCTGGCTCCGCGCCAGGGCCCCGGGATGACCTTGTGCCCCGACGAGGATGCAGGCTCGGTCCCGTTCCGGACCCTGGTCGCCCGCTTCTATCAGCGTCGGGTGGTCGAGGGGCGCTCCCGTCCCGGCCGCGCGCTCGAGGTCATGCGCCTTCTGGACGAGGCCTATCGGGTGGCCCGCCCCCTGCAGGGAGGATTCTGATGCGCGTCGCGATTCTGGGTGCCGGGGGCTTCATCGGCTACGCCTTCGTCCGCGAGGCCCTCCGTCGGGGCATGACGCCGGTGGCCTGCTGGGGCTCGCCCGGAAGCCTGGTCCTCCTGGCCCGCCACCGGATGGAACTGCGGCCTGTCGAGAACCTGGACCTGAGCGACGTCGACGTGGTCGTCAACTGCGCCCACCCCTTCACCGTCCGGGGGAACCGCTCGCTGGAAGCCCAGACACGAACCCTGCGGGACAACCTGCTGGCCTCCGGCCGGCCCCTGATCCATCTGAGCACGATCTCCGTCTACGAGCCCTTCACCGCAGGCCGGCGCCCCGGCGAAGACCTGGCCTGCTCGCCCCCTGCCAGCGACCAGTACGCGCAGTCGAAGCTGCGCCTGGACCGGGAACTCCAGCAGCGAGCGGGGGAACGGACGCTGATCCTGCGGCCCACCATCGTCTACGGGCCTTTCGGGCGCTATTGGACGGACGCCTTCCTGGCCGCCTTCCGGGCAGGGGACGTGAGCGTGCCCGACGCCGGCGGCAGGGTCCAGCCCGTGCTGGTGGACGACCTGGCCCGCCTGATGGCGGACGCATGCGAACACTTCCGGCCCGGTCTGTATAACGTGGGCGGCCCCGAGGAGTTGGAGTGGCGCGCCCTTTTCCGCTTCTGGAGCGAAGTCGCTGGAGGAGGCAGGTTCCATGAGACCGGCCCCAGGCCTCCGACCCGTCCGCAGAGGTTTTCGGAGTTGCGGGAACTGGCACGAATCCTCCTGGATGCCCCCCCCCTGCGCAGGCTGGCCCGGCCCCTGGTGCAGCGCCTCCCGGACTCCCTCCGAGCGCGCTTCCGCAGGGCCCTGGGAAGGCCCGACCGCCCCCTCCTGGTGCCGATAGCCCCTCTGCCCGGAGAAGCGCCCCAGGTCCCGGCCCTGCCCCCAGACCTGCGAGGCCTGGCAGAGAGCGGCTATTTCTCCCAGGACAGGCTGGTGGACCTGTCCCGCCTCCGCGCGGACTTTCCCGACCTTCACCCGACCCCATTGGAGGAGACCAGGGCGCGCCTGGGGGACTACTGCTCCTTCCGCTTCACCGACGCCCTGCCGACCTGACCGCAGCCTCGGGCTACGGGGTTCCGACCCGCTGCACTTCAACCTGGGCGACGGCCCCACGCTGCGGGCCTCCACCGGCCCCTGCAACACAGCCGGAGTCTCGCACCCGCGCCCCGGGCGGGTGCATCCCATTGAGCGGCGAGGCACCGAGGGGTTTCCGGCCGGGTCTCCAGGGACGGGGTCCAAGGCCTTCGCGCCGAGTCACGGCCCGCAGGCGAAAGGCCAGGATCTGCCGGGCCAGGTGCTCGGTGTAACGAGGGGCCGAGGTCCTGGTGAGGTGGACGTCGTCCTGCATGTCTTCCCGAGCGAAGGCCATGGGCTGGTCGGTCACCAGGTGGGCTTGGGGACACGAAGCCGCCATGCCGGCCAGGTCCCGGTGCAGGTCCTGCCAGCAGGTCTGGAAGGCGGGCGCCTGCACCAGGCCTTCGTAGACGGGGCCCAGGGCGATATAGACCGGGAAGCCGTGGGCATGGGATGCACCCAGCAGCGCCTGCAAACCGCGGCGGTTGCTGTCGCTCAGGGTCCAGCGCGCCCCCGTCTGCAACTCTTCGAGGTGGGCAGCGGCTGTCTGGTCGACCGACTCCGGGTTGGCCGGAGAGGCCAGGAAACCGTCGGGCTGGAGTTCGACCTTCTCGAGTTCGCGAAAAGCGTTCCAGGGAGTCAGCACGGGCCGCGAGACGCTGGAACTGGCGTAGTAGATCGGCAGGTGCTTCCTGGCGGCGACCTGGACCTGCTGGGCGGGGCTCAGCGTCAACGGCGGATTCAACCTGTTCCAGAAGCCCAGGGGAAGGGGGATGCTGACCAGGGATTCCGGCTTGAACTCCTCGCGTAGCGAGAAGAAGGCATAGACCAGGACCACGCTGCGCGGAGGGCCGAACTTCCGGAGGTACGTGTCCAGCATCCAGGAGTCCTCCAGCGCCACAGGAGCGGCGTGCCGGGCCAGGTTCAGCGAGGTGCTGCCCAGTCGCCGCCCCAGGACCTCGGGCACGACCCCCATCATGCAACTGGAGTCGCCCAGGACCAGGGTGTCCACCGGGGTCTGGAGGTCCTGCAGGGTTTCCCACTTCGAACCGACGATGCGGTATTGCCAGATGTAGTTGCGCAAGTACCAACTGGCCGGCAGGTTGGCCAGCAGGACCAACACCAGGGCCCCCACCATCGTGAGGACGATCCCTCGGACGGTGGCCCTTCCCACCTTCTCGCCGACCAGGATCAGCTCTTCCTGAGGGTCCGGTTCGTTCGGGGCCTGTTGGGGGCACTCTCTGTGATCTGGCACCGGGCTCTCCCTGGTTGTCGTCTCGTCTCTTCCGGGCGACCGACTTCGAGCGGAGTCCCTCCTGAAAGGCGCTGCCAGGCGCACAGACCTTCAATCAGCAGGGTGCAACCGGGACCCGCCGAACCCCCGGCCTCTGGTATGCCACGAACCGGCCATTCTGGCAAGCCCGGCCGGCAACCTCCGGGTGGCGGGCGCGAGCCGCGCCGTCCGGGCTGGAGCAGGGCCCGTCCGTCTTCGGGGTCAACCGGCCCGGAAGCCGACCACTGACCGACGAGGATTGGCAGATGATCTTCAATTCCTGGGTGTTCCTGGCCTTCTTCTCGATCGTCTACACCCTCTACCTCTTGACCAGGCGCCATCTCCGACTGCAGAACCTGGTGCTTCTGGTGGCCAGTTACGTCTTCTACGGATTCTGGGACTGGCGCTTCCTGTCCCTGCTCTTCGCGTCCACGGTGATCGACTTCTTCGCCGGGCGCGCCATGGCTGCGACGCAGGACGAGCGACGGCGCCGACTGTTCCTGGCCGTCTCGATGAGCGCGAACCTGGGCATGCTGGGGTTCTTCAAATACTTCAACTTTTTCGCTGAAAGCACGACGGCGCTGCTGAACGTGCTGGGCATGCAGGCCGATTTCATCACATTGAACATCCTGCTGCCGGCCGGGATCTCGTTTTATACCTTCCAGACCATGAGCTACGGTATCGACATCTATCGTCGCAAACTGCAGCCCACCCAGAGATTCCTGGACTTCATGCTCTTCGTCTCCTTCTTCCCCCACCTGGTGGCGGGACCCATCATGCGCGCCACCGCCCTGCTGCCGCAGTTCACCCGGAAACGTCACATTCGGGTGGAACAGGTCAACGCCGGCCTCTTCCTGATCCTGTGGGGCTACTTCAAGAAGGTCGTGGTGGCCGACAACCTGGCCGTCACCGCCAACAACGTCTTCAACAACTACCAGGACTACCAGGGCATGGACCTGCTCTTGGGAATCCTGGCCTTCACCTTCCAGATCTACGGAGACTTCTCGGGCTACACCGACATCGCCCGGGGAATATCCAAGTTGATGGGCTTCGAGTTGAACCTGAACTTCAATCTGCCCTATCTGGCCGCCAACCCCAGCGATTTCTGGGAACGCTGGCACATCTCGCTGTCCTCCTGGCTGCGCGACTACCTGTATATTCCCCTGGGCGGAAACCGTTGTGGATCGGTCAGGACCTATCGGAACCTCTTCCTGACCATGCTGCTGGGGGGGCTGTGGCATGGGGCAGCCTGGAACTTCGTGGTCTGGGGCGCCTACCACGGCCTGATCCTCTGCGCCTTCCGCCGTCTGGACCCCTACCCCGAGCACCTGCGAGAGCACCGAACGGTCGGCGACTCCCTGCGACTGGCGGCCAAGGTGGCGTTCATGTTCGTTCTGACGGTGATCGGGTGGGTCATCTTTCGTTCCGGTTCACTGGAACAGATCGCCTACATGCTGACCCACGTCGGCTTTGGAGACCGGAGCTGGACGACCGTGAGCACGCTGTGGCGGATGGTGGTCCTGGTCTCTCCCCTGCTGCTGGTCCAGGGGTATCAGTACTTCAGCAAGGATCTGCTGATCCTGAGCAAGTGGACACCCCTGGCCAGAGTCCCCGTCTACGCCTTCCTCCTGCTGGCAATCATCCTCTTGGGCTCGCGCCAGACGACGGAGTTCATTTACTTCCAGTTCTAGGAACCATGCCTTTGTGGCGGGTCCAGGCCCTTCTGCACCTGACCCGACCGGGCCAACCGACCTTGCAGCATGCCCAGGTCGCGTGCCCTCTCCTGCTGCAGGTCGGGCTCGACCTCTTCCAGGCGGCGCCGTTCATCCCAGTCTTCCCGGTGTGCCGACAGAGGCCGCGTCTCCAGGTTGTCCAGACCTCAGCGGAGCTCCCTGCGCCGCCGCGGGCGTGGGGGGCCCGCCGCCGCGATCCATCACGTTTCCCAGGAATCTCCTGCAAAACATGACGGAGACCGGCGCGACCCGTCCCTCCACGCCGACACCTGCTGAGCCCGGGCCGGCCTGGAAGCCGTCGTCGGGGCTTGAGACCTCAAGCCTTCCGAACGGCCAGGATCTGGATCACCGAGCCGAGCCCGGTGTGATGCCGGCCTTCGTGAACCTCCCGCTCCACTTCGCGGGCGATCTCCAAGCGGAGCCCGGCCAACTGCCGGCACAGGATCTCCAGGTCATAGAGCATGGCCGCGTCCTTGGGGCCGCCGGTGCCTTTGCCCAACTGGCTCCTGGCGAAGGCCTCCAGGATCAGGACTCCGCCGGGGCGCAGGCCGGCCGCCGCAGCCCGATGGATCCGTTCGGCAAGGGGCGGGGGCAGGTGGCCGTAGATCGAGACGATCCCGTCCCAGGCCCCCGGCTCGATCGTGAAGTCGGCGGCGTCGGCGTGCATGGCCTGCAGGGAGACTCCCCGCTGCCCGGCCAAGGTCCGGGCCTTGGCCAGGCCGACCTCGGAACCATCCATGGCGGTCACCTCGTGGCCCAGGCCGGCCAGGAAGACGGCGTTGCGACCCTCACCCTCCATCAGGCACAGGACCCTGCCCCCAGGCGGGATCCGATGGGCCAAGGAGACCAGGAAGGCGTTGGGCTCGGTTCCGTAGACGTGTTCGGGGGTCGCGTAGCGCTCGTTCCACATGGTGCCTCGCTCCTTCGCCCCAGGGGCCGTGGGCCCTGGCCTCGCCTGCCGGACGGCGTTCATGGAATCGCAACCATCCTGAGATAGACCGGCAACAGTCCGGACATCTTGCGGTGGAAAAACGGGGCGCAGGCTCGGGGCGGGAGGTGACCGCCTTGAGCCGGACCCGCAACAACCTCGACCCCGTCTGGAAGGAGGCGCTGGAGTCGATCAGCGATCCCGAGGTGCTGCTGCGCCTGACCGGCACCGTGGCCACGGCCACCAGCGCCGCCGAGGTCCTGGCGGCGATCCGGAAGGAGACTCAAGACCGGGTAGGCCGGGGCGCAGGGCCGCTGGGTGGACGTGGGCCTGCTATCGTCGCCTGCGCCGGCGGATGCCGCCATGAATGTGCGGCGTTGCCACAGAATCGTGGCGGCACTGGCCAGGCGGCTGGCCTGGGCCTCGGGCTCCCCGGACTTTCAGTCCACCAGCGCCTTCAGCAGCGCGTCGCGGCCGTCCTGGTAGAACTCGACGTTGAGTTTGGTGGCCATGTCGTCGGAGAGGTCGAAGAGCTGCCGGCGGCAGGAGACGGGGAGGAGCAGGGACTGGGCGCCCTTCTCGACCGCCATCTCGGCCAGGGTGACGGCGTTGTGGATGGGCTCGATGGTGCCGCCGAGGGTGATCTCGCCGACCACCACCAGCCCGCCCCGCACGGACTTCTTCAGCAGCGCGCCCGACAAGGCGATCAGGGCCGCCACCCCCGTCTTCGCCCCCGAGCGGGCCGCGTCGAAGCTGCGGATCTGCACCGAGAACTCGTGGGCCCGGGGGTCCCGGTCGCCCACCAGTTGGGCGGCCCGGGCGTACAGGTTCTGCTCGGCGCAGCGGAGCGATTCCTTGAAGGCCTGGGGCGCCGGGTTGTTCAGCACCTTGACGCCGCTGCCGGGACCGTCGGTGACCTCCAGGCGGAACAGGCCCGGATACTCGTCCTGGCCGCCCGGGCTCAGGGTCCAGACCTGCCCGCACTCCAGGGGCTCGTCGCCGATGCCGCTTTGGTTCTGCAGTTCGGGGGTCGAGACGAACTTCTCCACCCCGTCCTCTCCCATCGTGTAGCTGAAGTGGGTGTTGCGGAACTCGGCCGCGCCGATCCTTTTTTGCTGCTCCTTGACCCGGCGGCGGACCTCCAGGGCCAGGCGCACGGCCCACTCCAGGTCCTCGTCACTCACGGGCACCTCGGGGTCGGGCGAGACCAGCTTCAAGAGGCCGCTGACGGTCTTGTTCACCCCGTTGAGGTCGCGCCCCGACAGCGCCCCGCCCCAGCGAACCCGGCCCTGCAGGGCGTTGACCCGGCTCTGGTTGCGCAGCCGCGAGAAGCACTCCGAGAGGAAGTCGCTGACCAGCCCGAAGTGGTCGGTGAACAGTTCCGGCTTGAGCTTGGGAACGTCCCAGCCCGGCAGGAAGGCGTGGATGCGGTCCATGAAGGCCGTGTCGTTCTTCATCTCGGGAGGCAGTGGGCCGAAGAGGTGCCCGATCCTCTGCTGGTACTCGACGTCCACGTCGAAGTTGCCGACCAGGACGATCGAGCCGTCGGCGCGGATGCTCTCCTTGCCCCTGGAGAACTCGCCGCTCTCCATGTAGCCCTTCATGATGTTGACGCCGTCCTTCTGGTCGAACGAGACCCCCGAGACCTCGTCGAAGCACACCACGTCGTACTGGCATACCAGGCCGCGCTGGCCGTTGGAGTTGTTGACGAACATCCGGGCCACGGTGGCCTTGCCCCCCGAGATCAGGTGGGCGTAGGGCGAGATCTGCTGGAAGAGGTGGGACTTGCCGGTCCCGCGCGGCCCCAGTTCCACCATGTTGTAGTTTCGCTCCAGCAGGGGGACCATGCGCAGCATCAGGGCGTCCTTGGCGCGGGTCGAGAGGGCCTCGGCCTCGAAGCCGACGCTGCGCAGCAGGAAGTCCTTCCACTCCTCGGTGGAGAAGGCCGCCCGACCCCGCGCCAGTTCCTCCAGGACCTCGCGCTTGGACAACTGGATGGCGCGCAGGGCCTCGACCCCGAAGGGCCGGCCGGTCTTCTCCTGGGCGATGGCGGCGTCGTAGCCCAGGGTCACCTCGGCGTAGAAGCCGCCCGTCAGCATGCGCTCGTTGTCCGTGACCACCTGGGGCGCCACCCGCACGTCGTTCAGGCGCAGGCTGGGCAGGGTGACCAGGTAGGAGTCGGTCCGCGAGTCCAGGCGGGCGGTGACCAGGTCGATGATCTTCACCGATCCGGCCTCGCGGGCCCTGGCCTTGAAGAGTTCCTCCTCGCCGGCCTTCACGGTGCGCGAGCCCAACTGGCGGCCCACGATCTCCAGGCCTTCCTGGATCTCGCTCTCCTCGGTGGTGGCGCAGTAACGCCCCAACAGGAACTCCACCACGTAGGTGGGCACGGGGTATTGCCGGCTGAAGGTGCGCACCAGGTCCTTGCGGACCGTGTAGCCCTCGAAGGCGGTAGAGGCCTTGCGGTCCAGATCGTCCAGTTGCATCGTCTGCTCCATCTGCTCTGAGAACTCCGTCGGGAAGGAACCGGGTCGCCCAGGCCCGGCGCGGTCAGGGCCTCAGCCGCCGACCACGGTGGCGATCTTCTGCAGGAGCTGGCCCTGGGCGTCCAGCACCACGACCACGGCCCCACAACCTTCGTTCGCATCGTCCAGGACGGCCAGGTTGGCCTTGCCGCCGTCCAGGGGCTTGGGCCCGGCCAGGAGGGTGCTCTCCGCCAGGGCGGGTTTGAGGCGCAGATCCACCCGCAGGCCGGGCACGTCGGGCGCCACCTCGACCAGGCAGCGCAGGCCCTTCCAGCTCACCTTCTGGATGGTCACTCGGACCCGGTCTTCGGCGGGCCCCGCGACCCGCAGCTCCAGGACCGGCACCAGGCACTCCTGCAGGCTCAGGCCTCCGTGGGCGTACTCCTGGCCGGCCACGAAGCAGTGGACGCCGGGGGCGTAGGCCACCTGGACCTCCGCGCACCAGTCCCAGGGGAAGGTCAGGAGCGTGCCGTGGGTCGTGTCCTTCAGCACGGCGCACCGGCCCCAGCGGGTCTCGACCTGGTGCTTGGGGAGTTCGCCCTTGGGCAAGCCCCCCGGCACCAGCAGCCACCCGTGGTCGGTGACGATGCGCAGGTGCTTCCAGCCAGCAGCGGCCAGTTGCTGCAGCCGCTCGGCCACCAGGTCGAGCTGGTGGTCCAGGTCCCGGGCCAGGCGCAGCCCGTGTTCGTGGCCGTAGTGGTCCAGGTCGCCACACTCGGTCCAGGCCCGCCCTGCCGGGTCCCCGGTCTCGGCGCCGGTCAGGTGCTGCCAGCCTTGCTCAGCCAGCAGCGTGCGGAAGTGATGGGCGTTGAGCGGCTTGTCCTCGACGGCCACCCGGGGCTGGAACTCCTGGTCCTCCCGGTGCCCCGCCACCCGGTGGGCCACGGGCGAGCACCAGGGCTTCCCCGAGGCCGTCACCGAGGGCAGGCTGGTCCAGGCGAAGCCCAGGTCCACCTGACCCAGGCGCTCCAGGCGTTCCCGCAGTCGGTGGGCCACGTCGTAGCGCAGGCCGTCCACGAAGACCATGCAGAGGCCCTGGCCAGGCTCGGCCGCGCGGTGGTCGCGGGAAGGGCGCCCGGCATGCAAGGCCTGCTGGAACCGCTCGGCGGCCCCCTGCAGCCAAGGGAGGTACAGGGCCCGCACGGAGGCGCCCACGGCCTGGAGGTCGGCCGTCGTGCTCACCGCCCCCAGGGCCAGCAGGGCCGCCTGGTCGATCCGCCAGGCTCCGTCCACGTAGCTGCGGGCCAGGGCCTGGGCGTCGCTCCCGGCGGGCAGGTGGGCGCTGTCCACGGCCAGCCGGGCCAGGTGCTCCAGCGCCCGGGCCAGGGGGGCCTCGCCACGGCGGGCCCAGAGCCAGCCCCGCCGAAGGCCGTGGGCCTCCTCGGCGGCCAGCACGGCCGCGCGGGCCTCCAGTTCTCCCAGGTCGGCGCAGGCCCGCAGGGTCTTGCGGAGCTCCCCCTCCTGCCGCTCGTTGACCGCGGGATAGTTGGCCAGGACGGCCGGGTCGTCGAAGAGGTCGAGGATGGGAGGAGTGAGGCGCCCCAACAGGTCGCGCACCTGGTGGTAGCGCGCGTGGGCATCCTGGTAGAGTTCCCAGGCCTGGGCCCAGCGGCCCTGGGCCTGGGCCAGCCGTTCCGCGGCGCTCAGGGGGCCCTCTTTGACGAGGTCCAGACCGAACTCGGCCCGGGTGACCTCCTGGAAGGCCTGCCAGCGCTGGGGGCCCCAACCGGCCTGCGCCTGGTCCGGCTTGTCCATCCAGGCCAGCAGGTCGCGCGCGGGGTCGGGGACCAGCAGGCCCAGCAGCCAGTCGGCCTGGAGCGCCCGCTGTTCCAGGTCCTGCAGCGGGTGGTCCAGCAGGACGCCCGCCTCCAGGCACTTCACCAGCGCCTCCTGGGTGGCCTTGTCCTGGGCCACCGACAGCCCCAGCCCGCCGTATTTGGAGCCCATGAAGGCGTTGAGGGTCCAGTCCTTGCCGTTGATCTGGCTGAACCAGGCGCCCCGGTAGGGCAGTTCGGCCAGGGGTTGCAGGTGGCGCTGGCAACTCTCGATGGCCCGCAGGTCGGCCCGGCTGACCCCGGGCAGGTACAGCACGGGAGGGGTCTCGCCCCGGGGCACTTCCGCCAGGACCCCGGCCAGGGCGCACTTGAGCCAGATGGCGGGGCCCTGGAACCGGTCGGGCCGGTACTCGCCCAACTGCAGGATGAGCAGACCCTGGTTGCGCAAGGGGCCGATGGCGGACTGCCACTGCCCGTCCGCGTCGGTCCAGAGGATCACCGCGGGGGCGGCCTGCACCGAGTCGTTGTACTGGCCAGCCTTGTGGAGCGCCCGGACCAGGGCCTGGAGCGGGGTGGCGGGTGGAGGCGCCGGAGCATCGGTCATCTGCGGGCCGCCTTCTTCTCGGCCAGCGAGAGGTGGTAGTCGTTGATGCGCTCGCCCTGGAAGAGGTGGAACCAGGGGGCCGACTGGACGTCCTTGCCGCGGTCCTTCTCCCACTTGACGTTGAGCTTTGGGGGCTTGTTGTGGCGCAGCACCTGGGCGGTCATGAAGGGCCGGATGTTCAGGCGCACCCCGTCGTTCAGGTCCGGGTTCCAGCCGACAGGCTGCTCCGAAAGCGGCTTCCAGCGCACGAAGATGTCGTGGGGCGCCTCGCCCTCCAGGATCCGCTCCAGCCGGCTTTTCAGGTCGCGGGCGGCGGCCAGGCGTTCGGCCGCGCCGTCGACGCCGTCGCGGACGCCGGCCTCCTGCTGGCTGATCCAGTCGCCAAGGTAGGTGTGCACCAGGCGCTCGAGGTTCTTCCCGTCCAGCCGGTGGTAGTTGACCAGGGCCGCAAAGCCGTCCTTCAGGCCGTCCCACACGTGCCAGACGAACGGGCGGTGATGGAAGAGCTTCGCGTGCTGCTCGAAGAACTTCTCGCGCAGCCACCACTCCAGGGTCCGGCCCGGACAGTCCGCGTCGGCCAGCAGCCGGTCCAGGGTGCCCGCCCTCCAACTGCCCGGCTCGGCCGTCTCCCAGGCGTCGATCAAGAGACCCAGCAGGCGCTCGTGGGCCGGCCGCTCGCCGCGCACCGCGCCGAGGCAGGTGATGCCGTCGTCGTCGGTGTGCCTGGCCAGGGCCTCGCAGCGGGCGATCCACTGGCGGGCCTGACCGGAAAGCTCCATCTCGGGGTCGGACTCGGCGGGCCAGCGGTAGCCGAGCAACCGGGCCACAGCCACCTGCAGCGGCGAGGTCGAGGGCACGGGGTGCCCGTGGAAGAGCCACTGGGTGGGGTCGTCCGAGTAGGGCTTGGGGAGGCCGTCGGGGTAGCGCTCGGCGGCCACCTGCTGCCAGCGCTCCAGGTCGAAGGGGACCTTGACGAGGGTCCCACTGGTGACCTTCAGGGCTTGGTCGATGGTCCGAACTGCTTGGTTGAACTCGGGGGAGGTGCAGAAGCACCAGATGGGCGCCAAGTGCTCCTGGTTGTGAGGCACAATCGCCACAGTATTGACATCAAATGGAGTGGCGTGGCTCAGGGAACAGGGGAGTTCGCGCATGGTTCTTACGATGACACCTTTACGGGTCCAGGCGGCTTGACCTCGCAGATAGATCCCGAGGTCGTTTGAGGAAGCTGATGCAAGACCCGTCAAGAGGTGAGGACGAGAAGCATCTGACACTGCAACCCCAAGCAACCCTAACAACTTGCCCATGTGCAGTGCGGATTCACAGCCCCCGAAATGCTGGGTGGAATCCGAGCTACCCTGAAAGCGACACCAGTATCGAGAATCGTTCTTGACCTCCCAATATTGAAAGTTGAACCGAGGATTGTCGCTGGTTGAAATCCCTGGCAGACTGACTGCAAGACTCGCCAATAGAGTGCCCTCAACCGCCCGCTCCAGAGTGACTCGCGCATCAGGATTGCGCAACAGGCCTTTCTGGTTGACCCTGGCCAGCGAGCTTCTCCGAAGGATATCTGCCTTCTCCTCCGGCCTGTTGGGGGCACTAGCGTCTAGACTTCTTACAATAGACCGTTCTGAAGGACGGTTCCGACTCTGGGTCAGCAATACAACGAATGCACCTGCAGCCTGAGAGCTATCAAAACCTCCCTCCCCCAATCTAGCCAGCAGATTCCACTCAACGCGCTGCAGCAGATCGTGACGTTGCGCTTTGTAATTGCCCATGAATAGCCAGTTTTGGGGCATGACGATTTGCACTATTCCTGATTTCCTGGCCAGTTCCAGACAGCGTTCCAGGAACACGTTGGCAAGATCGTTCTTGGCCCTGGAGTAGCGGGTTGCGCAGAATTTCTTGAGTTCTTCGGATTGATTCCGCGAAGCCAGATACGGCACATTCGTCACCACCAGGTGGTACCGCCCCGACAGCAACTGCGCGGCCTCGTGCAGCCCCCGGGCCGCGTAGGCCCACTCCAGGGCCTCCTGGTCGGCGCCCGCCGCCTTCTCCTCGCGCACCAGGGCCTGCTCCAGGAACGCCTGCACCTCCAGGGTCTCGTTGACGAGTTCGTAGCCGTGCTGGTCCCTCGTCGGGTCCAGCAGGCTCCCCAGCAGCGGGGCCTGCGCGAAGGTCCGGTGCAGCCGGCGCATCTCGTCCCGCAGGTCCACCCCGTGCGGATGGTCCGCCGGCACCAGGGCCGCCCAGTCCTCCGGCTTCCCCGACACGGCAAGCCCGCAGCAGGCGACCCGCGGGGACGGCATCTCGGCGCGCACGCCCAGGGGCTGGCCCGCCTCGTCGGGATAGCGCCAGGCGGCCAGGGCCAGGGCGAAGACGGCGATCTCCACGCAGCGGGGGTCGATCTCCAGGCCGTGCAGGTTCTGGGCCAGCACGGAATCCACGGCCCGGGCGGCGGTCAGGCCCTCGGCGGCCTGGCGCATCGGGACCAGCAGCAGCAGGGCGGCCACCAGGAAGTGACCCGAGCCGCAGCAGGGGTCCAGCAGCTTGAACTCGGACAGGAGGTCCGGCCAGCCCTCGAAGCGGCCGGCGGCGGGGGTCCCATCCTCCAGGGTCCGCAGGTAGGGAAGCTCCACCGGGCAGGGCCGGTCGGGATGGCGCGTCGCCCACCAGGCCCCCAGCGAGTTGTGCAGCAGGAAGTCCACCATGTAGGGCTCGGTGAAGAGCTGGGTGACGGCCGGCAGTTCCTCGGCGCCGATCTTGACCTCCGAGGCGTTGACCTCGTCCTTGCGCCGGGCCTGCCAGAACTGGTAGACCCAGCCCAGGCTGTCGCTGGCCCCGAAGACCTCGGCCGGCAGCCCGGCCAGCAGGCGCTCCAGCTCCCGCTGGTGCTCGGGGGCGAAGGTCAGCTCGAAGACGGGGTTTGTGGGCTTGAACACCTGGGGCAGCATCCGGGCCGCCAGGCGCCCGGCCAGTTCCCAGGGGCTGCGGGCCCCCTGGCACAGTTCCGGGTTCTGGTCCACCAGGGCCCGGCAGTCCTCCAGCGACACGGGGGCCCCGGGCTCCCACAGCAACAAGTTGTTCTCCGCCAGGAAGCGGGCGAAGAGCATCCGGTGCCAGTGCTCGTAGGCCACCTCCCACACCAGTCGGCGCAGTCCCTGGGCCCCGCCGTCCTGCCCCAGGTCGCCCAGGGCCCGGCCGTGGGCGCGCAAGCGCCGGCGCAGGTCGCGCTGGCCCTCGTCCAGGTAGTCGGGGACCCGGCCCTCGCCGACCCCCAGTTGCGCCAGGGCGGCCCGGGCGGCCTTCTCGGCCTCGTCCCGGGCCTGCTTGACCGTGTTCTCCAGCAGGGTGCGATGGGGTTTGGACAGGGGGGCCTGCATGACCATGGGCTTGAGGGATTCCCTTTCTGGTTCGGGCTAGAAGGTGACGGGGCCGTCGTCCAGGCGGCCGGCCAGCAGGGCCTCCACCTCGGCCAGCCAGGCCTTTAGCTCGGCGTGGTCGTTCAGGGTCCGGCGGGGCAGGGTCACCCGCTGAACCGTGGGCTGGTGGCGCTTCACGGCCTGCATCCGGGCCGCCTCGAAGCGCTGGGGCAGGGCCTGGGCCCGCGCGCGCCAGTGCTCCAGGTTGCACTGGGCCAGGGCCTTGTGCAGTTGCTCCGGGGTGCCGAACTCTACCGGCTCCAGGGGGCGCAGACTCTGGACCCGGAGCAGGTCGCTGCGCTCGGCCTCGGTCAGGCGGGCCCAGTCGGGGCTGGCCTCCAGAAGGCGCTGCTGCTGGGCGAAGGTCTCCTGGCAGGTCTCCACCCGGGCCTTCAGGGCCGCGCGCAGGTCCTCGACCACCCGGTCCAGCAGGGGCTTGACCAGGTCCGGCTCGGCCAGGAGCTTCCTCTGGGACAGCAGGGCGTCCGCCTCGGCCTTCAGGTCGCGGAAGCCCTCCAAGGCGGTGGCCTCCCGCAGCAGGACCTCCAACTGGCGCCAGGCTGGAAGTCGCCGGTGGATCCGCTCGGCCGTGTCGCGCCAGGTCTTGGAGAGTTCCACCAGTTCGTCGCCGCGCTGGAAGAGCTCGAGCAACAGGGCGTTGCCCGAGAGGCCCTCCAACTCGGCCAGCACCTGGGGCCGCGGCGACTCCGGGGCGGGAGGGGGGCCTCCCGCCGCCTGCGCCTGCTCTTTCAGCCGCGCCAGGAGCGTGGGGGCCTTGGCGCTCTCCTCCTTCGGCTGGCAGGGCACGCCGACCGCCGAGAAGAGGCTGCGGATCTTGATCAGGTGCACGGGGGTGATGTGCACGGACTCGCGCCGGAAATTGGCCTGGGACAGCTTCGGGCGGTCCAGCGCCGGGGCCTCGACGTCCCGACCGCTGGCGTCCCGGGCCCTCAGGTGCCCCTCGCCCAGCAGGGCGTACAGGGCGCCGTCGATGGCGTCCCGGGACCAACCGTAAGGAGGGGCCTCGAAGTGCTCCCGGATCTCCGAGCCGCGCTTCCCGGGTCCCAGGTAGGTCAGGATGCGCTGGCAGACCGGGTGCTGCTGGGTGGCCTGGGTGTGGCCCACTTGCTTCAGGGCTTCGGCCGCCCCCTTGCGGGCTTCTTCCAGCACCTTGCCCCAGCGGTCGTGGTCGGCCGCGTCGAATTGGGGGTACAGGCGCACCGCCGAAGCGCGGGCCGCCCGCTGGATCCGGTCGGCCAGGTCGGCGCCCTCGGTCACCTCCTGGCCCCCTGCCTGGAACAGGCGGACCCCCGCGAACAGGCGGTCCAGCAGGCCCTTCAGGTCCTCCTCGGCGGTCTTCAGCCGGCTCTCCATGGAACGCTGGGCGTCCTGGCCCTCGGCGGTGGACGGGTTGCCCTTCCGCTGCAGGGTGGCCCGGGCGGCCTCCCGCCAGACCAGAGCCTGGGCCAGCTCGGTCTTGTGCTGGGCCGGCAGGAAGGCGAACAGGGTGGGGTTCTCCGCACCCCGGGCCCGGGCCTCGGCCAGCACCGCGCGCTCGTCGCTCTGCCAGCCGTTCTGGATCCACAGGTACAGCCTCTGGGCGTGGTCCTTGGGCAGGGTCTCGTCGTAGGTCGGCTGCAGGGTGCGCTCCACGTTCTCGCGCCCCTGGGACACCCGGACCTTCCTGAGGATCTCCTGGAAGCGGCCCTTCAGCAGTTCCACCCGCATGTGCTCCAGCCGCTGCGGGGCCGACCGCAGCTCGGCCTCCTGGGCCCGGAACTCCTCGTGCCAGGCGCCCGATTCGCGGGTCTGCAGGCGGTATTCCAGCCCCTGCGACCCCTCCAGCGACATGATCAGCCGGTCCTGGTTCTGCAGTTCGGCCAGCAGCCCGGGCAGTTGCCCGCGGAGTTCCGCCGAGCCTGCCGCCAGATCGGTGATCAGCAGGTCCGCCAGGGCCACCTCGGTGGCCCGCAGTCCCAGGTCCTGGGCCGTGTCGGCGGGCAGCTTGTTGATCAGGTAGATCAGGCGCAGCAACCTCCCCTTGAGCTGGGCCCGCTGGTCGCCCGCCGAGAAGCGCTGGATGTTCTCGAAGACCTCCTTGGGCAACTGGGCGGTGGACAGCAGGCTGGTGGCGATCTGGTCGTACAGGAAGTCGGCCCCCACCACGTGCCCCAGCGGCAGCCCGGCGGTGGCCAGGACGGCTTCGTGGACCACCCGCAACTGGCTGCGCAACTGGGCCACCGTGCCCGTGGCGTCGATGCTGCGCAGGACCCGCTCCCAGAAGCGCCGGCGCACGGGCAGCAGCGGGTAGTCGGCGGTCAGCCACTCCTCGTCGGCGGTGACGTGCTCCAGCTTGGTTCCGCGCAGGTGGCGGGAGATCTCGCCCAGGTGCGTGCGCCACACCTGCTCGACCTGGGGTTGGGCGCTGGGCTTCTTGGCCAGGATGATCTGGCGGGTGACGTTCTCCACGTCCCAGTCGCCCAGGGTCACCTGGACCGGGAAGCGGCCGATCAGCTTGGTCAGCGTGGCGGTGCCCGACAGGGCCGACTGCCCCGTGCCCACGAAGAGCAGCCGCCCCTGGAAGTGCTTGGAGAGGGTCTCGGTGATCTCCTGGACCTGAAAGGCCTTGTCGGGGTCGCTCCCGATGTACTGTTGCACCTCGTCCAGGGCCACCAGGGTCAGGGGCAGGCGCCCGCCCTGGCCCAGGGCCGACTCGATGGCCCGGATCAACTGGTCGCTGGTGACGTCCGTGACCTGGGGGAACTGGGTCTTGAGGGTCTGGCGGACGTCGGCATCCGAGTTCCCCAGGTCGGGGCGCAACTTCCGGAGCGCGCCGGCCAGGTGGGGGGAGACGTACATGTGGAGGAGTTCCTGGGCGAGCGTGCGCCCGCGGGACTCGAGCTCGACCTTCAGCCCGTCCAGCAGCCCCTCGTCGCGGCACCACAGGACGAAGCGCGCCTGGTTGTACTGCTCGGGCAGGTCCTGGGACTTGAAGAGGAGGCCCAGCAGGGCCAGCCGGACCCTGTCCCCGGCCCCCGCGCCCAGCTTGCCGGCGGCGGCGTGCAGGCCACCCTCGCGCCGGCCCAGGGTCGAGAGCTCCTTCAGCTTCTCGCGGATCCCCTCCGGCAGGCGGGGCAGGCTGCGGGCAGTGGCGCCGTCGGGGAAGGTGACGTCCGTCCACAGGGCCCGCAGCATCTTGGCCAGGTGGGACTTGCCGCTGCCGTAGTAGCCGGAAATCCACACCCCGGGCTGCTCGGTCTGCCGCCCCAGGTTGGCCAGGAACTTCTCGAGGATCGTCTCCAGGCCCGTGGCGTACTGGCCGTCGCAGACGAAGGTCTCCAACTCGTAGCGCAGGACCTGGAGGGCGCCTTCGGAGCGGTCTTCCGAGACCTCGGCCACGCCGTTGTTCAACAGTCGATTGCTGTCGGGGGGCTTGCTGTAGATGTCCTGGTTGAGCATGGTGTCCTTCCCGCTGTGCGCGTATTCCTGGGACCTGGTGGTCACTCGTCGCCCGTGATCGCGACGGCCAGGTAGTTCCAGCCGTCCCGGGCGTCCAACAGCCGATAGGATTGGGTGTCCGGGTGGTGCTCGCCGGGGAAGAAGACCACCAGCCTCCCCGGAACCGAGTCCTTCAAGCCCTCGACCAGCGACGAGACCCGCGCCAGGCCGAAGAGCGCCCCCACCCCGATCACGGCCACGACGGTCTGGGAGTCCGCCTCCTGCTGGATGCGGGCGCGCAGCCGCTCTGCAAGGTCGCCCAGGAACTCCTTGAGCTCCCCCTCCGGATAGCCGGCCAGATCCTCCGGGCACTCGAAGTAGGCGTCGCGGTACTCCAGGGTCGCCATCCACTGGGGGAAGGCGTCGGTCACGTCCAGGAGGAGCCAGCGCTTGCCCGCCTGCCGGGTGGCCAACTCGAACTCCTTGACCTGGGCGCGCAGGCGCAGTTCGTCGGTCTTGTCGTAGACGCAGAAGATCACCCGCTGGATGGCCGCCAGTCCCACCTGCCACGGCAGCGTGATGTGCTGGCGATAGGCCGCCAGCAGGCGCTCAAGCCTGGACATGGCCAGCCTCCAGGACGAGACGTTCCTCTTCGGGGGTCAGGTAGCCGGGGAAGCGCACCTCGGTGACGCCGCCGGCGCTCAGGTAGTCCAGCAGGCCCTTGTGGGCGGCCTGGCGGGCCAGCGTGCCGGCGGGCACGGGCACGTCGCGGTGCAGCTTCATCCAGGCCGTGCTGAACAGGCGCTCGCCGGTGCATCCCTCCAGGTAGCCCAGGAACAGGGCCAGCGCCACGGCCTCGGGGGAGGCCGGAGGGGCCGAGCGCTTCCGGTGCCTGCCGGGGGTGAAGAAGCCTGCCCAGGTCCAGGTGGCCAGCACGTTCTGGGCCGTGGACGTCAAGGAGGCCGGGCTGAGGCGGTCCGGCAGCAGGCGGGCCAGGTATTCCTCCATCTGGGGCCGGTCCACCTGGGTGCCCAACGGCAGGCCCTGGACGAAGGGGACGGTCGCCCTCAAGAGCGGATCTCGGGCCAAGGCCGCCGTCAGGGCCAACAGCGGCTGGGACTCCAGGCAGACCGGCCACAACCGACGCAGGGCGCGGAAGATGGGGTTGCCCGGGTCCAGCCCGTACAGAGCGCGCAGGTGCTTCAGCGCCAACTCGCGGGCCTTGCGGGAGGGCTTCCCCAGCACGTTCCTGGTGACGATGGCGGCCGCGTAGTCCTCGGGCGCGGCGTCCGCCGGGGTGTGCTCGAAAAGGACCGCCAGGTCCGCCAGCATCATCGTGCGGGCCACGTGGGTGCCGCTGAGGCCGGTGCGAAAACCGAGGGGCGCGGGGGGCGTGTCCGGAGTCATCGAGAGCCTGACACCGCCCCCTGGTTCTTCGAGTTGGTCAGCTCGATGGCCGTCCCCTTGAGCCGGCGGCCCTGGAACTCCTTGCGGAGGGTCAATCCCAGCATGTGGTGCGCCTTCCCCGATTGCGATCTCCGGCTGTGCGGGCGGGAAGGGCTTCACGATGTCCACTGGCCAACCCTGCATGATGTCCTACAGACAACGGCCATTCGAAGGCGCGGAGGCTACCATGGCCCAGCAGTGAAGACCGAGAGCAACTGGTTTGGCCCCCACCTTCAGGAACTGCGAAACCGCGCGGGTCTGACGCAGGAGGGCCTCTCTGAACTGGCGCAGGTCAACCCACAGACCGTGAAGGACTGGGAGAGCGGCCGCAAGCGCCCTCACCTGGACCGTCTGCCTGTTCTCGCTACGGTCCTGGGCGTGGGGCTGGATCGAATGCTTCCCCCCATCGCGCCGCCCCCCGCCGCCGATCGCGTCGAGGGCACCCTCCCTCCCGAGGCCAGCGTCGAAACCCGCCTGGCCCGCATCGAGCGCCAGTTGCGGCGGGTGCTGGAAGACCTGCAGGAGCTGAAGGGGCGCTAACCGGCGGCCCGGAGCATGCCGCGGAAGGTCTCCACCAGGGTCGAATCGTCCAAGGCCAGTTCGAACTGGCGCAGCCAACCCTCGACGTAGGGGGCATCCAACGTGCTGGCCTGGCGATGCACCACGGTTTCAGCGTCCTCGTGGTCGCGCGATCTTGTGGAGATCAGCTTGTAGATCACCAGGTCTTCGGCGGTGCACACCCGGGCCTTCTGGCCGGGCAGGACCTCCATCTCGACGGCTCGGTGGATGGCCTGCTCGTCATAGGCCGTGTCGGCCAACAGCAGGTCGACGCGACAGCCCTCCGGGCCGCGCAGGAAAAGGAACCCCAGGCGCCTCAAGGTCTCGACAGGTTCCTCGACCATGGGGGTGTACCCCGGCAGGGAATCCAGCAGATAGGCCCCGCGCTCGCGGGGCAGGAGGATCTTCAGGTCCACATCGGAGGTCGCCCGGGCCCGCCCCCAGACGCTGAGGGCCAGGGCTCCGATGGCCACAGACTCGATGCCAGCCTCGGACAGGGCCTGCTGGACCCGCTGCAGGGCGGCGACCAGCCCCGTCAAGCCGCGCCTTCCTGGCGGACCTGCTCCAACCGGGCCAACCGGCCCTGCAGCATGCCCAGGTAGCGCGCCCTCTCCTGCTGCAGATCGGGCTCGACCTCCTCCAGGTGGCGGCCGAACTCGCGGTAGAGGGCCTCCAGCTCAGCCACGCTCTCGAAGACCGTCATGGCTCGGAGGAGTTGCGCCTCCAGGCGGCGCCGCTCGTCCCAGTCCTCCCGGTGTATCGACAGAGGCCGCATCCCTGGGGTTTCCAGAGTCTGGGAGAGTTCCCTGCGCCCACCACTCACCGGCGGCCAGCCGCCGCCCTACGGCGCCCCGGCCTGCCGCCGGGCAGCCGTCAGGAACTCGGCGGCGCTGGGCACCGTGACGGCCAACTCGACCAGACGCATCAATGCCTCCAGATCGCCGATCGCCTCCAGGGCCTCCTCCAGACCAGCCGGCGCCTCACCAAAGCGGGCCAGGACCACCCGATGGAGCGCTCGGCGATGTCCCTCCAGGCGGCCTTCCTGGCGGCCCTCCTGGCGGCCCTTCTTCATGCCCCGCAACTCGGAACGGGTGATGAGCTTCACGGCGTGTTCCTCCTCCAGTCGGGCCACCTCCCGGTCGAAGCGGTCGGCCAGCCCTTCGGACATGGTCATTATAGCCTCCAGCAGTCGGAAGATTCCATCCACCTCGTCCTGCCTGAAGCCCCGCCTCAACAACAGGCGCACCAGGTGAAGAGCCCGCTGCAGGCGCGCCGGCTCTTCCGGGCGGGTCTCCAGGACGGCCAGGTGGGCGGCCACCACCAGGGCGAAGGGATTGTTCGAGGCCTCCAGCTCCTGCCGGCGGTCCTTCCAGTCCAGCAGCTTGATCACCGGGAACCGGAACGTGGTGCTGCATCCCCACACGTCCGTATGGAAGAAGCCCGGGCGCCAGGAGGGGTTCGCGTCCCCCAATATGGCCAGGCTGTACACCGGCAGCCCGTAACGATCGAAGAGGCGGTCGTGGTACAACCGCATCCGCAACTCGAAGTGTGGGTCCTTCTGGTTCTGGACCTCGATGTGCACCAGGACCAAGGCCTCCTGCCCTTCCAGCAGACGCACCTTCAGCACCAGGTCGACCTGTTGGCGCTGCCCTCGAGGGGGACGAACCTGACCCGGCAGCGCCCGGCGCAGTCGGCGCACCTCGTTCTCCAGGAACTCGGGGCCCACCGACCAGTCGATCTGGCGGTGGACGTGGGGCTGGAAGAGGGCCAGGAAGTCCGGCAGGAAGCCAACAAGAGCCTCCTTCCAAGCCAGGTCCAGGTTGTTGCGAATCCGGTAGCTCAGGGCGATCCCCTCCTGCTCCCAGACTGCGCCCCGCTTCTCCACCGCGATGTGGCCGGCTGATGAACAGAAGGTGACCAGATTGCGAACAGAAGCTCAGGCTTCGGCGCCGGCCGGAGCAGGAGCCGGCTCTCCAACCGCGATTCATGGAGGTATGAGCACGCTCGGCAACGTGATCTGGCTGGTCTTCGGCGGCTTCACGGCCGCCCTGGGATCCATCGTCGGAGGGGTCGCCCTGTGCCTGACCCTGATCGGCATCCCCTTCGGCCTGCAGGCGATCCGGATCGGGGTCGCCATGTTCCTCCCCTTCGGGAAATCCATCGTGGAGGACCCGGACGCCGGCAGCACGCTGAACACGATCCTCAACGTCATCTGGATCATCGGCTGGGGCTGGGCCCTGGCGCTGAATCACCTGGTCTTCGCCGCGCTCCTGGCGATCACGATCGTGGGTCTCCCGTTCGCCAAGCAGCACCTGAAGCTCATGATGCTGTCGCTGTTCCCGTTCGGTCGCCGGATGGAGTGAGGGCCTGACAGGGGCGCGGCAAGCTCCCGCTTCAGCGCGTCCCCGACGCGGAACTTGGATGTGCCGACCCGGATACCGGCGGATTCGGTTCCCAGGCGTCCCTGGCAGGGGAATATCCCGGCATCTCCGTCATGTCTGGCAGGAAGTTCCCGGGAAGGCGGACGGATTTCGCGCAGAGCGGGTCGCCTCGCAGTGCTCCGGGCGGCTCCCCTCCCCCGCAAGCCCAAGAGATTTCTCGTTGAACGGGGCAGGCAGCCGCGGAATGGCGGGCGAAGAGCCTTGAACTCGCCAGGGCTGCCTCGAAGGCCGGTTGACAGCGCTCCCAGCCAGACGAGACCCGGGCTCCTCCGGAAGCTTCGGCTGACCCGGGTTCGGGAGCGGGACGACCCCCTGGACAGGGAGGGACCACAGAGGGCATGGATTCCAGGGTTCTCGAGCCGCGCGAGCTCTCCGAGGGGCACCTCGAGACCATGTTCGGCCTGATGCAGGCCCACTACGACGGGACGGATCCCGCAGTCTTCCGCCGGGACCTGGCGCGCAAGGACTACGTGATCCTGCTGGAGGAGGGCGGCCACATCGCAGGTTTCTCGACCCAGCAGCTCGTGGAGATCGAGGGGGTCCGGGGTGTCTTCAGCGGCGACACGATCGTCCACCGGGACCACTGGGGCTCGCCGCGGCTCTCCCAGCAGTTCGCCCGCTTCTTCGTGCCCTTCGGCCGGCACGAGCCCTTCTACTGGTTCCTGATCTCCAAGGGATACAAGACCTACAAGTTCCTGCCGACCTTCTTCGTGGACTTCCACCCGCGCCAGGGCGTCCAGACCCCGCCCGAGGCCCAGGCCCTGATCGACTCCTTCGGAGCCCGGTTCTTCCCGGGCGAGTATGACCCGGGAAGCGGGGTGGTCCACTACCGGGGCCCCAAGGACCGGCTCAGGCCCGAGCTCCAGGACCTGCCCGAGCGCCCGGAGGACCCGGACTGGCGCTTCTTCCTGCAGCGCAATCCGGGCTTCCGCCAGGGCCACGACCTGGTCTGCCTGGCCCGGCTGCACCCCGAGAACCTCAAACCCCGTGCCCGGCGACTGCTGCTGGGGGCCCACGCCGGGAAAACCAGGGAAGCCGGACAGGCCGGACACTCCGGCCGCGCCAGGGAGGCCGACCCCTCGGGCCCTCCCCTATCTCGATGACCTGGTCCCACCGATTCCTCCATGCCCTGCTCCGGGCAGCCCTGCACCCTGCCCGAGGCTGCCTGCGTCCCGAAGAAGCCCCTCTCGAGCAGGAAGCCCGGCTGCGGCACCTGCTGCGGGCCAACGCCGCGAGCGCCTATGGCCGGGCCTGCGGATTCGGGCAGGTGGACGGAATCCGGGCCTTCCAGGAGCGGGTCCCCTTGGTGGACTACGAAGACCTCCGCCCCTGGATCGAGCGCGTGGCCTTGGGCGGAACGGAGGTCCTGACCCGGGAGCCGGTCCTGCTCTTCGAGCCCACCGGAGGCTCGTCGGGGCCCGAGAAGCTGATCCCCCTGACCCGGACCCTCCTCGAGGAGTTCCGCAGGGCCCTGCACCCCTGGCTGGCCGACCTCTACGCGAACCATCCCCGGGTGCGCGGCGGCCCGAGCTACTGGCAGGTCACCCCGGGCCTGGTGGCCCCCCGGCGCACCGCCGGCGGAATTCCCATCGGATTGCAGGACGACGGGCAGTACCTGGGGAGGCTTCCGGGGGCCCTGCTCTCGGCCCTGAGGATCCGCCCGGCCATCCATCCCGGGATGAGCAGCGAGGCCTTCCAGGTCGAGACCCTGCGCTCCCTGCTCGGGGCGCGGGACCTGCGCCTGGTCTCGTTGTGGAACCCCTCGCTCTTCCTGCGCATGCTGGAGACCCTGCAGCGCGATCCCGACCCCATCCTGGCCCGCCTGCCCCGTGAGCGCGGCATGGAGGTGGCCGGCTGCCTGGAGCGGGGGGACCCGGCCGGACTCTGGCCCGACCTGGCGCTGATCAGTTGCTGGCGCGACGGTCTTGCGGCCGGGGACGCCGAGAGGCTGGGGGCCCTCTTCCCCCGGGCGGCCCTCCAGCCCAAGGGCTTGCTGGCCACCGAGGCGGTGGTGACCCTGCCCCTGGAGGAGGCCCTGGGTCCGGACGGAGGCCACGTTCCCGCCTGGCGCAGCCACTTCTTCGAGTTTCTCGACCCCTCGGGGAAGCCGTGGCTCGTGCACGAGCTGGAGCCGGGCGGGGTCTACGAGGTGGTGGTGACCACCGGAGGCGGCCTGTACCGCTACCGGCTGGGGGATCGGGTGCGCGTCACCCGGCGCTGGCGGGGGGTCGGCCTGCTGGCCTTCGAGGGCCGCGACCGGGTGGTGGACCTGGTCGGCGAGAAGCTGAGCGAGGACTTCGTGGCCGCAGCCTTCGCCGACCTGGCGGGCTTCTTCATGCTGGCTGCGCGGGAGGACCATTATCTTCTGTACACCCGCCACGCCCTGGAACCGGGCGAGGTGGACCGGCGGCTGAGCCGCAGCCACTCCTACGAGGTGGCCCGGAGGGTGGGCCAGCTCAAGCCGGCCCGGGTCTTCCTGCTGAAGGGGGACCCGGAGGCGGAGTACCTGGCCTCGGCCCGGGCCCAGGGCCGCAAGCCCGGGGACCTCAAACCCGCGGTGCTGAGCCCGCGGGGGGACTGGAACTTCACCGGCGAGGAGATCCCGCTTTGAAGATCGCCTTCCTGGCCCCGGCCGGAGCCATGCACCGACACGACGGCAACTTCGGGCATAGCCTGCACTATGCCCCCCTGACCCTGACCACCCTGGCGGCCCTGGTCCCCGGGGAGATCCCTGCCGAGCTGGCAATCCACGACGAGACGGTTCAGCCGATCCCCCTGGATCTCCAGGCCGACCTGGTCTGCATGACCGTCATCACGGGCACGGCTTCCCGCTGCTACCGCTATGCCGACCACTTCCGCCGGCGCGGGCTGACCGTGGTGCTGGGGGGGGTCCACGTCAGCATGCTGCCCGACGAGGCCAGCGCGCATGCCGATTCGATCGTCACGGGCTTTGCCGAGTCCACCTTCCCGCAACTGGTGCGCGACTTCCGGCAGGGGCGACTCCAGCCCCGCTACCAGCAGGGACCGGACTTCACCCTGGAGGGCCGCCCCCTGCCCCGGCGAGACCTGCTCAAGCGCAGGGGCTACATCACCACCCGCACCCTGGAGGCCGTGCGCGGCTGCTCGCTCCCCTGCACCTTCTGCGCCTGGCCGGCGGCCTTCGGGCGCAAGGTCTACCTGCGCCCCGTCCGCGAGGTCACGGCCGAAATCGAGGCCATGGGCGGAACCCTGCTGACCTTCCCCGACATCAACCTGCTGGCCGACCGGGCCTATGCCCTGGAGCTCTTCCGCGCCCTGGTCCCCCTCAAGAAGAGGTGGCTGGGCCTGGCCACCTCCAGCGTGGGCCTGGACGACGACATGCTGACCCTCCTGGAGCGCAGCGGCTGCCAGGGCCTGCTGATCGGCTTCGAGTCGATCACCCAGGGCTCGCAGGCCTTCGTGAACAAGGGCGTCAACAAGGTGGGCGAGTACGCCGAGCTGATGGCCCGGCTTCACGATCACGGGATCCTGGTCCAGGGCTGCTTCGCCTTCGGGGGCGACGACGAGGACGCCTCGGTCTTCGACCGGACCGTCGAGATGGTCACCCGGACCCGAATCGACCTGCCCCGCTACAGCATCCTGACCCCCTTCCCCCGGACGAAGCTCTACGCCGATCTCGAGGCCCAGGGGCGAATCTTCGAGAGGGACTGGGCGATGTACGATGTCGAGCACTGCGTCTTCCGCCCCCTGCGCATGACCGTCGAGGAGCTCGAGGCGGGCATCACCCGGGCCTGGGAGGCCACCTACAGCCTGGGCGACATCGCCCGGCGCCTGTGGCCCTTCAACCGCAGGCCCTGGCTGGGCTTCCCCCTGAACCTGGGCTACAAGACCTACGCCGACCGCTACCGCCGCTTCACCCGCGAGATCATGGTCGACAACTCCGACATCCCGGGGGCCGGGTCATGAGGCTGACCTTCGTCCTGCCGGCCATCGGCAAGAAGCCGGGCCAGAAGTACATCGGCACCTGGAAGATGGAGCCCTTGACCTTCGCCGTCCTGAAGTCGCTGACTCCGAAGCCCTTCGCCGTGCGCTTCTTCGACGATCGCCTCGAGCAGGTCGACGCCTCGGCCCCCAGCGACGCCGTGCTGATCTCGGTCGAGACCTACACCGCCCGGCGCAGCTACGCCCTGGCCCGGCGCTTCCGCGAGCAGGGGGCCCGGGTGATCCTGGGAGGCTACCACGCCAGCCTGATGCCCGACGAGGCCGGCCTGCACGCCGACGCCGTGGTGGTGGGCAACGCCGAGGCGATCTTCCCGGAGCTGCTGGAGGACCTGGCGGGGAACCGGCTCCAGCCCCGCTACCAGGGTCCGGCCGGCTTCAGCCGGACGCCCCCGGACACCACCCTGTATGGGAACCGCCGCTACCTGCCGGTCTCGCTGGTGGAGACGGGCCGGGGTTGTCCCCAGGCCTGTGAGTTCTGCGCCATCTCGGCCTTCTACCGCAGCCGCTACCATCCCCGGGAGGTCGGCGAGATCCTGCGCGACCTGGAGGCCAGCCGCCACCGCCGCTTCTTCCTGGTGGACGACAACCTCTGCGCCGACCGCGAGCACGCCCTGGAGCTCTTCCGGCGGATGGAGCCGCTGGGGCTGCAGTGGGCCGGTCAGGGGACCCTGGCCATGGGCCAGGACCCGGAGCTGCTCCGGGCCATGAAGAGAAGCGGCTGCGAGATCCTGCTGGTGGGCTTCGAGAGCCTGAACCAGGCCAACCTGCGCCAGATGGGGAAATCGGTGAACCTGCAGCTTTCCGACCGGGACCAGATGGTGCGGAACCTGCACGCCGCCGGCCTGAACCTGTATGGGACCTTCGTCTTCGGCTACGACGCCGACGACCAGGGGACGGTCCGCGAGGCCCTGGACTTCGCCGTCCGGCACGGCCTGTACACGGCGGCCTTCAACCACCTCCTCCCCTTCCCCGGCACCCGGCTGCACGAGCGCCTGCTCCGGGAGGAAAGGTTGGATTCGCAGGCCTGGTGGCTGGACGGCTCCTATCGCTACGGCGAGGTGCCCTTCAAGCCCCGGGGAATCGAAGGGCCGGCCCTGGCTCGAGCCTGCCGGGACGCCCGCAAGGAATTCAACAGCCCGCGGAACCTGATGCGACGGGGAGCCCTGGCCCTGAAACGGGGCTCGCTGGTGGCCTGGCCGCTCTTCTGGGCGATGAACCTGCCCCTGGGCCGGGAAGTGGACCAGAAGATGGACGTCCCCCTGGGAGAGAACCTGGATGAGTGGCCCAAGTAGGCGCTTCGCCGTGCGCCTGGCCGGCGCCTCGGATGACCCGGCCCTGCGCGAGATCCTGGCCGAGGACGGATTCGGAGGGCGGATCCGGGTCTGCGCGCTGCGCGAGCCCTCTCCCCTGGCCTCCTTCCAGAGGGAAGGGCACGAGGCCCTGGTCTTCCTCCTGGAGGACCTCGAGGACGGCCGGGTCTTGGGGATGGGCGGCGTGGTCTGCCGGGACATCGCCTTGGGTGGGAAGAGACGGACCTTGGGCTACCTCTGTGGCCTGCGGATCCGCGCGGAGGCCCGGGGGCAATTCCGCCGCCTGGGGGAGGTCTATCGGGAGCTGCGCCGGCTCACCGCGGATCGGGTGGACCTGTACCTCAGCGCCATCCTGGCCGAGAATCCCCGGGCCCTGCGCCTCTTGACCGGAGCCCGGGCGGGCCTGCCCCGCTACCATCCTCTGGGCGGGTACCTCACCTTCTTCCTCCCCACCGGAGGCCGGGGCCCGGGCCCGAGCTTGAAGGGATGGAGCGACCCTTCCCTGTACGAGGCCCTGCGCAGCCGGATGGACGGGATGCGCTGGGAACCGCGGTCCTGCGGGCTGGAAGAGGCCTGCTGGGTGCAGACCGACGGGGGGCTGGGCTACCTGGTGGTCCCCGGACACAAGCAGTATCGGGTCCTGTCCTACGGAGGCTGGATGAGGCTGGCCTCGTGGATTCCCCCCTGGCTGACCGGATACCCGCGCCTGCCCCGGCCCGGGCACCTGGCCCGATACGCGACGGGCGCCATCTTCAGCCCGGACCCCGACCAGGCCCGCCGGATCCTGCGCGAACTGCGCAGGCGGGCCCGGGGCCTGGACTTCCTGATGATCGGCTGCATGCAGGACGATCCCCTGGCCCGGCTCCTGGCCGAGGAGCGCCACGTGCTGTACCGCAGCCGGCTCTTCGAGGTCCTCTTCCCGGGGATGGAGCCCCAGATCCAAGGTCCCCTCCAGGTGGAGGTGGCCCTCCTCTGAGCGTTCCCCAAGACCCTGTCCGCAGAGAAGCCCCCCGAAGGGGAAGACTCAGGGCAGCGGGAGCTCGGGGACCTCGCGGAAGTCCAGGTCCAGGATGGGGTACTCCCGCCAGTCGCGGAAGTCGAAGTGCCACCACTCGACGTCCAGGACCTCGAAGCCCTCGGCCTTCATGGCCGCGATCAGGAGATCCCGGTTGGCCCGTTGCCGGGTGGTTCCGCCGGCGAAGTCGGCGTGAGCCCGCTCGGTGAACTCGTCATAGGCGCCAGGCATGTCCAGGTAGCGCCCCGTCTGGAGATCGTACAGCGAGACATCCACGGCGCACCCGCGATTGTGGCGCGAGCCCTTCTGCGGGTCGGCCACGTAGCCGATCCGCCGCCACTCGGCGGGGGCCTGCTCCCACATCTGCCGGGTCACCCGCCAGGGGCGGTAGGCATCCAGCACCGAGACCCCCAGGCCGCGGGAGCGCAGCTTGCGGTTCACCTCGGCCAGGGCCAGGGCGGCGGGCCTCTGCAGGAAGGCCCGGGCCTCGGGGTAGAGGACCCGCTTCATGAAGTTGTGCGGCGTGGCGTAGCGCAGGTCCAGCCTCAGGGTCGGGTCCAGCCGCCTCAACTCGACCAGCTCGGATTCCCGGAAGCTCCCCTCCTCGACCGGCGGCCCCGAGGCCAGGGCCGGCAGGGCCAGCAAGGCCAGCAGCAGGACCAGGAACCGAAGACTCCACTTCCTCGAGGGCAGGGAAGAGATCACGGCGAGGGGTCTCCTTTCGAGGCGGGATTCCAGGCCAGACCCCGCAGGTCTCCGACGCGTCGGGTGAAGCGGGTCTGGTCGAAGTGCTCCAGCAGGGGGATGGCGTACTTGCGCGTGGTCTGGAGGGTCTCGCGGGCCCGCGAGGCGGTCAGGGGACCCTCGGCGCGGATCCGTTCGGCCAGGATCCCACGGGCCTCCTCCAGCAGGCTCTCCAGGAACACGATCTGGGGGGTCAGGCGGACCGCCCGCCCCGTCTCCAGCAGATGGGCCTCCAGCACCTTCCACAGCCGGGGTTCGACCTCGGCCAGGAAGGGCACGTCGTCCCAGTCCACGGGGGTGAAGCGGTCCTTCTTCAGGACCTCCTCGACCCGCCTCAGGGCCTCCTGCCAGGCCGGTTCCAGCCGGGGGACGTGCGCACGGGGGGCGAGCAGGCCGAGCCGCTCGACCACCTCGCCGCGACGGCAGGCCTCGTTGAGCACCTCCTCGGCCAGGCGGGGGGTCGGGGAAGCCAGCAGGCGCAGGATCTCCTCCCGACGCCAGCCTCCCCTCCAGGGGGCCGCCTGGGCCAGGCGTTCCAGAAGCTCGAGGATCTGCTGGCGCAAGGGAAGGACCTGGCGGGCCAGGGCCACGTGCCGGCCCATGCGGACCAGCTCTCCCGAGGCGAGCAGCTCCTCGACCAGGGCCTGGACCTCGGCCTGGGGGAGCTGGAGGTCCTGGGCCAGGGCCCCCGGCGTGCGGGCCCCTCCGCTGGCGCGGGCCAGGGCCCCCAGCAAGGGCTCGGCGGCCCCGCTGCCCTGCTGGCGGCGGAGCCCGTCCAGGACCTGGGCGTCACCCCGGCGATGGCGCGGCGCGGCGGGGTCCAGGACCTCGCCTCCGCCCACGGTGTGCTGCGCCGTGAAGTCCCGCAGGATGACGCGGTCCAGGCGTCGGAGCGCGACGGGCTCGTCCAGGATTACCTGGACCAGGCCGCGGGCCCCGGGAGCGATCTCGTCGCCTTCCAGCAGGAAGACCCGCCCCAGGGCCTCCGCCGTGCCGACGTACAGACGGACCTGGTCGCGATGGCGCAGCGGGCGGGCGGCACGCGGGAGCGTCCGCAGACGCAGGTCCAGCCTGCGGGTGGGCACCAGCAGCCCGGGTGGGGCCAGCACCTGCCCGCGATGCAGGCTTCCCGGCTCGACTCCGGCCAGGTTCACGGCCACCCTCTGCCCCGCGCAGGCCTCGGACTCGGACTCTCCGTGCACCTGCAGCCCCCGGATCCGGGCCTCGAGCCTCTCGGGGAGGATCTCGACCCGGTCTCCGACTCGCAGTCGCCCCGCCCACAGCGTTCCGGTCACCACCGTCCCGAAGCCCGCGCGCAGGAAGGCCCGGTCCACCGGAAGATGGAAGGGGGCCTCGGTCGGACGGACGGGAAGGCCTTCAAGGACCTCGGCCAGGGTCTCCCGGAGCCGATCCAGGCCCTCTCCGGTCAGACCCGAGACGCGCACCACCGGAGCCTGGGCCAGGAAGGTCCCGGCCAGCTCCCGGCGCAGGGCCTCCTCGGCCAGATCCGCCACCTCCGGCTCGACCAGGTCCACCTTGGTCAGCACCACCACCCCCGCCCGGGTCGCCAGCAGGTCCAGGATCTCCAGGTGCTCGTGGGTCTGGGGGCGGGCCCCCTCCCGGGCGTCCACCACCAGCATGGCCAGGTCCAGCCCACCCACGCCGGCCAGCATGTTCTTGAGGAACCTCTCGTGCCCGGGCACATCGACGATCCCCGCGCGGATCCCGCCGGGAAGATCCAGGTTCGCGAAGCCCAGGTCGATCGACAGTCCCCGGGCCTTCTCTTCGGGAAGCCGGTCGGTGTCGATGCCGGTCAGGGCCTTGAGAAGCGTGGTCTTGCCGTGATCCACGTGACCGGCGGTTCCCAGGATGAAGTGTTTGGTGCTCATGGTGCGGTGGACTCCAGGGCCCGGACGAGTTCGGACTCGTCTTCGGGTGGCAGGGTGCGAAGATCCAGGTGCAGGCCTCCCCTCCGGCAGGTCGCCAGGACCGGCCGGGGCTCCCGGCGCAGGCGCTCGGCCCAGGCCTGCTCGCCATCCGGGGGGACCAGGCGCACACCCCACCCCGACAACTCCGCCCCGGGCATGCCTCCCCCACCGGGCGTGGAGCGGCTGGAGACGACCTCCACCTGGACCCGGCCCTCCAGCCGGACCCGCAGATCCTCGGCCAGGGCCTCGGCGCGCTTCCGAAGGGCTTCGGGAGCAAGGCGCAGGGTCGCCAGGGTGGGAATCTGCTCCAAGGCCCGCCGGGGATCCAGGTACAGGCGCAGGGTGGCCTCCAGGGCGGCCAGGGTCAGCTTGCCGACCCGCACGGCCCGGGCCAGGGGAGTGCGGGACATGGTCCGCAGCAGGTCGGCCCGGCCCAGGAGGATCCCCGCCTGCGGTCCGCCCAGCAGCTTGTCCCCCGAGAAGGCCACCAGGTCGAAGCCCGCCGCCACGGCGTCGGGAATGGTGGGCTCGCAGGGAAGCCCGTGCTCCTCGGGGTCCAGCAGGAGCCCCGAGCCCAGGTCCAGGAAGGAGGGGACGGCGTGCTCCCGGGCCAGGGCGGCGACCCGGGCCGGGTCGGGGCGCCCGGTGAAGCCCTCGATCGAATAGTTGGAGGGGTGGCTGACCATGACCAGGCCGGTTTCGGGGCCTAGGGCTGCCCGGTAATCCTCCAGTCGGGTCCGGTTGGTGGTGCCCACCTCGACCAGACGGGCTCCCGCGTGGCGCAGGAGCTCGGGCAGGCGGAAGGTGTCGCCGATCTCGACCAGCTCGCCGCGCGAGACCACCACGTCGCGATTCCGGGCCAGCGCGTCCACCGTCAGCATGACCGCCGCCGCGCAGTTGTTGACCACCAGGGCCGAGGGAGCCCCCGTCAAGAGGGCCAGCAGGTCCCGGACATGGACCTGGCGGGAGCCTCGCCGCCCCTGCTCCAGGTCCAGTTCCAGGTTGGTCGGGCCCGAAGCCGCCTCCTGGAGGGCCTCCAAGGCGGCCCGGGCCAGGGTG
>Ga0334888_1000305_pt1 | contig 79058 bp, 73 predicted proteins | sample GraSluR1_MG_FD_207227 | JGI IMG/M metagenome (GOLD analysis project Ga0334888, IMG submission 207227) | Sludge microbial communities from methane-producing bioreactor in Wageningen University, Netherlands - Granular Sludge_3_08-R1 | ecosystem: Engineered > Bioreactor > Anaerobic > Unclassified ... | reverse complement strand
TGCTCTCATTGCTTCTTTTTTTCTTCTCTTCCTTAGCTTTTCTACTATATAACAAGAAGAACGCTGCTTCTCCGTTTTGAGACACAGCGTTCTTTGACAGTCTGAGGGCACGGATCAAACGATCCGTGCCCTTTTAAATATGTAGCTTTAATCCACCAAATATGCAAAGAGAAGTTTGAACGTGTTAACCAACCCGTCGATATGGGTTCTTTCATAGCCATGAGAGGCATAGACACCAGGGCCAATCAACCCATGACGCACGTCATAGCCCGCCCGCAGGGAAACCTCCACATCGGAACCATATTGAGGATACACATCCAATGCATAATCGGCACCAGCTTTTTGGGCGGCAGCGATGAGTTCGTTGGTCAGCTCGTAATGATACACACCACCGGAGTCTTTAGGACAAATCGAAACCATGCGCTCAGTGCACTTTAAGCCTTGTCCAACGCAGCCCATATCTACCGCAATCACATCTTCGATGCAATCCGGAATCCCGGTAGCTCCGCCATGACCGATTTCTTCAAACATGGTGAAACTCAACCAAACATTACGTCGGGGGGTCACTTTTTCTTCAGCAAAGTATTTTGCCAAGGTCAACAGAACTGCCGACGAAGCCTTATCATCTAAGAAGCGGCTCTTGATGTAGCCTTTGCTGGTGACCATGAAACGAGGATGAACCGCGATGAAGTCTCCGTTTTGAATGCCCAACGCTTCTGTTTCTTTGGCCGAGGTCACAAATTCGTCGAGCAATACTTCAATGTTATCTTTGAAATTCCGGGGATCATTGACTTTGGGATTCACATGACCCGAAGCATTTGCAATTTGTAAGGTTCCTTCGTATTCGCGGCCGTCCCGAGTAATCACGGTAACCGTTTCTGTTTCGGTATTATTGGGATTTAACCCGCCGACATTATTCAACATGAGAGCTCCGTTGCTCTTAATACTGGCAACAACTCCACCAAGAGTATCGACATGACCAAACAACATCACGGGAGATCCACTACCGCCAAGATCGACCGTAACGCCACCTTTTCGCAAGTTATTGGGAGAATAGCCCATGCTCTTCAATTCATTGTTCAGAAACTCTGAGATCTTTTTCGAATACCCCGAGGGGCTTTTGACAGCCAACATGCGTTCTAAGACATCCACCATGTACTCTGTGTACTTTTGATTCATAATCGAGCCTCCCTATAAAAAATTTCAATTTCATTGTATCACTGTCACGATGCAAAGTAAAGAAATCCACCCGAAAAGGACTCGCAAATCCTAAAAAGGAGGAAAAGCGATCGAACATGGGAAAGTATACAAAGCATGATCCATGTAAGAAACAAACACCTTCAACGGAGGAGATTCGATGAGACAAGAACAAGAAAAACGCTACGCCGTTTTGATCGACGCTGAAAATATTTCAGATAAATACATTAAGACCATCATGGATGAGGCCGCAAACCTAGGTGTGGCAACCTATAAACGCATCTATGGAGATTGGACCAATACCCAACTCAACTCGTGGAAAACTGTTTTGTTAGAGAATTCCATTGTACCGATTCAACAATACAGCTACACCTTAGGCAAAAACTCTACCGATTCTGCGTTGATTATCGACGCAATGGATATTCTTTACTCCGGCAATGTGGAAGGCTTTTGCATTGTCTCGTCCGACAGCGACTTCACGAAACTTGCCTCTCGTCTACGAGAAACGGGCATGACCGTGGTTGGTATGGGCGAACGTAAGACACCGAAGCCCTTTATTGCGGCATGCAATCAATTTAAATACCTCGATGTGCTCTACACCGATCCTCAGAAAGCCGTAAAAGTCAATCTCCCGGGAACCCCTGAAACGGTAAAACCGTTCCCCTTACCCACAGTCAAAGATGAATTTGCGGAAGGTCAGACCAATCTTGATGCAATCCGCAAGACCCTCTTAGCCTTAGCGGAAGAGAGCAGTGACGAAGATGGCTGGCTTTTTATCGGCGATGTTGGCAACCAATTGGCCAAGCGTTTTCCCGACTTCGATGTTCGGAATTTCGGATATAAAAAACTAACGCCTTTTATAAAATCATTAAAACTCTTTGAAATCCGTGCCGTACCCGCTGGAGAAGGCCGCAACATCAAACTAATTTACATCCGTGTCAAAGTATAAACATTTACAAAATAAAAAAAGCCGTGCTTTCTTCGTGTAAAAGCATGGCTTTTTTGTTAGAGTCTTATAGCTCCACGCTGACGATGCATGGCAAACAACAGCGGTAAGAGGCCCTTGTGGTATGGAATAAAACGGCCCTCCGTCATCATTTGCTCCACCTGTTCCAGCGTTGCCCATTGAACCGCTTGAACTTCCTCTTCCTGAAGATGTAACCTGCTGATTTCTACGTCTTGTTGGATCAAATAGATATCATCAAAGCCCCCTTCAAAGCAGATGGTCATAAAGGGGCGCTGACCGTTCAAATCCAATTGCAGGCCCAATTCTTCTAACGTCTCCCGCTCCGCTGCCAGAGTACTATTTTCTCCTTGGCAAGCGCTTCCTCCTACACTGACATCCCACAAATTCGACCATCCTTTTTTGAAAGGTTGTCTTTGTTGGATAAGCATTTCACCTTTCGAGTTAAAAATGCAAACATGAACGACCAAATGATACCTCCCTTTAGGAAGGGGTTCTCCACGCACACCGGTCTCTCCGGTCAGATTTCGGTCTTGGTCATATAAATCCCAAATCTCCAGAATAATCAACTCCGTTCTTGTTCTCACACGAGATCAACTGATGCTCATACGGCATCGACTGATGCTCATACGAGATCGACTGAATTTATTTAAGATGAAGGGTTTTTGATGGTCTATCACAAATTAATCTATTACTATTAGGAAAGAAGGGATTCCATGTCTCGTATTGCTTGGATTGGAACCGGTGTTATGGGTACCTCCATGGCCACGAACTTAAGCAAACAAGGTCATACACTCACGCTTTTTAACCGCAGCCCGGAAAAGGCGCATCATGCGGCAACTCTCTGCAACGGAGCCGTCTGCACCAGCATTGCCGAAGCCGTCAAAGATGCCGATTATATTTTCACAATCGTGGGATATCCCAAGGATGTTGAAGAAGTGATGTTGTCAAAAGGCGGAGTTTTTGATTCGGCTAAGAAAAACGCTTTGATCATCGATATGACCACCTCTCTCCCCTCCTTGGCAGCAAAACTTTACGAAATCGGAAAAGAACGCGGTTTACGCGTCATGGATGCCCCGGTTTCCGGGGGTGATTCCGGTGCAAAGAAGGGCACGCTTTCAATTATGGTCGGTGGCGATGCCAAAGACTTTGAAGAAGCCAAACCACTCTTCGCCTGTATGGGTACCAATGTTGTTTACATGGGTCCCGCCGGTAATGGTCAGCACACCAAGGCCGCGAATCAGATTGCTGTAGCCGGTGCTACTGCTGCAATGACCGAGGCAATCGTCTATGCTAAACAGGTTGGGTTGGAACCCGAGCGCATGTTGGCCGCCATTGGAGCCGGTGCTGCCGGCAGTTGGCAACTGCAAAATATGGCTCCTCGAGTTCTGAAAGAAGACTTTGGCCCGGGATTTTTCATTAAACACTTTATCAAAGACATGCGCATTGTCAATCAAGAGATGAATGAGCGAGACACCTACCTCAAAATGCTGAATACCGTATTGGCTTTGTATGAAGAAATGGCCAACCAGGGTCTTGAAAACGATGGCACACAGGCCTTGATCAAACTTTACAAAACGCACGAACCCACGGAATAGTTTTTTAAAATGCAGCCGGAAAGCCCTATGAAAAGCTTTCCGGCTATTTTTTTAAAGTCTACTTCTCGAAGGAAATCAACCCAAAGACTTCGAGCATCTTCAAATAAGCTAAGACATGTTCGGTTTCACAGGAAGCACTTTGCAATCGCACCTTTTTGGCGATTTCCCAGACGGTATCGGTTCCTGTAACGTGAAATTGAATCAGTGCTTCTAACCGATGTGCACCGGCGATATGAGCACGCGCCGTCTTTGCATAATGCTGATACGCCCGCTTATTCTCCGGACATAATCCACAATAATCATCGGGTTTATTGACTGGAGTCACATATAATCGTTTGGGAATAAGGGCGTACTGTTCGGGTATGTTTTCTTCTGGTGCAGACTTCAATTCCCATGCTTTTTGTAGTTGAGCCACCAGTGCTTTTATCCCTGCATTCTCTTTCTTAATGCTCCATTTCAGAGCTTTTCGTGCATCTCCATGGAAAAAGCGAAGCAGAGTTTCGTTATCGGCGAGACAGCTATTTTCAAGAGCATTGATTCGCTGTACAAGCATTTCTGAACTTTGTTCTCCACGCAGATTAGCGTGGCGATATTCATGAATTTTTTCCAACAACCGTTTCTGATTGCGTAGCAAAACTTCTTCTGCATCGTTTTCACTGAGATTTGCGAGTGTTGTTACGAAAAGTGCCGCAAAGCTCGCCGATTTATGCAAAACCGCAGGATCTACAACATCGATACTGTCTCCACTGGTGTGATAATTGACATCCGGCCATTGCCCCAACATCAACATTGGGATATTAACGGTGGGATCGCTGAAGATATAGTGATCGCTTCCCGGATCAAAAGCGGAAGTCGTACTGTTGAAACCGGATACACTGTCGACTCCGGAATGGGCCGGTAGCATATTGCGCACTTCATCCATGGCTAAAGTCGCTAAACTCATGATAAACGATGGGGTTGATGCCGGTAGATCACTAATTGTTAAAGGACCATACCCTGCCGCTTGTCGCCCGCCTACCATATCGAGATTTAATCCGGCTAAGCTTTTCTGCCATTGACCTTGACGTTGATTTAGCCAAGCATACGTACCTGAAAATTCTGGGACGAAAAGCACCTTGATGCTTCGCTTCAACCGGGGAAGTTCTCCAGAATCTTGCAACCGTTTTAACACGCGCAAAACTTCCATGCCACAGGCAACACCGCTCGCGTTATCATTGGCTGAACTTCGGGGATGGCAAAGATGGGCTACCAATAAAATTTCTTCACTGGTTTCTCCTTTAATCGTTGCTTCGACCACTTCTAAAGAGCCATCGTAAAGTGAAGCATCACAATAACAGCGAACTTGCACATAGGGGTTTAAAGAGGAATCCTTTTGATGCGCTTTTTCTTGAAGACGGCATCGCTCCGCTAATGCATCGCCTTGACGTGGGGTCAGAACATAGCCAAAGGTAGCAACTTCATCAGGGGTGTGTTTCCACCAGAAGGAAGTGTAATTGCGAATATCATATAAGTCCTGACGTGTTCTCACTCCAGGCAATTCGTAGATGCAATCGGTTATAATGCCTAATGCCCCACGTTCATGGACCGCCCACTCAACAAACGGAGCAAACGGTTCTTGAACAAAAATTAGTTTGCCTTTCAAATCGACCTTTGCATAGGCTTCGCGTGAAGAACCTTTTTCAATCAACACAACATCTACATCTTGATTACGATAATCACAGGCATGACTTCGTTGGATAATCGATATTGGATCTGCTTGATAATCGGCTAAATATTCCCCAGTTTCGGGAAGATACAGCCAGGCATCGCGGCAGGTCCATTCTTGAAAACTCTTGGCAGTTAGGTTCCAATGGTCTGCCTGGGCCGGTGATGTGAGAATCTTGCTCTCAATCCCTTGCTTTCTCAACTTATTGTTGACCCATTGAGCAGCTTCCCGGAAGCCGGTAGAAGCTTGAATCCGGTGAAACTGAGCAATTTCAGTAACCCCAAAATACAAAGCGGTTGGATTGACTGTTCTACGAAACAAGTCTGCATATTGTTTCATGATTTCCCCTCTTTCTCTTTTATCTATGTTCGAAATCCGACAATAATATACCATTGCGTTTGCTTTTTGTCAAATTAAACCTCCTTGCAGAAATCTTGCAAGGAGGTCGTATTATTATTGAAGCAGCAGCGATACTGGACAATGGTCCGAGCCAAGAACTTCTGAATGTATACAAGCATCTTGCAATCGGGGGGTAAGCTCTTTTGAAGTACAGAAATAGTCAATCCGCCATCCGGCATTGTTCGCACGTGCATTGAACATATAGGACCACCAGGTGTAAGCATCCCGTTGCTCGGGATAAAAATGTCGAAATGTATCGACAAACCCAGCCTCCAGCAACTGAGAGAATTTTTCTCTTTCCTCATCGGTGAAACCGGCATTTTTACGATTGGACGCTGGGTTTTTTAAGTCCATTTCTTTGTGAGCTACATTGAGATCCCCACAAAGGATGACGCCCTTTTTGCCAGACAAACGTACAACATACTCGCGAAAGTGGTCATCCCAGCGTAATCGTTCTTCCAACCGGGCTAATCCGGATTGAGAATTCGGGGTGTAGACGGTAATGAAATAGAAATCGTCAAACTCGAGGGTGATACTGCGTCCCTCTTGATCAAAAGGTTCGATACCAATGCCATATTCAACCGATAAGGGCTTCTTTTTACTGAAGACAGCGGTTCCGGAATATCCCTTTTTCTGAGCATAATTCCAGTAGCATTCATAACCTTCCGGACTCCAGTCAATTTGACCTTCTTGAAGTTTAATCTCTTGAAGTCCTATGAGGTCGGCATCGGTAGCGTAGAAAAACTCAGCAAATCCTTTTTGCATACAAGCTCTTAAGCCGTTGACATTCCACGAAACAAATTTCATTGGGACCTCTCCTTTATAAAATGTGTTGATACTGCTACATTTCCTATTATTCGCAGCCTCTTTGGACTCCTTCTTTTCGATGGAATGTGGAACTCCAGCAATTCCGCGTTGTTGTAACTCCAGCAATTCCGCGTTGTGCTTCGCAACCGCTTTTAATTGCCGGAACTTCGCAAATGTAAACATTTGCTTACGTCTTCGCAAACGCTACAAAGTGCCGGAGCTTCGCCAATGCAAGCATTGGCTACGGGTAAACCCTCTCCGCCATAGAAAAAGAAGCACCCGATTTGGTGCTTCTTTTTCTATGGCGGAGAGGGTGGGATTCGAACCCACGGTCGCTTGCACGATCACTGGTTTTCAAGACCAGCTCCATAAACCGCTCGGACACCTCTCCATGTCAAGCTTGAAAATTTTAACACAGACATGAGCAAAAGTCAATAATGGAAAAAACCCTCCCACAAAATCCTTGCTATGCAGACATATTGATTCTACAGGTAAATCGCTTTTTTGGCTTGACTTTCTATGCAAATAGGGGTAGTATGAGCTGTAATATATCAAAGAATATCGAAAACCTGTTTAGATTCATATCTATTTCTATACATTCCCTCTGTTTAATTATTGTCGTACAGCAACACAGGTTGAAGAATAGTACATGAACCTGTAAATCTTAGAAAGCAGATCGGCTTTCTCTTTTTTTGTGGTTTCTTCATAACAATTTCATCACATTTATTGAGGAGTGATTTTTATGTTTTTACTATTATTTGTACTCTGGTGGATCTTCAGCGGACCTCTGACTGTAGAAATCATCTTAGTCGGCTTCTTTTTATCGTTGATTCTAGAATTCGCCACCGTAAAAATACTAAATTACCGTTTCAGTGCTGACCTAAGCGCCGCCGTTCATACTGCACTCTGGGCGCGTTACTTCCGCACCTTGGTTGTAGAAATCGTAAAATGCTGTCTTTCGGTTTTGCGTCTAATCTGGACTCCGAACTTAGAAATCAAACCCATGCTTCGGCGCTTTCCTAGCAGAGTCAAAGCAGAAGGCGACATGGTAGTATTGGCAAATTCAATAACTTTAACGCCCGGAACCATTACCGTGCAGGTTCAACCTCATCATTTTATTGTGCATGCCCTCGATGCAAAGTATATGGAAGGCATTGAGAACTCAGATTTTGTAAAAATACTAGAGGAGATGGAAAAGAACGATGCTGCCGAATAATATACTATCTGGTTTTCTCCTACTTTGCTGTATCCTCTTAGCATTCACTGCCATTGCCAGTTTAATTCGTGCCATCCGTGGACCTCGATTTACAGACCGTTTAATGGCGGTAAACATGATTGGTACCATGGTCATAGCGATGATGTGTATCTTGTCGGTTTATTTAAAGCAAAGCTTTCTGATTGATGTGGCAATTGTTTATGCGCTGTTAAGCGCTTTATCGGTTTTCGTACTCGCACGGTTAGTTATTGTTCGCCGATACGGCCAAATCGAGCGCGAGAAATCTACACCGATTTTAGAGGAAGGGAGCGTTACAAATGCTGAAAGCAATCACTGATATACTCGGTGTATCCTTCATTCTTTTAAGCATGTTTGTTTTCGTTTCCTCTGTCATTGGTGTTTATCGATTCAAATATGTTTTGAATCGCATGCACTCTGCAGCTCTTTGCGAAACTTTGGGCATGATGCTATTGGTAATTGGCCTTACCTTTCTTTTGGGGCCTTCTTGGCATGCCGGAAAAATGACGCTGATTGTTGTTTTTCTATGGCTTGTCAGTCCGGTGGCCAGCCACTTGATTGCTCGAGCAGAAGTGTTAACCCATGCCCACATTGAAGATGAACTGGAGGTGGTCGATGATGATCGTCGCTCTTGAGTTACTCCTAATCGTCTTCCTTTTTATCTGCGCAATCGGTGCTTTTTTATCGGAACGCCTTCTGATTGCTGTGGTAATTTTCATGTCCTACAGCTTGGTCATGAGCGTCATATGGGCACTATTGCAAAGCCCGGACTTAGCGATTACCGAAGCCGCTGTGGGAGCAGGAGTCTCTGGTATCCTCTTTTTTATTACCCTGAAAAGGATTCATGCCTTGAAAGGTACAAAGGATGAGTAAATGATGAACGAAGAAATCAGCTTCTTTAAACGATTAAACGATTGGGTCAACGGGGATGAAGAGCGTTTGTTCCCAAGCAAAAACGAGTATGATTCTCCGGAGTTACCGGAACCTCCTATTGTAAGAGGAACATTACCGAATAAAGACATCTTATTCTTAAGTAGTTATCAAGTGATTGCCATAACGGTTGTTTTGGGCTTGGTTTTTGTTTTGCTGTACACGGTCTATAAACTCCCCTTATTTGGGGTTGCTGACAACCCGGCGGTCAATGAAGTTGTAGAACGATATGTCGAAAAAGGCTTAGAAGAAACCGGCGCAGTCAATGTTGTAGCCGGCATGATTTTAGATTATCGTGCCTTTGATACCTTAGGTGAATCTTCGGTTCTCTTATTGGCAATTACCAGTGTAATGATGTTACTGTTACGCGACAAAAAAAATATAGACCCCGAAGAAGATTTGTTAAACGAACACGAAGCCGTTTTCGAAGATCAATCCAGAGATGTGATATTGCAAAACATTACGACCATTCTCTTACCCGCCATTGTACTTTATGGGATTTATGTGATACTCAACGGTCACTTATCTCCCGGAGGAGGATTCTCCGGAGGGGCTATTTTGGGAGCCGGTCTTATCCTCTATGCTACTGCCTTTGGGCATAATCGGGTTCGGAAATTTTTCTCGATGACCACGTTCCGTGCTCTTACTACCACCGCGTTATTGAGCTATGGTTTATTAAAATCCTATTCGTTTTTATTGGGAGCAAATCATTTGCCCACCCACATTCCCTTAGGTGTTCCGGGTGCTATCTTCAGTAGTGGATTGATTTTTGTGTTGGATATTTGCGTCGGTTTGATTGTCGCTTGCACTATGTACGGCTTTTATGCCGTCTTTTCAAGGGGGGAGATTTAAAAAATGAGTATAATCTCCGAACTGATTAATGATCGTTTCATGATTGCTGCAGTCCTCTTATTTGGCTTAGGCTTTATGAACCTGTTGTTACAGAAGAATCTAATCAAAAAAATTATCGCTTTTAACGTTATGGACTCTGCGATTTTCCTCTTTTTGGCTTCTCAGGGATACATTAACGGTCGCATTGCTCCGATTATTACCAATGGTATCTTAGATTCCGAAGTTTATATCAATCCTATTCCCAGCGGTTTAGTTTTAACAGGAATTGTGGTTTCGGTCAGCGTCACTGCTTTTTTCCTGGCACTTACAGTTCGCCTCTATGGCATCTATAAAACAGTAGATTTCGATGAAATCATGTTACTGGTTGATAAGGAGGCGGAATAATTGCAACCTTTATACTACAATATTCCAGCTATCAGCATCTTACTATGTATGATAGCGGGAATGATTATGCCTTTGCTTCCTAACGGAAAGGTTGCCTTGAGGGTTACCATGGGTGTCAGTGCCCTCGTCGCAATTTTATCTGCGATTCTAATGATCAATATCATTCCCGTCAACGAATACTTCACCTACATGATGGGTCATTTTCCCGCACCGTGGGGAAATGAGTTGTCAGCAGGTCCCCTTGAAGCGATGATCGCCTTCATCTTTGGTTTAGTCATGTTTCTTTCGCTAGTGGGGGGCTCACACACTGTATTTTACGATATTTTACCCGGCAAATTAAAAATGTATTTCACCATGATGAGTATGCTGTTGGCCTCTCTACTGGCGATGACCTATACCAATGATATTTTTACAGGATATGTCTTCATTGAAATCAGTACGATTTCTGCTTGTGCCATTGTGGTTGCGCGTGATACCCCTAAAACAATCGGTTCTACCATCCGTTATCTAACCTTGAGTTTGTTGGGTTCCGGTTTGTTCTTAATCGGTGTGGTGTTGCTGTATTGTATTACCGGTCATTTGCTAATGCCAAACATTCAAGAACAGGTTTTACGTTTAGTCTCAACCGGATTGTACACGGTTCCTCTGACCGTGGTTGCCGGCCTTCTGTTTTCCGGAATTGCCATCAAGAGCGCTCTCTTTCCCTTTGGCGGGTGGTTACCTATGGCGCATGGTGGAGCAACGACTTCATCGAGTGCGGTTCTCTCCGGTTTGGTTCTAAAAGGATATATTGTCATGTTGGTTAAGATCTTTTACCGAGTCTTCACGATTGATTTGATACGAGATTTGAATGTGACCAACATCATGTTTGCCTGTGGCTTAGCCGGTATGATTTACGGTTCCATTGAGGCTTTCCGTGAAGAACACATCAAGCGAATGTTAGCACACTCCTCCATGGCGCAAATTGGTTATATTTTTATGGGTTTAGGCTTAGATGTCAACTTAGGCGTTGCGGCCGCGTTTCTGCAAATTATGGTGCATTCCTTTGTAAAACCTTTACTCTTCCTTTGCGCCGGACGATTATCGGAAGTCTATGATCACGAAAAAAGTAGTTATCGGCTCCGTGGTTCTGCTCATAAAGATTGGATCGCCGGCATTGGCTTCACGTTAGGCGCAATGTCCATGGTGGGAATCCCGTTATTGGGTGGATTTACCGTCAAATACTATTTAGTCACCTCTGCCATGATGAATCCAGCAAAATTATGGCCTGCGTTGATCACCTTAATGATTAGTGCGGTGATGAATGCCTTGTATTATATTCCAGAAGTGATCGCCATTTGGACACGTTGTGAGTTGTGCACTCCGAACCCCGTGGACAGCAACCGCGGTTTCAATTGGATTGCAGCACCGATTCTTTCTGCAGGAACTGTATTCTTTGGTTTGAATGGGTACTCATTAATACAACTGATCCAACGCGGCTTAGCTTTATTGTAAGGAGGATCTAAGATGTTTAATCTTCTACCGATGACCATGATCCTCCTGATAGGTTTACCCACTCTTATGGGATTGGTTTTGCTCCTCTCAAAACCCCGAAAGCCCCAGGGCTGGATTATGGCCACCTTGGTGACGACTTTTGTTATTGCTCTTTTGATGTGGCAACAATCCACTGGCAGTATTACCTTGGTGCAATTCACAAATCAGTTATCTTTCAGCTTTGCTCATGATTCAATCAGCAGCTTATTCCTAACCTTGGTCCAGTTGGTTTTCATTCCTGCTGTTCTATTTTCTTTTGAGTATCACGACCATGACGCAAAAGCGTATCGGGTCTATGGGTTTACCCTTTTAACCTTAGCCGCTTTGAACGGATTATGTCTTTCTCATAATCTCCTCACCTTTTACCTGTTCTATGAGTTGGTAACCTTAGCATCGTTCCCACTGGTCTTGCATACCGGTACGATTGCTGCCAGAAAAGCCGCTGTTGTCTATTTAGGATATTCTGTAGCCGGAGCTGCTCTGGTTTTGGCGGGCTTTTTCTTGGGTGGTGCTCCCCTTTTAGCAAATTTCGCCATGGGAGGCGTTCCTGTTTCTCAAGGATTGCTCACGAGTTACGCTTGGCTACTGATTGTTTTAGGATTTTCCTGCAAAGCAGGGATGTTCCCTCTCCAATCTTGGTTACCCATCGCCCATCCGGAAGCGCCGGCGCCTGCCAGTGCTCTCCTTTCCGGAATCATTACCAAAGCCGGTATTTTAGGGATATTACGTACAACGTATTTCCTGATCGGCCCAGACTTGCTGATTGGAACCAGAGCCCGCAATGTGATGTTGACTTTATCGTTGATCACGGTTTTTTTAGGATCCATGCTCGCCTTCAAAGAAAAACTTTTGAAGCGACGCTTAGCTTTTTCGAGTGTCAGCCAACTGTCTTATGTGATTTTCGGAATGATGATGATGACCCCCACCGCATTGGAAGGAGCCGTTTTACAGGTTTGGTTTCATGCCGGTGCTAAAATTACCTTATTCTTGGTTTCGGGAGCAATTATTCATTATACCCACCAAACCCAAGTTTTAGATCTAAAAGGGATTGGCAAGCGATTCCCCATTGTTATGAGTTGCTTCACCGTCGCTTCCCTGTCGCTGATTGGGATTCCCCCGCTGGGTGGTTTTATTGCCAAATGGCAATTAGCTGCCGGCGCCTTGCAACCCGGAACCGGCCTTTTCGGTTGGTTGGGGGTGATTGTTTTATTGATATCGGCAATCTTAACAGCGGGTTACTTACTACCGATTGTGTCAGAGGGCTTCTTTCCTGGAATAGATTATAAAACTCCATCCGGCCCAAAACCTGGCTGGAAAATGCATCTGCCCTTAATCGCTTTAGCCGGCTTCCTTCTAATTGGTGGCCTTTTCCCAGTGTTCTTGATGCAACCGTTGCAGAGCCTTAGTGCTCTCTTGTTTTAGGAGGTGGAAGAATGCCGAATTTCATGATTCTGTTAGCCATTCTAACACCCTTGGTCGGTGCTAGTGCAATGACACAACCCTTTATGCAAGATCGCCAACGCCGTGAGCGATTTATCATGGGCATCGTTTTACTGACCAGTCTATGGACATTTGCTTTGATCATCAAACCTCCCACAGAAATGTTGAAGCTATTCCGTTTGACCGAGCATTTAACAATCGCTTTTCATGTCGATGGCTTATCCCGTTTGTTTGCGTCGATCGTTGCCTCGCTCTGGCCATTGACCACGCTTTATGCGTTTGATTACATGCATCACGAAGGTGGAGAGCAGCGCTTTTTCGGATTTTTCTTGGTCGCCTATGGAATCGTTTTGGGTGTTGCCTTTGCCGGCTCCATGGTCACCATGTATTTGTTCTTTGAACTTTTAACCTTGTCCACCTTACCTTTAGTCATGCATCATATGGATGCAAAGGCGCGCTATGCCGGCCTACGATACTTGATTTACTCCATGATCGGAGCTTCCTTGGGTTTCGTCTCGGTGATTTTTTTGTCGGTTTATGGCAGTGGAGATTTCTTTGTCTTAGGTGGCATGCTGGATGCCAAACATATTATTGGCAACGAAGCCCTATTACAAGGTGTTTTCACACTTAGCTTCTTTGGCTTTGGAGTAAAAGCCGCCTTATTTCCCGGTCATGGCTGGCTTCCCCTTGCTTCGGTAGCACCGACTCCGGTAACGGCACTGCTCCATGCGGTTGCCGTTGTAAAAGCCGGTATCTTCGCTTGTATCCGCTTGGTCTATTACGGGTATGGTACTGAACTATTATCGGGCAGTTTTGCTCAGACCCTTACGATGTTGGCTGCAGTGTTCACCATTGCATTCGGCTCGATTATGGCTCTACGCACTGATCACTTTAAACGTCGGTTAGCGTATTCTACAATTAGCAACCTTTCATACATCCTTTTCAGCGTCACTCTCATGACGGACCAAGGGTTACAAGCTGCCGGATTGCATATGATTTATCACGCGGTTGTAAAAATCACCTTGTTCTTTGGAGCAGGGGCTGTCTTAGCGAAAACCGGTAAAGAATATGTCAGTCAACTTTCGGGCTTGGCCTCGAAAATGCCAATCACTTTTGCGTCATTTACCTTGGCATCGTTAGCACTGATGGGCATCCCCCCTCTACCCGGCTTTTGGAGCAAATGGTCCATTGGAAGTGCTGCTGCATCATTAGGGACCCCAATTGCCTATATGGGAATTGCCGCTTTGATGATCTCGGCTTTGTTGACCGCGTTGTATCAGATGGGCGTGGTGATCCAAGGATATTTCCCGACCGATGAACAAGACACCGGCCCCCTCACACCTCGGATGTCACGAAAGCAACGCTGTTCCCCTCGCTACGTCTTACGAGCCGCCAGAGCAGCTTATAGTGGTCAATTTGAATCCCGAAATATGAATCTGACACTGCTCATCTTGAGTGCTGCGATTTTAATCATGGGGTTTGCCGACGGCTTTGTTGAACAATTGGTTCACCAATTCTTTTTCTAAAAGGGACTTGTAAAAAAAATCGGAGTTGATGATATGAATTTCTTGCTACCGAGTCTTGTGTTTTTGCCCATGCTGGTGGCTCTGTTCCTACCCGTTTTAGGGGAGGAACAAGCACAATGGCGAAATCGACTCCTGCAAATTGCCACTTTCGTGATTTTTGCCTTGAGTCTGCTCTTACCACAATTTTCGGAAGCGATAAGCTTACCGAATTTGGTTGGAGTGGGATTGCATTTTTCCGCCGAAAGTTTGCAAATTGTGTTAGCCATATTGGCATCTTTTGTCTTTTTACTAAGTGCCTTGGCATCTCCCGCTTATTTTAAAGGCTATCCTCATGTGACTCGATACTCCTTCTTTTTTCTGTTGACAGAAGGAGCCTTATTAGGGGTTTTCTTAGCTGCTGACCTCTTTACACTCTTTATCTTTTTCGAAATGATGTCCTTCACCTCTTGGGTATGGGTCGCACAAAATGAAACTGTAAAGGCCAGTAAAGCCGCCTACACCTATTTGGCAATTGCAGTAGTTGGAGGTATGGTCTTACTCTTTGGGCTGATGCTATTGCAAAGCCATTTGCACACCTTGAACTTCCACGAACTACACCATGCCATAGAACATGCGGAACCTCAAATCCTCTTTATTGCAGCCGTTTGCTTATTGGTGGGATTCGGAGCAAAAGCCGGATTATATCCGTTGCACATTTGGCTACCCAAAGCCCATCCGGAAGCACCCGCTCCGGCCAGTGCTTTGCTCTCCGGTATCTTAACCAAAGCCGGTGTGTTCGGTGTTATTTTGCTGGCGTTGTATGTCATGCCCGGTAATGAAACTTTTTCGCTTCTGCTTTTGGCTTTGGGAACCATAACCATGCTTTTGGGAGCCTTCTTAGCCTTGATTTCCGATGACCTCAAACGCACCTTAGCCTGTTCCAGCTTATCTCAAATCGGTTTTATTATTGTGGCTGTTTCTTTGCTCACCGCAAATCACGATACCACCTTAGCAGTAGGAGGAGCACTCCTGCACGTTGTCAATCATGCCCTTACTAAATTGGTTTTGTTTGTCAGTGCCGGTGTTTTCTATAAGCGCTACCACACCAACGACCTCAATCAACTTCGCGGAGCCGGAAAAGGCAGTTGGTTTCTCATGATTTGCTTTATGGTTGGAGGTCTATCGTTAGCAGGGATCCCCGGCTTAGCGGGCTATATCAGTAAAACCTTGATTCATGAAGCCATTGTCGAAAACATGCATGTATGGCAGCATTCGCTCCTGTCTTTTATTGAAATACTCTTTTTGCTAGCCGGTGGCATGACCTTAGCCTATATGACCAAATTGTTTGTGATCTTGTTTGTTCAAAAACCCGTTTCAAATGAGGATTCTCATGAAGATGCACACGGTCACGGTATTGTGAAACCCGATCTAGCAACCGGAGCTGCGATCGGCGTTGCAACACTTGGGCTAGTCGTATTTGGAGCACTGCCAGATCTTTTCTATAACGAATTGCTCCATTACACAGCAGACTTCTTTCATGTTCATCCGCATGCCATTCACTGGTTCTCATGGATTAATCTCAAAGGAGCTTTTACCTCCATTGGAATCGGTATCGTTCTCTTCGTCCTGATTGTTCGCATGCTCTTGACCTCACACGACGGCAAATCAAGTGTTCGAGTAATCCCCTCTTTCGTTGATCTAGAGCGAGATTTCTATCTTCCGGCTATTCAAGTTTTGACCTTTTTGGGAGCGTTCTTCGCGCGGCTTTTCCATTCGGCCTCCGGTTGGTTATTGACCTTGATTCAAGAAACTGTCTTCCTAAACAAAAGCCCTCATATCGTTGAGGGCACTGACGATCATTTTGCGCTTTACAGCCGTGGTTATGTCTCTCCCAGCAAATATGCGCAGACTTTGGCTCAAGAACTAATGCTCTTCGGCATTGGTCTGATCATCACCCTATTCTACCTGCTCGTGGTCAACGCTGGCTTGTAACAATAACCAATAAAAGTTAGCACCTTCTAAAATAGAAGATGCTAACTTTTTTATATTGACTTATTCTTGATCGAGTTCAGCAATCGCTTCCAGTTCAAGCAAACAACCATAGTGTAAGGTAGAAACCGGAATCAATGCCCTGGCCGGTTTATGGTCGCCGAAAAAGGCAGCATATTCCCGGTTGATTTCATCCCAAAGTTGAATGTCACTCACATAAATGCGGCAGGAGACCACCGCTGCTTTGCCAATTCCTGCACTATGTAAAACCAATTCCAAATTAGCAAACACTTGTTTCGTCTGATCTTGCACTCCTTCGGGAATCTTGCCAGTTGCTGGATCCCTGGGTAATTGACCCGAAACATACAGCATTCCATGGCTGACAATCCCAGGGGTGTAATGACCGGCTTGATTTAACGAATAGGGGGTATGAATAAATTTCATTGCTTTATTCCTCCCCTTTTACGAGGTGCTTCTAACCACTCTTTTCCACCCATGTATGGTTGTAATGCTTTTGGAATATGAATTCGCCCGTCGGCCTGCAAATTGTTCTCCATGAAAGCAATCAGCATACGCGGAGGTGCAACCACGGTATTATTCAGAGTATGGGGGAAATAGGTCCCCTCTTCCCCTTTGGCGCGAATCGCCAATCTACGGGCTTGAGCATCGCCTAAATTGGAACAACTGCCAACTTCAAAAAACTTTTGCTGTCTGGGACTCCAAGCTTCCACATCGATACTTTTAACCTTTAAATCGGCCAAATCCCCGGAGCAGCACTCTAAGGTTCGCACCGGAATGTCTAAAGAACGAAAGAATTCTACGGTGTTAGAATACATTTTTTCAAACCATTGTTTGCTTTCTTGTGGATGACAAACCACGATCATCTCTTGCTTTTCAAATTGATGCACCCGGTACACCCCGCGCTCCTCAATGCCATGGGCTCCAACTTCTTTACGGAAGCAAGGGGAGTAGCTGGTATAAGCAATAGGGAGCTCTGCTTCATCGGTGATGCTGTCAATGAATTTGCCAATCATCGAATGTTCACTGGTGCCGATCAGGTATAAATCTTCACCTTCGATTTTGTACATCATGTTATCCATTTCAGCAAAGCTCATCACCCCGGTTACAACACTGCTACGGATCATGAAAGGAGGAATACAATAGGTAAATCCGCGATCAATCATGAAATCCCTGGCATACGATAACACCGCCGATTGGAGTCTGGCAACATCGCCTTCTAAATAATAGAAACCGGCACCGGTCGTTTTTCGGGCAGAATCCAAATCAATGCCTTGCAGCTGTTCCATCATTTCCAAATGATACGGAATTTCATAGTCCGGTACCGCCATTTCGCCAAAACATTCAATTTGAACGTTCTCAGAATCATCTTTCCCTAAAGGAACGGTTTCGTCGATGATATTGGGGATAATCAGCATGCGTTGTCGGATCTCTTCCGGTAAAACCTCTTCGCGGTGTTTCAGCTCTTCTAACTGCGCTGCAATCTCTGCAACCTGCTGTTTCATCGCCTCTGCTTCTTCTCGCTTGCCCTGGCCCATCAGTTTACCAATTTCCTTGCTGACACTATTGCGTTGTCCACGCAAGGTATCGGCTTTAGTCTTGCATTCCCGCAATTGCACATCCAATTCAAAGACTTCGTCCACGAGATTGAGCTTTGCCTCTTGAAATTTTTTGCGCATGTTTTCTTTGACAAATTCCGGATTGCTGCGAATGAGTCGAATATCAATCATAGTTCTTCACTCCTTTTCTGGCACGAAGTATAAAAAAAGTCCTTCGTGCCATACGTTTTACTGCATGGGACGAAGGATCTCCGCGTTGCCACCCAACTTGTTGACATAGTCTGTCAACCTCTCGAAAGCACGGTAAAGGGTGCCACCCTTCGATTTTCATCGATCGCTCCAAGAATGGATCAGCTCATTCCTTTCATGGTTCACACCAACCACCATGTCTCTGAAATCGGGTAATGAGCATTGTTCTTATCATTGCTTTTTTGATATCAAGATCGTGCTCTTAGTATACAACCAAATATCAAGAAAATCAAGTATCTTATTCATAACGCAAGGCTTCAATAGGATCCAATTTGGAAGCACGATTCGCAGGATACAAGCCAAAGAAAATGCCAATGCTGATTGAAAAGGTGAGTGCCATAACTATGGCTGAAATCGAAATATAGGGAGCCCAGCCGGCAAATGTGCTGATTGCCAAAGCAATGCCGATTCCTAGAAGCAACCCGACAACGCCCCCAAATAAGGATAAAATTACAGCTTCGATTAAGAATTGGATCAGAATATCGCGGCGTTTGGCTCCCATGGCTTTACGAACCCCGATTTCGCGGGTGCGTTCTGTAACAGAGACCAGCATGATATTCATAATGCCAATGCCCCCGACCAATAATGAAATACCAGCGATCCCAGCCAACATGATGGTCAGAGTTTGGGTCGCAGTATTAATGGTTGCCAGCAAGTCATCCATGGAACTAATAAAATAAACATTGGTGCGATCTGCCCGGCTCCCATAGAGAGCCCGTAGCGAACTCTCGATTTCTGCCATAGCCAGTTTGGTGCTATTGCTGTCGGTCGCAGCAAAATAAATATTTGATATGGTGGTGCGTCCGATCAGGCGCTGCAGGGTTGTAAGGGGAAGCAAAATCACTTCGTCCATGTTTTGCCCCATGGAGCTTCCCTTTTCTACGAGCGTACCAATGACTTCGAAACTCTGCCCACCGATGCGAATTTTCTCCCCTACCGCGTAACTGTCACCGAAAAAATCTTTAGCGATTTGATTGCCAATCACGGCAACTTTTCGGTAATACTGAAGATGCTCCGGAGTGAAAAAATCCCCTTCTAAAATGGTTCGATTCCGCACACTAAGATAGTCTTGTGTGACGCCTTCTACGGTTTTGCTCTCTGCAGTGCCAGCATAGCGAATTGATTGTCTGGAGGTCACGCTAGGCACCGCAGAAGCCACATGGGGACTGTTTTCTTTCATAAATTCGGCTGCTTGTAAGCTGAAGCGAAAACTGCTACTGTTTGAATTCAGCATAATCAAATTAGTGCCCATACTGCTGATCTGGTTGGTGATCGTGTTCTTTCCACTTTCTCCCACCGATAACATGGCAATCACCGCAGCTACACCAATAATAATCCCTAAAGCAGTAAGGATGGATCGCAACTTGTTGACTAGAATGCTCTCCCAAGCAGAACTCGTCGATTCTGAGAAGTTCATTGCACCACCTCCTCATCGGGGGGAGGAAGCTTGGCCAAACACTCTTTAGCAGAAACCGGATGAGGATTGTTCTGATCCGAGACAACACGACCATCGAGTAACCGAATAATACGATGACATTGTTCCCCAATAGCAGGGTCGTGTGTAACCATAATAAGGGTTCTGCCTTGCTGATTCAAGTCTTGTAAAATTGACATGATCTCTAAGCCACTGCGACTGTCCAAATTTCCGGTCGGTTCGTCGGCTAAGATAATCTTAGGATCACCAACCAAGGCACGAGCAATCGCCACCCGTTGTTGTTGACCTCCGGAAAGTTCCTTAGGTTTATGATGCAATCGGTCGGCGAGTCCCACTCTGTTCAGCGCTTCTGAAGCAAGCTGCCGGCGTTGCTCTTGTTTGAGTCCTCGATACAAGAGAGGCAATTCAACATTCTTTAAAGCGGAAGAACGACTCAGTAAATTAAAGTTTTGAAAGATAAACCCAACGGTGTGATTCCGGATTGTGGCTAACTGGTCATCGCTCAACCGTCCAATCTCTTCCCCGTTTAATCGCCAGACACCTTGATCGGGTCGATCTAAGCACCCCAGCATATTCATTAAGGTGGATTTCCCCGACCCCGACGGGCCCATTATCGCAACAAATTCTCCGGAAGCAATGCTCAAACTGACTCCACGAAGGGCATGAACCTTGGTATCTCCCATGAGATACGTCTTGCTGAGCTCCTGCATTTCAATTAGAGGTTGTGACATGGTTCGCCCTCCTTTTCTTTATTGGATTCGGCCAATTTTGGTCGTTACCACTTTTTCTCCTTCTTGGAGACCGTCCAAAATGACAACCATGGTTTCAGTGGTACGGCCAATGGTCACGTAGCGCTCTTCCATTCCTCCGCGATCATTCAGCAAATATACCATCTTCTGATCTGAGGTTTCACCGCCGGCCTGTAAAGCGGATTTCGGGATTGCTATGGTATCTTCTTCTGTAAAAATCACGATATCAGCCGTAGCAGTCATTGCTGTTTTGATCAACGTTGGATTGGGAACATTCACCGTCACTGCGTAGGTGGCAACACCATCTTTGGCCGTTCCTTCTTGCGAAATTCGGTCAACGACCCCCTGGTAGACTCGGTCGGGCAAAGCATCGAGAGTCACATTACAGTTCATGCCGATTTCGATTTTTGCTACATCGATTTCATCGATGTTGACCACCAATTGCATCACACTCATGTCGTACAGCGCCGCCAGTTGGCTATCGGCAACGACCTGATCTCCAACTTCAGAGTTGGGTCTAACAAAAACTTTCCCCTCAATGGGGGCTTCTACCGTGAGGTATCCATAATTCCGCTCCGATTCGGCTAAATTTGCCTCTGCCTGCACCAAATTCACCCATGCCTTTGCCAATGCACCTGCTTCGGGGTTTTTGAGAATCGCCCCATAGGAGGCCTGAGCGGACTGATAATTGGCAGCTGCTTTTGCTTCGGCGGCTATAATCTCCTCATTTTGCAAGGTCAGAAGAACGTCTCCCACTGCCACCCGTTGTCCAATTTTAACATGGGTTTCTTGAACCTTACCGCTCACTTTTGCGCTATATCGGTGGTTTCCCTTGTTGTAAAGATCTTGATATTCCTTTTCAGCTTGCTTTAGATTGGCTTCAGCCAAATGACTACGTAGCGTCATCAGGAGTTGACCTTTCTCGACCATATCGCCTTTTTTCACCAATACCTGACTAACCGACGCCGAAGATTTGGCTGTAATCGTGGTGGCTCGCACATCTTGTAGCTCTTTCAAGGCTTGTTCATAGGCAACCAGCAAATCGTCATTCTCTAAAACCGCAATGAGGTCCCCCTCATTCAACCATTGACCATTTTCAACCTCGACTGAAATCACAGTGCCGTTCACCTTAGTAGTCAAGGTTTGCTGAGCACTGCTTTTCAAATTTCCCCGTAGCCCATAAGCACTGCTGACATTCTCACTACTACTGAAAATTGAAGCAATCACACTCATACCAACCGTTAAGCGTTCATCCTCCTGGTCGAGAAGAATGGTGACCGGATAAGAGACGGTGCCATTGACCGTACTCCAAACCTTTGAAACGGAGGATACTTTGCCCGTAAAAGTCTTATTGACCGCATTTACAGTCAGATTTGCCTGGTTTCCAATCTCGACTCCATTGATTTGATTTTGAGGAACCATTACCTCAACTTCCATGAAACGATGATCTCCCAAAATGGCGATCAAGGTTTGAGGACTGACGGTATCGCCTACTGTAACCCCTAAATCACTCACCCGTCCGGAAATGGGCGCGCGGATTTCTAAGCCCGCTAACGCTTCTTTGCGATTAGCGAGATTGACTTCTGCTTGATTGATTCGTAAAGCAAAGGTTGCCGAATCACTGCGATCTCTTTCCGGCTCATCGAGTTTGAGCAGCGTCTGACCGGTTACAACATCATCGGCTACAACTACTGGAATATCGAGGATGGTGCCGTCATACTCAGCCACAATCCGCAAGGCATCCACCGCTTTCTGAGCTTGCTCCAAATTAAACCGAGCTTTTTGTAACAGGATTTCGTTCTCCGTCTCTACTCCGCCATCGTCATCTCCAATATATACTAAGGGTGTTCCGATACTGAACGAATCTCCCACCTTCAAGGGCAAATCAGTAACGGTACCACTAGCTTCGGCCTTCACAACTAAGTTCTGCTTGTTCTCGATTGCCGTCTGATACGCGGCTTTGGTCTGGGTAATCAACAGAGCCGCATCGCGCAGATCTACCGAACCACTTTGATTCTCCAGCGTCAGTTTATCGTAATTCTGCTTTGCTAAAGCAGCGTTGTATTTTGCTTGTTCCAAGGCGGCCTCCGTTTGCGGGCTTTCGATAACGAATAACAGCTGATCTTTCTCAACCATTTGCTCATCTTCAACCAACACCTGACTCAAAGTACCGGGAACACGAGCATATAGGGTGGATTTATCAATGGCTTGAATGCTCCCAGAACCGGTAATCGTTTCCTGAAAGTTTCCCTTTGTGACCGTTACACTGCGCAACATGGCGGCTCCAGGCATAGCAATGCCGCTATTGCGATTCTGCGCCCAGAGTACTACGGAAAACAGCCCAATCACAACAACGATTGTGCCGAGCATCCAGCCCCTTTTCTTCTTGTTGAGTGCAGACCATTTTGATTTTAAATTTGACACCATGAAAGCCGCCCCTTTCGCCTAACTCTCTGTTTTGATTATACAAAATCTGTATGAAAAAGAAAATGAACGTTGTGTGAAATTTACAACATTATTTGAAAGATTCACAAAGTTGTGCTATTGTATATGGTAATAGAATCTTGTGAAACGAGGTGTCGAACTATGAAGCCCCGCGTGCTTATCGTGGATGATGATCCGAATATCAGAGAGCTTTTAGCCCTTTATCTTGAGAAAGAAGGCTACGAATGTCATCATGCTGCCGATGGCGATGCTGCCATTGAACAGGCAAAACTCTTACAGCCTTCTCTCATGTTATTGGATATTATGCTTCCCAAGAAAGATGGCTGGCAAGTCATTCGGGAGATTCGCAAAACCATGGACTTTCCGGTCATCATGATTACGGCCAAGGGTGAAGAACCCGACAAAGTCACCGGACTGGAAATCGGCGCCGATGATTATGTAACCAAGCCTTTTAGTACCAAAGAACTGATGGCCCGAATTAAAGCGGTAATGCGCCGTAGCATCAAAGTTGATTTGGATGATCAGAAAAACGAACTTCGCTTTGGCAATCTTTATATGAACTTGATTCAACGAGTTATCACGATTGATGAACAGACTGTTAATCTAACCCCCAAAGAGACCGAACTGATTTGGTTTTTATCAAAAAATGCCAATCGGGTTTTTAGTCGGGAACAATTACTAGAACATGTTTGGGGGTATGAGTATTTTGGAGATGCTCGTACTGTCGATGTTCATATCAAACGCCTCCGTGAAAAATTTAATGTCGCCGAACCACGTGGTTGGTCTATTAAAACGATCTGGGGAATTGGTTACAAATTCGAGGTGACCGAGGCGTGAAAAAGCTGCATGTTCGCAGCCTATTCAAAAAGCTGTTTGGCAGTTTCATCATTGTTATTGTAGTTACTCTTTTGACATTGGGAGTGTTTTTACCTACCCAATTAGTTAATTATTTATCGCAAGCTGCCAAAATAAAATTAGAAGAAGAGGCTCGCTTAATCATTCCCAGCATAGGAGTCTATTTTGAAGGTCAGACCAGCTATGATGTCATGCAACAAATCTTGACGACCATAGAATACTTCTCCGATGCACAGGTGTTTCTGGTCGACCGGTCCGGGCAAGTTTTAGTGACCTCAGCCGGTTACGATGCTAATTTCAGAGGCGAAGTACTGCCGGAAGATGAAATCAATGCCCTGATGCAAAACCAACAGATCTCTCATCAGGGGTTTAATCCACGACTCAATCAGTATGCTTTGACCCTGGCCTTCCCAATTGTTCATAACAATAATGGTATTTATTCAACGATTGGTGCACTCTATATGGAAACTCCTTTAGCAGCCTTCGGCACCTTCTCTTCATTGATTCAAAAGCAAGCATTACTCATGATAAGTTTTAGTGCCATTGCCGCTTTAGGGCTCGCTTATTTCTTTACTCGGAGTATCGCACGGCCCTTAAATGCTTTGAATATTGCTGCACAAGCAATGGCTCGCGGCAACTATACCGTGATGATCCCTTATCAGGAAGAAGATGAGATTGGCGATTTGATTCAAAGCTTTAACAACCTCTCGCAGTCCCTGCAAAAAAGTGTAGACTCCCTCATTACAGAAAAAGGCCGCATGGAAAATCTGCTACGCTCGCTGACGGAGGGTGTAATCGCAACTCAAAACGATGGCAGTGTTGTCTTGTTTAATCCTGTTGCTCAGCAGTTATTGCAGATTTACTCCAATGCACCCTTACAAGGTCAGTCTTTAAGTGCTTTGAATTTACCACAGGTCTTAGACGATTTCCTTACTTCCTACGAAGGTGATGTAACAACCAAAGTTCTTTCATTTAAACCAGATCAATATGTTGCTGTCACTTTATCGCCGGTCTTAGAACGTAGTGGTAGAAAAACCGGCACTATGATTGTCTTAAAAGACATCACCGAGTCTTATACCCTCGAGTTACAACGCAAGGCGTTTGTGGCCAATGTTTCTCATGAGTTACGAACCCCTTTGACATCGATTCGAGGATTTGTCGAAGGTATTCTTGACGAAACCATACCATTGGAAGCATCGGCTCGTTACTTGAGTATCATTCAAAAGGAAACTGTGCGCTTATCTCAAATGATTCAAGACCTTTTAGAGCTTTCATATATCGAATCCGGACAGATGGTTTTACGCCCGACCGAGATCAATGTAATCCCGATGTTGCAGAGAATGATTGAACGTTGTAAAAGTGCCAGCAAAAAACCACAACAAACTTATATCTTTCGGTTCGATCAGGAGAATCCCTGCATTTTTGCAGACCCAGATCGTCTCGAACAGATTTTTACCAATTTGCTTTCCAATGCAGCAAAGTTCTCTCCGGAAAATGGCCAGATCAAGATTATTGGTATTCGTACAGAGAATAAAATGGAGATTACAATCCAAGACCAAGGTCCGGGTATTTCTGAAAAAGACCTCCCCTACATTTGGGACAGATTCTACAAGGCCGATCAATCCCGAAGTAAAGAAGGTACCGGACTGGGTTTATCGATTGTCCGCTCGTTAATCGAAGCTCACGGAGAGACAATTACAGTTAATAACGATCCTTTAGGGGGATGTTGCTTTACCTTTACCATGCCACTTTGTTCTTAAAAAGCCATAACATCAAACGAGCTCCTACGATATGTAGGAGCTCGTTTGATGTTGGGTTTATTTTTTCAAGTTATAGAAAGCAGCCATGCCCGGGTATATTCCGCCACCCAATCGCTCTTCAATACGCAATAATTGGTTGAATTTCGAAACCCGGTCGGTTCGGCTGGGAGCACCGGTTTTGATTTGTCCGGCATTGGTTGCGACTACAATATCGGCAATCGTGGTATCTTCGGTTTCTCCCGAACGATGTGAAATTACCGCCGTATAACCTGCGCGCTTGGCCATCTCAATGCAATCTAAGGTTTCAGTCAAGGTTCCAATTTGGTTCAGCTTTATTAAAATGGAGTTGTTGACTCCCATGCGAATCCCGCGTGAGAATCGTTCCATATTGGTTACAAAAATATCGTCTCCGACCAATTGAATCTTAGTACCCATGACTTGGGTCAGCAGCTGATACCCTTCCCAATCGTCTTCGGCCAAGCCATCTTCCAGCGAAATAATGGGATACCGTTCAGCTTTGTCCGCCCAATAAGCAACCATTTCGGCAGAAGTCAAGACCAAGCCATCGCCATCCAAATGGTATTTTCCGTCTTTGTAAAACTCACTGGCTGCGGCATCGATGGCAATAAACGTATCTTTGCCGGCATGATACCCCGCTTTTGAGATTGCTTCTACGATCACTTCCAACGCTTCTTCATTACTGGTCAAGTTTGGTGCAAAGCCACCTTCATCACCGACTGCAGTTTGGTAGCCTCTTGCTTTCAAAACCGCACGCAAGTTATGGTAGACTTCAGCTCCCATGCGCAACGCTTCTGCCCAAGAGGGTGCACCTACCGGCATGACCATAAACTCTTGAATATCAACGTTATTATCGGCATGTTTGCCACCATTGAGGATGTTCATCATGGGAATCGGCAAAGTTCTAGCTGAAACGCCACCGATATATTGATACAAGGGAAGTCCTACCGCCTCCGCTGCCGCTTTGGCCGATGCCAAGGAAACCCCCAAAATGGCATTCGCCCCTAATCTTCCTTTGTTGGGGGTGCCATCTAAGGCAATCAGAGCTTCATCGAGAGCCGCTTGGTCTAGAGCATCCATTCCGATGATTTCTTCAGCAATCTCATCGTTCACATGATGGACAGCTTTCAAGACGCCTTTTCCCATATATCTTGTTTTATCGCCATCGCGCAATTCCACTGCCTCATACGAACCGGTTGAAGCGCCGGAGGGTATCGCAGCCCGACCTAATGCACCACACTCTAAGGTTACTTCTACTTCAACCGTAGGATTTCCACGAGAATCCAAAATTTCTCTGGCAAAGACATCAACAATCAGTGTACTATTCATGATCTTCAATCTCCTTTTTTTGTCTCCAAATCAGCGAATGCCCTGTCATCTCTTGAGGTTGTTCCAGAGCCATGATCTCCAAAATGGTTGGGGCTATATCCGCCAGTCTTCCCTGGTTTCTCAAGCGCAGGGAGGATCGGTTCGATACCATAATAAAGGGAACCGGATTACAGGTATGTGCCGTATGCGGTTCTCCGGTGCTTTCATCCAGCATTTGCTCGATGTTACCATGATCTGCAGTGAGCAACAGTACTCCATCTTTTTTTGCTACATCTTCTACTAACGTTCCCACGGCTTGGTCTAAGGTTTCCATGGCTTTCAAAGCCGCTTGCCAGTTCCCTGTATGACCTACCATATCTCCGTTTGCAAAATTAACTAATATGAAATCATATAGGTTGCTTTCAATTGCCTTTGTCAGAGCATTGGAAATCACTGGCGCACTCATCTCGGGCTGCAAATCGTAGGTTGTCACTTGGGGTGAAGGAATCAACAACCGTTCTTCTCCTGGGAATTTTTGCTCAGCACCACCGTTGAAGAAGAAGGTCACATGGGCGAACTTTTCTGTCTCGGCTAGTCTCAATTGGGTTTTACCCGCTTTGGAGAGCACTTCTCCTAAGGTCTGATTCATATCGACCGGACAAAATGCCACCGGAAATGAGAGGTCTTCATGGATCTTCGTCATAGAAGCAACTTCAACCTGAGGCCAGATTGAGCGATGAAACCCTGTGAATTTGGAATCTGTTAAGGCAAATGCTAATTGCCTACTTCGATCTGCTCGAAAATTAAAGAAAAATACGGAGTCGCCATTCAGAAGGGGGCTTGCCCCTGGTAAGATGGTGGGCTCGACAAATTCATCGGTGATATTCTTGGCATATGCATCTTCTACTGCATTTAAAGCTGATTCGGCGTGCAGACCTTGATTCTCCGTCAGAGCGCGCCAAAATTTTTCAGTGCGGTCCCAACGCTTGTCTCGATCCATCCCATAAAAGCGACCACTGACGGTCGCGATTTGTCCAACCTTATACATCTTAAATGCATCTTCAATTTGCTTTAGAAAGGTGGCTGCACTCTGGGGAGGAACGTCGCGTCCATCGAGAAAAGCGTGCAAATAAAGCTTGTGAAAATCGAAGTGATCGGCGATTTTTAGAATTTCTACGACATGTTGGATGTGACTATGTACGCCTCCATCGGAGAGGAGACCCACGAGATGCAAAGAGGAATTCTTGGCCTTGGCATTCAAGATTGAATTGAGAATGACCTGGTTTTGTGCAAATTCTCCCGAGGTGATGGCGTGATTTAGTAATCCCAACCACTGATAAACCACCCGACCTGCACCAATATTGAGATGCCCGACGTTACTGTCGCCCATTTGCCCCGGAATCAAGCCAACTTCAACCCCACTGGCTTCTAACGCGGTCCATGGGTATTGGGAAAAGAGTGCTTCCAAATTTGGAGTCTTCGCTGAAACAAAGGCATTGGCTTCGCGAGAAGGAGATAACCCCCAGCCATCTAAAATACATAAGACGACGGGCTTAGGTGTTTCTTGCATGATTCGCTCCTCCCGCTTGGTCCAAGATCGCCAAAAAATCGGATGCTTTTAGGCTGGCACCACCAACCAACGCGCCATCGATTTCATCCATTTCAAGATATGCAGCGATATTACTGGCTTTGACGCTGCCACCGTATAACAAGGGAACTTCATCTGCTTGCTCTTCATCTCTCTGATAAGCGATTTCCTGATGAATCTGTTTCATCATGGCTCTTGCAGTCTCCGGATCGCAATGCACACCGGTTCCAATCGCCCAAACTGGTTCATAGGCAATAGGAAACAACCTCGCTTCGGGGCCAAGTTTCTTCAAAACGGAGAAAATCTGCCGCCGAACCACGGTTTCAGCTTGATTCGATTCGCGTTCTTCCAAGGTCTCTCCAACACAAAGAATCGGCGTTAACCCAACAGAAAGCAACGACACTACCTTTTCGGCAACTTCATCATCGCTTTCGGCGTAGTTTTGACGACGTTCGCTATGTCCGACTAAACAATGGCTACACCCAGCACTATGTAACATCGGGGCGGAAATCTCACCTGTAAACGCTCCTGAGATGGCAGCATGGGTGTTCTGTCCGGCAATAATCCACGGTGTTTCCCGAAGCAACTCAACCGCTAAAGGAATCCACAGAAACGGAGGACAAATTCCAGCTACAAGATTCTCCGGCAGTGGATAAGCCGCCAGTTTTTGCAATAAGTCATGAGCTTCCGGAAGCATTAAATTCATCTTCCAGTTGCCGATGATCATTTTTTTCTTCATAACACTCTCCTACTTGGTACTCAAGCAATCGATTCCGGGAAGAATCTTCCCTTCCAAAAATTCTAAGGAAGCTCCGCCTCCGGTAGAAATATGACTCATTCTTTTTGCTAGCCCGGCTTTTTCAACCGCGGCCACTGAATCACCGCCACCAATCACGGAGATGGCATGCGAATCGGCAATGGCTTGGGCAACACCATAGGTCCCCTTGGCAAAGGCCGGGATTTCAAAAACCCCCATCGGCCCATTCCAAACCACCGTTTTCGCTTCTCTCAAAACTTTGGCATACTTTTCAATGGTTTCGGGTCCAATATCCAGCGCCATTTCTTTATCTTCTAATTCACCGGGTAAAACAACTTTTGCAACCGCAGACTCGGCAATAGCATCGGCAACCACCAAATCCACCGGCAACAACAGCTGTACTTTCACTTTTTTGGCCTCTGCCATAATCTCCCGAGCCAACTCGGTTTTATCGGTTTCAACTAAGGAAGAACCCATAGAAATCCCTTGCGCCAATAAAAAGGTGTTCGCCATCCCGCCACCAATGATTAGCGCGTTAACTTTCTTAAGTAAATTCATCAGAACTTCGATTTTATCAGAAACCTTAGCTCCACCAATCACCGCAACAAAGGGGCGTTCCGGTTGTTCTAAGGCCTTCCCCAAATACTCCATCTCTTTTTCCATGAGGAAGCCCGCCCCAGACGGCAAATAGTCGGCTACCCCTGCGGTTGTAGCATGGGCACGATGAGCCGCTCCAAAAGCATCGTTAATAAATAAATCGGCATAAGAAGCCAGCTCTTTGGCAAGGTTTGGGTCGTTCGCTTCTTCACCGGGATTAAAACGACTATTCTCCAACAACAAAATCTGACCGGGCTTCAAAGAAGTCGCCAGCTTTCTCGATTCTTCTCCCACGAATTCTTTACTGTAGAAAATGGAATGTCCTAGGCATTCTTCAACACGCGTTGCGACCGCAGCTAGCCGAAACTTATCTTGAACCTTCCCTTTGGGTCTGCCAAAGTGACTCGTCAAGATCACAGAACCCCCTTGCTTTACGATATACTCGATGGTAGGAAGAGCGGCTCGTATTCTGGTGTCATTGGTAATCTGACCGGCATCATCGACCGGGACATTAAAATCAACGCGCAATAAAACCTTTTTCCCTTGCAATTCGTAATCTTTTACCGTTTTCTTTTGCATCCTAAGAACCTCCTTTGTAACAAAAACAAAGCGGTAGATGAAACCGCCCTGTTCTTGCGAATTCGTCTTTAGAACCCTTTCGCTGCAATATAAGCTGCCATTTCACAGAGTCGACACGTGTAACCCCATTCGTTATCATACCAAGCAAGAACTTTAACTTGATGATCGCCCATGACCATGGTCAATTGACCGTCAACAATAGCACTGTAATCAGAACCTTTGAGGTCGATTGAAACAACAGGATCATAGGTCACATGGAGAATACCTTTCATTGTGGTTGCTGCCGCTTTTTCAAAGGCTGCATTCACACTCTCAACGGTGACAGGTTTTTCGGTGTCTACGACGAGGTCTACGATGGAAACAGTGGGTGTAGGAACACGCAAGGCCAAGCCATTTAATTTGCCTTTTAATGCGGGTAACACCTGTGCCACGGCTTTGGTAGCTCCAGAGGTGGTAGGAATAATCGATAACGCCGCTGCTCTGGCTCTACGTAAATCTTTATGGGATTTATCTAAAGTGACTTGATCATTGGTATACGCATGAACCGTTGTCATTAAGCCTTTTTCGATTCCGAACACTTCATGCAATACTTTAGCTACCGGAGCAAGGCAATTGGTGGTGCAGGAAGCATTGGAAATCAGAAAATGCTCTTTGGGGTCATACATTTCTTCGTTGACGCCCATAACTAAGGTGACATCTTCCTTTTTACCCGGCGCCGACAACAAAACTTTTTTAACGCCGACTTGTTGATACAACATTGCTTTTTCGCGTTCGGTAAATTTACCGGTGCAGTCAATGACTAAGTCTACCTTTAAATCGGACCAAGGCAGGTTCTGAGGTTCGCGCTCTGAAGAATAGCGAATTTTTTTGCCGTTGACAATCATCAAATTTTCTTGTGTCTCTACAGTGCCTTTCCATGGCCCATAGGTGGAATCATATTTGAAAAGATGTGCGGAGCTTTCCACGCTGCCATTACTGTTGATTGCTACCAGTTGAAGTTCAGAATGGTCTACCAGCATTCTTGTAGCCAGACGGCCAATGCGCCCGAATCCATTGATGGCGACTTTGATCATAAGAAATAACCCCTTTCATAAGACAATATTCATCCCTTTAATTCGATTTTGAAAGGTGAATTCCTCTATTTTAATAGTACAAAAGGGTAAATGTTCGTGTTAGAAACCGTTTTCTTTTGACAGTGTACTATCGTATTTATGTAATGTCATAGATTGACGTTTCGTGTGAAATACAGGGTTATGGGAGTAATTATCCCCAAATACTACATAATTCTTCGATTTTAATTGCGTATTCCACGCCGATTTCCATACTCTACAAAACTCGTGTGGGCACTTGGTGGGCAGACGGTGGGCAGAGCGTTTTACGTATTTCTCTTAGCCAAAATTCTTTCAAGAATAACGATTGATCTTACCATGTCTTCGCTCAAATCGAAGCCGTTTCCTGTGCCTTGCAGGGTTCCTTCTTCAACAAGTTTTTGTATGGTCGGTCGGTACCACAACGGGAGTTCGTCAAGCTTTTGATACCGCTTACCTTTTTCTTCAAGTTCGACTTCATACAACTCACCGCTCGGCTTATAACCCAACGCATTGGTGTAAGTTCCGTAAACATCTCGAATGTATCGACCTGGACCACCTGGCAAAACTTGCCCGTCAATTCCATCGTGCAGTTCGCCTTTCTCTCCAAACGCATAAAACCCACGATGTTCAGGATCAACCAGCTTCTTAAACCCATACCCCACTGTTTTCACATGTTCCTTTATCCAGGGCAATTTATATGGATCAAGAATCAAATCTTTCCACTCGGCCGAAGGGTAGATACTTCGACCGAGTATTTTTTTCTGATAGGTTTCCGGTTCGACGGCTATTAGCATCCAGTGATGGTGTGCAGGGTAGCCGTCGAATTTGTTGGAAGGAAGGTGAGCTTTTAGCACTGTGTATTTCATTGACTCTCACCCTCCTTTTCTCTGTCCGTTAGCTCGATTTTTGACTTACCACCCAACAGATCGATTGCACTATACAGAACCTCTGGCAACGGGATTTCCATCAGTTTGGCAAGTTCGAGGATGCTCACTCCTTCAAAGAATGCGAAACCGAAAACGGCTGCAGTGCGAATGTAATTGATTTCAAGTAATAAATCCATGCGATAAGCCATAGCAACAAGCGACAAGATTACGATTTTTCTTGCAAACCCTTTGATTCCGATTGAAGATGATAGGCCTTTCACCGCATCACCTTTTTTTGATTTGTGGAATACAGCAGCAGCGGTAACACCCAAAAACATGTCGAGCAACATAAAAAACATTAGTGTCTTAATCATTAAATCCCACCCACCAAACAAATGCCCGACAACACCTCCGGCTAAAGCTACCACGATTCCAACCCCCTCTTTCTTTAACATTTCCTTTTCCCCCTTCTCTTTTTATGGCAAGGCGGTTGCAGTAACAACCGCCTTTAACCCTACTTAAACGGATTGAATGATTTAGGATAAAAGATTGCCCACAAAGCAGCTTTTTCCTCGCGTTCAAGCCGTTGTGCATCAAGATAGTCCGCAGTTTCTTCCTGTGTGACACCTGATGCACCAATCGTTGCACCATACGCTTTTCTGCCTTCCAGTAAAGCGATATATTGTGCTAAGCCAACTCCTTCTTCCGTTGCCTGTTTTGCGTTGTTGATCCAGGAGGAATCCTCAACGTATCGACCGTTGGATGCGGTGGACAATGATTTGCTCTTAGCATAGTCCAACACGGCATTTTCAATCTTGGCTCGAAGCACATCGTTTCCTGTCCGGTAGATATCTGTCTTTTTGATTCCATCCATCAGCTCGTTCGTCATCGATCTGTAGTTATCAAGGTACTTGACGGCTTCAGCTGGTTTCAAGGATTCGACCGTGACCTTTGGAACATCCGGTTCTGCACTCGGAAGACTCGCTTTCCCTTGGAATTCCGGTGGTGCATTACCTGCTTTCTTATAACGACTTCTCATGCCTTCATCAATCTTACTGGCTGTATAGCCGTTCTCAATCAACGACCTCATTATGTTGTTATACGCATTCAGATCACCTTCACGATGCGCTTGAAACAACAGATCAATATAACGTGCTGCATTAGCTTGATTTCTAACATCGTATTGCATATTCATCACGCTATACTGTGCTTCATAGCCGTCGAAGAAGTTCAATGTGTTTCGCATTAAATCGGAAATCTCTCTTGTGGCACTGGAAGCAGGAATACCTGCTGTTTCAAATACCACCGATGCCATGTTGTAAAGTCTTGCTGCGAGAGTATATTTGCCATCATCCAATCTCGAAAACGCTCTCCACGCTTTTTCTATCAACTGCGTATCAAGGCGTTCCACCGAATACCCTTGCATGATGGACAACCAATCTCGAACATACGGTAACATATCCAACGGCTCGTACTTTACGTTATCAAACCATTTCTCGAAGAATTCCTTGAAAAATCCTTCTTCCGGTTCATCTTCATCGCGCCACATATCCATCAATGCCCGGGCAATGCCCGTTACTGCTACCGTTGCTGCCCATGCAGCGAATGTTCGCTTGACCTTTGATGCGTTCTCCGTTGTCCTATTAGACTTGAAATTCCGAACGGCAGTGTTCAACAGATTGTAGCTCTTTAGTGGCTCACTCATAAAGCTTGTTACCATCTTGGAGAATGTGCCACCACGCATTATGCCGGTCCTGTGAAGCACGGTATCAACGACCTGGGTTCTGTCAATGATCTCGGAGAATCTTGCGCCAACGTGTTGGAAGAATTCTTCGCTTCCTGCTTCAAGTTCCGGTCGCAAGTCGGTTGTTTCGATTTCAACCGCTCTCCACAACCGCAACCATGCAAACCTATCTGCAGCACCGACACCGGCCATCATCTTATCGGTAATGTTCTCTTTACCGAGGAACACGTTCCGAAGTTGCCGACCAACGTCAAGGGTGAAATATCCCCAGTCTTTCCACTGTGCAATCGGTGCGTAGGTTTTAACGAGTTCCCAATCCACCTTGCCCATCATTCCTTTGGCTAAATACTTCGGATCAATCATAGCCGAAGCTCGAACCAGCGAAGTGGGTTGCTGTGCAATCACGCGAAGGTTTAACCCGATGACCGCGCTCTTGTATTTGGAAGTCAGCCAGTTTGCGAATTGGCTTTCTGGTTCCGTTCTCATACCTCCGTTTATATCGACAATCAACTTTTTATAATACTGTTGCATCCTATCACCATACCGTTTTGCTATGGCGAGTTTCACGGTTCCTTGCGATACTTGCTGATTATAGATACGCTGCAAGTCGCTCAAAGCCGGAACGAAAGCGTTATACGAGCTGTATTTGTCCACATGGTTAGAGAACACATCGAAAATGTCTTCCATGTAAATCGGGTTCTTCGCACCTTGAATACGCTTCTTAGTAGAACCCATATTGCGCAAGGTTCTGTCTAAAATCTTACCGATTTCTTCACTCAAATAATCCTTTGCCGAAACAATCGGGAAATAGTTTTCTTCGGTGAATTTTCGGTAGTCATACATCAGCAGGGAAACCTCATTGCCCCATTCGGCAACCTCGCTCATGAAGAAGTCACTGACACCTAATGCAATACGTTTCTGTGCTTCCGTTAGCATGTCACCTTCGACGATTTGGCGAATCTGTGCTTCGGATAATTGAACGGGTTCATAGCCACGTTGAACCTTGCCAACGGCTACCGGACTCGATCCCTTCACAACATAATCGGTAGGAACGATACCTCCATACACGATATGTTCGACCGCCTGATTTTGACGAACGGTGACATACAAGCTCATCCACTGTGCAACCGTCATTCTCAACCCGTAGCGCTCAATCAGCTTCGCTTTAGGACCACTCCATTCTTCTACCTTCTCGTCACCAATTAAATCGAGCATGTATTCCTCGGCGTGTTTAAGCATCTTAATTTTCTTGTCCATGCCATCACGTATGCCTTTTTGGAACACTTCTTGGAAGGTGGTACCGATCCTCTCTGCAAAGTCTAAGGGTGCTAACATGTCCGTGCTTACCATATCGCGTGGTGCTTGAAGCAACCCGCTCTCGAATCTTGAATAACCCTCGATTGGTTTTTTAACCAATCTTCCGTTTTCCGTTACCGTTTCATAGGACAATTCATCTGCAATCTGTTGCGACGTTACATACACATCAGCACTCTTTGCATCGGTGAAAAGTCGATTCCGCATCTTGATATACGAACCAATGCCCGCCAATGTATCGTTCAGTATCTGAAGTTCATCAAGACTCATAGAACCTTCCTTAGTTCTGTCGGTAAAGGATTTCGTTTTCATGATTTTAGCCAGGTCAATCAAGTTATCTGCCAGATCAACGTCGATTAAATGAGTATCTCCATTGTCGTCGTTGTCAAGGCCACGAATGTATGCTGCAATCTCAACCAATCGCTTCAGATCTTCCTCCAACGGCTTACCGCCCTTTTCAAAAGGTCTAATGATACGAGTGATATCAACCACTGCCTGTTCCATGTCGTGTGGCATGTGAGCTTTGTCGGTCGGGTTGAAAGCAAGTGTATTTAGTTTATTGATCCGTTGGTGAATCGCTTTTCGCACTGCAGTTCTCTCGGTTGCTTGGATGAATTTCCGAATAGCAAGATTATTAGAGTTTTTGCGTTTCTGCCGTTCGACTTCAACGCGCTCTTGTTGTTTCTTTTTGTGTCGAATGATACGCGCTTCGGCTTTTAGCTTTTCCTTTTCGATTTTAAGCTTTGCCGCTTCTTCAACAGCTGCAATTTTCTTCTTCAAGACTTCCTCGGCTTCGGCTTCGCCTTGTTTCTTCGCTTCAGCTAACGCCTTTTTCCGTTCGTCGCGGATTGCCGCTTTCAACTCTTGTTCGCGTTCTCTGACTTGTTGCCTTGCATAACGAATCTTTTCCTTGTCGGCTTCTTCCAATGCTTTTTGCAAAGCTTCTTTTGCCTTTTCGCGCTCGGCGGTTACTTGCTCAATGCGAAGCGATCGTTCTTTTAGCACGGCTTCGAGTTCCACTACATCGTCATACGCTTCGAGAATCTGCATCGATACATCCGGAAGGTATTCGTCAATGTTGATGTCCATATAGCCGCTTGTCATGATGCTGGTGGCTTCCGTTGCCGTGATAAGGTTCTGTAGCATTCCTTCTGGATCGCGTTCATCTCTATCGAACAAGTCCGGATAACGTGTTACCAACTCGCCATAAACAACGTCGATTCCTAATACGTTTGCACCACCGCTTTCGATTTGCTTTTGAGATGCAAACTTCAACCTGCGATACTTCTTCTTTAGCATTGCTACGTCTTCTTTGGCTGCGTGTGTCGGGATGATGTAAACACGCCGCAAGAATGCCCTGATTTCCTTTGCGACTTCGTTATCGGTTCTAACGGTTTCAACGATTCGCCCTAAAACCTCACGAGCCAACTCCTGCGAAAGTGCTTCAGCGTATCCGCGGATTGACGAATCACCTTTGCCCTTGTTGGATTCATAGAGTGCATCGAATATCTCTTTAGCCGTTTTCACAAAGGCATCGAGTTCCATGTCCGACGATTGCTCTTTCAAGAATCGTTTGGCAAATGCTTCGATTTTTGCGGTGTCCGGTTTGACTCTGCTTAACTTAATCTGCTTTCGATATTGATCGTATCGCTTTTTGAGAAGTGCATTCTCTTTCTTCAGTAACCTATTCTCTGCTGCAAGGTTTTCGGAACCACGTAGCTGAAACAACTGTACGCCTTTCTCAACTGGTCTAACATAGTAACCGTATCTCGCTGATTGCGCTTCTAATGGAGTTAAATCCTCCATCTGACCTTCGATGATTTCACGGATGCCTTCTTCCAACTCAGCACGTGACAAGTCTTCGTAATCATCCCAATTTCCACCACTAACCTGTTCGGCTAAACTTTCCAAATCGCTTCTTCGGTATTTTTTGAGATTTTTGAGGATTGTTGTCAGCGGAGTCTTGACGGTAGCATCTCTTTCTTCTTGAATGAGGTTTTCTATTTTGTTTTTGAGTTTCAGCAGCTCTTTTTCTGTTTTTTTGCGTTCCACATCGGTCATGAATGGAAACTCTAATTCATACTCTAATTCTTCGATTTCCTCTCTTAGAGCTTCGATGTCGTTTTCCAATTCGTATGGTCGCAAAGAGTATCTCACATCGTCGTTTGCGGTCGGGTTGAGATTGTCGATGGATTTGATTTGTTCGGGGGAGAAAGCTACATATTCAGCGTAACTGTTGTTTCTGTCATACCCTGTATATATTACACCGTCATAGCCTTTCCTTTTAAGCTTTTTGGTTAATTCGAATGAATAATTATTTTCCCTGATGAAAGAAATCATTATAGCTATTTCGCTAATTCCGCTTTCTCTATATCGTTCTGCCCTTTCGTATTTTGTGTTGAACAGTTCCTCGTAATCTCTTATGCTTTTGGTTTCGTCAATGATATATGGATTTTTAATATCAAGATAAGTTGCCATAACCTTGTCTCCGTAAGTTTTGGCAATGTTTTCTTTGTTGGTAAAATAAAAGCCTAATCCATAAAATCCTTGATTGCCACGATTATAACCAACGTATTTTTTATTGAATTTGGTAAAATCTTTATCTGTTCCGTGATACACCCTTAACAGATTACCTTCTTCATCCCTTACCTTGCTGTCTTTGAAAAACTCTGCTTGCTGTGAGGTTAAGGTTGCACCTTCTGAATCGCGCAGGGAGAACAACGGTTGCCCTTCGGTCAAGACACTTTGCTTCATGGCTTCTGTGATACGTATGGCAGGTACTAAACCGACTTTATCAACCTCTATTTCCTCGACCTTGCTTCCCCATTGTTTCACATACTTGTTGAGGAATTTCGGCACGTTTTGTGAGGACTTGCCGCCTATGTCGTAGAAGTTTCGCATACCTTCGCCGCTTGTCTTCAAATCGGAACCTTCAAGAGTGACTACTTCCCAAGAATTAGTTTCGGCATATTTATCGTCAGCCATCTTCATCATTTTCTTGCCCAACTCTGCCCCAAAAATTCTTTTAACCCTTTTTGTATTAAATTTGCCGGATGCAGACAGTACCTTGCTATCGTTTTTATCATAAGCACCCGTATAGTAATTGCCGTCACCGTAAGAAGCGATTGTAATTCTTGATAGTACCTTTTCCAAATTATACCTTTCAACCTGCAGCCATCCAGGGGACCATGCCATATAGTCATAACCTTTTTCAGCCACTTCTCTAATCATCCGCTTCAATACTACTTCGTGCCACGTTTCGCCGAATGGAGCATAGGGAACAGCACCAGTATCACTTTCATCAATCTTTTCTTCTGCGACAATTCTTTCTACCGTTATTGTCGAATCATCTTCCATCCAATTTGAAATGATGTAAATAATATCCGCTTTGTGGTTCTCATCGTTCCAGTCCATTTCGTAAACGCGAAACTCGTTTTCGGTGTCATTGTGAATTACGAAATTACGCAATACCTCAACAGGTAAATCATCAAGTTCGAGTGATTCAACATTTGCTTTTCCCTTGCCAATATAGCCTACATCTCGACCTCTTTCGTGCCAATCCGATTGTGCTTCATCAACGAACAGAATCACCGTTCCGTTTTCCATTTCCGTGACTTCCGAAACCCTTGCGTGAGCGAAAATCGGGGAATCGCTATCCCAATGGTTAGGGGCGGTACCATATCTGTTGTCCGGAAAGGTAAGCAGAATTTCTCGGTAGTTTTCTCCCTCGATGGAATACTTTCGGTAATACCTGGTGTTGTCATACGTTAAATAAGTACCGGCTTTTCTGTGTTGATTTGCGATTCTTTTAATGGTTTGAAACTCACTGCCAATACCCTCGAATTCCCCTCTGATGGGATAATAAAGATTTTGATACGGGGCATTGTCGTCAAGATCAGATGTAGCAGCTATTGTTCTTACCTTGTCTATCAAAGCTTTTCTTATTTTTTCCGAATAGTCGTTTTGATATACACGGTCAAGAGTCATTCCGTTTAGTGAATCAGGTAAAACCTCATTGAAAACATTCATCCATTCGTTTTTCAAGTTTTCCATTGCTATATCGAACTGATTTTGAAGGTTTTCCAAAGCCGTTTTCTCGTATTCATCCGGACTTATCGTTTCGCGAGTCTTAACCTTTTCGGTGATTTTTAGATCCCTGTCTTTAAGATGCCCGAGCAACTCTTCTTTTTTAATCGACTTTCTACCCTCAACAAGTTGCTCAATGCCCATCCATTCAATTTCTTCTTTTGATACTTTTCTACCGAGAAGGAAGTTTACCAATCCGTTTGCCGCGAAGGTGTCTTGCTTTGCTTCCTGTACCGTTTTGGCAAGTTTGCTGTAAAAAGTACTAACTTCCGTTCCGTCACGAAGGGAATACTTTACCCACGATGTTTCCGGTTTCATCTCGCGAAGCTTTTTCTCTAAAACTGCCTGGCGATCATAAATCTTGTTCCATTCGTCTCCACTCGAATAGTCTTCCTCGTCAAACATTCTCCCTAATTCATTTAGTCTTTCGATGTTCTTCAAGTATTCGTTCTTCGCCCTGGTATATGCCCCGTTTTTCTTAGTGAAGGTCACCTTGTCTTTCAAAGCAGTTCCATCAGGTGTGGTATAACCCCAAACAATTTCTGTATTAGGATATTCCTTTTGAAGTTCTTGCAACAATCTCGTCGCAACACCCATCCTGCGCATCGATTCTACGGTGTTAATAAACTTGATATATGGCTTACCTTGATATACTGAATACTCGATAAACCCTGCTTTTATACCATCTACAACGGCTGTCATTATCATTTCATATTGACCGCTACTATAACCCACCGTTTCGTCGGTAATTTCAACTTCAGAACCTCTTAAACTGTATCTTGCATCATAGTTTTTCTTGTCGAAGCGTTTCGAGAGAGGAATGACCTTGCCTTCGTCATCATGAACAACTGCATCAAACAACTTACGGTTGTTCTTGGTATTCTGATAAGCATAATTTTTGCCGTCGTCGTAACCGTATTCTTGAATCGAATTGGCATCGGTAAAAACGTGTTTTGCATTAACTAATTGTGAAATGATTCTAAACGACCCATTAATGTGGGATTTCCCGTGTTCCATAGCATAGTCACGAGTAAGTGTAATCCAATCGCCGTTACGAATTTCGCTTTCTTTGACATTTTTCGGTACTGCTCTGTAAACCCAAATCTTAGCATCGGGTTTACCCTTAACCTTTCTCAATTTGTTTACTGCTTCGTAATCACGAGGTTCACCCATTCCATAGTATCTTGCACCGTTTGATGAATACAGATCATCAGGGTACAAATCCGTTAAGTCATCAATGCTTTTATTAAATCCGTCATTAGTAGGTGCTTTGTGCCACATTTTGTATGATTCGTCTTGAATATACCCCTGTTTATGAGCATACTCCGCCACCATTTTTTGAGCTTTTACGAGATCGTTTTCTTTAACTGCTTTAAGATACTCTTTATCGAGTCGCTTTTTGTCTGCAGCTCGAAGGGAGAATTGAATATCCGGTTTTGGCTTAGATGTTCTCTCTTTATAGGCATTGTCGGAATACGGCATTTGCCATGATATTACGGAGGTGCCGTTGTGTTCCACATAGCTGAAATAATTGTTTTCGTTTATAGTGATTCCATCAATCAATGATCCCTCTTTGATTAGTTTCTCCATGGATCGCTTGAACAATCTCGTTTCCTTCTTGTTTTGAGCTACAACAACGGTGTAAACTGCGCCATACTCCTTCATGCGATTCTTGAAAAAGTTTGAAACATTAGCCATCTTAACTTCGTCTAATGCGCTTAACAAAAACGAGTCCTCAATCTCCATCATTGCAGACAATTCGCCTTTTGCACTTATAAAAAACGCGACACTTTGATCCTTGCTTAGCTGGGTTAGCTTTGCAGCAGAAGCGAGTTTCTGTGGTTTTAGAAAATCTTTTCCCGATATACCTTCTCGAATGAATTCTTTACGATAAAGGCCTTTAAGCAGCTTGTCGCTTCCGACCGATAAATCTTTCATTGCGTGCCAAAGTCGCTTTGGGTTCGTATCAATTCCAATTTCGGTGTATTTGCCGGAGTTAATAATGATGTGGTTAATAAACCCGGGAATCTTTTCGAAAAATCCGGCTGTAACAATCAAGTCTTCTTTGGATGCTTCGGGTATTCCCGAAGGATGGTTGTGTAATAAGTAGTACCCATCGGCACCCAATCTGTCTTTAAGACTTGTTAAATCTCGAGCTGCACCATCCCAATCTTCGTTTATAAAAGCCTTGGCAATCGACGGTAATCTGCTTGAAACGGCGCTTTGCCCAACAATCTGATTTCCTTTAACGAAAATTACTCTGAATGTTTCAAATCTCGGATCACGATAGATTTGTGCTATTAAAGCCAACTCTCTTGTGTCTTGAAATGTGATACCTGTTAGATTGACTCTACCCGTATCAATCAATTCGTCGATGAACCTTTTGCCAATCAACTTTCCTTGTCCAGTGAAATTGACGGTTCCTTGCTTGCGGAAGGGTTTATCTGTGTCTTTGGCTATCTCTAACGACTCGGACAACGTCATTTGGGTGTCAAGAAGGTCGATAACCGCAATCTTTGCCAAATTGAAAGCAGGGTGATTAACGCGATCATAATATTTTGTTCCGATTAACTTGATGATTTCTTCCTTGGTATTGATCTGATTGTAATAATCGTCTTTTTTTCGCAAAGAGAACATAGACTCGTCGGACCCAGATGTTTCGTCAGAATCGGTTTCTGCCTTGCCTTGCACCGAAGCGCCTTTCAATGCTTCCATCCATTTGGCTTGTGCCTGTTCCATGGCTTCCTGATAACGAATAAACTCTGCTTTCTCGGCATCGGTTCCGTTCCAGGTCGCAATGGTGTTCTTAATCTTGCGAAGGGTTTTACGAATCGCTTCAACAATTTTTCGACCAATGGTAACTGAACCATTGTATTTCTCGATGAATTTCTTCGGATCATCAAACGCTTTCGCGATTTCGTTTGCTACCATTTCGTCTTGCGCTTGTTCAACAGAAAGCTCTACGTTGTAGTTAGACATTGCCCAGTCGGAATAGCGTTGAAACGCATTTTCGCCTTGGGTGTCAATGATTGCCTTTACCACTATATCCTTAAACTCTTGATAACCTTTGCTATTCTGCTTCTGAATCGCATGAGTGACTTCGTGAACAGCAGTCTTGAAGGTTTTGTTGTCCAGGTCGGCATTTAGGAAAATCGTTTTAGTGTTCGGATCATAGAATCCATTTTGTTCTGCAAACCCTTCTACGGTATCGGCATCAATGACTGCTTTCCCCTCCGCATTGCTTCCTACCTTCGGGGCGATTACAATTCGATTGCCTACTTGCTTTGCAAACAGATCAAGGGATTTACGAGTGGCAGGATTCAACTTCTCCGCATAGGTGTCTTGAAGCAACCCGTCTTCGGCAGTTTTTAGGAATTCGGCTCGTTGGCTTCTAATTTCGCTTTGAGCTTCCGACCAGGTCTTAACGGTTGATTCTTCAATCGTGATTCTGTCCTTTTGAGCCGCTTCATAGAACGCACGTAGTTCGTTCTCGTTGCCATCACCAAGTAGGGATTTCGCTTCGTCAAAGCTCTTATTCGAGCTTAATCCGGTGTTATAAGCAACCGTCATTCTGTTTCTGATTGCTTCTTCGTCTTTGGGGTTGCTAATAACCGCATCCCGATACGCTTTTGATCCTTCATCACCTAACGCACGGAAAACGTCTGCAATCTCTCCTGTGGAAGCTTCAACGAGTGCTTCCTTCTTCGCTTGAACACCTACGCTTTTTGCTTCGTCAGCACTAACCGCCGTTTTAATGGCGCGTTCGTTTTGAGCAATACGTTCTGCACTTCTGCGTTGAACCACCCTGTTACCTATTTGTGTGGTTGCTACGGCCGGCGCACCCATCATAGCCGCGATTTTAGCACCACCTGCAGCGGATTCTTTAATTCGTTGCCAATCTTCTTCAGATGTAGCCGTTCTTTCAAGACCGTCATTACGCATGGCGGTCTTTTCTGCTTGTATGGCAATCGCTTCTTGTGCTGCTTCTTCCCCTGCTTCGGAAAGGATGTTGATTCCATAACCCTTCAGCACGGACAAAAGCTTCTTCAAACCGGATTCTGCAGCTTGTTCCATACCCTCCCTGGCAAGACCTTGTGCTACCTTCTTCACACCAAAGCTACCAACCGATTTCAGCAAATCACTAAAGCCAAGCACGTTGAAGCTTAGAATCGTTTCTGCTGACTCAACCATTGCTGACAAGAACGCTTCGTTACGTGAAATAGCAATCGCCGTTTCTTCGCTGACTCCAAGCTCTTTCAATCCTTTGTAAGAAGCACCACGCATGACATCGAAGCTCTGTTTCCCTGCAGCTAAACCGCCAAGGACCTGTGCCGCCTTTGCATACCCTGCACCACCTGTTGCTGCACCGATTGCCATTGCACCAAGTTGTGCCGGAACCTGTGCTTGAATCTGATCTGCAAGTTGTGGTAGGTATTGAGCCAAGTCCTTAGAAATCCAGTTTCCACGTTGCTGTTGGTTCCCTTCGGCATCTTCGGTAAACAAGGCTTCCTTCTGCTTCATCTGATAGTATTCGGAAGCAGAGGAAATCGCTTCTGCGGCTCGTTTGTTTTCCAATGACGGGTTGTTAATGTAACGGTTCCACGCCAGTGATTCGTCTTGACTTAATTGCCCAAGACCAAGATTTGCTTTTGACGTATCAACGAATCCTGTTCCGCGAACGTCTTCCTCGATCACGCGATCCACAATCGACCTGGTAGCGAGTTTCTTCTCTTGCGAAGTGTTCTGCTTTTCGAGCCGTGACATTTCGGTTTGCAGGGCATCTCTGCGTTGGTAGTCCGAAACATCATCCACCGCATACGAGTTCATCTGTTCGGTACGCAAAGCTAAATCCTGCTGATCCCTGCCAAGGTTCACCAGGTCGCGCTTCTTTTCTTCTTCGGTTACTCTGCTCTTGCTATCGTTAAAAGCGGTTTTAGACTTTGCCTTACGTTCCGCAATGATTTCCTCAATGGTTCGTGCCATTTGTGCCACCTCAATTCTTGTCTTTGTCCTTTGGTTCCATATCGTATTTAGCAGCGATTGCTTCGGCTACTTCGGGTGTCAGCAGGTGAGCATTCTTTTCGAGCCAAGCTGTGACGAAGTTATACGCATCTTCTGCATTTCGGGTGTTGGATAAACCGTCTGCAACGATCTGCTTCATAGCGGTATCAACGGTGTATGGTTTAGCAGGAGAACCTGTGGTGCCTTCGGCTTCCACTTCGTTGTCTGTTTTTGAGCCACCATCATCGGCTAATTTCGCATCGTTCACGCGCTTGTCTTCCCAGTATTTTGCCCAAGCCAAGGAATAATCGTTTCCTTCCTTTTCTTTTGCGAAGTTGAAGTCGCGCTCATCGGTTTTTTTCTTCCAATCGAATTCTGCTTTGTCCATACCTTTGTTGTATTCATCCATAGCAAGAGTTCTTTCGTATTCGGATTGCCACTGACGATCCCGAACACTGTCACGCGAAACATCATAACCGAAAGCACGATCTTTTTCGTAAGAAGAAACATCATCCTGATAACGGTTATAAGCGGTGTTTTCGAGTCCTTGAAGCATATCCAAATTCCCCTGTTTCATTTTGAGTTCGTTCATGTATCTTTCATACGCCATCTGTTCGAGTTCCGGCAGTAACTCTGTCACCTTTTGAGCATAAATCTGTTGTTGCTGTGAAGCTGCACTGGCTGCATAACTGTTCATCATGCCACCTGTGCGACCAGCAATCATGCCCATGGTGTCTTCCGCAGCACGGTTGCCTTCTTTGGCATACAGCTTCCGTAACTGTTGATACTTCATATCTGATTCTGGATCATAGTCAAACGGTGCCATACCCAAGATTTCTTTAATCAAAGAACCGATTTGATTGCCGTATGGACTCTGATACTCCGGTCGTTTCTGCTGAAGGAATGAAGCTGCATTCTTGACGTTCACCTGTGCTTTGAGCTGCTCTTGCTGCATATTCTCAAAGGCAGCGTTTTGAATGTCAGGATTGACGTTATAACCAATCGCAGACGGATTCGTCAGCTTGTCGGCACCATAGCCTTGAAACGTGCCGTTCTTAGTTACAGGAAGGTATTGAGCGTATTGATTGGTCTGCTCGTAATTCAAACCCTCACCCTGGATTTTCCGGTTCCGTTGAGCTTCCAACATAGCGGCTGATGCCAGGTCACCCCTCTTAACCGCATCCCCGATTAACGGTGTGTAATCTTTATCTTTATCATAGCTTTTGTTCATGCTGTCACCCCCTAAACCGATTCGAGTTCTTTGATACGGCGTTCAAGTGTTCTGATTTTTAATTCAAGTTGTTCGACCATATAACGAACATACTCGGCAATCTCTCTTGTGTCCGAATCCTTTGAATCAAGGAAACGAAGCTTTCTCTTGAAAGTAATTGATACTTTGTTTTCATCCATTAGTATTCACTCCCTACCACGAATTCTCGTTCCATACCCATGACTTTACATTCTCCACTACCCACCAATCGGATTGAGAAGCTGTCGCACCGCATAATTGGTATCGGTATGTTCATGGTTTTTCGACCTTCAAACCACGTGCTGAACACCTTGTTGAAAACACCATCATCGAATTGCACGTGAATTTCAAGAAACGAACCTGCAGCCATTTCAACACGCATAAATACCCTGTTGTGAGTTTTACGTGACAGGGTTTCACCATAGAAGGTAGTAAATTCTGCTTCCCACTCGACTTCTTCGGTGCTTTCGATATCGTTCAGCTTATACATGTAGTTGCTTCCACCATCGATCAAATACAAAGATCCGTCGTGATAAGCAAAGTCCACTACTGCAAGTTCGTCTTCCTTAACCCATAGTTTGGTAAGGTTATCATAAACATATAATCCCCATTCTCCTGTTTCGTTCTGCATGGACACATAATAGTGTGAGCCATCCACCCCTGCCACCGCATTGAAGAAGTTATTCAGACCGAGGTTATAGCTGACAAGTTGAGGAACACCACCGGAATAAGCGTAAATCCCTTCCTTCCCTTTGTAGAAAAGGGTTTCGTTGATTATTGCCATGCTCTTTTGACTTCCTGCTTGCACTCCTGAAATGTCATAGGATTGTACAGAAAATTCCGCAGGATAATCTCCGAAAACTCGATATAATTTATCCTCCTTGAAGCACAACACATCCCCCGAATAGGAGAACAAACCCGTAAAGTCGCCTGCCGAACCAATCTCTACAAAGTAACTGTCCGTTGAGAGCGCACTTAGTTTACGAAAATTCGTCGGATCTGCCCAAGCACTTGCATAAATCCCTTCGCTATTGACACCCCACAAGCGGTTGTCGTTGCCACAAATGAAGTCTAAATCGGGAACAGGTCGTTCAATCTTGACTTCTCCTGCTTCTGTTCCTGCCGTGAGTGCGCTTCCTTCCTCGAAGGTTATCTTTGTTGCTTCAACCGTCTTGATCGTCAGATCGTTTTTGTTATTATCCGGAATCGTTGTGCATCCACTGATGTTCACGATATCCCCTGCTTTGAAATGGTCGATAAACGATTCGATGTCTAAGGAGTTTATGCGGTCATAACTGATGGTTGTGGTTCCATTAAAACCCGTGTAACTGTCATATACATACCAAAACCCACCCGAATAACTGTTGTTAGGGTATGCACCTTCTGAACCATAAACATAACCAAGAAAGTTAGAGCCTTTATAGTAATAAGTTTCATAACCATAATACGGACCTAATGCCGACTTTGTAGATGATGTATAGTAATCATGGCCTTCGTAAGTGTGAGAAAAAGACAAAACGGTGATTGATGAACCTCCCCCAATGTACGTGCCTGACAAACTGCCAGTATCACGCGAATATCAGCCATAGGTAGTAAATGTTCCGGTGCTGGGATTGAATGAATAATCCGAACACGTGTAGCCACCGCTACCTTGCCCATACGCTTGTAGTCCTCCATCTACCCAAGAACCTTGATTGTAATATGTATATTCGTTATAACTTTCAACTAAGTTGTATTTTGCCCACTTGTGCTGATTGGCCGCCGTCACCACAGAAGATGACACTTCATAATAAACCCCTTCGCTGTTATCTTCACCTGTATATCCCGTTGTTGTCTTTGTTGGTATCACAAAAGAACCGCTTTCGAGAACTTTAGTCGGGATCAGCAGATCACCCTCCACAAGAGTATTAACGGCTACCTCTGCTTCGCCCGTCTTTACCCAACCGCCAATTTCGGACCATGAGAGAGCAGAATATTTCTTAACCACAGGAATGGCGGCCTCGGTATAGGTGAAGATTTTCTGCCCGGTTCCTCCCGATAAACTTGATGTGACTTCGAGATAGTCGTTATCTCCTGTTTTACCGAAGGTTGAGGAAGCCGATTCGGATATAACAGATGCAAACAGTCGGCTCAATTTGTTATTGACGAGATCGAGCATGAGCATGTCGGGATGAATCACCAGTTTGTTGCTAACTACCGCGAATTGCTTTATCCCTGGGGAAACGCTTCCTACCACCTGGCCTTTATATATTAAATCCGTGCCATCAACCACAATAAAGCCGTTGAAACTATGCAACGCTGTTGGCGAGGAAAAGCTATTGACTCTCGTTCTTCCCCTTCTCGTTGCAAGGTTAGGGAAAAATTCCGCCGAAACATTTTTGCAATCCTTCAATTCACCTTCCCTTGCACCGGAAGTAACATTTAGACCTCCGAAAGCAATGGTGTTTCGTTCTACCTTCTTCGGTTTTGTTCTCATAAAGGGTAGCATTACATCACCCCTTTCCACCTATAGTTGATATTGTCGTGATTGCGAATATACCAACGGCGGTATTCCTCATACAAACCATTAAACGCAGCCACGCTGTTGTTGTATGCTTCATACTCCTGCAAGAAATAATCGACCTGTGCAATGGCAAACAGTGCATACATGCTTTCGTAAGTGCCACTCACCGATAACGGTGCATCCCAATCTGCCGTTTCAACTCCGTCGATTGCTTCCAGGTCATATACTTCATTGACAATCTTCTGTTCTAAACTCCATGCCCAACCTGCTATTAGATCATCATTGAAAGTGGTTGAGGTAGGTCGAAGTTGTTTAGTGTCTGCCACCACCTTGTTCAGTGTCACCATGCTTTCGCCCCCTTAATACTCAATGTCAATGCTTCTAAGTTTCTCGTATTTGAGAATATCAATCACTTTACCCTTTAGAAACACAGTAATTTCTTTGTTGTTTACGTCTACTTTGTAATCATCCCAATCGTGCGGCTTATAAGTCTTGCTAAAGAAAGGTTCGAGAAGTGAAATCGTTAGTTTGTATGGCATATTCTCCCCTCCTAATACGTGAAGCTGATGTCAGAGCTTGTTTTAACGGAGTTGTTTTCCTTTGCACCGACTTTAATCATGTTCACGGTTCTTGTGTCCTTATTGACTATCCATACGTTTAGACTCATGGCAAGATCGAGTTGATTCCGCGCAGGTGCTGGAATCGTCGGTGTGGGATCATTTGTCCATGACGTTCTCTGCGAAGCACAAGTATTCGTCGATACGCAAAGGTTTAAGCCATCTACCTTTCGATAACAATCGGCGTGAATGTGTCCACCAAACCATCCAATAACCCGAATCGGACCTTGCGAAGTGAAATCCTTCGTGACGGAGTAGCTTATCCACGTGTGAAGGTCGGTATCAATTAAAGCGTAAGCATAGCCGCTTAAAGCCGTACCCTCTTGAAAGGCTTTAACTACGGTACGAATCTTTACTTGATCCCCACCATAACCATGGAATTCGCTTGTATCTCCGGTATCGGCATCGGTATATGGCACTTGGTGAGAGTAGAACGAAACATCCCAATCTGTTTTTCCAGTCATGTTCATAGCGTGATTCAGCACAAATTCTAACTGACGTTTCGTATTAACGGCACCCGATATGAAGCAATCCAATGTTCCCGCGTTGATGTAAGGTCTGCCCAGGTCGTCGTCATGCACTTCTTCCGAATTACAATAGATCAACCGATGTTTCTTCGCATAATCATCGACATAGAAATACCCACCCTTTGGGTTCGTTGCATCAAAGACTACTTCCAAATGAGAAGGCCAGTTATAACGAGAATCAATGCTCTTGAACCAATCTTCGTTACGGATTATCAGATCATACGCCGTTGAAGCGTTCAAATCTGCCACATTCGGATTCGTTCCATAACTTGCATCATCGCTGTTATAGTCGTGATTCCCCCGTGTTGCGAACCATGGAACGCGGCAAGAGTTGAATATTCTTGCTGTCTTTTCGATTCTTGGCTCGTAACCGTCAAATTCAATGGTATAGCTCATGATGTCACCGCAACAGGTAATGTAATCAATGGGAACCTGCGCGGTTAGCATAATCAAATCGCGAATCTGATTGTACCTTCCTGCATCACCATCCTCATTTCTAACGTGAATGTCGGTCGGTGTGACGAAAGTTATCGTGTTCCCTGCTCGTTGTAGTGCTTCAATATCAGCTTTCCGTTCGTCAATGTTGGCTTGTGTATAGGCGTTATCATAGGTTTCCACATCACCGGAAATGATGTCACCACTGCTGACTTGCACCAAACCACCTGTCAAGGTCGAAATCCACATTTTAACTGTTGCACCATCGGTCGTGAAATAGATATGTTCGGTTCCGGGTGTTACGGATGCAGGAAGATTCGATTCTGCTACTTTCCAAAAATTCAAACCAACCGTGCTGACAACGGTGGTATCGAGTAGAGAAATATTTTCTGCCTTCATCGTGACGGTTGCATACGGCTCCGAAGCCGGAGAATTGTTTCTGAAATAGATTTTAATTTCCGTGCTGTCGGTAGGAACCAAAAAATCGTGAGTAAACGGGAAATTCCCTATCTGCCCATCCTCTTGTAACAAGCTAACAATGGTTATATAGGATCCATCCGGCTTGTATGAAATGATACGTAACCTTGCATAACCATCGGAAGAATAATAAGCTGAACCGGAAATCCTCAATGTTCTACCGTTGTACCGTTGTGTTACATCCTCAAAAGCAAAATATGAGGAATCATTCACCGCATCCCATTGAGCACTTCGACCATCGTCATAAATCACTATAGAGTCGGTTAATGGAGGTCTACTCCACGCCGCTGTTGCCGTAAATAAAGGAAAAAGATTGTCTGCCATGTTACCACTCCCTTAAACTATACTGAAAGCCACTCACAACGAGCGCCAAACTCGCGATTGCATCCTCAACATCCTCTGTAACGGTCGTGTTCGTTGTTTCTAAGGTTGTTTTTAGGGTCGCGAGGTCGGCTTGAAGCTGTGCAAGGTTGCCTAAAGCAGTGATGTCGTCTTCTACACCATCGACAATCGCTTGAATTTCCGCTACAACAGAAGCTAACTCCGCTTCAAACCCATCCACTTTGTGCCTGACAGCGAATAATGTATCCCAGGCATCCACTACCGAAACACCATCAACCTTGACGAATCGCTTTGCAGGTGTGTATTCCGTATCGGCTATACTATCCACATCGAAAGTTGCTGCATACTCAACACCGTTTACATAAGCGGTATAGGTCATTGGGATCGTATCTTCTCCAATCGATTGATTCGTGACCGCGATTTCGTGCAGGTTTCTTTCATCAAGATCATAATTTGGCAAATCCCAATCGACGATTTGACCGCCCGAACCCCAAAACTGATCTCCGAATCCAACTCCGTTGATGTTGAGAATCTTGCAAGTAAATATGGATATGGTTTGCATTGCTTTGCGTGTCGCTTCATCCAGGTCACTGTGGAAGCCATCCAAACAAATGATCTGCGTACCATACTGCTGTGCGAAGCTTCTACCGTCATATTCTGCCTGTGCTGCGTATCGGTAGTTATAAGGTCTGTGAATGTTCCATATCGTTGCACCAATCGTTTCGCCCGTCAGTGTTCCTGCTACATTTTCAGCACTCCAAAACAGGTTCTCATACAATGAATAATCTCTCTCGTTCAGCAAACAAGGAAGTCCATCCGGATTCGGTTCAAACCCACTAATCCAGGGAACCTCGTTCAAGGTATTGCTAAAAACATAGTTGTCATTCCACGAATTGACGAATACGAACATGCTCTTGCTATGTGCATACGAAACGCAAAAATTCTGCCGTTCTCGTGTTACGAGGTAGTCATAGCCAAATTCATCGAGGAACACCCCGTCTGCGCCCATGGTGGACCACCAATCAATACGCTGTATGATTTCTTCCTCTGACAAACTCAACGTTGCGTTATTTCCAACCGGAACATACCCTACCAACTGGATGTGTGGCTTAACTCGTTTTAACTCGGTCATGATTGCGCAAGTGTCTTCGTATGAATCGTGTTCAGGATCGTTATATAGATCCCCGAAAACAACCAGGTCGTAACCTTGGTAAGCAGCCACCGCACTGTTTACACTCCATGCGCCGTGAATTGCTATAGGATATCCGTAATAGATCAGAACCTTCTTCATCTTTATCGGTCGTTCAGAAGCGACATTCAGTGCTTCTGCGAGAGTGTCGAGCGCTTCCCTGACGGTTCCCACTCGATCCATTAACCCTTGATAACCGATTGCAGAAGCATCGTGCTTATTCCCCGTGCCTGTTACGTGGCTCATAATCGCATTTCTACTTGACTCAACGGAGGTTTGAAGTTGATCTGATAACGATGTAGCAGGTAAAGCCGCTTCCACTGCATCGGCTGAATAGTTGTTAGGTAAGACTCGAAGCTTTATCTCATGCGTTGTAAGGATTCTCTCGGTTTCATCTTCCTCGGTAATTACACCGCGAATCGTCATTGTTATGTGTCCGGAATAGGTTAGTGGTTCAGACGGTATCTCGTATTCATAAAGACCGTCTTCATTGATATCTTCTGCCGTAAGTAGCTTAACAATAGGTTGTCTGCCCCTTGCATCGGTCATGAACACGCTGATTGCCATCCCTGCCCACGAAGCATTAAATTCAAACACCAACTTTGAAGGTCGATATCCTCCCACTGCACCAGCAACATCGTTGCTGACGGTTACTCTGTGGCTGTTTACTTTGACAGAAATCGTTCTAACGCTCATGTTGTCACCCCCTTTATATCAAAAAGAGCAACAGAAACAGATCTGTTGCCCGTGCCGTGTAACGTGCTACCCATGATTGCGCGGCCATCTATCTTGAATTGTCTTTGAAGTCGTTCTGATAGGCATTCTGAAAATCTCGTGCCATACCGTTCAACCTCTCGTTCAGCTCGTTTTCGGAGTTTTCTCTGTGAATAAAAACTTGTGCAACGTATCGAGGAACCGGATTCGGTTTGTTGCGGATCAATCGCCAGTGTTTCCCATTCACCGCACCGTCGCAATATAGCTCTTTCGGATCATAGCTTCGCGGTGGTGTGTAAAATACGATTTCATCCAACCAAGGATTGCTTCGGTTCTTGCCTTTGCCCAGTGGTTTTTGCTTGATTTCTTTATGCTTCTCTTGCGCGTTTAACTGAAGTTTCAACTCTGCATTATCTGCTCGAAGGTTGGCATTCGTTACTTCGTGCTGTAAATTAACTATGGTATTCTCCATTGAATCTAAACGTGCCAGAATGGCATCCATGCTATCTTTGACGGCCATAATTGTTCCTCCTTATTTTGAAAGTGGGGGAGTCAGCTTCACCAACTCCCCCGATTGACTAAATTGCTACGGACTCGAACGTGCCACAGGTTTCGATACGAACCATATAAGCTTCGACAAGCCGTTTGGTGACATGAGTAGTTTTCCAACCAGCAGTAGAACGTTGTTCCAACGGATCGGCTGTACCTGCAGATCCACGCTGTTTGACGAAGAACTCTAAACCACCACTTTCAAGCTCGATCACACCGTATGCATCGCGACCGAGAGCTAAAGTTATATTGACAGGTCTGCCCTTGTCACCTGCTTCGCCCGGGTAAAGCACGGCATCGTTAGGAATACCTGCACTGTAAACGGTAGCACCGTCTGCAACAGCTTCGAGCAACGGTTCCACGAAGGTCACGGTCTTGGTACCCACGGTTTTTACGGTGTAAAGACGATTGGTGAAATACACTTTTTCTCCAACCATATCTTGGGTCCATTGATGGTCTAAAACGATGGTTCCGGTATGCCCGATTGCATATCCGGTTGCAAAGTCCACGGTGTCGGTGTAATTGCTACCATCTACCTTCGGACCGACAATAGCGGTACTGAAGCTAATAGTATTAGCGGCGGCCGCATCTACGGTATAAAGCACTCCATTGAATAATACTTTACGACCGACAATCGCCTCTTGGTCGGCAGCGGTCAAGGTTTGGTCGATGGTTAAATTGGTCGAAGCAGCACTACCTGCCACATAACCTGCAGCGTTATTGACCGTCAATTCACGCGCGGTAGAGCATAAATCCGCAGCTTCGATGACTTTGGCTTCCGTGGTTTCGAAGAATCTCGCACCACTGATACGACCGATTTCTCCGGACTCCCAGCCTTCGGGATTGTAGGTCTTGACGGCTTCCCATTTGGGATCGTTCATGAGGTCGTATGCGGTATCGTGAGAGATAATGAACACGTAACCATCACGGCCAAAAGGTTTGGCAAGACCGTTTTTAAGGGTTCTGACGGCTCTGCGAACACAATCCACGGTGAAATAATCGTTGTCAGATTCCTCACCACCACGCAACAGATGACGAGCGGAAACGGAATCTTCGGCCCATTGGACATTGGAACCTCCCACCAATTCGTCACGAATCAACGAGTCGATGGAACGCCCCGCCTGATCGCCCAAAACTTCAGTTGCCCACACCAAAACGTTGTCGATTGCGGTCATTTCGAGGATGTCGGACAAGGTGATATATCCACCGTATTGTTCCACGGTAGCAGTGATGGTACTCATTTTGAGTTTTTGCCCGTCAGGAGTCACACCTTCGGACAAAGGGGTGTTGATTTTCGGTAGAGGATCGAGCTTTCTAAACTCTACCGTCTTACCGCTATTCTTGGGAATGGGTAGCTTCTGCCCCCAACGGTCGTGCAGCAATACGGTTTTCGCAATATCGATAATGTAATTGCTGTAAAAGGTTTTCATTTCACCCGACAAGTCACTGTCGGAAGTTTTGTTGGTGTTCAACTCCCCTGCAAAGTATTGCAGGGAAAACTTCATAAGCAATGCTTTTAGTTTACTCATGATTTCTTCCTCCCTATTTCTATTTAGGATTTCGTTTGATAAATTCAGCTTGTCTTGCTCGACCTTCGGCTGTGCTTAAATCAAATGCTGGCCTATTGGCAACCGTTTGACGTAACTGCCCTTCTGATGGTCTTGCCTGTTTGGATTGCAGCGAAGCAACATAAGCAGCTTTCGCATCTTCGGCAGCCTTCTTCTCTCTTGTTGCAACTATATCGTTGAAGTGAAGTACGTTATAGGCAAGAGCGACAGGAACGCCGGATTCGAGCAGTGATCTAAACCGTGGGTTTTGTGATTCTGCTACAATGTCGAAGTCGGGGAATGATTTCTTTAATTCTTCTGCTTCATTCTGCCATTGTAGAATTTGCTTTTTTTGAAACTCGTTCACTCGTTGAATCTGTTCCTGCTGTTTCAATTTGTTCAGCTCGTTTGTAGTCTTGATGTGGTTCTTGAATGCTTCCACGGTCATACCACTTTCACGCGCTCCATCTTCCCAATAAGCGTTATCGGCTTCAATGGCTTTCTGCAAGTCGGCAACGGTTTTGACATTGTGTTTCGTCATCAGCAAATCGAGAACGGGTTGAGCTTCGGAAAGCTTCGCGCTAACCGAATCGGCACGAGTTTTCTCGGCTACAATGCTGTCGTTGAGTTGCTTGTAGCGCTTGTTAAAAACTTCGTTGTGATACTCGGGCATCAGGTCTTTGTACTGGTTCTCGACCAAATCCCTAAACTGTGCCTTCCTTGCTTCTGGATCAGCAGTGTCAGTTTGAGTCGCTTCTGTAGTTTTCGCACCCTCGGCGGCAGGGTTTTTCGCGCCCGTTCTGCGTTGTTCCAACTTAGCGGCTTCTGCTTTGCCGAATCGTTTCTCTCGGATGCTTTTCATCTGATCCTGCAGTGAAGGTTGATTCGCTTGGCCTTCGCTACCTTGCACCGCACCACTGGCAGGAGTTCCTCCACCCATGGCAGAAGCCGCCCCACTGCCCATTGCAGCACCCGAACCGCCCTCGGCAAAAAACTGTAAATTCAACTTGAACATAGTTCCCTCTCCTTTTTCGCGCGGTCTTTCCCGTGAGTCTTTCTTTAGGATTAAACGCGGTCTTTCCCGTGAGTCATTTATATTAGTCGCTATTGCGACCTAATAAACCATAATCATAATCGGTGTCGTGACTTGATATGAGCTTCACATGATCTGGGTATTGGTCGGTCAATAAACCGATTCCGGTTTCAAGGAATTCCACTGCCGCCAACATCCTTGTGTCTTTCGTGTAGAACACCAACTCAATATTGTTTTCGGTAGTTCGGCAGGTTATGATGTCTATTTCTTTTCTGCCGTTATCGAAGAATGCTATGGCGCTAAATATCAAAGCACTCACTGCTGCACAAACAATGTCTTGCCCTTTGTCTGCAAACAAGGCATGGCCCTCGCTCTTAATGACTACCTTTCCCTTGATAGACTTGATTGTGACGGTAATCATTTAGGACCGCCTCCTTCCGGCATGATTTTGGTGCGATCAATCAACTCTTGTGCATAGGACTTTGTCTGCCCTGCCATTGGATCGGCACCCGTGGTCTGAGGCGGTGCGGTAGCAAGATTCATTTCGTTAAGCATCTGCACGGTATTGTCCATAAACGGTTTGCCCGTCTGCAACTGCAAAGCTGCTGACATCTGCATCATCATTTCCTGCATCTGTTGCATCTGATTCATTAACGTCATACCGCGTGATACACGCTCTAACACCTTAGATTTGCCCTCGAATTCCATCATATCTAATGCACCCATGGCCTGTTCTGCCATCTGTGGCGCGAATACGCCACTGTTATACAAGGTCATACCTAATTCATTTTGACTTGCTCTGCTGATTGGACTTCTGCGTTGAGCTTTGACCTGGATATCAAAGATTGGCACCCTTGTCGCAAGACCATTCTCAAGTGGTTTCTCGCGAATGTTTTGGTTCGATAGCTGTTCGTAATTGATTTCTCCGTTACCCACAATACGAAAAGCTCTCGGTTCGTCATAGAACTGACGAATCAGCTCGATTTCCAAATAAACAATCTCGCTAAATGCTCGGTAACTGCCGTTAATCATGTTCCGTGACGGCTTATTGCCTGACTCCACCAGTGTGGCAATAGCAGAAGCAGCTGTAACACCACCTGCTGTTGCACCACGTGAGAATTCCTCGTTATTCATTACCGTGTCAAGTTCACTGAATTTCAGTTCTAATACTTTGATAGTCATGGGATCAATTTCAATTGGTGGTATCTGCATCAGCTTTCGTTGGTCGATATCGCCGTCAATCAGAACAACACTCTTGTTCACATCCATAAACTCACTCACATTGAGGTTCACGCTGCGACTTGCAAAGTATCTCGGTCGTGAATTGATTAAAGCCGCCTCTAAAATTCCCGCATACAGCTTGTCGATGTAGAGCTGTATGTCTTTGCCAACGTGCAGGAAGCCATATCCGAGTGGTGTGGAAGCCATCTGGAACAATGGATCAAGCACAATCGGGTATCTACCATGGTCATACCAACCGCGTGTTTGGTAGGCGGGATCGTTTTCGGAAGCAAACAGGATGTTATCCCCTGCGAATTTGCAGAAATGCAACACTGTCTTGACATTACCATCCTCTAATCGAATCTGTCGTTTATAATACCAATCGACAATCGTTACTTTCTCATTGCTTGGCATCGTATATTCGGAATCGTATTTCACCTTATCAAATCGCGCATCCGATAAGCTGCCTTCCAGGTCGGGATATATTTCAAGCAATAAATCCTTATCGACCGTTTCAACCAGAAATACGTTTCGCGAATCTTGAATATCCGTGATGTTTGGCTCGAAGAACAGATTCAGGAGGTCGATTTTGGTTATCGTTACGTCACCGATGGAATCTTTGTTCTTATCCCAAAACACCCCATAAGCACCCGTGCCATGCAAAAGCTTGTAAAGGGTAACGTCGCTATAAACCTTTTCGAAGCGGTTCCGTTCGTGCAGGACCGGCAGTATCGAGGAAAGCTTCTTGGCATCGGCTCTATCGTCCGGTTCGCGTTCGTGTATCAACGGCTCGGGGAATTGATCCATAAAATCGGCGTGTTTGTAACTGATCGCGTTCTGCAACCATGCGGAAATCGGTTCCGGTCGCCGCTCTGCATCAGAAGGTGGAACGTCTGTTCGAATCTCGTTCCAATGTCTTAGCTGCCACCATCGCTCGTTACTGACAATGGTAGTGTCAACACTGGCTTTCGCGTTCTTATAGTGTTGCAGAATCCCTTTCGCTTTGCGTATGCTCTCAACGGTTATCGGCCCAGTTGCGGGGGAGATCCCTTCGGTCAAGCCGTTGCCTTCAGGTAGCTTGGCATCGTCGTTACGCTTGGCTATCATCTGTTCGTGCTGAATCTGCTTCATGGCCCTCTCTAATGCCCTGGCATCCGCTTGTTGAGCCATCTGTTGTACTTGTTTCGGATCAATGCCCATCTTGCTACCTCCTAAACGCTGCGAATCGTTGTGAATCGTCTGGTCGAATGTTATCAAAAGGATTATAGGGTTTTGCTTCAGGTGGAATGCGTATCGGTGCGGTGATCTGATTCATCATCACGGCATATCGCGTTTCATCGTAAATGTGGTCTTCGGATTCCGTGTCGATGTCTTCAACCTTCTTATCGTCATATACCAACGATGGGAATGTGCGTATGAAGTGTCGGCACCAGTTAAATATCTGTATCAAAGGTTGTCCGTTTGGTCTGAACACTAACCTGTGGTGTAGCTGAAGCTTTCCTGCTAATCTCTCGTTGTCGGCAGGATCAAAGTAAACGCCTCTCCTGCCCATGATGGATGCTATGGATTCTCCGCGATCACTGGCAAAGATGGATGGATCAGCAACCCCTACAATGGAATGTCCGTTCAGGTTAGAGTCGGCTCTTTCCATTTCCAGAATTTTATCTGCAATGGTTCCGACGTCCCATTGCACTCCCGTGTTTGGTCGTTCCGCTTGGCAACCATAAAGCTCTTGCACTCGGTAATAACATCCTTCGGTGTCGATTGCCCACCAACCCACGCTGAATGGTTTACTATATCCCCAGTCGAATGACCGGACAATACGCCAATGCTTTGGTATGGCAAACGGTCGAACCACGTGTGTGTAGTAGCCGTCTTTGTAGTGATCTGGATCATCCTTAAACTCGGTAAAAACCTGCCCAGCGAACGTGTTCCAATCTCCATATAGAAGTGCATCACGTTCCTTCGGTGGTAGTGATGCCAATTTACCGATGTATGTCGGATCATTCTCCATAAGGATTTTATTATCGAATACGCTGGATGGCACGAATACACGTTTGAATGTCTGTGTCAGTATCTTGCCACCGGGCAGAATGATCTCCCTTGTGTCTTTTATCGGTGTGAGTGGTGGTGCTGCCGTGACGAACCGCTCTTTGACCCAGGCGTGACCGATGCCACCCGGGTTTCCGGTTCCTCGGATGTATGCTCTTGTGCCTGGTCCATTCGGTCGATTACGTGACATCAGGTAAATGTATAAGTCGAATGTGAAATGTGTCAGCTCGTCGAAACCGATGAAATCGAATGCTTGACCTTGGTATTTCTGCAAGTCCGTTTGTCTTTGCAGGTTTCCAAACCGAATCGATGCGCCACTCGGAAATCGCCATACATGCTTTGAATCGTTGTATTTAGCCGTTGGATATGCTCTCTTGTAATACTTCAGTGACTTTTCTATTAACTCGGTCAGCTCTGGATAGGTTTTACGAAGTAGCAATCCTCGGAAATGTGGTATCTCGACCTGGCGTAACGGCTCGATAACAAGGCACTCCGATTTTCCACCACCTGCAGCCCCACCATAAAACGCCTCATACTCTGACCTGGCTAAGAAATCACGTTGCCTTGGCTGTGGTTCCCAAACGGTATTACGGATCATCTTCTTCACCGTCGTCTTCTTGAATCGGAGGAAGCAGGATCACTCCCGTTTCAGCTTCGTCCTCTGCGGTCATACGGTCGAATCCATACAACTTGGCAGCCATTTCGAGTCCTCTCAATTTGTCGTGCAGCTTGATTTCCAATGCACCGAACTTGTCACGCTTTGCACCAGCTAACGCTTTACGCTGAAACGGTGTCATTTTATCGGTGTCGGTGAGTTTTATCTTACCTTTTTTGATGGTGAGATAGTTACCGATATCGCTGAAAGCAATCGCATTGATCTCCTGCATCAGCATTTCACGAGTGACTCCTGCCATAATTTGCATCTCGTGTTGCTTTTTGCCTATATATTCGGAAATTTCAGCATTCTTAAGCAATCTGTGTCCATTCGCCCCTGCGACTTTATCATTTTTAATATTAGGGTAAGCAAATTTATACGCTTTTGTGGCATTGAAGCAGAGCAAGTATTCATCAGCAAAGACACGTTGCGCATCCGTCATACATACCTGCCCCCTCCCTTCTGCTTTTTCGCCCTCATTGTAAAGAGCTTGTCTATGTCGTTTCGGGAGTTTCTACAGTTTATAACATAATATATCAAATAGATACATAGAAAGGGGCATAAAAAAGCACCCAATCGTTTGATTGAGTGCCTTGTAAATGATTATTCTATTCGCTTATTAAACTAAAGATCCAATTTATCCAGCCAGTAATCGATGAACTTCTGCGCTTATATAATTCGTAACCGCCTTCACCCATACTGATAGGATACTTTTTCATAATTTCAATTAGTTCGTTAAGCTCGGGATAACGCTGATTTGCTAAATAATACTGAAAAACTTCGCGAAAGACACCGTGTGATAATATAGACCTAACAAGAGTAAGATTTCTGGTTCTCACGCTCATATTCATGATTGATTTTCCATGATCGGTTAAGACCACCACTATGCCCTGGTCGCTTTTCCTTTTTTCAAATAAGCCAATGTACTTTCCTGCGTTAAAATAGTAGTCGGATTGTCTTGTCGCAAACCCAAACTCATTGGCAATATCTTCAACAGTCATTTGTTCGTTTTCAATCAATAATTCGCATAAGTTTATCACTCTATAAAACGAATCAGCTTGAACGAACGGAATATCATCCTCTGGAACAACAACAATGCTATTGCTGATTGAGATAATATCCTGTAGAGAAATCAGTTCTTGACCAAGTGTGTATCTCTTAGCTTTCAATAGCACAAGGGAGTTATAGTTCTTAGGGTTTTCAAAGGTGTATTCATAAAGCGAAAAAACATTATTTGAATAGGTTAAGTATATGGGCCTTACAGGCTTTGTTACTTTCTGACTCCAAAGACGATATGGATAGTAAAGCTGACGCACAAGAAAATCTTCCGACAAAACATTTTTTGCTTCAACAAGAGTAAGCGAACCAATCCCTTCAAAGCCGCCATCAATTTCAATTTGAGAATTCTTTACCTCAATTCTTTGATTACGCTTAAGACGAGAGTTATAAATCTCAAAATCAAATTCTTTCGATCCCATACGGCCGTTTACTGTTGGTAATAATCCTTTTTCATCCAAAAAAGCTTCCAACATGTTTGAAATAAAAGCCACATTGATAGCAGTGGACTCGCTTGAAATTTCATCCCAATTAATGCTTTGAACATAGTCCGGATATGAAACTTCAATTATCGGCGATTCTACTTCCTCGAATTTGTGATAAACCTTGTAGTTAGAGATTGAATAAGAACCTCGAGTAATTGGTAAAATTGACAATTTCGATTCATCAAAAATGGCTGGCAGCTGCGTTCTACTATCAAATTTTGTCATTAAGCGAGGTTCTCGAAACTCCTTGATTTGATCAGCCGTAATAACAAATTGACCTTCTTCATTGATTCTTTTAACAATTTCGTATTTCTCGAATAGCTTTACCCATGCTTCGTCGTTCTTTGGCTCTCTACTCATAGTTTCTTACAAGAACCTCCTCAATCGCGCCACGCTTTGTAGCATCTGAATTGATTGCTCGTTTGGCATCGACAATTGTGATGGTGTAATCTTTGAATAACTCTTTTATGAAATCAGTTGCCGAGTTTGACAACAAAAATTTAACTTCCCGTTTTGTTAAATCGTCACAACATTTTTTCAATCGAACTTGTTCCTCTTTGTCAAATCCACCTTTGTTATATCCTGTAAAACTTGAGGTGTCCGACACGGGGTCGTATGGTGGGTCAAGATAAACGAAACCACCTTTAGGTACTCGCTTCAATGTCTCGGAAAAATCTTCACTAAAGAATTGTATGTTTGAAGCTTTTAGATAAGTGCTTACCGCTCTCAAAATTGGTTCATTAACAATATTCGGATTCTTATAATAGCCAAACGGAGTGTTAAACTCACCGGAGGAATTCACTCTAAACAAACCGTTATAACATGTCTTATTTAGATAAAGCAATCGGGCAGCTTTGACTTCCTTCGATAAAGATTGATATACCCCTTTATCTCGATCCATATCACGAACCGAATAAAAGTGTTCTTGTGTATTTTGATGCTGTTTGAGTAGGTTGATCAGTTCATCTACATTATCTCTGATTACTTCATAAGCTGCTATTAAATCACTATTAAGGTCATTAACAATGGCTTTCTTAGGTTGAAGTGAGAACAAAACTGCACCACCACCTAAAAACGGTTCACAATAAGTAGTAATATGCTTTGGAATCAAAGGAGTAATTTCATTTAATAGTTGCCGTTTGCCACCCACCCACTTTACAACCGGAATAGCAAGTTTGTTTTTCGCCACTGGCTTTACCTCCTTTGCAAAATCCTTAAATCTTATTATAGCAAAATTTCCTTTATCCTTCAATGAAGTTTGCCTTATATTGTCGCTTATTCGACATTCGATAAAGGGCAGGTCTATACCTGCCCTTTGCTTGAATTTATATACTCTTTGATGCAACGAATTCCCTCCTCACAATTGTATGCTGTCACAACCTTGTAATTCTCCGCTGTAAGCATCCTGTGCCATTCTTCCTGTTCTTTTGTGGTTTTACTATCCTTCAATCGTTTCATTTCGATATACAATCCGTGATACTTTCCTCTGGCACATGGTAAGCATAGGTCAGGAACACCTGCTTTTACACCCAACCGCTTCATTTCTGCGCCTGTCCGTTTATCACGTAAACCACCATTAGGAACATGATACAGCATCTTCAGTTCCGGGTATCTACCTTCGCTATACTGTGCCCACTGGATCAACGCTTTCTGTTCCTGTGCTTCCAGTGGTGCTTGTGGTTTCATCCCTGTCTTCGGTAACGGCAGTTGCATCGGCAGCCACCTTCTTTCTGAATTCAAACTGCGTATCAGTAATGATGATGTCAAACTCGGCTAATGACAGATTATCCACCAACTTTCTTGGCAGGGTAACAGGACCATCCTCCACGAGCTTCTTGATTAAGGCGTATGTCATAGATTCCATCATCTGACGATATTCGGCAAATTGAGCCGATTGCTTCTTCATCGTTGCCATGTATCGGTCGGCACGTTCTCTCGAATAGGCATTCTGATTCGCTTCTGCTTTCATCTTGCGAAGCTCGGCAGGTGGTAATCGTTTTAAGTTTGCATTCTCTTTGTACCGTTGCAAGTTCCTAATCTTCCCCATAAGTTTCATCCTCCCTTGATTGCCTTTTAATGTGTTCGGTTGCTAATGTGCAATCGATCCACCCTTCAACACAGCAGCAATATCTGCCCGTGTATTCTAAACGGTCGATGCGGTTACGAAACTTCAATTTGTGTCCAGAACAATTTATCGTTTTCGTTTTAGCGTTGTATGATCTGAAAAACGGGCAAACATAAACCATTGGATCAACCTCCTGCCGTTTGCTACGCTCATAGAAGCTTTCCCCCGTGTCGATATGGTCTACCGACGTTATACTCGTGCTTCAATGACAAAATTCTCTCGATGTCTACATGCTGACTAGCCAAATAATCCAATATTCGGATCATGCAATCGACCATTTCAACAGCTACACCCTCCGGCTTCTCCGTTTCCATGCAAAACTCACTATCGCCGTTTCGGTGAGCTTCCAGTGCTTCCGAAAGCTCACTGTGGCACAACGCTATGACATCACCAAAGGTTCGTGGCTCGTCATACCATCCGTGCTTAACGGCGTTCATGTGAATACAAAAAGCTGCTGCATTCAATCCTTTGACATGCTCGCTAAACGGCTTCGGCGTTAATTTAATCTCGTATTTTTGAACTTCTTCACTCATTTCTTCACCGTAACCCTTTCTAAAAACGAATCAGGAATATAGACGATCACTTCATTGAATCGACATAACCCATCACCGACAATTTCTGTTACCTTCGCACCGTTTGATTTGTGTCCTAATACCTGCATAACATGCTGTGCTTCAGTGATGATTCCCATCAGATTCAATGTTTCTCGATTAACTGAAGGTTTCAAACGAACCAGGTCACCTTTTTTAACACGGTGTTTCATGCTTTGAACCTCATATTCATATCTTTCTGTAGATAAAATGAATCCTTGCCTTTACCTTCGAGCACGACGAAAATGTCGTTTGTTTGCTCTGGATCGTCAATCAGAATCAATTCCTTGCCGAAAATCTTATTTAACTCTTTACCAGATTCATTTATCGCTAAATAAACCAAATCTTCTTCTATTTCGAAACGAAGTTCTAATAGAGCGTGCTTGCCGATGTGAATAGTATTTACTTTTCTCCCCCCCTTCTCGGCTGTTTGAAGTCCCCATAAAATCAAATCGAGCGTTCTATTTAACTTGAATGAACCTTCATAAAACACAGCAAGACCATATGCCGATGCGATGTCATGCTCAATCTTGCACCCTCTGGCATTCTCCCAACCCTTGCAAAAGTAAACAGCGTGGCAGATGCTCATTGCCTCAATTGATTTGTTTAGGAACGCTACCGACTTGTTTACTACTTCATTTGGCAAGGCCATTGTTTGATTGAAAACTGTGTCTACAATCTCATAACCTGCTCGTTCAAGCCATCTAACGGCTTCTTTACGTTCTCCTATGATTTGTTCGTTCGTCTTACCGTTCATCGGTTGGCTAATCATTGCTCTTGGTTTCATTTGGGGTTCCTCCTTAATACCAGTCTCCGGTTCTGACAATCCACACAGGGAACCACCCGCGCTTACGTTTCCCTGTTAAACTATCTTTTGTTTTTGCATCAAATTTAGCTTCGACAACGTGATAACCGCCAATGGGTTCGCCTTCGTAATCTTCCCAATCGGTTCTTACCTGAAACTTGCACCAACCCTCTTCAACAACCATATCTTTTTTGCAAGATTCTGATACGCCGTCATTTTCAACGATAAACTGAGGAACATTTTCTTTTTCTGGGCAAATCTTTTTCGCGATAATAAAAGCGTCTCCATCGCAACCAAAAGCCCACCTATTCCAAGTGAATTTCATTCTCAATCCCCATCCTTTCTGCTATTGCTTGGATCACCGTCACGGTAACTGCGTTTCCTGCTTGTGCGTATAATTGACTATTTGGCACTCCTGCTGCTTTTGCACGGTCGAATGCCCAGTCAGGGAAACCCTGTAGCCTCCAACATTCTCGTTCGGTTAGCTTCCTGATGCGATAACCAAGCACAACAGAATGCTCTCCTTTTGCAGTGATTGTATGAGCGAGATTCTTAATAACCCTTCCTCGACGAGTTTTACTATTAGGGTAATTGATATCGATTCCGTCACCATGCTCTGCGATTGCATATCCTGTCTTAGTAGCTTCTTTTATTGCTATCGTGTGCTTCTTCAAACAACGTTTTTGTTCACTTACGTCGACTTGAATTCTTTTAATAGTTGCCGTGTTCTCGTCCTCGATAGGAAATATTTTTCTGGCACCTCTGGTTCTAAGATGTGCAATAATAAACACTCGTTCTCTTTTTTGGGGAACGCTGAAGTTTTTGCTGTTGAGCAGTTGCCATTCCACATCGTACCCGATGTCATCCAATTCAATGAGAATTCTTGCAAAGTCAATTCCTCGGTTGATACTAAGAAGATTCTTAACATTCTCGATGAAAAGGTATTCGGGTTTATCTTCTTCGGCAAGTTCTCGAATAAGTGCAGTAACTTTGAAAAACAAGCTTGAACGCTTTCCACTGAATCCAACCTGCCTTCCGGCACTGCTGATGTCTTGGCAGGGGAAACCGAAACACCATACGTTGGCTCGAGGAAGCTCGTTTGCTCTAACCCTTGAAATGTCATCGTTAAACCACTCTCCTTCCTTCGGTTCATGAATAGCTTTATATGCCACGTTTGCCCATTTGTTAATCTCACAATGTCCAAGGCAGGTATGACCTGCCCTTTCCATTCCTAATCTGAAACCTCCGATGCCCGAAAACAAATCAATAAACGTCAAGCTCATTCTACCAATCCTTCGTATCGCTTTTTTCTAACCGCAGTATGCTTTACTTCAAAACGCTTTCCTTCTCGTGATTCCCAACCAGCTAAAGCCTTCTTCCAATCGATTACGAGTCCATCGTTCCCAATCCAATTCTTTTTTTGGTAGTAATTGAAAAACCGTTCAGGATCGATTGTGCAGTGTGTTTCAGAAAAATACTCGGATATTTCAGAAAGCGTTGGCAAAGAAAACCCAGGTTTTTCTGCAGTACTAAAAACAGTACCATTATCATTAACATTATCAGTACCATTAACAGTACCATTATCATGTTTTTTTAGGTACGGTTCGGTTATGTTAGGTTTCTCAAAATAACCATTAGGTTTTTTAGGTTTTTCCAAATAACCATTAGGTTTTTCAGGTTCTTCGGTTGGTTCCTTAATAACCTTTTCTTTTTTTGGTCTTCCACCTAATTTGCCGTTCTCTCTACGTGTTTCAACTGCAGCCATGTACTGTTCCCAATCCCTATCCATTTGCACTCTGATAAAGCTAAAAGCCATCATGGAAGCAGGTGGTAAGCTTGGTAATGTTCCTGATTCAACATAATCAAATAAAGCTCTGAAAAGCTTCCCTAAGTCTTTATCGCTTAACATATCAATGTGTTGCCTATAATCCATATATAGCAAGAAGCTTTTTCGTTCTATCATATAAAATCACTCCTTGCATTAGAATGGTACATCCTCGTCATCAGTATTTTTATAGGGATCACTTTTAGGGTTTAGTTGATACTCTTGGTTATCCCCACCATTAAAAACCCTTCCTGGTGGAAAATAGCAACGATTGACGTTTATCTTTGTTGCTTCTTTTTTGGTTCCATCCTTGGCTTCATAGCTATCTATCATTAACTGCCCCTCAAACGCTATGCCGTCGCCCTTGCTAAAATGTCCTGCAATGATGTCTGCTGTCTTATCCCAAGCTTGACACCTAATGAAGTCCGAACTGCTTTCTCCGCTTGTTCTTGCTCGTTGTATTGCAACCGTAAAGCTTACGACGGTTTTTCCGCTCGGTGTATATTTAACCTCTGGATCACGAGTGAGTCTGCCCATGCCCATAAAGTGATTCATAGTCTACCTCCTAACATACATACACGGGAACACCCGTAATTCGCTGTATTCTTGTTTTGAAATTATCTGCATTACTGTTCTGATCTGACAAGTGAAGCAAATACACTGCCTGTAAACGGCTTAAATCCGCAACCTGCAAGGCACTTTCTAAATGATCTATACTGAAGTGACTTTCCATAATCCGATTCATTAACGTGCTTGATATAACTCCGTCAGCAACATTTTGATACGCAATTTCCTTGTCATAATTGGCTTCTATCATCAGGTAGTCCACCGCAGGAATTTTTATTTTGAGATAATAGGTATCGGTGGCATACAGAAGCTTCTCCCCCGTTACCCTGCTTTGAATCAAGAATCCGAGTGGTTCTATAGCATCGTGTTCTACCGCGAAGGGTAATACATCAAACGTCTTGATAAGTTTCTGTTCTCCTGCTTTTAGGACTTTACCGTGAGTCACGCCATCAAGAACCCTTAAGGTGCCTTGACTTGCAAAAATCGGTATTCCTTGCAACGAAAGGTAGGATGCAGAAGCAGAATGATCTGAATGTTCATGACTCACAAGGCAACCGTCAATGTTCGTCACGTAATAACCCTTCTGCCAAACGGCGCTTTTCATTGCACTTGGTCGTAACCCTGCTTCGAGCAGTAAAGCTGTTTCTCCATCAGAAACATAATAGGAGTTACCCTTACTGCCCGAAGCGAATGTTTCGATAATCATTAAAAATCAGGTTTCGGTGCGATTGGTTGCGGTCGCTTCCCATCCAGTGTGGTTTGTGGCTCTTCTTTTTGTGGAGTAATGTCAATCACTTCGTCGTTAGCGTTATCAATAACAGTCCGTTCCACTTTCGATTCGGTGTTTTCGTCTTGATCCATGGCTTGTGCCAGTTCAACCGACATCGGACCATAGGTTTTGAGTAGTTGTCTTAATACTGTTTTCTTAGCCATTGCGTTGAAGTCTGTCTGCCATGCACTGGCTTTTTGAGAGGAATAACTTGGACTATATCGTTTTGCGTGAGCATGGACTTCTTCGGTTGTCATAAAGAAGGTTTTCTCAAACCCGTTTAATAAGCGAAAGTATGCAAAGTAACCCACAATTTTATCACTGGTTCTCTCGCCGGAAATGTCAATCCATCCTGTTAGCTTTTCCTTAGAAAGCAGTTCTCCCTCATACACTTCGTCTGCATTGATGAAGCGGTAGAAGCCACTGCGTTGTGCCAGTTGAATCAATCCCTTATAACCGATGATGAAGGTGGGAACCTGTTTATACCCTACGATGTATGCGAACCCTAAAGACTTGACGATGGGAAGTCCGAGGAATGCCGCTTTTAGGCACTCGTTAGCAACTGCGTTCGGATCACAATCCTGTAAATACTTATCACTGCTATAAAGTTCAAGCATCGAGGACAAGAAAGCACCACTACTTTCCTTCAACGAGTTTTTGACCTGGGCACGAATAGCACTATCATTGAGAACATTTTTGAAACGATCCACCTTGACGATTGCGTTTTTGTCCATTTAGACAACCTCCTTTGTAATGTTTAATTTTTTGTCCGACTCTGAAACAACCAGTTGAATCACCTGATAATCAGTCTGATTCAGCTTAGTCACAGCTTCGGCATTATCGACGAAGACGGGCATCGTAAAGCCATAATGCTCTGCCAATACACCAATAATCTCTAATCCTGCATTGATACGATGACCGTTGTTTGCAAAGGTGAAAGGAACCATCTGCCCGTTCGGACCAGGCACGAGGACTTCGCAATCCTCTTTGATCCCGCCGTTGATCTGTTCCACAAATAAGCGGAAGGAAACATTCTTAAACCTTTTATTAACGGCTTCTGACAACATATCCATTTTTGTTTTTGTAAACAGTTCACATAACCGAAGTCCGAGTTCCACTTCTTCAAATGTTTTGGCAGTGCTTTTTCGCTCTGCTTCCAGTTCTTCAATACGCTTTTTCTGTCGAATGATTGCCGCTTTGTCTGCCGTGATTTGGTTGATCCGTTCCACATTTGCTTTCAAATCGCGAATCTGCTTTTCAACTACTTCAACAGCTTCATAGTCGATTTTCGTAACACTCGACCAACTCAATTCGTTGAGTTTGTTATTGAGCTTCAACCATTCGGGGTTTACAGTCATATTCTTTAACGTCGGCATTGTTGGTAGCATAGCCGCTTCGTGATCCTTTATTTGCTTGTTAAGCTTATCCAATTCAGCATTCAATTCGTCGAGCTTCTTTTGCTCGTCTTGAATCATTTGGAAGCTGGCTTCTTCTTTGCCACGTTTTTGAATGGCTTCAAGCTTTGTTGCTCTTTCAACGTTGAAAGCTTCCATGAGCTTCTGAACGTCTTGTGGATCCAACGGTCGATTGCAGGTCGGGCAAATCTCTTTGTGTTTATCCCACGACACCGCCGAAACCGTTTTGAATTCTTCAAGTAGTGATTCTCTTAGACTTTCCATCCGCTTGATTTGCTCTGTTTGAGCTTCTACACGGCGTAAAGCTTGTGTTTGAGCATTCTTCAGCTCGTTCGATTTAATCTCATGAGCTTGGGTGACTTCTCTCCATCCTCGCAGTTCCTCGTGATACGCCTGACTCAACTTTGTTTCAAGCTGAACCATGGCTAATTTAATGTCTGCTTCAGCTTTTGCGTTTTGCTCGTCAGTTGGGGGATTCAGCAAAGCGACCTTATGAGTCATGAGCTTTTCGATTTCGCTCTCAACGTTTTTTAGCTCTGAAGCTAAGATACTGTCAAATGCAGAATCGTTTGTTTCTGAAGCACCTTCGGGCATTGCCTTGGTAGCTTCGTCTATACGAGCAGGTAACGCTTCCAACGACTTATTGAGTAATGATCTGTTCGATTGAGCAACGGCTTTGAATTCATTTACCGAAAGAGTTGTAAGATTGTATCTCTGTTTATAATTTTCTATGATGTCGTTCAGCTTTTTCATGTTTGGCAAAGCCAAGATGGTATCATCGGTGATATCACCACCGATTTCGATAAGAACCTTCCTACGGTCTTGCCATGCTAAACCCTCGGCAAAGAACCACGGAACCGTGAGCAACTTCATCTTGTCTTGGGCAGGAAGTTTTGCGTTGAATTCCTTCTCACTAACAGGAACACCGTTTACGTAATAATCCGTTGTGTGACCGCTAAATTCTTCGATTGTGCTTCCTCGTTTTGTTTTCCAAATTTCCTTATAGACTTTTTTAATTGGCATCTTTGATCCATCGTCAAATTCCATCATGGCTTCGACCGTGTGCTCTAATCCGTGCATTTCGCCATCTTTACCGATGGTTTTAGGAGTAAAACCCTTTGCACCCGTTGAGCTGGTGCCGAATAACAACCAGGTCAGTGCGTTGAAAAGGGTAGTCTTTCCGGTCGCGTTATCGCCACGGATAACTGCATTCTTCCCTTCAAAATCAAAAGAGAATTCCTTGATTCCTTGAAAATTGCTTAATGTTAGTTGATGAAGCTTCATCTAACGATCCCCCATTCTTTCGCTAATTTATAAACTCGATACAGACAGTAAACTGCAACAATGATTGTTGTAATGATAATAAAATCACTGGGCAACGACCAAACTACCTCTTTCCAAATCTCATAAACTCGTGTTATAATGTTCATGGCATCCCCTCATATGGACCGTTCCGTTTCGCCACGGGCGGTCTTTTTTTATTTTCCAAATAACCATTCAAAAAATGTCCTCGGTTTCACGCGAATCGCTTTTACATATCGTTGTCGCAAGTCTTGAATTATATTTGCTTGTGTAAAAAGCATATCGACCATTCTTTGGTTTTCTTCAGCAAACTGTGCAAGGTTTTTGTTCGCTTCTTCGTTTGCTTTCTTTAGACTACGGATTGACATTTCGAGAGCATCAATTTCCTTTTCGAGCAAATCAATTTTCTCTTTATCGTTCAATTCATCAGGCACTTTGAACCCATCCTTTCGCCGCTAACCATTTGTTGAGTTGCTTCGAGCTGATTCTCACGCATCGTGGCGCGTAACGAATCGCATCGAGTTTTCCTGTGCTAATTTCTGAATAAATTAACGATGTTGAACAGTTTGCTTTTATAGCAGCTTCTTCCACCGTCATTACGCTTTCGGGTTCGGTAATCTCATTGCCATTCGCCTTGGCAAAAAGAAGCGCTTCGACCATACCCTGAATCTTTAAGAGTTCTTCTCTACTACAGCTTTTTAGAAGTTCAATCATTTGGCTTCCCCTTTCTAATAATGTCACGTGATACTTGCCTATCCAAAGTTTATGAAAACCATTTGTAGACAAACCTCGCTTGTTTGAAGTGCATCTGGTTCGATACTTCTGTTGTTTTTACACAACATCAAGATCAAAAAAAATATCTGTGGCAGATTTGTTTACGGCTTTAACAATTTTCATAATAGTATCTCCCTTAATAGGCTTTTCACCTCTCTCAACAGAAATCACTGTTGCACGTGAAATATTTGCTAAGTTAGCAAGGCCCTGTTGAGTCAAACCAAGTTCTTCTCTTATCTCTTTGAGTCGGTTCTTCAATGGCGCACCTCCTTTCTGTTGTTTATAGTTTACATCAACAAAAACGTCGTGTCAAGCATAAACAACAGAAATCAAAAAAATTTTTATTTACAAATTGTCAAGTGTGATTTACAATTCAAATGAAGGAGGTGTTAATCATGAACAACACCCTTGGAGATTACATTAAACAATATCGGCTTCAAAACAACTATTCTCTAAGACAGTTTGGTGACATTTGTGATATTAGTCATACACATATTGACAGTATAGAGCGCGGAACAGATCCACGTACAGGGAAGCCTGTTAAAGTCACTAACGACACAATAGAGAAACTTGCTCGTGCCACAAAAACTTCACCTGATTTCATATTTAATTTGAGCATTGGTAAATTAAGTGACTCTAATGCTGCACCTGTTTCAACAGGTGGACAATGGGTTCCGGTACTTGGAAGAATCGCTGCCGGGATGCCGCTTGAAGCAATCGAGGATATTATAGATTACGAAGAGATTGATCTTGAAATGTCAAACACAGGAAAGCACTTCGGTCTTTTAATAGTTGGAGACAGCATGGAACCAAGAATTCACGAGGGGGATGTAGTCATCATCAGACAACAATCCGATTGCGAATCAGGGCAATTGGCTGTTGTTATTGTTAATGGACAGGATGCAACCTTAAAGAGAATAAAAAAAGGACCCGATGGCATCATGTTGATACCATCGAACCCCGAATATGAGCCTGTGTTTTACTCGAACGACCAAGTGGTTTCATTACCAGTGAAGATCATCGGCAAGGCCGTTGAGTTAAGAGCTAAGCTCTAATATTCAACGATACCTGTCATGAAATATAAAGAGTTAAAGAAGGAGAGGGGAAACTATGATCGCATACTCAAACATGTTCAAAAACTATTTCAATTTTTCCGGGAAGACCAATAGGTCAAACTATATCAAGGCAACTCTGATGCATATTCTTGTGATAATTTTAGCCACAATAGTCGATGACTATTTAGGGTTATACTTCTTTTCTCAAAAATACGGCATTCTACTGATGGCTTATGGTTTGTTCTCTGTTTTTCCTTATTTGTCAATGCAACATCGAAGAGCAAAGGATGCTGGTTTAAACTGGCCTGTATTTGTTGTTGCCATCTTAACGATGATTCGGTTTGTTAATTATATCTTCTATATATTTTTAGCTTTCAAGCCAACAGCTCAAAAATCCTTAATGCAAACAGCAATTGAATCGGAGGATGTTTAAATGCTGGTATATATCTTAATTCTGATTGTGGCTCTCGCTATCTATTTTCTATTTCCTGGGATTTGGGATATATTGGATTTTATTCCCAGAACACTTGAATCGATTGGTTTCCTTTTAGTTGGTTTCGTCGCAATAGGCATGGTGATAATGCTTCTTATCGATAAAATTAAAAATCGCAAAGGATGATAATGAATGGCATACTACCGCAAACGCAACGGCATATGGTCTTATACCATTGAGCTTCCTCGTGGTCCAAACGGAGAACGCCGTCAAAAATATAAAGGTGGCTTTGAAAGCCGTCGAGAAGCAATTAAGGAAGCCACTGCTATTGAAAGTGAAGTTTTCTCGGGCGACTATATCCCCGACAACGAATTGACTATCTCCGAACTAATAGATTTGTGGATTTTAGTCTATAAACCAACTGTCAAAATCAGCAGCTTTGCCACTCGCGAAATTGAGATTAACCATGTTAGAAACCTTACAGGAACCTTAAAAGTACAGGATTTTTCTAAAAGATATTATCAGGAAACCATCAATAGAATTGTAAAAGAAAAGGGCATCAGATTTGCCCGAAGAATACACATTGTGTTTAATATGCTTTTCAAATATGCCATCAGAATTGATCTACTTAAAAGCAACCCAACAGAGGGGTGCTGGCTTCCAAAAATTGAAGACAAGAAAACGGATATATCCTATTTAGAAAAAGCCGAACTTTCGTTATTCCTTTCAATCGCTAAAGAATACGATTTGTATTATGAAGTGCTTAGATTCCTTGCGTATTCCGGTTGTCGTGTGGGCGAAGCTGTTGCTTTGACCTGGGATGACATCGATGGTAATACCGTCACCATCAACAAGACACTCTATTTTCTGAACGGCAAACACAGTGGGGAACATATTCAGAATCCGAAAACAAAAGCGAGTAATCGGCAGATTATAATTGATGATGAAACATTAGCAATCATCAGTAAACTCAAAACAAAGCAACTTGAACGAAGGCTTCAAGGTCTGGAACCTACTAATTTCATTTTCACCAAACCAAACGGATCAATAGTAAAAGCAGCCCGTGTCAATGCCTTTTTTAAGATTATCTTACGAAGAGCAGGAATTGACAAAAAATTGACATTACACAGTTTGCGACATACTCACGCTTCAATTCTCGCAGCAGCAGGTGTTCCACTTGAAGAAGTCCAAAAAAGACTCGGACACTCCAATGACGAGATCACAAGAAACATATATTATCACGTCACGGCAGAAAGAAAATCTGCGGCTATGGACATGTTCGTTAAATATATGCAAATTCAGTGAGCAATCCGTGGGCAACCTTTTTGAGCAATGTATAAAAATACCACAATCGTCGAATAGAAGACTATCCTATTCAAGATTGTGGTATCTTTATACAAATAATTATCTTTTCATGTAATGTCATAGATTGTCTTATATTCAAAAAAGCATGCCTCTCCTTGCGGAGAAGCACGCCTTTTATTCTGCTAGAACGTTTAGATCAGACCCAGCCAGTTACCAAACAAGAAGGTAAGACGACCGATCAACAGGGAAATACGAGCCATAACCGTGTTTCCGAAGGAAGCTCCGAAACCGATCATAATCGCTAAACGACCATAGTTGGCTGCATATTTGAAGATGCCCTTATGTTCTACCGTGAAGAAGAAGTAAATCAATACCCCTAAAACGATCGAGACGAACAAAATGTTGTTGATACTCTGAGCAAGGTCAAAGACTCCGGCTTTCATCGCGACCAAAGGTTTAATAGCAGAAGTCATTTGGTTCAAGAAAGGAATAACCTGACGAGCGGACAACACCAATGCGGCATTGTAGCCAATCCAGAATCCCATGGGGATACGAGCAATCCATGCATAAGGACGATACATGTTGAAGTAAATCAACAGACCAACGATCATGGGGATGATTTCCCACCAGGTGCCTTTGCTCGGCATGCTGGTCAGGGCAGGTTTCACAGTATTGTTCCAAGTGGTAATAATACCATGAGCAGCAGAAGCGCCGACATATAAATGCTCAGCAATTCGATACAGTGGGTTTTCTTTATATAGAATGGAGAATAACATCAGGGTGATCAAAGCGGCTAGCCAGTTACCTAATGTTGGTGTTAAAATGGATTCCATTATTGTGTCACCTCCTAGTTATTTTGAATCGCCTGCAGCTTTTGAAGCGAAGTAGCCAATATTACCTAAAATCAAGAAGAGAATAATTACAACATGACCCAAAGATTGGGAGTCCATACCGCCGGTAGCAGAACCCAATTGATTATGTAGTTTTTCGACCCAAGCTGCACCTGCTAAACCACCAATGTTTCCTTTAAGTAATCCGGACTGATAGTAGTTGACCATTGTCGGAGTGGAAACCGAGGTGCAGGAAGAAAGAATTGCTACGCCTTCGGTTGCATTCCATTGTTGAATCCATGCAGTGGGGCCCGGGTCACCGGCGTTATAAGACATGACCGCATCAAAATCGGCAGCTTTGGTGACATCTTTCATCATCGGGAAATCACTTAATTTTGCCCCGTTTTTATCAATTCCGCCATTGAAGGCTTGATGCAAATCGGTTCTGGCTTGTTCCATAAAGGCCGAGAAACTTACGACAAAGCCTAAGTTAATATAATTTTCACCATAAACTGCACCATGTGCTTCTGCAATGGGGTCGATCCACAAGGATGAGAAGTTGTTACCTTCTGCCCAAAGTGCCATTAAGAATACATTGTGGCCTTTTTGGAATGATAAATCTGCCAATACTAAAGCAGCAGGTTTACACTCGGTCATGGCGGAAGCAGAAAGGTCAAAAGAATATAGGACATTAGATCCCGCCGGTAAATTGGCAATGTAATCATAGGCTGCTTGAGCAATTGCATCTTCCGGCACCGGTAAACCTATGGGTGAAAACATGGGGAAAGAGATTGCTACGGCCATTATAACATACAGGATTCGACGATCGATTCCCATTAAACGTTTATACCACGGCATATTGTTTGTACCTCCTTTTCGTTACAACATTTACAAGACTACTCCGCCATGTAACCACGTTCAATACCGAACAGGTTGCGGGCACCTTGCGCAAATGCACCTAAGGCAACGCCCAAGGCAACACCACGGATGGTGGGAGTGTTGAAATAGTCCATAATCCATACTTTCGCTTTTGGTAGCATCGGGGAAATTGCTGCACCGATGGAAGTTGAACCCAACATGACCAACGAAGCGGAAATCAACAATGCGCCAGCTTCCATACTACGAGCACGGAAGGCACGATAGGCTGCTGAACCAATATAGAAACAAAGTAGGGAGAACACGGTCGAGCTTCCTGCTACCGCTGTGTTCTGATAGAACCATTGGTAAGTAGCACTATTGTGTCCGCCTTCTAAAAAGACACCTAGAATCATTAACAGGAAAAATCCAAAAATCAAAATGATACTGTTATACCAGCCTTCACGTTTACGAGCTACGCGACGGGAATGAACACGAATCAGAGAAATACCACCCAATGCTACAGCCGTTGCTGTAGATAAGGTTACGCTTCGAACCAAATAATCTTGAACCAGCTTGTTAAACGCCGGAGAAATAAAGATATCTTTTAGGATAACAATCAATCCGGTGATCAGAGTGATTGCTGCCGGCAAAGTTCTACGCATAGATTACACCTCCTGTTTTTACGTTTTCTTAATACAGTTTCAATAAATCGATGATAAAGTTGCCTTTTCCACCGGTAATGGAGACAAAGGTCGAAACCAAAACTCCCAATACGATGACGGCCAAGGTGAATTGTTTGCCCCAGTCCTGTACGATAATGGTAGCCAAACGCACTCGATCTTGTCCTAAGTATGCTCCGGCAACATAGATTTCTTCACCGATTAAGCAGTAGTCACAGGCTACGATAAAGAACGGTGTTTGCGAAGTAGAACTGGTTGCTGCAACCTGAATGGCGCCTGCAATGTTTCCGGCTTCTGCAAAAACGAGGGATTCTGCATAGAATAAACCAAACATGACTAAAGCGGAGACGCCTTCACGGTTCATAATACCAACCACACCGGCGGCATAACCGAATTGGTCATTGGTTAAGAATCGTACGTCATCTTCACGATACGCATCGGGTTTACCTACTTCAAAATAAGCGGCACGTACAACAGATTCGGTAACCGGTTGTACGGTCGGGGTACGATTACATACGATTAGTCTGGCATCGTATTTGGCAATCAACTTTGCAACGTGACCTAACACGTTGAAAGAGGCTAAGGTATCTGCTGCATCCAAACCACCGATTCCGGGGCTATACAACACCGGGCGGCCCATTTCTGTAGCACGACCAACAACTTCGTCAACTGCATCCAAACCGGGGATACGGCGAACTTTGGGAATTGCGCCACCGGTTCGAGCTTTCTTTACCATCATGAGTAAAGCGCCTACATAAATAATCAAAAAAACCGTTGAAGTTAATCCGAAGTTTCCGCTGGTATAGAGCCAACTCGAGAAAATCGGTTTTAAGCCATCTGAGATATTCTGCATAAATGGCGTCATGAATTTGCACCTCCTGCATAGTATCATACTAAATTCTTTAGTTTCGCTTCCTGTGGTTCCGTGGTTAAAAATAAGAAAAATGACAGTTTGTTATTAGTACGTTGATTCGCAATAGGATCCTGCTTGACAGCGTCCCTCCTTTTTCAAAAAACAAAAATTAAACGAAAGAATGTGAATGAGACAAATGAAAAACCTACAGGATTTTCCGAAACCATCGTTAGTTTAGCAAGCATTCTATTACTTGTCAAGAGAAATCCCTATCTTTTCATACAATTTGAATGCCTTCTCCGACTATTTCTAACATAATTTCGGCTGTCAAATTGATAAATATATTTTTCGCAACCGTCTTTTTGGAAGCAAATTCTATTATAATCCTTCAATCCTTCTCTTTTATCCAAAAATTGAGCCGTTTTTGTGAGAAATTTTGATTGTTTTCACAAGATATGTATTTAACTTGGTATCTACCATAGATATTAAACCCGATTTCGATAAAATTTATACATTCATAATTTGCATAAAATCCAAATATTGAAACAAAGCCGGCAAAAGACTCATAATTCAAGCCTTTTGCCGGTTTCTTTTTATATAATTTTCTATCGTTCGAAAAAATAAATTCTTGCTATATGAGGTTCCATAGCGAATTTTACGGCTTTGTAACCAAAACGCACGATTATTAACCCTTTCTTACGCAAATTTCAAAAAAATTATTGAATTAACGATGAATAACGTGAGCTAATCCTTGTCCAAACAATGATTCAACATGTTCATCATCTAAAGAATAAAAAACGTTGCGCCCTTCTTTGCGGCTTTTAATTAGACGATTTGCTTTTAGTAACCTCAACTGGTGTGAGATTGCCGATAAACTTACTTCACTGTTTTCGGCTAGCTCACATACACAATGCTCTCTTTGCGTCAGCAAATAAAGAATACGAATGCGTGTAGGATCACCCAGTGTCTTAAAAAGCCCTGCCAATTCAACCGCTTGATTCCCCGGCAGGTTGGCTGCCGGCTGAGGTAGGCTTTCGTGTTCGTTTGAAGTATGACTACATTTTGCGGTCCTCTCCGGCATCACTCTTCTCCTTCTATTTCAATAGGCTTAAATCTTCGGGAAGTCCCCGATAATAGTGGGTCTGTCCATTTTCAGTGACCGCAAGCATTGGAATTCCAACCGTTCCTTTTCCTCGAACACTGCTGTAAAGATCTAGGGTATCTCGCAGTACCAGGAACTCTTTTAAAGGTTTCATTCCGGTCGTGATATCAATATACTCAAATGGAATATTATGCTGGGAAAGAACCTCTTTCGCCGTTGCACAACCCGGTCAGTAGCTACTACCATACACTTTAATGTCTTTCATAGGGATCCTCCTTAAATTTTGCTGGAAGCTTAAGAATAAACTTCTATATTTTTAATTCGAGAGCAACTTTTCAAAGTCCTTTCTCTGCACCCGCAAAGGCCCCTACTGTTGCCTATAATATGAAGCTTTTTATTGATTTCACCCTGAAAATCGTGTATGATGAAACTATATAAAGTCCAGCTAAGAATTGTCAAGATGAATTTTCGGAAATGATCTAAAAGCAAAGAGAGAAAAAGAGTACAGCAAACAAGCCTTTTGCAGCACAAAAAGCTAGACAGGTACTAACAGACCTTAAGCA
>Ga0334888_1000291_pt1 | contig 81145 bp, 85 predicted proteins | sample GraSluR1_MG_FD_207227 | JGI IMG/M metagenome (GOLD analysis project Ga0334888, IMG submission 207227) | Sludge microbial communities from methane-producing bioreactor in Wageningen University, Netherlands - Granular Sludge_3_08-R1 | ecosystem: Engineered > Bioreactor > Anaerobic > Unclassified ... | reverse complement strand
AGGATGGTTAGTCCTGCACCAGTTCGATCAAGGCCATGGGGGCCCCGTCGCCCTTGCGGGAACCCACCCGAAGGATCCGGGTGTATCCGCCGCTCTTGGCCGCCGCATGCCGATCGGCATAGCGCGGACCGAGCACGTCGAAAAGCTCCTGCGCCACGTCACGGTCGTGAATGACCTGGAAGACCCGGCGCTTGTAGGCCAGCCGGTCCGACGCATCCGACGCCTGGTGCGCCTTGCGCGCCAGCGTGATCAACTCCTCCGTCATCCGGGACACCTCACGGGCCCGGGTTGCGGTGGTGGTGATCCGGTGGTGGCGCAGAAGCGAGGTGGCCAGATTCCGCAGCATGGCCAGACGGTGCCCCGTCTGCCTTCCGAGGGTCCGGCTACGAACTTTGTGCCTCATCGGAGTTACTCCTCAATCTCGATTCTGGACCCCGTCACGTCCTCAGGGCATCGCCCCGAGGTGCGAGGAAGTCCGCCAGTCATTCGGGGGTGCTGGGCCGCAACGAGAGACCCCGCCCAGCCAGCTTCTCCTTGATTTCGTCGAGGGACTTCTGTCCGAAGTTCTTCAACTTCATCACGTCCTCCTCACTGTAGTTGAGGAGTTCGCCGACGTACAGGATCCCTGCACGCTTCAGACAGTTCAACGAACGGACCGACAACTTGAGGTCCTCGATGACGGTCCCATCCTGTCCCCCGCCAGCCGGCGCCTCCTTGGGAGGCCCCTCCGTCGGAGCCTGCAGGCCGGCAAAGAGGACCAGGTGCTCCTGCAGCAGCGCGGCCGCCTTGGCCACCGCCTCGTAGGGCCGGAGACTGCCGTCGGTGTGGACTTCCATCACCAGCCGGTCAAAATCCGTCCTCTGACCCACCCGGGTGTCCTGCACCTCATAGTTGACCTTGACAACCGGGCTGAAAATCGAGTCGATGGGAATGACCCCGATGCTCTGATCCGCCAGGTTCTGACGATCTCCGGGAACGTACCCGGTGCCAGTGGCCACGTGCAGGTCCATTCCCAGGCGGGAGTCCTTGGTGGTCAGATGGGCAATCACCAGGTCCGGATTCAGGATGTCGACCTCGGGGTCCGGCAGGATGTCGGCGGCCGTGACCACGCCCGGCCCACTGACCTCCAGGCGGAGCAGCTTGCGCTTGTCCGTCATCAGCCGCAGACGAAGCTTCTTGAGGTTGAGGATGATCTCGGTGGTATCCTCGACCACACCCGGGATCGTCGAGAACTCGTGCAGGACCCCGTCAATCCGCAGGTGGGTGACGGCCGCACCGGTCAAGGATGAGAGCAGCACCCGGCGCAGCGAGTTGCCCAGCGTGATCCCGTAGCCCCGTTCCAGGGGCTCGACCACAAACTTCGAATCTCCGATGACCCGGATCTCGGGCACCGTGACTTCGGGAACGACGTCCAGCGTCAGCATCGTTTCCAGCATGAACTTCACCTCGAATCTGGTCCCCGGGAAGCGCCCGACGCCGCCCACCGCCCGAACCGGCGGCAAGCGGCGTGGGTCCCCGGGGTGCGGTCTGGACTAGCCGCCCATCCGGGAGTAGAACTCGACGATGACCTTCTCGTCCACCGCCGTGTCGATCTCGCCCCGGCTGGGAAGGGAGACCACCTTGCCGCGCGAGGCGACCGCATCCAGCTCCAGCCACGTCGGAACGTGACCGAGCCGGGCGCGCTGCAGGGCCTCCTGGACCCCCGGGTTGTTCTCCAGCTTCTGGTTGACTTCCACCACCATCCCGGGCTTGACCAGGAAGGAGGGGATGTCCACCTTCCGGCCGTCGACCAGGATGTTGCCGTGAGCCACGAGCTGCCTGGCGGCCGACCGCGAGCCGGCGAACCCGAGGCGATGGACCACGTTGTCCAGACGGCGCTCGAGAATGCGCAGGAAGTTCTCGCCCGCGATCCCGCCCTGGCGGTTGGCCCGAGCAAAGTAGTTGCGGAACACGCGCTCCGTCACCCCATAGATCCGGCGCAGCTTCTGCTTCTCGCGAAGCTGCATGCCGTATTGGGTCATCTTGCGCTGGCGACCCGGGCCGTGCTGGCCCGGCGGGTAGTTGCGGCGCTCAATGGCGCAGCGGGGGGTCATGCACCTCTCCCCCTTCAAGAACAGCTTGGTCTGTTCACGCCGGCAGAGCTTGCAAACCGGCCCGGTATACCTGGACACTGGTGATTCCTCCTACCAACCAATCGGTGCACCCCCGCAGGGGGCGTCGGCCCGCCCGGCCTGCTACACGCGCCGACGCTTCGGCGGGCGGCAGCCGTTGTGCGGAATCGGGGTGACGTCGCGGATCAGGGTGATCTCCAGACCAGCGGCCTGCAGCGACCGGATGGCCGCTTCCCGGCCCGATCCTGGCCCCTTCACGTAGACTTCCACCGAGCGCATCCCGTGTTCCGCAGCCAGTTGGGCGGCCTTCTCGGCAGCCACACCCGCGGCAAACGGCGTGCTCTTGCGCGAACCCTTGAAGTTGTTCGCGCCGGCGGAGGACCACGCGATCGCGTTCCCCGTCGGATCCGTGATGGTGATCACGGTGTTGTTGAACGTCGACTGGACGTGGGCCACCCCACGCGGGACGTTCTTGCTGATCTTCTTGCGGCCGCGGACGCGGCCCTGCTTCTTGGCCATGGCGACGAACCCTAACCCTTCTTGCGGCGGCCGACCGTGCGCTTGGGACCTTTGCGGGTCCGCGCGTTGGTCTTGGTCCGCTGACCCCGGACAGGCAGACCCCGGCGATGCCGGACGCCCCGGTAGCAGTTGATCTCGATGAGCCGCTTGATGCTCTGGGTGATCTCCCGGCGGAGATCCCCTTCAACCTTATGCTGACGCTCGATGGTGTCACGGAGACGGCCGACCTCTTCCTCGGTCAGGTTCCGCACGCGAGTCAGGGGGTTCAGCCCCACGTCTTCCACGATCTTGCTGGCGGTGGTGCGCCCGATGCCGAAGATGTACGTCAGGGCGACTTCGACGCCCTTATCTCTCGGCAGGTCGACGCCTGCGATTCTGGCCACGGATCGAATCCTCCTATCCCTGGACCTGCTTGTGCTTGGGGTTCGAGCAGATGATCCGAACCCGGCCCTTGCGCAGGATCACGCGGCACTTCTCGCACCGCACTTTGACTGAAGGCCTGACCTTCATAGTTTGTTCCTCCCGGCTAACTACCTGAGCTGATCGATGATCCGACCCCGGCCCGGATCATAGGGAGCAAGCGAGAGCCGAACCCGATCCCCCGGCAGGATGCGAACCAGCCGCAACCGCTCGGTTCCCGCCACGTGGGCGAGTACCTGGCGCCCACCGGAAACCTCCACTCGGAAGATCCCTTTGGGCAAGGCCTCGACAACGGTGCCGTCGACCTCCACCAGTCCCGCCTCTTTCTGATTGACCGCCGGAGTCCACCCGCACAACGCGGGCCCCTCCAACCGGGTGGAACACCGCCACCTGGCGGGAACCCCCACCGGGCAGCCTCGGGTCCTCGTCCAGGTCCCCTCTGAAGAGGCTGACCAGAACACGCACGCCCCCTGGACTTGAGCATGGCAAATCCTCGCCCGCATCCCGATGGCGCCCGCCCATTCTAAGCGGTCAATCTCCGTTCGTCAAGATCCTTGGCCCATTCTCGGTCACGGCAATGGTGTGCTCGAAATGGGCCGAGGGCAGACGGTCCCTCGTGACGATGGTCCACCGGTCCTCCAGCATCACCACGTCACTGGTTCCGACATTCACCATGGGCTCGATCGCGATCACCAGCCCCGGCAGAATCTTGGGACCCTTGCGAGGGCCGACGAAATTCGGCACCTGAGGTTCCTCGTGAACCGAATAGCCGACCCCGTGACCGACCAGATCGCGCACGACGGTGAACCCATGCTTCTCCACGTGGTCCTGGACGGCCTTGGAGATGTCGCGGATGAAGCGTCCCGGTCGGGCCTGATCGATCCCGAGATAGAGCGCCTCACGCGTGACATCCATCAGCTTCTGCAGCTCGGGCTCGACCTCGCCCACGGCGATCGTGGTCGCCGAGTCCGCGACGAACCCCTCCCAGGTGACGCCACAATCGACGCTGACCAGGTCGCCCTGGCGCACCTTGCGCCGTCCCGGGATCCCGTGCACCACCTCCTCGTTGACGGAGATGCACAGACTCCCTGGGAAGCCGCGATACCCTTTGAACGACGGCTTGCCCCCCTGATCGCGGATGTACTGCTCGGCCATCTGGTCGAGCTCCTGGGTCCGCACTCCGGGCACACAATGCCGGGTCACAAGCTCCAGCGCCTGGCGGAGGATCCTCCCTCCGTGGCGGATGGCTTCAATCTCGCTCTCGGACTTGTACCGGATCATCGCGTGTCTCCAGAACGTTCAGACAAAGGGTCCAAAATCTCATACAGGTCGGCTCGAATGAGCTCCACGGGCCGGGCGGAGTCGACCCGGAGCAACAAACCAGCCTCTTCATAAAATTCCACCAACGGAGCCGTCTGCTGATGATACACCTCGAGGCGCTCGCGGATGACCTCCTCGCGATCGTCCTCCCGGTGCAGAAGAACACTCCCGTCGGCGTCACACCGCCCCACCTGCCGGGGTGGACGATCCTCCAGATGATACACGGCGCCACACCCGGGGCACACCCGGCGCAAACACAGCCGTCGAATCAAGGCCTGGAAGGGAACCTCCAACAGGACCACTCCGTCCAGGGCCAACCCGCGCGAAGCCAGGCGCTGTGCGAAGGACTCGGCCTGCGGCAGCGTGCGGGGGAACCCGTCACACACGAACCCTCGCCGCGCGTCCGCACGAGCCAGGCGCTCCTCGACCATCTCCAGGACGAGATCGTCGGGGACCAGGTGTCCGGACTGCATGAAGCGGGCGGTCTTCCGTCCCAAGGGGGTCCCGAGTTGACCGTGCTCGCGGAGCATGTCCCCGGTCGAGATGTGCGGGACGTCATAGCGACGCGCCAGGACGCCCGCCTGGGTTCCCTTCCCGGCCCCCGGGGCTCCCAGCAGGACCAACCTCATGGCCACCTCCTCCCGGCGGGCCCACGAAGCCGGTCTCGCCTGCGGCGGCTCTCGTCGCCGCAGGCGAAACGTCTTCTACTTCATGAACCCCTGGTAGTGCCGCATCACGAGGCGCGCCTCGATCTGCTGCATGGTGTCAAGGGCCACACCGACGATGATCAGCAGCGAGGTCGAACCAAGGAAGAAGGTGTTGACCCCGGTGAGCTGCATGATGAAGGTCGGCGCCACGGCGATGAAAGCCAGGAACAGCGCTGAGACCAGGGTGATCCTGGACAGAACCCGCTCGAGGTATTCGGCCGTCGGACGACCTGGGCGAATCCCAGGAATAAAGCCACCATACTTCTTCATGTTATCCGCCACGTCCTGAATGTTGAAGGTGATGGCGGAATAGAAGTAGGTGAAGAAGATCACCAATCCGGCATACAGAAGGTTGTAGAACCAGGTCCGTGGATCGAAGATCGCGTTGATGAAGTGCAACACGTTCAGGAGCCAGGGATTGTTCTGCGCCGGCTCGACCAGGAACTGCGCGAACGTGTTCGGCAGGTACATGATCGAGATGGCGAAGATGATGGAGATCACGCCCGCGTTGTTGACGCGGATCGGGATGTAGGTCGAGTGCCCACCGTAGACCTTGCGGCCCACCTGGCGCTTGGGGTACTGGACCGGCACCTTCCTCTGGCCCAGGTGGATCATCACGATGGCTGCCACCAGCAGGACCATGATGACCATGAAGATGATCAGGGACAACACATAGGTCGCCCCCTGCACGCCCGCCTTGGCGAACGTGTCGTGCAGGTAGTCCGGGAAGCGCAAGACGATGCCCGCGAAGATCAGCATGGAGACTCCATTGCCGATCCCGCGCTCGGTCATCAGCTCGCCCAGCCACATCAAGAACATCGTGCCAGCCACCAGGGCCAGGATGACCATCACGTAGAAGCCGATCCCGGACATGGTGAAGACGCCGCCCGTCGTCGAGGTGGCCGAGTAGCGCGCCAGCGACAGGGTCATGAACACCGCCTGCAAGGTCGCCAGGACCAGCGTCAGCGTCCGGGTGTATTGCCCGATCTTGCGCCGGCCGATGTCGCCCCCCTCCTTTTGCAGGTCCTTGAGCTGGGGGATCACGACCGTCAGGAGTTGCATGATGATCGAGGCGTTGATGTAGGGCGTGATGCCCATCGCCGCGACCGAGAAGTTGTTCAAGGCGCCGCCGGTGAACATCCCCAGGAACTGAAAGAGCTCCCCACGCGAGAGCAGGGCGTTCCACACCTCCTTGTTGACCCCGGGCATGCTGATATGAATGGTCAGCACGAACACGGCCAGCCCCAGGAAGACCCACCCGATCCTCTTGCGGACGTCGTCGATCTTCAGGGCGTCAGCAAAGGTGGCTGCCACCTCAGATCACCTCGACCTTGCCCCCGGCCTCCTCGATGGCGGCGCGAGCGGTGGCGGTGAAAGCGTGCAGGGCCACCGTCAGCTTGCGGCTGAGGGTGCCGTTTCCCAGCACCTTGACCGGCCGGTTGAGGTTCTTGATCAGGCCGCGTTCACGCAGCAGCTCGGGGGTGACGGTCTGGCCCTCTTCGAAGACCTCCAGGCTCCCCAGCGCCACTTCCGCATACTCGGTCCGGAACGGGTTCTTGAACCCACGGAACTTCGGCAGGCGGCGATACCAAGGGGTCTGACCGCCCTCAAAACCGGGGGCCTTGGTGCCGCCCGAGCGCGAGCTCTGGCCCTTCTGACCGCGGCCGCCCGTCTTCACTTGACTCCCGTGGCCCCGACCCACCCGCTTGCGGCGGTGGCGGGCGCCGTGGGGCGATTTGAGATCATTGGCCCTCATGGCAATCCTCCAGATCAGCCCCTGAAGGGGCTGGAGTCATTTTGAGTTGATATCCCCCGGCAGCCACCATCACAGGCACCATGCCGGTTGAGGCAACGGCTGGAACAGTCGTGCTGGCCCTTCCGCCGGCGCCACCCCTGAACTACAGTTCGGGAGCGCTCGGTGCGGGACCCGCAGCGGCTTCCGCCAATTCGGCGGCCGCCTTGCGCCCCACCAGATCCTCCACGGTCTTCCCGCGGCGACGGGCCACCACGTCGGCATGCATGATCTCGGTCAGCCCCTTCATCGTCGCGTAGACGATGTTGATCGGGTTGTCCGAGCCCAGGGACTTGGTCAGGATGTCGCGCACCCCGGCCGACTCCACAACGGCGCGGACCGGGCCTCCGGCGATGACACCGGTTCCCGGGGCAGCCGGCTTGAGCATCACCCGCGCCGACCCGAACTCCGCCATGACCTCGTGCGGGATGGTGTTGCCCATCGTGGGCACCCGAACCAGGTTCTTCTTGGCTTCCTCGGACCCCTTGCGGATGGCCTCGACCACCTCGCCGGCCTTGCCCAGGCCGACGCCCACCACGCCGTTGCCGTCGCCGACCACGACCAGCACCGCGAAGGAGAACCTCTTGCCGCCCTTGACGACCTTGGATACGCGGTTGACCTTGACGACCTGATCCTTCAGGTCCAGACCCGTCGGGTCGATACGGTTCCTCATCTCATCCTCCTAGTTCATGACGCCCGAAGGCGCCTCGCCAGCTCCGACCGATCCCGAGGAGCCTCAGAATTCAAGACCCTTCTCGCGAGCGCCATCGGCCAGAGCCGCAACCCGGCCATGGTACTGGTAACCGCCGCGATCGAAGACCACCTCGGTCACGCCCTTCTCGGACGCGCGCTCGGCACACAATTCGCCGACGCGACGCGCCAGGTCCAGAGGCTTCAAGCTCTCGCTGCGCAGCGCCGGCTCGAGCGAGCTGGCCGAGACCAGGGTCGTGCCCGAACGGTCGTCGATGACCTGGGCGTAGATGTGCTTGCTGCTGCGGAAGACCGCCAGGCGCGGACGATGCGTCGAGCCGGACACGGTCTTGCGCACGCGCCGATGCCGACGCAGGCGAAGGGTGTTGCGGGAATCCTTCTTGATCATGACCTATTTCCCAGCCTTTCCGGCCTTGCCCATCTTGCGCTGGATGACCTCGTTGACGTAGCGGATGCCCTTGCCCTTGTAGGGTTCAGGCGGACGCAAGCCGCGCAGGTTGGCTGCAACCTGACCGACCTGCTGCTTGTCGATTCCCTTGACGTGGATCCGGTTGACCTTGGCCCGGGCATCCACTTCAACCTCAAACTCGATCCCGGGGATCGGGTCGACCTTGACCGGATGCGAATAGCCCAGGGCCAAGGTGAGCCCCTCGCCCTCCCGGGCTGCGCGGTAACCGACTCCGACGATGTCCAGGGACACCTTGTAGCCGGTTGTCACTCCGGTGACCATGTTCTGGATGAGCGTCCGGGCCAGGCCATGCTGACCGCGGGTCTCGCGCTCTTCATTCAGACGGACGACGTCGAGCGTCCCACCCTCGATCCGGATCTCCAGATCGCGATGGATTTGCTGACTCATCTCGCCCTTGGGACCCTTGACCCGAACAAGTCCGGGTTCCACGTGGACGTCGACCCCTTTCGGGAGGTCGATCGGCAACTTGCCAATTCTGGACATGACTCTCCTCCTGAAGACCATCCCCGCGGCGGCACCGCCGCCCGGGACAAGGCTACCAGACGTAGGCGAGGACTTCGCCTCCGATGCCCATCCGACGTGCCTGCTTGCCGGTCAGGACACCCTTCGGAGTAGACATGACGACGGTTCCCAGCCCGCCAAAGATGCGGGGGATCTCCTCGGTTCCCACGTAGACGCGGAGACCGGGGCGACTGACGCGCTTGATCCCGTTGATCACGCGCTCGCGCTCGGGGCCATACTTCAAGAAGACCCGGATCACGCCCTGGACGCCGGTCTGGATGACCTGGAAGTCCTTGATGAAGCCCTCACGCTTGAGGACCTTGGCAATCTGTTCTTTGAGTTTGGAAGCCGGAATGTCCACCTGGTCGTGAACAGCCGAATTGGCGTTCCGAATGCGGGTGAGCATGTCGGCAATGGGATCGGTGGTGGGCATTTCTATTCCTCCTGGGCTAAAGGCCGCCTGGCTCCGGCAATCCCTCCGGGCCGGCGCGCGCGGGGAGGCGACACGCCTCCCCGCGTTGGGGGGGGAAGAACGGTCTTACCAGCTGGACTTCGTGACTCCCGGGACCTGGCCGAGGTGGGCCTTCTCCCGGAAGCAGATGCGGCAAAGACCGAACTTGCGAAGATGAGCGCGCGGGCGGCCACAAAGCTTGCAGCGGTTCACAGCACGAACCTTGAACTTGGGGCGCCTTTCGGCCTTCGCCTCCTGTGCGGTGGTAGCCATCTCGTTCCTCCGTTTACAACTCTTTCCAGCGCACCGCAGGGTGCGCCTGAATCCGGGGCGGCATTGGGAAAGCCTGACCCGCTACTGGGCCCGGAGAGGGCAACCCAACTGGCGCAGCAGCTCGGCGCCCTCGTCGTCGGTCCTGGCGGTGGTCACGATCACGATGTCCATGCCGCGCACCTTGTCGACCTTGTCGTAGTCAATCTCGGGGAAGATGATCTGCTCCTTCAGGCCGAACGAATAGTTGCCACGGCCGTCGAACGAGCGGGAGGAGAGCCCGCGGAAGTCACGGATGCGGGGCAGGACCACGTTGAACACCTTCTCAAGGAAGGCCCACATGATGTCCCCCCGCAGGGTGACCTTGGCACCGATCTTGGCACCTTCGCGAAGCTTGAAGTTGGAGATCGACTTGCGGGCTGAGGTCACCACCGGCGCCTGGCCGGTAATGGCCCGGAGGTCGGCAACGGCGCCTTCCAGCGCCTTGGGGTTGCCGATGGCCTCCCCGACTCCCATGTTGACCACGACCTTCTCCAGCCGCGGGATCATCATGGGACTCGAATAGTTGAACTTCTGGCGGAGCGCCGGGGCGATCTCGCTGCGGAAGCGAGCCTTCAGCTTGAGATCTGCGACCGGCGGTCGCCCGCCCTGCGCCATCTCGCCTTCGCGCTTCTTTTCCTGCTTCGGCCCCTTGGTCTTGGCCGGAGCCTTTCCGGGTGCCACACTCTGCTTGGCCACTTGGGATTCCTCCAGTCCGTGGATTTCCGACCCACGGGGATCATGGTCAGTCGGTGATGAGCTCGTTGCAGTGCTTGCAGACCCGCGCACGCTTGCCCTCGGCGTCCACCTTGCTGGCAATCCGCGTGGGCTTGTCGCACTTGGGACACACGAGCATGACGTTGCTCAGGTCGATCGGCATCGTCTTCTCGATGATGCCGCCTTGCGGGAAGCGCGGCGGGCGGGGCTTGGTATGGCGGCGCACGACGTTGACGCCATCCACCAGGACCTTGTTCCGCTTCGGCTCCACGCCCAGAACCTTCCCGCGCTTGTCCTTGTCCTTCCCGGACAGGACCACCACGGTGTCGTTCTTCTTCACGTGAGGCATGGGATTACTCTCCTTGACTACAGCACCTCGGGGGCGAGGGACACGATCTTCATGAAGTCACGATCGCGCAGCTCCCGGGCCACCGGGCCGAAGATGCGGGTCCCGCGGGGGTTGCGATCCTCGCGGATGATGACCGCCGCGTTCTCGTCAAATCGGATGTACGAACCATCCGGACGGCGAATCGGCTTGCGGGTCCTGACGACGACAGCCTTCACGACGTCGCCCTTCTTGACTGCCGCGCCGGGCTGGGCCTGCTTGACCGAAGCCACGATGATGTCCCCCACACCCGCATAGGTCTGGGTCGAACCACCGAGGACCCGGATGCACAGGAGCTCACGGGCGCCGGAATTGTCGGCAACCCTGAGCCTGGTCTCCTGCTGGATCATGGCGCTACTCCTTCGAAATTCGAGCCCCGCGGAATCCCCAGAGCCGGGCGTCCCGCAGAGCAGACAGAACAGGGGGGTTGGTCCTAGCGGGCCTTCTCGAGGATGCTGACCACACGCCACCGCTTGGTGGCCGACAGAGGCCGCGTCTCCTGGATCTTGACCACGTCCCCGACGCCGCACTCATTGTTCTCGTCGTGGGCGTGGAACTTCTTGACCCGCTGGATGAACTTCTTGTAGAGCGGGTGGGCGAACTGACGGGTGACGGCGACCACGACGGTCTTATCCATCTTGTCGCTGACGACCTTGCCGATCCGCGTCTTCCGCATTCCGCGATCTTCAGACATGCTTCGTCTCCTTCAGCTCCAACTCCCGGATCGCCGTATGGATCCTGGCGATCTGCCGCTTGACATGGCCCACCCGCGACGAGTCATTGAGGTGGCCCGTCGCCAGTTGGAAGCGGAGGTTGAACAACTCCTGCTTGGCGTTTCCCAGTCGTTCGCGCAGTTCCACCAGGCCAAGCTCCCGGAGGGCATTGCGCTCTTGCTTAAGCTTCAACTCGCTCACCACCCAGTCTCTCGCGAATCACGAACCGGGTCTTCATCGGCAGCTTGAACGCCGCCAGACGCATGGCCGCGCGAGCGACGTCCTCCGGAATCCCGGCCACCTCGAACATGATGCGGCCGGGGCGAACCACGGCCACCCAGTACTCGGGTGAGCCCTTCCCGGAACCCATCCGGGTCTCGGCGGGCTTCTTGGTGACAGACTTGTCCGGGAAGACCTTGATCCAGACCTTCCCACCGCGCTTGATGTGACGCGTCATGGCGACACGCGCGGCTTCAATCTGACGGTCGGTGACCCAGCAAGGCTCGACGCACTGCAGGCCGAACTCACCGAAGGTCACGGTGTTTCCCCGCTGAGCCTTGCCTCGCATCCGCCCGCGGTGCACCTTGCGATACTTCACCCTCTTCGGGCTCAACATGGTCTTGTTACCTCCACTGCGGCTAGCGGCCCGCTCTCACCGACCAGCGGTGGATGGGCTCGCGCCACGCGAATCTATCGGTCGGCGATCCCGGCAGCCGCTGGTTGCACCTGGGCAACGCGCTCCGGGAGGATGTCTCCGCGGTAGACCCAGACCTTGACGCCGATGACGCCATAGGTGGTCTCCGCAGTGCGGATCGCGTAGTCCACGTCGGCCCGCAGGGTGTGAAGGGGCACCTTGCCCTGGAAGGTCCGCTCGGAGCGGGCGATCTCGTGGCCACCGAGACGGCCGGAGACCTGGATGCGAACGCCCTTGGCGCCCGCCTTCATGACCCGCTGAGCCGCCTGCTTCATCGCGCGCCGGAAGGCCACGCGCTTGACCAGCGCTTCGGCGATGTTCTCGGCAACCAGGCCCGCCTCGAACTCGTGCTGCTTGATCTCCTGGACGGAAATCTTGATCGGCTTCCCGGTCAACTTCTCGAGGCCCTTGCGGAGCTCCTCGATGCCGACGCCGCGCTTGCCGATCACCAGACCGGGCTTGGCGGTGTTGATGATCACGTGGACCTTGTTGGCCCGCTCGATCTCGACTCGGGTGATGCCGGCGGTCCGATGACGCTTCTCGACGAACTGGCGGACCTTCATGTCCTCGTGCAGCCACTCGGCGTAGCTCTTGTCCTGGTACCACCGGGAATCCCATCCCCGGATGATGCCGATACGAAAACCAATCGGGTGGATCTTCTGGCCCATTATCGGACGCCCTCTCTCTCCTTGACGACGATGGTCACGTGGCTGGTCCGCTTGTGGACCTGGCTGGCCCGCCCGCGCGCACGCGGCGTCCAACCCTTGCCGGTGGGACCCTCATCGACGAAAGCCCGATACACGACCATGTCCCTGGAATCGAGGCTCTTGTTGTTCTCGGCATTGGCGATTGCCGACCCCAGAACCCGAGCCATCGTGCGCGCCGCGCGCTTCAGCGAGAAAGCCAGGATGTTTCGCGCCTCGACCACCGGGCGGCCAGCGATGGCGCGAGCCACGAGGCGGAGCTTCCGCGGCGCCATCCGCACGTACTTCGCCACGGCCCGCACCTCGACTCCCGTCTCCGGGGCGGGTCGCGAGGCGGCGGACTTCTCCAGATTTCCGGCGCCAGAGGCCTTGGCGGCCTCTGCAGCGCCCTGATTACCCTTGTCCTCTGCCATCGTGTCCTCCAACAAAAATCGTGCAGCCCGCTGGCGACACCGACCGACAGGCCGGGCCGCCGGGGGGGCTACTTCCTGACCTTGCTCTTCTTCTCGGCCTTGGTCCCCGCGTGACCGCGGAAGAGCCGGGTCGGAGCGAACTCGCCCAACTTGTGACCGACCATCTCCTCGGTGATGTACACCGGGACGTGGCGGCGGCCGTCATGAATCGCGACCGTGTGACCGATCATGTCCGGGACGATGGTGCTGGCCCGGGCCCACGAACGGATCACCTTCTTCTCGTTGCGCGAGTTCATCGCGTCGATCTTCTTCTTGAGGCTGGGCGCCACGAAGGGCCCCTTCTTCACCGAACGAGACACAGCTCTTCCTCCAATTCCTTGTGCGCGGCCGACCCGCGGGCCCGTGCGCCGGGCCCGAGTGGCCTAGCGGGCCTTGCGGCGCCGCACGATCATCTTGTCACCGGGCTTGCTCTTGCGGGTCTTCAAGCCGTAGGTCGGCTTGCCCCAAGGCGTGGTGCTGGGGCGACCCGGGGTCGACCTGGCTTCACCGCCGCCGTGCGGGTGGTCGCAAGGGTTGGTGGCGACGCCACGGATGTGGGGGCGCTTGCCCAACCAGCGCGAACGACCGGCCTTGCCGATGGTGACGTTCTCGTGCTCGAGGTTGCCGACCTGACCCACCGTGGCCCGACAGGTGATCGGAACCAGACGGACCTCGCTGGACGGCAGGCGGATATAGGCCACCTTGCCCTCCTTGGCCATCAACTGGGCCGAGGCGCCTGCCGAGCGTGCCATCTGAGCCCCACGTCCGGGGTACAGCTCGACGTTGTGGACCACGGTGCCGACCGGCATGTTGCTGAGCGGCATGGCGTTGCCCGGCTTGATGTCCTGGCCCTCGCCGGAGATCACCGTGTCCCCGACCGCCAGACCGTGGACGGAAAGGATGTAGCGCTTCTCGCCATCGGCGTAGTGAAGCAGGGAGATGTGCGCCGAGCGGTTGGGATCGTACTCGATGGTCGCAACCTTGGCCGGAACCCCGTCCTTGGTCCTCTTCCAGTCGATGATCCGATACTTGCGCTTGTGGCCTCCACCGCGATGGCGCGAGGTCACCCGGCCGTTGGCGTTGCGGCCCCCGCTCTTGCTGAGAGGCGCCAGGAGGCTGGCCTCCGGCTCCACCTTGCTCAGGACCGAGGTATCCTGGACGGACATGAACCGACGTCCGGGAGAGGTCGGCTTATAGGGTCGAACTGACATCGTCTTCTCCTTTTGCGGATATACGTGGCCGGGTCCCGTCCGGTCGGGACTTCCGGCCCTGGCATCCGCTGCCGGGGCGCCAGACGACCTGATGGTCGTTCCGGCTGGCGCCGCGGGAGGCCCTTTCGGGCGAGAGGCTCCTGGGAACCCTAGCTCTCGAAGAGCGGTGCTCCGGCAACCTCGATGCGATCGCCCTGCTTGAGGGTGACCACGGCCTTCTTGCGCTCGGGCGTGTGTCCGATGATGCGCCCACGCCGACGAGTCTTGCTGGGAACCCGGGTGGTGGTCACGTTGGTGACCGTCACCTCGAAGATCTCCTGGATCGCGTTGCGAATCTCGACCTTGTTGGCTTTGAGATCCACATAGAACGTGTACTTGTTGTACGCGTTCTCCGCCATGCTCTTCTCGGTGATGACCGGGCGCACGATGATGTCCCGGGCGGAGCGCCGCATATCGGCCACCGAACTGGGAATGTTGCGGGAAGCCTTCACGACAGCACCTCCTCGATGGACTGGAGAGCCTCGCGAGTGGCCACCAGGCGCGGATACTTGACCAGGTCCAGCAAGTTGAGGTTGCTGGCCCGAACAAGCTTGACGCCGGGCAGGTTGGCGGCGGACTTCTCCACCTTGAGATCCGGCTGGTTGACGACGACCAGGGCGCGGCCGCCATCCACCTTCAGGGCCTTCAGCATGTCCGCGAAGTGCCGGGTGCTGAAGTCGCCCAACGTGATCTCGGACAACGCAGTAATCATCTCTTCCCGAAGCCTCTGCGACAAAGCCGACCGCATGGCCAGTTGACGCATCTTCTTGGGAATCTTCTGGCCGTAGCTGCGCGGCTGAGGCCCAAACGAGACCCCTCCGCCCTTCCAGATGGGCGAGCGCCGGCTGCCGTGGCGGGCCTGCCCGGTGCCCTTCTGGCGCCAGGGCTTCTTGCCGCCGCCGCGGACCTCGCCGCGGGTCTTGGTCTTGTGCGTGCCGCGGCGGGCATTGGCCTGCTGGGCCAAGACCACCTGGTGCAACACCGCCTGGTGATAGGGCGTCTCAAAGACCTCGGGGTTGAGCTCGAGCTCACCCACGGCCTCGCCCTTCATGTTGTAAACGGATACCTTCGGCATCGTCTGTCTCCTAGAACCTTTCCCGCGACTGCGTCAGCGCTTCTTGACCGAGGTCCGGACGGTGACCAGGCCCTGGTTGGGCCCGGGAACCGAGCCTTTGACCAGGATCAGGTTGCGTTCGGAGTCGATCCGGACCACCGTCAGCCCCTGGGTTGTCACGCGTGCGTGTCCCATATGGCCCGGCTTGAGCGTCCCCGGGAAGACCCGGGCGGCGTCGGTCGAACCACTGGAGGCCGGAACGCGGTGAGACATGGAGCCATGGCTGTTGGGGCCACCCCCAAAGTTATGGCGCTTCATGCCGCCCTGGAAGCCTTTGCCTTTGGAGGTGCCGACGATGTCGACCTTCTGACCGGCTTCGAAGATGTCAACCTTGATCTCCTGGCCGACCTCGTACTGGCTCGCATCCTGCAGGCGGAACTCTCGCAGGTGACGGCGGTTGGGCACTCCAAACTTCTTGAAGTGGCCGGCCCGGGGCTTGTTGACCAGCTTGGGGCGCACGTTTCCGTACCCCACCTGGATGGCCTCGTAGCCATCGGTAGCGCGCGTGCGCTTCTGGACCACGACGCACGGTCCCGCCTCGATCACCGTCACCGGCACGATGCGTCCCTGTTCGTCGTAGATCTGGGTCATTCCAATCTTCTTGCCCAGTATGGCCTTCATGTCCGTTCCTCTCATCTGCCGGCCCGACCAGCGGGCTCAGCGGTCCTGGCAGCTTGCGGGCGATCGACCTCGCCCAGGCATCCAGCGGCTGCCGTCGCCCCCATTGGGGCTTCTATCCCTTGATCTCGATGTCGACTCCGGCGGGAAGATCCACCTTCATCAACTGCTCGATGGTCTTCTGCGACGGATCGAAGTAGATGTCGATCAGGCGCTTGTGCGTGCGGATCTCGAAGTGCTCACGCGACTTCTTGTCCACGTGAGGCGAGCGCAGCACGCACCAGACGTTCTTTTCGGTCGGCAGCGGCACCGGCCCGGAGATGTTGGCCCCGGTCTGGCGCGCGATCTGCACGATCTTCTCGGCGGACTCGTCCAGGATGGCGTGGTCGTACGCCTTCAGACGAATCCGGATCCTCTGCTTGGCCATGGTACTCCTCCAGATGGGCGGGGGGTTTCACGGGAGTGAACTTCCCGTGAAACCCCCGCAGGACATCTACTCGATGACTTCGGTGACGACGCCTGCACCCACGGTCCGGCCGCCTTCGCGGATGGCGAAGCGCAGGGTGGGCTCGATGGCGATGTGCTGAATGAGCTCAACGGCCATCTGGATGTTGTCACCAGGCATCACCATCTCGACGCCTTCCGGCAACTGAATCGCGCCGGTCACGTCGGTGGTGCGGAAGTAGAACTGCGGACGGTAGCCGGGGAAGAACGGGGTGTGACGCCCGCCTTCGTCCTTGGACAGGACGTAGACCTCGGCCTTGAACTTGGTGTGGGGCTTGATCGAGTTGGGCTTGGCCAGGACCATGCCGCGCTCGATGTCGTCGCGATCCACGCCACGGAGCAGGACGCCGATGTTGTCGCCGGCGCGCCCCTCGTCGAGGATCTTCTTGAACATCTCGACCCCGGTCACGACGACCTTGCGGGTCTTCTCGCGGATGCCGACGATCTCGACTTCCTCACCCGTCTTGACGATGCCACGCTCGACACGACCGGTGGCCACGGTGCCACGGCCGGTGATGGTGAACACGTCCTCAACGGGCATCAGGAACGGCTGGTCGGTCGGCCGCTCGGGCTCGGGGATGAAGGAGTCGACCGCGTCCATCAGCTTCCAGATGGCACCGCACCACTGGCACTCGCGCTTGGCGCAACTGCACTCCAGGGCCTTCAGGGCGGAACCCGGAACGATCGGCGTGTCGTCGCCAGGGAACTCGTACTTGCTGAGCAGCTCGCGAAGCTCCAGGTCGACCAGCTCGATCAGATCGGGGTCGTCGACCATGTCGACCTTGTTCAGGAAGACCACCAACTGGGGCACGTTCACCTGGCGGGCCAGGAGGATGTGCTCGCGGGTCTGCGGCATCGGGCCGTCGGTGGCGGCCACGACCAGCACCGCGCCGTCCATCTGGGCGGCCCCGGTGATCATGTTCTTGATGTAGTCGGCGTGACCCGGGCAGTCCACGTGCGCGTAGTGACGCTTCTCGGTCTCATACTCGACGTGGCAGATGGCGATGGTGATGCCGCGCTGCTTCTCTTCAGGAGCGGCGTCGATATCATCCACGTTCATCTTCTTGGCCTGGCCGGCCGACGAGAGGACCGACAGGATCGCTGCCGTCAAGGTGGTCTTCCCGTGGTCGACGTGCCCGATGGTTCCCACGTTCACGTGGGGCTTCGTGCGGACAAACTTCTCTTTGGCCATGTTGCGCCTCCATTTCCGGCGGTGGCGAGAGCGCACCCTCTCGTTCACCGGGATTCTCTTGGTTTGACTGGTGTCAGGCCGGATTCACGCCGGCCCGGCGCCTTCTACAGCGAGGGGCCGGGCCCTTCCGGCAAACCGGTCCCCATCAGGGAAAACCCGTCAGGCGACCGGAGCCCTGCCGTAGTACTTGGCGATGATCTGCTCCTGGATGGGCTTGGGCACTTCAGCGTAGTGACCGAACTCCATCGTGTAGGTGCCGCGGCCCTGAGTCAGGGAACGCAGCGTGGTGGCGTATCCGAACATCTCCGCCAGCGGGACGCTGGCTCGGATGGTCTGGGTGTTTCCACTGGACGAATCCAGATGCTCGATCTTCCCGCGCCGGCCGTTCAGGTCGCCGATCACGTCCCCCAGATAGTCCTCGGGAACCACGACCTCCACCTGCATCACCGGCTCCTTCAGGTAGCACTCGTTCTTCCGCAGCGCCTCCTTCAAGGCCATGGATCCGGCGACCTTGAAGGCCATCTCCGAAGAGTCGACCTCGTGGTAGGACCCATCATACAAGGTGGCCTTCAAGTCGACCACGGGATAGCCGGCCAGGGCACCGCTCTCGACGGCCTCCCGGACTCCCTGCTCGACGGGCTTGAAGTATTCCTTGGGAACCGTGCCCCCGACCACCCGCGTCTCGAACTGCAATCCGCCGCCGGGGCCCAAGGGCTCGACTTCCAGCCAGACGTGGCCGAACTGGCCCCGCCCGCCGGTCTGTCGGACGAACCGGCCCTCCGCCTTGACACTGTTCCGGATGGCCTCCTTGTAGGCCACCTGCGGGCGACCCACGTTGGCGCCGACCTGGAACTCGCGCAACAGGCGATCGACGATGATCTCCAGATGGAGCTCGCCCATCCCGGCGATCTCGGTCTGACCGGTATCCACGTTCGTGGAAATCCGGAAGGTGGGGTCCTCGTCGCTCAGCTTCCCGAGGGCCATGCCCATCTTGTCCTGATCCGCCTTGGTCTTGGGCTCGATGGCCACCGAAATCACGGGTTCGGGGAAGGAGATCCGCTCCAGGACGACCAGGTCCTTCTCGTCACACAGGGTGTCGCCCGTTGCGGACTGTTTCAATCCCAGCACGCCGCCCAGCTCGCCGGCCAGCAGCTCGGAGACATCCTCGCGGTGGTCGGCATGCATCCGCACCAGTCGGCCGATCCGCTCGCGCTTCCCGGAGATCGAGTTCTGCACCGGCCCTCCGGTCCGCAGGACTCCCGAATAGACCCGAACGAAGGCCAGCTTGCCGACAAAGGGGTCCGTCGCGATCTTGAAGACCAGGGCCGAGAGCGGCTCCTCGGGGCGTCCCACCCGGGTCTTCTCCTCGCCGGTCTGGGGATCGAGCCCCTGGACGGGAGGGAGATCCAGAGGTGAGGGCAGATAGTCGACCACCCCGTCCAGCAGAGGCTGGACGCCCTTGTTCTTGAAGGAACTGCCGCAGAAGACCGGGACGATCTCGTTGCGAATCGTCCGCATCCGCAGACCCTGACGGATCTCGCTCTCCGAGAGCAGCTCGCCCTCCAGGAACTTGTTGGTGAACTCTTCGCAGCCCTCGGCGGCCGCCTCCAGCATCTTCTCCCGGAAGGCCTCGGCCATCAGTTGAAGATCCTCGGGGATGTCGCACTCGACCATCTGCTGGCCGAGGTCGTCTTCATAGATCAGGGCCCGCATGGTCACCAGGTCCACCATGCCGCGGAACTCGCCCTCGGCACCGACGGGAATCTGCACCGGGATCGGATTGGCCCCCAGGCGCTCATGGATCCGGTCGACGACGTTGAAGAAGTTGGCCCCGGTCCGGTCCATCTTGTTGACGTAGGCGATCCGGGGGACATGGTAGCGGTCCGCCTGACGCCAGACCGTCTCGGACTGAGGCTGGACGCCGCCGACCGCGCAGAATACGGCGATCACGCCGTCCAGCACGCGCAACGAGCGCTCGACCTCGACCGTGAAATCCACATGGCCGGGCGTATCAATAATATTCACCGTGCAGTCCTTCCACTGCGCGGTGGTGACCGCCGAGGTGATGGTGATGCCCCGCTCCTTCTCCTGGACCATCCAGTCCATGGTCGCAGAGCCGGAATCGACCTCGCCGATCCGATGGGTACGCCCCGTGTAGAACAGGATGCGCTCCGAGGTGGTCGTCTTGCCCGCGTCGATGTGGGCAGCGACCCCGATGTTGCGAATCTTGTCCAGGGCTATGTTGGGAGTCTGCTTCGTCAAGAGATGATGTTCCTCGTCCTGCCCTTCTCCCCGGCCCCGAACGAGCGCTCCGCCTGCATCAGGCGGAGCGCTGGTCGGGGGGGGGGTAGGAGCAGGCTACCAGCGGTAGTGCGCGAAGGCCTTGTTGGCCTCGGCCATCCGGTGGGTGTCTTCCTTCTTCTTCACGGCGGAACCGGCGCCTTGAGCGGCGTCCATGAGTTCGGCCGCGAGTCTTTCCTGCATGGTGCGACCCGCGCGCGAGCGCGCCGCGGCCAGGATCCAGCGCATCCCCAGGCTGACCCGGCGGTCCGGACGGACCTCGACGGGAACCTGGTAGGTGGCGCCACCGACGCGACGAGGACGCACCTCGACCACCGGCATCGCGTTGTCCATCGCCTGCTGGAAGACGCTGAGGGGATCCTTGCCCGTCTTCTCCTGAATCGTCTCCAGAGTCCCGTAGACGATCCGCTCGGCCGTGCTCTTCTTTCCGCGCTGCATCACCCGGTTCATGAACTTGGTCAGCATGCGGTTGTGGTAGACGGGATCCGGCAGGATCTCCCGCTTCTGGACCGGGCCTTTCCTAGGCATCTTGGTTCCTCCTCCGTCCTACCGCAGCCGAAAACCCGACTGCGGGACAAGCTGCGGGGCCCTGAAGGCGCCCGCAGTCCATATGAAGTCCTACTTCTTCTTGGCGGCTTCCTTCGGGCGCTTGGCGCCGTACTTCGAGCGACCCTGGCGACGATTGGCCACCCCGGCGGTATCCAAGGTGCCCCGGATGATGTGATAGCGGACGCCGGGCAGGTCCTTCACGCGGCCGCCGCGGATCATGACCACGGAGTGCTCCTGAAGGTTGTGCCCCACGCCGGGGATGTAGGCCGTGACCTCGATCCCGTTGGTCAGACGGACGCGCGCCACCTTGCGGAGCGCCGAGTTGGGCTTCTTGGGGGTGACGGTCTTGACCTGGGTGCACACCCCCCGCTTCTGCGGGTTCCCGCCCGTGTCAAAGGTCTTCAGGCGCAGCGAGTTGTACGAGTACAGCAGGGCCGGGGCCTTGCTCTTCCGCACGGGCGCCTTCCGGCCTCGCCGCACAAGCTGGTTGATGGTGGGCATAAAAAAATATCTCCCCTCGTCTCCACGGCTCGCCTGGCCGGGGCGCATGAGCTGGGGCGATATCGGGCGCTCAGCAACTGGCTGGGGCCCCGGAAGGGGGCCTGCAGGTCAGGTGGGGGCACCCCCTTCCCGATCTCGTCCGCTCGGCACACACCCTGGTCAGGGTCGGCTCCTCGAAGGACATGTTGCATGACGGACGGCACGGCCGCCCAAAAATGCTCCCCGATAGTAGCACCCGACCTTCCGGGTGTCAAGGCATCAAACGCCATGTTTTCGGGGGCTGAAGAGGTCCGGCGAATCCTCTCTCCAAGCCCGACCTGAGAGAACCTCGAGCGGCCTCAATAGGAGAAGAACTCGCGAATCCGGGTGAGGAACTGCTCGGAGAGCTGCTCGAAGAGACCGGTGCGGGAGTGGACCTGCTTCTCGGCAGAGAGCCGCGCCTGGATCGACTCGGAGGTCTCGCGGGCCTGGATGGTGGTCAACTGGCGCAAGGCCAGGACCTCGGAGATCTCCCGGTCCACGGCGGGATTCGCCTGAAGGAGCTCGCGCAGGGCCTGTTTGTCCAGGGTCAGCAGCTCGACGTCGGTCAAGGCCTCGACCGTCGCGGAACGAGGTTCGCCCGTCAGCAGGGCCATCTCTCCGAAGAACTCTCCTGGCCCCATCTCCCGGGTCAGATAGCACTCGTTCCGGGAATTGCAGACAGTGACCTTCAAGCGGCCGCTCTTGATCAGGTAGAAGCTCTCCCCGGCCTGGCCCTGGCAGAAGACCTTCTCGCCCGGCGCATAGAGGAGCAGGCGCGTGTGCTGCACCAGGATCTGCTGCTCGGCGGGCGTCAAGGTCCGCAGGAAGTCCACCCCCTCCAGCAGCGCCCGGATCCCGGACTCGACGTGCTCATCCCGGGCCGGCGGCGGCTGCAGCAGCGTGCGGATGGGGAAGGGGATCTCCAACCCCGTGCGCGAGAAGTGATACCAGATCGCCTCGCGCACCCGCGAGTCCAGCTCGAAGCGACGCCCGTACTCCTGCATCCAGTAGCGCAATCGGTAGTTGACCGAGGAATCGGCGAACTCCATCAACCACACCTCGATGGGGGGATCGCTCAGGACCCCGGGGACCGACGAGGCGGCCTGCAGCATGACGCGCCGCACCTCATGCGGAGGATGCCGGTAGTGGACCCCGACGTCGATCAGGCGCGCATGCAGGATGCTGGGCGCCGAATAGTTCAGGATGTTCTCCTTGGCCAGGACCGAATTGGGCAGAACCGTGTAGTCGCCGGTGCTGGTCCAGAGCGCCGTCGAACGCCAGTCGATCTTCTCGACCCGCCCGCTGAGCTCTCCCACCTGGATGTGGTCCCCCAGGCTATAGGGCTTGGAGACCCCCAGGGCCAACCCGGCAAAGAAGTTGCCCAGGGTCTCCTGCAACGCGAACCCCAGGATCACCGAGACCACTGTCGAGCCCAGAACCAGGGAAGACAGGTTCTGCTTGAAGACAACCCCCAGCGCCAGCAGCACCAGTCCGAGGTACATCAGGCCTCGGGTCAGATCCTGAAAGAGATTGGGAACCGTGGTTCTCCGGATGATCGGGAAGTAGAACTCAAAGACGACGGCCAGGAGGGTCTCGAGCAGAAGCACCAGGCCCAGACCGGCCAGCAACTGATTCAGGCGACCCTCATAGGCGAAACCAGGAAACCAGGTGGTCGCGTAGGCGAAGGTCAACAACAGGACCGAGAACCACGCCCAGGGCCGCAAGCGCCTGCACAGGGTCTGGGCCAGGGGATGTTGCCAGTTGGCAGACTTGAACAGGTAGCCGTACAGGGTGTGGAGCATCGCCAGCACCAGCGCGACCCACAGCCCGGCGTACAGGAAACGCGACTCGCGCGGTTCGCCAGCGAGCCAATGGCCCGCTGCCAGGACGACCAGCACGGGGTAGATCAGCCAGCGGGAGGCCAACACGACCGAATCCCCCACGCGGAACCCGCGGTGCGGCAGGAATCCTTCGAAGAGGAGCAGCAACAAGGCCTCCACCGCCAGAACCCCAAGCACCAGACCCACGGCCCAGAGCAGTTCAGGCCCGTAAGGTTGAAGCGCAGGAACCCAGAAACAAGAGTTCAGGGCCGGCAGAAGGACCAGCAACAGGACCGCCCCGACCCGCAGTCGCCCGCGCAAGGCTCCGGACAGACCCCGCCCGGGCGTCTCGGGGTAGAAGAGGCGACGGAACAGTGCCCCCAGGACCGTGAAGATCAGCAGGGAGAGGACCACCCCTCCGAAGAGGGGGACATCGTCAGCCCGAATGGCGAGCGCGCTTGGCATGAAGGTCCGACGGGCTCCAATCAGGTCGGTGTATTCCCGTGATCTCCGGCCGCCTCCTGCGCCCCGCGCGGATCCCGAAGACCGGTCCCCGCGCTTCGCGCCCTTCCGGGCCAACAGCACGAAAACGGCCGGCCCTTGCGGGCCAACAGCACGAAAACGGCCGGCCCTTGCGGGCCGGCCGTGGTGGGGCGCCAGCTCTGTGGCGGCGACCTCAGACGTCCAGGGGGTGGGATCCCAGACCCATCGCCAGCTCCTCTTCGGCCTAGCGCAGGTCGGTGTCGAGGATCTCCCGGCGCGGAGCATAGGCGGGAGCCCCACGCAGGCCGACCTCAACCCGGCGGTACTGATCCATGCCGGTTCCGGCCGGGATCAACTTGCCGATGATCACGTTCTCCTTCAGGCCGCGCAGATAGTCGATCTTGCCGTTGATGGCCGCCTCGGTCAGGACCCGGGTGGTCTCCTGGAAGGAGGCCGCCGACAGGAAGGACTCGGTGGCAAGCGACGCCTTGGTGACTCCCAGCAGCACGTTGTCCGCGCTGGCGGGGACGCCACCCTCGGTCCGAACCCGGTCATTCTCACCCTCGAAGAGCAGCACGTCCTGCAGGCTGCCCGGCAACATGTTGGTGTCGCCGGCCTCATTGACGCGCACCTTGCGCAGCATCTGCCGGACGATCACCTCGATGTGCTTGTCGTTGATGTCCACGCCCTGATCACGGTACACGGTCTGGACCTGATCGACGATGTAGCGCTGCACGTGCTCGAGACCCTTGATCCGCAGGATGTCGTGCGGGTTCAGGAAGCCCTCGACCAGCAGGTCGCCCACATCGACTGAGTCGCCCTCGTCCACCATCAACTGGGCCGAGTAGGGCACCAACTGCGCGCGCTCTTCTCCACCCGGACGGGTGATGATGACCTTGCGCTGGCCCTTCTCCTCCCCGAAGGACACGATGCCGTCGATCTCGGCCATATAGCCGAGGTTCTTGGGCTTGCGCGCCTCGAAGAGCTCTTCGACACGGGGCAGACCCTGGATGATGTCCTCCTGGGCCACGCCGCCGGTGTGGAAGGTCCGCAGGGTGAGCTGCGTGCCGGGCTCACCGATGGACTGGGCCGCGACGATCCCGACGGTCTCGCCGATCTCGACCAGCTTGCCGGTTGCCAGGTTCTTGCCATAGCACATGGCGCAGACCCCGTGCTTGGCGCGACAGGTCATGACCGAACGGATCAGCAGGCCGGGCCGCTCGAAGCGACGGCCCTGCGATCCCTGGACCGGAACCCGGCCCAGGTTGTCCATGCCCCGGGTCAACCAGGCCTCGATGGCCGCTGCCTGATCCTCTTCGATCAGGTCGTTGGCGCGAAGGGTCTGCGGGTTGCCCGCGGCGTCCTCATACTCCAGATCCTGGGCCGAGAAGCGACCCGCCAGGCGCTCGCGCAGCGGAACCTTGATGTCTCCACCGTTGATCGCCGTCTCCATGCGAATCCCATCGCCCGTTCCGCAATCGACCGAGCGGACGATGATGTCCTGCGAGACATCGATCAGGCGGCGCGTCAGGTAACCCGAGTCCGCGGTGCGCAGGGCCGTGTCGGCCAGGCCCTTGCGGGCGCCGTGGGTGCTGATGAAGTATTCCAGCACCGTCAGGCCTTCCCGAAGGTTGGCGCGAATCGGCATCGGGATGATGCGGCCGGTCGGGTCGGCCATCAGACCGCGCATTCCCGCCAACTGCTTGACCTGGGCCGGGTTGCCTCGGGCGCCGGAGGTGGCCATCATGAACACCGGGTTCAAGCGGTCCAGATGCCGCATCATGGCCATCTCGACCTCGTTGGTGGCCTCGCTCCAGATCGCCATCAACTGGTGATAGTGCTCGTCTTCGGTCAGGAAGCCTCGACGCAGGAACTCGTCGGCCTGCTGAACCAGCTTGTCGGCGTGCTCGAGGATGACCGGCTTTTCGGGCGGGATCTTGATGTCATCCACGCCGATGGTCGTGCCCGAGCGGGTCGCGAAGCGGAAGCCCAGTGCCTTGAGGTTGTCCAGGAAGGAGGCCGTCCGGGTGTTCCCGTGATCCGAGTGCACCCGCTTGACCAGCTTGACCAGGTCCTTCTTGGTGAAGGTGCGGTTGAGTTCCGAGAAGCGGAGCAGCCGCTTCTCCAGATTCGCCACCTCCTCCGGTGGGCAGTTCTCGGGCACCTTCACGACGTCGGGAACCGCCCGCCACAGCAGGAGACGCCCCACGGTGGTGGCGGCGCGCTGCCCGAAGACGCGGACCTTGATCGGGGCCTGCAGCTCGACGACGTTGGCGTCGTAGGCCAGCAGGGCCTCATCGATGTCGGAGAACTGCTTGCCCTCTCCCTTGGAGTCGTGCTTCTCGATGGTCAGGTAGTACATCCCCAGGACCATGTCCTGCGTCGGCGACATGGCCGGCGTGCCGTAGGCGGGCAACAGGATGTTGTGGGCCGACAGCATCAACAGACGAGCCTCGGCCTGCGCTCCCGCCGACAACGGGAGGTGGACCGCCATCTGGTCGCCATCGAAGTCTGCGTTGTAGGGGGTGCAGACCAGCGGGTGCAGTTGCAGGGCCTTGCCCTCCACCAGCACCGGCTCGAAGGCCTGGATGCCCAGGCGGTGCAGCGTCGGGGCTCGGTTCAGCAGGACGGGATGGTCCTGGATGACCTCCTCCAGGGCATCCCAGACCTCGGGACGCACCCGCTCGACCATCCGCTTGGCGGACTTGATGTTGTGGACCAGTTGCCGGTCCACCAGCTTCTTCATGACGAACGGCTTGAAGAGCTCCAGCGCCATCTCCTTGGGAAGGCCACACTGGTGCAGCTTCAGGGTCGGCCCGACGACGATGACCGAACGCCCGGAGTAGTCCACCCGCTTGCCCAGCAGGTTCTGGCGGAAACGGCCCTGCTTGCCCTTGAGCATGTCCGAGAGGGACTTCAACGGCCGGTTGTTGGGACCGGTGACCGGACGTCCGCGCCGCCCGTTGTCGATCAGGGCATCGACCGCCTCCTGCAGCATGCGCTTCTCGTTCTTGACGATGATCTCGGGGGCGCCGAGGTCCAGAAGCCGCTTGAGCCGGTTGTTGCGGTTGATCACGCGACGGTACAGGTCATTGAGGTCGGAGGTCGCGAAGCGCGCGCCGTCGAGTTGCACCATGGGACGCAGCTCGGGCGGGATGACCGGGATGACCTCCAGGATCATCCAATCGGGCAGGTTGCCGGACTTGCGGAAGGCGTCGACCACTTCCAGGCGCTTGATCGCCTTGGCCCTCTTCTGGCCGGCCAGGGTCCGGACATCCTCGCGCAGCTTCTCATACATCTCATCCAGGCGGATCTCGGAGAGGAGCTCCTTGACGGCCTCGGCCCCCATCCCGGCCCGGAAGGCGCTGCCGAACTTCTCACGCTTCTCGCGATACTCCAGTTCGGAGAGAAGCTGGTACTTGTTGAGGTCGGTGTCCCCTTCCTCCCCGGGGTCGATCACCACGTAGGACGCGAAGTAGATGACCTTCTCGAGAGTCCGCGGGGACATGTCCAGAAGCAATCCGATGCGGCTGGGAACGCCCTTGAAATACCAGATGTGGGTGACAGGCGAGGCCAGCTCGATGTGGCCCATCCGCTCGCGGCGGACCTTGGAGCGGGTGACCTCCACGCCGCACTTGTCGCAGATCACGCCCTTGAAGCGGATGCGCTTGTATTTTCCGCAGTGACACTCCCAGTCCTTGGTGGGACCGAAGATGCGCTCGCAGAACAGGCCGTCCCGTTCCGGCTTGAGCGTGCGGTAGTTGATGGTCTCGGGCTTCTTGACCTCACCATACGACCACTCACGGATCTGGCGGGGGGAGGCCAGACCGATCTTCATGGCCTCGAAGTTGTTGACATCCATCTCGTTTAGTCCTCCTGGGGCAGGCGGGCCACCCCGAACGCTGGGGCCAGGGACACGTCCCACGGAACCCGGCGGGTTTCCCCGCCGGTCCGTGTGGCTAGATGCTGACCAGGGACTCGTCGGGAAGATCCAGCAGGTCCCGAGCCGGACTGCGGCTCAGATCCTGGTCCTCGACAGAGCGGATCTCGATCTCCTGCAGGCCGCCCATGTCGTCCTCGGACATGATCTTGACGTCCAAGGCCAGGCTCTGGAGCTCCTTGATCAGCACCTTGAAGGACTCCGGCACCCCGGGTTCCATGACGTTCTCGCCCTTGACGATGGCCTCGTAGGTCTTCACGCGACCCAACACGTCGTCGGACTTGACCGTCAGCAGCTCCTGCAGCATGTAGGCCGCGCCGTAGGCCTCCAAGGCCCAGACCTCCATCTCGCCGAAGCGCTGGCCTCCAAACTGGGCCTTGCCGCCGAGGGGCTGTTGGGTAATCAGGCTGTAGGGTCCCGTCGACCGGGCGTGGATCTTGTCGTCGACCAGGTGGGCCAGTTTCAGCATATAGAGCTGTCCCACCGTGATCCGGGTGTCGTAGGCCTCGCCGGTGCGTCCGTCATAGACGATGGACTTGCCGTCCGCCCGCACGTGGGCTCGATACTTCTCGATGTACTCAGCCAGGCTGGTGATCTGCTCGGCATCCCAAGGCCTGCGCCGATGGGCCAGGACCTCCGCCAGACGGTCCCGCAGGGTGCGATGGGTCAACGCCCCGGCCAGGACCTGCTCGTCCAGGTCCACCCCCTTGAGCAGCTTCTTGACGTGGGCCAGGCGCTTGGGTTCGGGAACCGAAGCCAGCATCTCCCGGACCTCTTCCGAGGTGTAGACCACGCCCTCGTGGGAGTTGATGAACTCCTTCAGGCGCTGCTCGACGGACTGGTCGTCCAGGACGTAGGCGATCTCCTCGGTCGACAGGTGGATGCCCTTCAGGCGCAGGTCGGACTGCAGACGGGCCATGCCCATCAGGTCCTTGATCTCGGACTCCTGGGCACTGTCGAAGACCGGCACCTCGACCCGGAACTTGGGCTGGTCGGGGTTGCTGAGCATGTCCATGGCCAACCCCAGGTGGGTCTCCAGGATCTGCCCGATGTTCATACGCGAGGGAACGCCCAGCGGGTTCAGCACGATCTGGATGGGCGTGCCATCCGGCAGGTAGGGCATGTCCTGGATGGGCAGGACCTTGGCGATGACGCCCTTGTTGCCGTGCCGTCCAGCCATCTTGTCACCCTGGAGGATCTTCCTCTTCTGGGCCACGTAGACGCGCACCAACTGGTTGACGCCGGGGGCCAGCTCGTCGGTCTCGTCGCGGCTGAAGACCTTGACGTCGATGACCTTGCCCTTCTCGCCGTGGGGCACCTTCAGGGAGGTGTCCCGGACGTCCCGCGCCTTCTCGCCGAAGATGGCGCGCAGCAGGCGCTCTTCGGCGGTCAGCTCGGTCTCGCCCTTGGGAGTGACCTTGCCCACCAGGATGTCCTCGGTGCGGACTTCGGCGCCGATCCGGACGATACCGCGCTCGTCGAGGTCCTTGAGGGCCTCGTCGCCGACGCTGGGGATGTCCCGGGTGATCTCCTCGGCCCCCAGCTTGGTATCGCGGGCCTCACACTCGTATTCCTCGATGTGGATCGACGTGAACACGTCATCGCGGACCAGCTCCTCGCTGATCAGGATGGCGTCCTCGTAGTTGTAGCCTTCCCAGGGCATGAAGGCCACCAGGATGTTGCGTCCCAGGGCCAGCTCGCCGTTGACCGAGGAGGCGCCGTCGGCCAGCACATCTCCCTTGCGAATCCGCTGGCTCATGACCACGGCAGGGCGCTGGTTGATGCACGTCCCGGCGTTGGAACGCTTGAACTTCTGCAACTTGTAGCGCTGAGGCTTGCCGCGGTTGTCGGTGACCACCACTTCGTCCGAGGAAAGATAGGTGACCACGCCGTCATGGTCTGAGACCACCAGGGCCCCAGAGTCCTTGGCCGAGCGATACTCCATCCCGGTTCCCACGATGGGAGCCTGGGGCTCGAGAAGCGGAACGGCCTGACGCTGCATGTTGGCGCCCATGAGGGCACGGTTGGCGTCGTCGTGCTCGAGGAAGGGGATCAGGGCCGTGGCCACCGAGACGATCTGCTTGGGCGTCACGTCCATGTAGTCCACGTCCTCGCGGGGCACGATCAAGGTCTCGTGCTTCTCGCGCACCACGACGCGCTCGTCCAGGATGTTGTTCTTCTCATCCAGGCGCGTGTTGGCCTGGGCGATGACGTACTCGTCCTCGACGTCGGCCGACTGGTATTCCACCAGGCCGGTGACCTCAACGCGAACCGGGACCTCGACACCGCGCTGCAACAAGATGTTGCGCTCGCGCCGGCCGATCCGGTCTCCCTTGCGGTAGACCAGCCCGGTGGCCTCGTCCTTGACGTCCTCCAGCAGGATCCGGGCCACCTGGCGGTAGGGCGTCTCGATGAAGCCGAACTCGTTGGCCTTGGCATAGGTGGCCAGCGAGCCGATCAGGCCGATGTTGGGACCTTCCGGCGTCTCGATGGGGCAGATGCGTCCGTAGTGGGAGTAGTGGACGTCGCGGACCTCGAAGCCGGCGCGCTCCCGCGAGAGACCACCGGGGCCCAGGGCCGAGAGGCGGCGCTTGTGGGTCAGCTCGGCCAGGGAGTTGGTCTGGTCCATGAACTGCGAAAGCTGCGAAGAGCCGAAGAACTCCTTGATGGCCGCCACAACGGGTCGGATGTTGATCAGCACCTGAGGGGTGACCGTCTCGACATCCTGCACCGTCATGCGTTCGCGAACCACCCGCTCCAGGCGCAACAGGCCGACCCGGAACTGATTCTGCAACAGCTCGCCGACACCGCGGATGCGGCGATTGCCCAGGTGGTCGATGTCGTCCGCGCTGACCGGAATCTCGAAGGACTCGGTTCCCCGCGCCCCGATCCACAGCATGCCGCGGTCGGCCACCAGCTTCAGGCCCTCGGCCAGGATCGCGTCGTCATCGGTCCGCTCGAAACGGTCCGCCTTCATCAGGGCCACCATGTAGCGGACCGCTCCGACGATGTCCTCCTTGGTCAGGATCGTCGGATAGGCGATGCGCTTCTCGCAATCGGTGCACTCCGTCACGCCGGGCATCTGCAGGGTGCCGCAGTTCGAGCAGGTGATCTTCCGGCCCAGCTTGCGGGCCAGGCGGTAGCTGCCCACCCGGGCCAGGTCGTAGCGCTTGGACTCGAAGAAGAGGTTGTTGAGCAACTGGCGGGCGCTCTCCACCGAAGGCGGGTCGCCGGGGCGCTGTTTGCGGTAGATCTCAATCAGCGCTTCTTCAGTCGTCTTGAGGGCATCCTTCTCCAGGGTCGGCTCCAACATCGGGTCGGAGTCGAAGAGGTTGCGGATGTCCTCATCGGTTTCGAAGCCCAGGGCGCGGATCAACACCGTCGCCGGAACCTTGCGAGCTTTGTCGATGCGGACGTTGATCACGTCCGAGGTGTCGGTCTCGAACTCCAGCCAGGCCCCGCGGTTGGGGATGATCACGGCCGACCAGGTCTTGCGCCCGGTGTTCTGGTCGATGTGGTCCTGGTAGTAGATGCCAGGAGAGCGCACGAGCTGGCTGACGATGACCCGCTCGGCCCCGTTGATCACGAAGGTGCCCTTCTCGGTCATCGTGGGGAAATCTCCCATGAAGATTTCCTGTTCCTTGACCTCCTTGATCTCGCCCCCCTCCTTGGTGATCAGGCAGACCTTGACCTTGAGGGGACGAGCGTAGGTCGCGTCGCGATCCCGGCACTCGTCCACCGAGTAGGTCGGAGCATCCAGGGAGTGGTCCAGGAACTGCAGCACCAGGTTCCCGGTGAAATCCTCGATCGGGGAGATGTCCTGGAAGGTCTCTCGCATTCCCTCTTCGAGAAAACGCTCGTAGGACGAGCGCTGGAGCTCGATCAGATTGGGAAGCTCCATGACCGGTGGCACCTTCTGGAAGGAGATGCGCCCGGTGGCTTCGTTCACATGCCGGAGAAACGACATTGGAGAAGGTCCTCCTCTTACGCTCATGCGCGTCCGTGGCCGAGATCCCCGGTCGGGAGTCGGCCTGAAAAATGCAAAAGCCTGCGCCGAACGTGGGGGTCCGGCGCTCAGGCTCTCAGGTCCTCGGTCGATCTTCTCTATTTCTGGTCAACGTGGCCTTGCTTCTAGGAACTGCCGAGGTTCACACCGACCCCATCCGGTCGGAGGTCACCACGGACGGGGACGGCCGTCCGCCTGGCTGTTCCAGGACGTGCACACGATTCTATGGACATCCCCGCGAATTGTCAAGGCCCGTCTCCGCCCGGAATCCGCCACCGACCGTGGCATCCGCTCGCCGATCCGGGCCGGGGTGCAGGGTCTGGAGGCCCCCGGTTGGAGGGGCGTCGGTTCGACGCGCGAAGCCTCGAGGCGTGTCCCCCTCCGAAGTTCCCTCACGCCGAATCGAGGTCCGCGAGGTTCGTCCCGAAGAGATCCCCTGGGTGCGCGAGCTGGCCGTCCGCTCGGTGGTCCACGGCATCCCGGGTTCCCGGGACATCCCCGCCGCCGAGGTCCAAAGACGCGCCGACCAGGAATTCGGCGACCTGGAGCTGGCCTTCCGGACGGATCCCGGATTCCGCATCCTGGTGGCGGCCGACGCCCACCGCCCCCTGGGCTACCTGATGCTGGACCTGAACCACCGCGAAGCCTCGACGGGTGAGACCCAGGCCCTGATCCGGGACCTGGCCGTCGAGCCGGCAGCCTGGGGAAGCCGGGCGGTCCACGCCCTGGTCCGGCAGGCGGCCCGATTGGCCTACCAGCACGGCCTTCGCTATCTGGTCGGCGAAGTGACCGCCGCCAACCGGCGCCCCCTGGTCGTGGCGCAACGGCTCGGTTTCGTGATCGAACGCCACCAGATCGCCGTGCAGTGCGGCCCGGAGGGCCTGTTGCCGATGCCTGGTCGCCCCGGCCCGGACCTCGAGGGTTCCGGCCCGGAGAGCTGCCAGGAATGACAAGAGGGCCGCGGCTTGTCACCGCGGCCCTGAATGGTCGGGGCGAGAGGATTTGAACCTCCGACCTCATCGTCCCGAACGATGCGCGCTGCCAGGCTGCGCTACGCCCCGACGTTGGACGACCTGGCGAATTATAGCACAGGCCGGCCGCGTGTCAACCAGAGACGAAAAGTCCTGGATCAGGCCTCCGGCAGGGGCTGGCCTTCGGGGTAGACGGGGGTTCCCTCCGTTCGAGTCATGTCCCGATAGGCATCGAGCAGTTCACGCGTCACCGGGCCGGGGCGCCCGTCCCCGATGGTGCGGCCGCTGATCTCGACCACCGGCAGGATCTCGGCCCCCGTCCCCGTCACGAAGCACTCGTCGGCCATGAACAGGTCATGGGTCGTCATGAAGGCCTCTTCGACGCGCGTCCCCCGCGAGCGCGCCATCTCCATCACCACGCCGCGGGTGATGCCCTCCAGGATGCCCACGACCGGAGTCGGCGTGAACAGGACCCCGTCTCTGACCGTGAAGATGTTCTCGGAGGTACACTCGGTCACGAAACCGTTGCGGTCCAGCATCACCGACTCGGCGACTCCCGCCTGGATGGCCTCGATCTTGGCCAGGATGTTGTTGAGGTAGTTCATGGACTTGATGCGGGGGTTCAACGCATCGATGGCGTTCTTGCGGGTCCCGGCGACGACCAGCTTGAGGCCGGCCTCGTAGGTCTCGGGCGGGTACAGACTGATCCGATCGGCGATGATGACGACCGAGGCGCGGCGGCACTTCCTGGGGTCCAGGCCCAGGTCGCCCACCCCCCGGGTGACCAGCAGACGGATATAGGCGTCCACCAGGTGGTTGCGGCGGACGCAGTCCAGGACCCTCTCGGCCATCTCCGGCAAGGGCATGGGGATCTCGATGAGCACGGATCGAGCCGAGCGATAGAGGCGCTCGAGATGCTCTTCCAGGCGGAAGACCCTTCCGCGATAGGCCCGGATCCCCTCGAAGATGCCGTCCCCGTACAGCAGACCGTGGTCCCAGACCGAGATCCGCGCGTTGTCCTTGTCGTAATACTGCCCGTCGATCCAGACCTGCAACGCCATGTCGGTTCCTCCACGAATGAAGACCTTCTGGGCCTCCTGCCCCGAAACGTCCGCCCCCCCTGGGGTCCTGACGGGCCTTCTCCGGACCGATCCCGGCTCCCTCCCCCCCTCCAGCCCCCAGCGCCTGCAGGCAGGGATCCGGAGCTCGGACGTTCAAGAAGAGCCCATTCTGGAGGAGCAGTGCCAAGATGCGCTCTCTCGTCCATGCCTGGAAATCGACCCTGGTCCTCAACCTGTTGTGCGTCGTGGTGTGCGCAACGCTCCTGGCCTTCGTCCAGGGCTTCCGCCTGCCCCTGGGCAGTTTCGGCGTGACCCTGCTCAACGACCCCGTGGGCAGGCCCTTCGTCGTGGTCGACCACGTGTCCACCCGGGGATGGCTTCTGGCCTACGACTCGCGCCAGCAGCGCGTCGAGACCTGGGAAGGGACGATCCTTCCGCACTGAAGAGAGGCCGGAGTGGCCCGGACGCGACGCCCCGGATGCCCCCAAACCCCAGGAGGAGACCGTGTCAAGCCTGGCCCGTTGCCGTTGCCGCCGCTGCCAGATGGAGTTCGATGCCCGCTGGGGCGGGGGCTTCCGTTATGCCGACCGCTTCTGTCCGGAGTGCGGTGCCTGGCGCTGCCTGCAGTACTCCGAAGACCCGCGGACCTGGGAAGCCTTCCAGACCCTCAACCTGACCTTCCAGCAACCCCCAGGCCCCCTTCACGAACGCCAGGGGCGGATCGCCCAGGCCGCCGCGGAGTTGGACGCACAGGTCCAACTCGTCCTGGGCCGGTGTCCATGCGGAGGGGCCTTCACCGACGAGAAGCCCCACTGTCCCGGGTGCGGCTCGGGGGACGTTGAACCTTCAGGCCAGGTCCTGATGGACTACGACTGAGCTCCGTCTCAACGTTCGGCAGGGATCCAGCCCCGTGAGGAATATTGTTCATGCCCCTGCCGAGGCCGGGGAAGACCGGCCGGATCTCCGTGTCCAGGCCGCACAGATTGGAGTCCAGGAAATGCACGACGCCAGTGCCGAAAGGCTGACGAACTACATCGAGCGGATCGAGACCCTGGAGGAGGAGAAGGCCGCCCTGGCCGGAGACCTCAAGGAGGTCTACGCCGAGGCCAAGCTGGAAGGATTCGATCCGAAGGTCCTGCGCCAGGTGGTCCGCCTCCGCAAACTCGAAGAGCAGGAACGCGAGGAGCAGGAGAGCCTCCTCCACATGTACATGCAGGCCCTGGGCATGTACGACGGCGGCGCGTCCCCGGAGGCGACGGCCGACTGAAACCCTGATGGCAGGACGGCTCGGGCCTGCAGGCGCTGCCTGCAGGCCCGAGCCGGGCGAGAACCCGCGGGGAGGCAGGGGGCAGGGCGCCTGACCCGAAGGCCAGTGGACAGTTTCCTGCCTGTGGAGTCGACGATTGAGCTTTGAGATCGCCTACGTGGTCCCATCCGGCAAGACCGCACCTGACGTGGTTCGGATGGAGATGGCCATCAGCAAGCTCCCCCACACGACTCGCGACGAGGAACCCCAGGACTGCGAGTGGGGGTTCGAGTATCTCAACCCCGAGACGGGGGTCACCTGCAGTTTCCGGTATGCCACCCCGGCCCCGGTCGGCTTTGCCGCCGGCCGCCCCAGGGAGTCCGGACTCAGGGCCTCCCTGCCCCTGATGTGCCCGACCTTCATCGGCCGCGAAGCCCTTCCCATCGTCGAGCAGCTCGGCCGGGCCTTGAACCTGGGAGCCCTCCTGCCGTCCGGCGACTACGTCGAGGACTGCGACGCGGGTCGTCTGCAGGTGATCTGGACCGAAAGCAACCGGATGACCACCGAAAGGCTGGGCATCGGGACCGGCCGTCTCCCTCCCTACTTCTCGCGCGAGCGTCTGGACGAGATGTGGCGCTACATGAGCGCCCGGAGACTGCTGGAGACGCGCTACAGCGCCAAGGGCATCTACGTGCCCCGGGTCATCCTGATCCAGAACAAGCTGGACCGCAAGCAGACCTTCATGGCCGCCATGTGGGCCGAGATGGGACCGGCCGTCTTTCCGGAGGTCGACGCCTTCGTCATCGGGAAGCCGATCAAGACCCTGCTGGGCCTGGTCAACACCGGGGAGTTCACTCCGGTCGTGGTGCGGGCCGAGACCGTGATGAAGCACGTCGAGCCCCGGCTCCGGCAGGTGGACCGTCCCATCGCCCATCGCATCCTGGAGGATGCCGGGCCGGTCCAGGGCCCCATCCTGAAGAGCATGAACGACGTGCTGACGCCACCCTTCCGGAACTTCGAGACCCTGGGCGTGGAAGAGGTCGTGGACAGCAGGGTCTGACCAGACAGCTCCGACGCGCCGAGGCAGGGCTCGCCGAGCTCCAGGCGAAACGACCGGATCAGGCTCTGTCCCAGGCCGAATTCCAACCCCTCCGGAGGGTCCCCATGCGACGCGCGCCCCTGTTCCTCACCTGGATTTTCCTGGTCCTGGTCTCGGCCGGAGCCCTGGCCCTCGAGACCGACACCCCCAAGGACATGCGCGGCGATGAGGGGGTCCTGATGGACCTGCGGCCCACCGGGGCCGTCTACCTGGCCCCGGACCGGGTCCTGGTGACGGACTCCAACAACCGGCAACTCCACATCTTCGACCTTGAAGGGCGCCGCTTCCGCCGCCTGGACCTGCCCCGGGACATGCCGTCCCCCAGCTACAGCGGCATCGCCAGCCTGGGCGAAGACGCCTTCCTGGTCGCCGGAGACCACTTCCACGAGAAGAACGCGGTGCGCTTCGTTCACGCCCGCAGCGTGCTGCACCGTTACGTCCTGCAAGGAGAGGGCTGGACCCGGGACTCGGCCGACACCAACTTCGACCCCGATGCCGCCCTCCGACGGACCGGCCACCTCGGACAGACCGTCAAGGACCCCCTGAAACTGGAGGGGATGGCCGTCGACTCCAAACAGAAGCGGGTCTTCTTCGGACTCTCACGGCCTTTGGGAGCCGACGGGTCGGTCCTGATCTACGAGGCCCGCCTGGACGAGGTCATGGCGCGTGACCGGAACCTGGAATTCCACGACGTGAAACCTCAACTGATCCCCGAGGTCGAACCTGCGGTGGGTCAGGCCTTCCACCTCTCCGACCTGTGCTACGTCCCGGGAAGGGGCCTGCTGGTGCTGCTGGCCTCGCAGAGTCCCGACGGCCGACGCTTCGGCTCCAACCAGCTCTGGCTTCTGCGCGGCGGCTTCGGGCCGGCCCGCCTGGTGGCCAAGGAGCTCGCCCCGGGGAACCGCGCGGCCGGCCTGGCAGTCCGAGAAGAGGGCAAGGACACCTACGAGGCAACCCTGGTCTTCGACAACGATCCCGAGAGGACCGGCATGCCATCCCGGATCCTGACCCTCAAAGGCCTCAAACTCTAGAAACCTGAAGGATCGAGACCCGGGGATTCGATCCACCCCAGACCGGGTATATTCCCTGCGACTCTTCCCGGTTTCCGAGAATGATGGAACCGGAGCCCTTGAAAGGGAAGTCCCGGGTTTGCCCGATCTCCTCACCCGACTCTGCTCGGTCCAGGTCCCCCAACAGATCCGATCGGCCCGGATGCAGGCCATCGGCCTGGCGGCTGCTCTGGGCCTGGAGACCGAACTGCTGGACCTGGTCGCGCTGTTGACCGGAGAGCTGGGCTCCAACCTGGTCAGCCACGCCCAGGGCGGAGAGCTGCTGATCCGCGGCCTGCTCTGCCAAGGCAGCCCGGGACTGGAGGTCCTCTCGGTCGACCGCGGACCCGGAATGGACGATGTCTGCCTCTGCCTCCAGGACGGTTTCTCAACGGCCGGCACCCTGGGGACGGGCCTGGGTGTCGCGCGGAAGATCTCCGATGAGTTCGACGTGTACTCCGAACCCGGCCAGGGCACCGTGGTGATGAGCCGGATCTGGTCGAAAGGGGCCCGCTTCCGAGAAGCGCCCTTCGACTCGGGGACGATTCTGACCGAACCGGTTCCCGGGGCCCGGGTGCGCGGGCGGCTGCTCACCCGCCGAGACGGCAGGACGACCCTCTCCTGGCCTGCGTCGGGTGCCCTACCCGGCCTGATGGACGACGCCCTCCCTCCTGAGCCGGACCTTGCAGCCGTCCCCTCCGAGGAAGCCGACCGACGAGTCCTGATCCTGGACGACGGCTTCCTGGACCCGGCCTGGACCGTGGAGGAGTTCCCCGAGGTGTTGTCCCACCACCCGGCCATCCTGGCGGGCCTGATCTACCGCGAGCACGCACCCCCGCATGGGCGGATGGCGTTGAGGGTCCTGGCCCGAGGCGCTCCCGCACGGCATCTCCATTCCTCCAGATGACGCTTGAAGGCCCCACAGGAGATCCTGCGGGGCCTTCAATGTCCCAGGTGCCGGCCCCCCCCTGGCAGGGGAGGGCCGACAGCGACGTGGAGCCTAGAAGTCCATTCCGGGGTGAGCGTGCGCTCCGGCCCCCATGGCCTCCTTCTCCTTCTCCGGCTTCTCGGCCACCAGGGTCTCGGTGGTCAGGAGCATCGCCGCGATGGAAGCGGCGTTCTGCAGGGCCGAACGGGTGACCTTGGCCGGGTCGACGATGCCGTTCTTGATCATGTCGACGTACTCGAAGTTCACGGCGTTGAAGCCCTGGCCCTTGGGAAGGGTCTTGACCTTCTCCACCACGACCGAACCTTCGAAGCCGGCGTTGTTGGCGATCACGCGCAGGGGCACTTCCAGGGCCTTGCGGACCAGTTGCACGCCGATGGCCTCATCGCCGTGGAGGTTCAGGGAATCCAGCGCCGGGGCGATGTGCACCAGGGTGGCGCCGCCGCCCGGGACGATCCCCTCCTCGACCGCCGCGCGGGTGGCCGACAGGGCATCCTCGATGCGGTGCTTCTTCTCCTTGAGCTCGGTCTCGGTGGCCGCGCCCACGCGGATGACCGCCACGCCGCCGACCAGCTTGGCCAGGCGCTCCTGCAGCTTCTCGCGCTCGTAGTCCGAGTCGGTGTCCTCGATCTGGCGCTTGATCTGCTCGATGCGGCCCTGGATGTCCTCCATCTTGCCGCGGCCCTCGACCACCGTGGTGTCCTCCTTGGTGATCCGGACCCGGGCGGCCTGACCCAGCATGTCGACGGTGACCTTGTCCAGCTTGATGCCCAGCTCTTCGGTGACCACCTGGCCGCCGGTCAGGATGGCGATGTCCTTGAGCATCTCCTTGCGGCGCTCACCGAAGCCAGGGGCCTTCAGGGCGGCGCAGCGGATGGTGCCGCGCAGCTTGTTGACCACCAGGGTCGCCAGGGCCTCGCCCTCGACGTCCTCGGCGATGATCACCAGCGGCTTCTGCATCTGCACGACCTTCTCCAGGACGGGCAGCATGTCGTTGATGGCGCTGATCTTCTTCTCGACGATCAGGATGTAGGGGTCGTCGAAGGAGGCTTCCATCTTGTCGGTGTCGGTGACGAAGTACGGCGAGATGTAGCCCTTGTCGAACTGCATGCCCTCGACGTGCTCGAGCTCGGTGTGCAGGGTCTTGGACTCCTCCACCGTGATGACGCCGTCCTTGCCCACCTTCTCCATCGCGTCGGCGATCAGGTTGCCGATCACCTCGTCGTTGTTGGCCGCGATCATGGCGACCTGGGCGGTGGCTTCGCGGGTCTCGACCGGGACGGACAGCTTGTGGATCTCTTCCACGACCTGGGCCACGGCCTGCTCGATGCCCTTCTTGACGAACATCGGGTTGGCGCCGGCGGTCACGTTCTTCAGGCCCTCGCGGATCATGGCCTGGGCCAGCACGGTGGCGGTGGTGGTGCCGTCACCCGAGACGTCGTTGGTCTTGGAGGCCACTTCGCGAAGAAGCTGGGCACCCATGTTCTCGAAGGGGTTCTCGACCTCGATCTCCTTGGCGATGGTCACGCCGTCGTTGGTGATCGTGGGGGAGCCGAACTTCTTGTCCAGCACCACGTTGCGACCGCGCGGTCCGAGGGTGATCTTCACCGCGTTGGCCACGGCGTTGGCGCCGGCCTCGAGGGCCTGGCGGGCTTCCTGGGAATAAAGAATCTGCTTTGCAGCCACTGGTCTTTCCTCCAGATTGAACTTCGGGGGCCGCCGTCGGGGGCGACCCTCATGACTTGAGTCGGGGGTTGAGGGAGGGGACCACCCTAGACGAGGATGGCCAGGACCTCGCTCTCCTTGACGATCAGGTATTCCTGACCGTCGACCTTGACCTCGGTGCCGGAATACTTGCCATAGAGGACCCGGTCTCCGACGCGGACCTCCATGTCGACCTTCACGCCCTTGTCGGTGACCCGACCCGGGCCCACGGCCACGACCTCGCCCTGCTGGGGCTTCTCCTTGGCGGTATCCGGAAGGATCACCCCACCACGGGTCTTCTCCTCCTGGGGCAGGGCCTTCACGATGACCCGGTCGCCGAGCGGCTTGATGTTGAGAGCCTTGTCCGTCATTTCCGTACCTCCGCGCGAATCTGAGGCGCCAACGGCGCCAGGATGAACCGAATCCGAGGGCCGGCCCGCCGGCTGGCGGGTTCGACCTGCTAGCAGTCTCCCCCCCCGGAGTGCTAACCAGGGGTCACAATAGACCGGAGAAGCCCCCTTCCGCAAGGCCGAGGCGCCCAAGAGATCTCCAGATTCCTACCCATTGCTTTTCATATCTCTCATAATCTCGACTTTTGGCACTCCTCCCCCAAGACTGCTTCGGGGTCCTGGCCCCGAGAACCCGGACCCTCCGGAAGGCAACCGGCTCGCAACGCAGAAGGGACGCAGTACTCCGACCACTCCAGGTCGCCGCCTGGGCAGTCCAGGTGATCCCGGTCCGGTCGGCTGAGGGGGCCAAGGCGAGTTTTTCCCCCGCCTGCACCGGAGGGAGTCGATCGTGTTCAGGACCAGGGTCCATGTTGGGCTGGATATCGGACATCACAGCGTCAAGGCGGCCGTTCTCGGTCCCGACAAGAAGCTCGTCCGGAGCCTCCTGGAGACCGAATTGCTCCCGGAACGTGCCTTCCTGGAGGATCAGTGGGACGAGGGGCGGGCCGTCGAGACCGTCCGGACCACCCTGGCCCCGATCCTGGATCCCGGCGCGAAGCTCAACCCGACGCTGCGGGTCGGCTTCCAGAGCGATGCCGGGGTCAGCCGATACCTGGAACTCCCCGCACTGAAGAAGGACCAGGTCGAGACGGCCCTGCAATCAGCCGCTTCGCGCCTCTTGACCTTCCCCGTCCAGGAGGCCGTGCTCACTTCCCTGCCCGTCCCGATTCCTGGAAGACCGGGGCGGAGCGGAGGCGTCTTCCTGCTTGCGAGCCCCAGGAAGGAGGCCGAGGCGCGGGGTGCCTTCCTCAAGAAGTGCGGACTGCAGGTGGAACGACTGGAGGTCTCCCCCCTCCCTCTCCTCCGGGCCCTGACCGTCAATCGGGGGCGCTTCCCCGGCGAGCCGGTGGCCCTGGTCCGCGTGGGGAGACGCCTGACCACGGTCCTGGTGGCCTCGGAGGGGAACCTCTACTTCGCCCGGGACTTCGTCCTGGCGGGCAGCCACTTCACCTATGCCCTCCAGATGGGAGCCCAGTCGAGCTGGGAGGAGGCCGAGCAGGCCAAGCGGCTCTGCGACGCCACGGCCCGCGAGGTGGCCCTGGAACCCGTGCTGACCCGCTGGCTCGACCAGGTCCGCCGGAACCTGGAGGCCTGCGCCCGCAGCCTTCCCGAGTTGCGCCCCCCGGTCCAGCGGGTCTTCCTCTCGGGAGGCTCCGCCGCCCTGAAGGGCCTGGACGCCCGCCTGGAAGAGGCCCTGAAGACGCCTGTGACCCGGGAGGACTGGGTCGACCTGGTCCCTCCGCAGGCCCAGCCCCATGCCCCGATGGCCCGATTCACCACCGCCCTGGGCCTGGCCCTGGCCGACTAGTCGCCCCCCCGAGGAGAACCCCGATGAGCGAATGGCTCGAGAGCCTGGCCGGACTGATTCCCGAGGAGGTCCTCGAGCAGGCCCGGGCCCTGGTCGATCAGGGAGGGGAGCCCGGAGAGTTCCTGCTGGGCAGGAAGGATGTCCCGGCCGGCCGGGTGCTGGCCGCGCTTTCGCGCCACCACGGCCTTCCCGCCCTCCTGCTGGCGACCTACCACCCGGAGCAGGAGGCCCTGGAGCGGGTCCCGGAGGAGCTCTCCCGGCGCTTCTCGATCTTCCCCCTCTTCCTCCACAAGGACCGGATCTTCATCGCCACTGCCGAGCCCTGGGAGCTCTCGGTCGAGGACTTCGTCCGCCGCAAGACGGGGCTGACCATGGAGCCGGTGGTGGCCTTGCGTTCCGACATCGAGAGGGCCATCAACCGCTTCTACCTGACCGGAGACAAGACCGCCAGGAAGGTCCAGGCCCTCTCGGGCCAGGCGGCGGACTCACCCCGGCCCGAGCCCGCCGCCCCCGCCTTCACCCCGATGGAGGATCCCGATGCCCCCTCCATCAAACTGGCCAGCCACATCCTGTCCACGGGGATCCGGCTGGGGGCCAGCGACATCCACCTGGAGCCCTTCGAGGACCGGGTTTCGCTGCGCTATCGCCTGGACGGAATCCTGCGCGAACACCCGGCTCCGCCTCTGGAGCTGTTGCGGGCCGTCACCTCCCGCCTGAAGATCCTGGCCAACCTGGACGTCTCGGAGCGACGCCTGCCCCAGGACGGACGGATCACCACCGTCGTCGACGGAAGGGACTACGACCTGCGGGTCTCGATCATCCCGAACCTCTTCGGCGAATCGGTCGTGATCCGCATCCTGGCCTCTCGCGCCGAGATCCAGGACCTCCAGGCCCTGGGCTTCGCTCCGGAGATGATGGAACGCTACCTCCGGTTGATCTCGCGCCCCCACGGCGTGGTCCTGGTGACCGGTCCGACCGGCTCGGGCAAGAGCACCACCCTCTATGCCAGCCTGCAGAAGCTCTACACCCCGGAGAAGAAAATCCTCACCCTGGAGGACCCGGTCGAGTCGCGGATGGCGGGCATCACCCAGTTCCAGATGAACCCTGCGATCGGCTTGACCTTCGCGCGGGCCCTGCGCTCGGTCCTGCGCCACGATCCGGAGATCGTGTTGCTGGGCGAGATCCGCGACCAGGAGACGGCCGAGATCGCCATCCGGGCTTCGCTGACCGGACATCTCCTGCTCTCCACCCTGCACACCAACGACGCCGCCTCGGCCCCGATGCGGCTGATCGACATGGGGGTCCCAGGATACCTGGTCATGACCTCGCTCCTGGGAGTTCTGGCCCAGCGCCTGCTGCGGCGCCTGTGCCCGCGCTGCCGGCGACGCTGCCAGGTCGAACCGGGGCACCTCCGAGCCCTGGGTCTGGAAGCCCTGCCGCCCGAGGCCACGCCCTTCCAGCCGGTGGGATGCGCCGAGTGCCAGAACCTGGGCTACCGGGGTCGGGTGGCCGTCTACGAGCTGCTGGAGATCTCCCCCGAGATGCGCCGCGTCCCCGAGGCCGAGCTGACCTCGGAGAGGCTGTTGGAGCTGGCGGGCACGCGGGGCTTCGTCTCGTTGCGCCAGAGCGCCGTGGCCCGCTGGCTGGAGGGCCTGACCAGCTTCGAGGAAGTCATGAAGATCACGGTCGAATAGCGGCCCGGCTGGCCACAGGAAGGGTTTCCGAGGGCCGCCTCGGAGAGTTTCGGTTCCCCGACATGAGGAGAATAGTATGAAAAGGCTCTACGTGGCGGACGACGACCCCCAGATCACCGACATCATCCGGGCCAGCCTGACCCGGATGGAAGACCTGGAGGTGACCTTCTTCGACAACGGGCTGGAGCTTCTGCAGGCCGTCCAGGAGTCCCCGCCGGACGCCATCCTCTCCGACATCATCCTGCCCCGCCTGGACGGGCTGGCGGTGGCCCGTCTGCTGAAATACGACGAACGGCATCGGGACATCCCCTTGATGGTGGTCTCCTCGGTCATCGATACCGACATCGAAGAGCAGGTCGGCAAGGCGGGGGCCGACGGATTCCTCCGCAAGCCCTTCCGGCCCCAGGAACTTCGGGAGAGAGTTCGCGAACTGGCGGGTCTGCCCGCCTCCACCCCCGGCTAGACCAGGAAGGCCAGGAAATCCTCCATGCTGACCGATCCCAACTACTCCGAATTCGCATCTCCCGCGCGATCCTGTGCCGAGGCCATCGAAACGGATCGCCGCCTGGTGGCCGAGGCCCCCGGGTTGTCCCAGACCCTGGACCTCACGCCCGAACCGGCCGTGATCCTCAACGAGAACCGCCAGATCGTGCATGCCAACCGGGCCTTCCGGGAACTGGCCACAAGCGGGCCGCTGCAGGACCTCCTGGGCAAAAGACCCGGCGAGGTCCTGGACTGCACCTACGCGCAACGCCACGCCGCAGGGTGCGGCACGACCCGATTCTGCAGCGAGTGCGGCGCCCTGAAGGCCATCCAGGCCAGCCAGAAGGGCCAGGCCGCCCAGCAGGAATGCCAGATCCTGCAGACGAACGGCGATGCCCTGGACCTCAAGATCTGGGCCAATCCCTTCGAGATCCAGGGGCGCCGCTTCTCCCTCTTCACGCTGGCCGACCAGAGCTCGGAGAAGAGACGCCGGGCCCTGGAGAGGCTCTTCTACCACGACGTCCTGAACACTGCCGGCGGGCTGTACGGGTATGCCGACCTGCTGGCCGAGCTGATCCCCGAGGGAGAGGAGCCCGGCCGCTACGCCCGCTCGATCTTCAAGCTCTCGGAAACCATCATCGAGGAGATCCGCGCCCAGAAGGAGCTCTCGGCCGCCGAGAACCAGGAACTGGTCCCCCGATTCGTCCCGGTGGAGGCGCGGGCCCTCCTCGAGGAGGTCGCTTCAGGCTACCGGGCCCATCAGGTCTCCAAGGGGCGGACGGTCCAGGTCGCCCCCGACTCGGTGGAGGTCACCCTGACCACCGACCGCACCCTGCTCAAGAGGGTACTGGGCAACATGACCAAGAACGCCCTGGAAGCCTCCGCCCCCGGCCAGGCCGTAACCCTGCGCTGCCAGGACCAGGACGGCGGGCTGGCCTTCTCGGTGCACAACCCCAAGGCCATGCCCGAGAAGGTCCAACTCCAGGTCTTCAAACGCTCCTTCTCGACCAAGGGCAGCGGGCGGGGCCTGGGCACCTACAGCATCAAGCTCTTCACCGAGCGCTACCTGGGCGGCCGGGTCTGGTTCACCAGTTCGCCGGAGGAGGGGACGACCTTCACCGCCTGGCTGCCCCCAGAGCCTCCCTCCCCCGAGGGCCTCGGGGAGACCCCCTGAGACCCGACCCGAAAGGCGGAATTCCGTGCGCATGACCCGCTGCGTGCCTCGAGGGATGACCCTGGTCGAGGTCCTGGTCACCCTGGCCCTCCTGGCCATCCTGACCAGCCTGGTGGCGGTCATGCTCCTGCGGGCCAAGACCACCTGGCAGGCCTCCACGGCCCGGGCCTCCGCCCGCCAGGATCTGCAGGAGCTCTCCTGGCGGATCGCCCGCGAGCTCCAAGGCTCCAGCGGGGTCTTCCTGACCGATGGGGGCCCCTCGGGACTGCAGGCCTTCAGCTTCGTCTCGGCGGCGGGCCCCGAAGGCCGCTTCCTCACCAGCGAGGAGGGAGCCCCGGCCTGGCAGAGGCACGTGGTGTACTACCTGGTTCCTGGAACGACGCGCCTGCTGCGCAAGGAGCTCCCCCGCGACTTCGAGTCGAACCCGGCCTTGCTCCGGGCCCTCACCCCGGCCGAACTGGCCGCGGCCTGTGACGGGCAGGGTCGGCTCCTCTCGCCTCGCGTCGATTCCCTGAGGCTGATCCCCCAACCGGGCGGGGCCACGGCGATCCTGGAACTCCAGGCCCGACAGGGCAGCGCCCATGGAGGGCAGGAGAGCCTGGGCCGCCGCCTGCCGATCCTGCTGTACAACGAGTGAGAAAGGAGGGCCGGATGCTTCTCGACCGGACCCGGACCGGCTTCGCCCTGATCCTGACACTCCTGATCCTGGCTGCCCTCTTCTTCTTCGCCTTCGCCCTGGTCCGCCTGCAGGTGGCCGACAAGACCCTGGCCCAGAGGCGCGAGCACGGCCTCGTCGCCGAGCAGGCGGCCAAGGCGGGCATGGAGGAGGCCCTCCTGCAACTGTCCCAGGATGCCTCCTGGAATTCCGGACTGATGGAAGTCCGGCTCCCCCGCTCCGGGGCCACCTGGACGGTCACCTTCAACAAATCCCAGAGCGCCGTCCCCTACTCGACAAACAACTCCGACGCCTCCTCCGAGACCACCGGCTGGGACGGCAGGACCGTCCCCGCCGGCCACGTCCACCTGGTCTCCCAAGGCTCCTTCCAGGGCAGCCAGGTCCTGGAGGAGGCCATGGTCCAGACGCGGACCAGCGCCTTCGTGGCCGCGCTGGTGGGAGCCGACAAGATCGTCCTGAGCGGCAACATCCTGATCGACGCCTGGAACTCGGCGAAGGGGACCTATGCCCAGACGGTCCGGCAGTCGGGAGCCGATCTTTTGACCAACTCCGCCGACCGCCAGGCCGTCGAGATCCGGGGCAACGTCAATGCCTACGGCAACATCATCGTGGGGCCCGGAGGCTCCCAGGACACGACCCTGCGCGTCTCGGGAAACCCGACCTATCTGGGCTTCAAGGTGGCCAGCCAGGTCCAGGAGCTGCCCGTCGAGCCCCCCCCGAACCTGGGCCCCAGCCGGGGGGTGGTGGCCGCCTCCTCGGGGACCCAGGTCCTCACGCCGGGCACCTACTCCGCCTTCACCCCGGGCCGGGCCACCATCCAGTTGACCCCCGGCGACTACGTGGTGACCGGCGACATCACGATGGGCAACGGGGCCTCCATCCTGGTCCCGCAGGGGCCGGTCCGGCTCTTCGTCCTGGGAAACGTCTCGATCTCCTCGGGGGGGAGCCTGCGCAACTCCACCCTGAAGCCTCCGAACTTCACGCTGTACGGAGGGCCGGCCCCGACCACCTGGAACCTCCAGAGCCTCTCCGGGACCGATCTCCACTTCGGCATCAACGCCCCGCGCACCGTCCTGAACTTCAGCGGGGGGAACGAGTACTTCGGCTCGTTCATCGCCAGGGAGGTCTACGTGAACGGCAACGCCCGCTTCCACTATGACGTCTCGACGGGCAGCTCCCAGCAGCCTTCGGGCGGGGGGTCCGGCGGCTCGCCGGTGCTCAAGGCCCGCTGGTAACCCCACTCCAAAGACCGAGGAGCCCAGATGGCACGCTTCCACTTCAAAGCCCTGGACGACAAGAAGAACGAGGTCTCGGGAATCCTGGAGGCCACCGACCGCCAGGCCGCCCTGACGAGCCTCTCGGGTCGACACGAGCTGGTCCTGGACGTCCACGAGGTCCAGACCCGACAGGGCCTCTTCTCCCGACGCATCACCAACGAGGACCTCATGGTCGTTACCCAGCAACTGGCGGTCATGCTCCACGCCGGCCTGGGCCTGCGCCACGCCCTGGCCCTGGTGGACTCGGAGAATCCCGTCCTGGAGGACATCCTGGCCGAGGTCTCGGCGGGGATCAGCGAGGGCAAGCCTCTCTCCGAGATGCTGGAGGGCCATCCCAAGGTCTTCTCGCGGCTCTACTGCTCGATGGTCCGGGCCGGAGAGACCGCGGGCAAGCTCCCCGAGATCCTCTCGAAGCTCTCCGAGCACCTCGAGCATGCCGAGAATCTCCGGCGCAAGATCCAGGGCGCCCTGGTCTACCCCTCGGCCGTGATCGGCGTCTCGCTGGCCACGGGAGCCTTCATCTTCACCTTCGGGGTCCAGCAGTTCCAGGAGATCTACTCCGGCCTGAACGCCGAATTGCCGGCCTCGACCCAACTAATCATGGTCCTGGCCGACCTCATGGCGGCCTGGTGGCCCGGGCTGCTGGCCGGTGCACTGATGGGGCTCTGGCTCCTGAAGCACCTGCTCTCGACCGGACCCGGCGAACTCCTCAAGGATCGCCTCCTGCTGAGGATGCCCCTGGTGGCGCCCCTGGTCCGGCGCCTGGCCATCGCGCGCTTCGCCCGGACCCTGGGCACGCTGTACTCCAGCGGCGTCCCCATCGTGCAATCCCTGGAACTGGTCGCCTCCAGCACGGGCAACCGGGTCATGGAGGAGGTGGTCCGGAAGGCCGTCCAGACGGTCCAGGAGGGGGAACCCCTGGTGGCCGCCCTGAGGGCCAGCCAGACCTTCACGCGGATGGCCCTGAGCATGGTCGCCACCGGCGAGGAGTCGGGCACGCTGGACCGCATGCTGGCTGAGGTGGCCGACTTCTACGAACTCCAGGCCGAGACCATGCTGCGCAACCTGGTCTCCCTGCTCGAGCCGGCGGTGATCGTCGGAGTCGGGCTCTTCGTGGCCTTCTTGATCATGGCGTTGGGACTGCCCATGATGAACCTGGTCGAACACCTGGGCTGAACGCCCCTGGGAGGCACCATGCGACTTGAGATCCCGGCCCGGATCGAAACCCGGAATCGCCGGCCGGCCCCGGGACCACGACCTCGGAAGCCAGGCCGAGGTCGTCGAAGAGGGGTCAGCCTGGTCGAGGCCCTGGTCTGCCTGGGCCTGATCGCCCTCTCGGCGACGGTCCTGGTCCGCATCCTGCCCTCCGCCCGCCAGGGCATGGCCTTGTCCGAGCACCACCTCGACGCCGCCTTCCTGGGCAGGTCCCTGCTGGAGCAGGCGCGCTCGCAGGGTTTCGGGGGGGTCTCACCAGGGCAGGGAAGCCTGGTGCAGAGGGAGGTCCGGGACCGCGTCGAGTCCCTCCAGGAGTTCCTGTACTCCCTGGAGGTCGCCTCTCCCGGTGCCAATCGCAAGCAGGTCTGGGTCACCGTGCGCTGGCGCGAGCCTGGGGGCCAGAAATCCCTGGTGATGGAGACGATCCTGACCGACAGATGAGACCGGCCCGGGTCCGCGAAGGAGGGCCTGACCGCGGGTCACCTTGCCATGAGCCGGGTCGCGTGGTATAGTCATCTTCGCTCGAACTTCGCTCGAAAAAAGAGTGGGCTCACCCACTCTTTTTTGATGCACCGGGACGTACAGGACCCGGGGCAACGGCGAGGTTGGGCGCGTTTTTGTCCAAGAGGCGCGGCAGACCCGACCCGGGGTCCAGGGACTCCCCGGACGGCTCCCCTGCCGCATCGGGGCCGAGGCTCTCGGCCCTCGCCCAAGGACCGAAGCGGCCCGCAGGGCAGACCAGGAGGAGAAGATTGGCCAGGGTCACCCCACAAACCCTCGAGAGGATCCGGACGGCAGCCGAAGAGTTGGCGGCCGTCCACGGACTTTCCGTCGAGCGGGTGGAGTACGTCCGCGAGGCCGGGGCTTGGTACCTTCGGGTGACGATCAACCGTCCCGAGGGAATCACCATGAGTGATTGTGAGGCCCTGCATCGGCCCCTCTCCAAGCGCCTGGACCAGATGGACCCCATCGCCGACCCCTATTTCCTGGAGGTCAGCTCGCCCGGCACCGGCGCCGCCCACGACGTGGACGCAGACACCCCGCCCGGAGGAGGAACGGAATGAATCCCGAGATCCTGTCCGCCCTCAAGCAGATCGAGAAAGAGCGCAACGTGCCGCTCGACATGATCCTGCAGGCCATCGAGGATGCGCTGGTCAAGGCCTACGAGAAGAACTTCGGGGCCAACCAGAACGTGATCATCGAGATCGACCGCAGCACCGGCGAGCTGCACGTCTGGCAGCGCAAGCTGGTCGTCCTGGAGGTCGAGGACCCGGGGACCGAGATGTCCCTGGAAGAGGCCAAGGCCCTGGCCGAAGAGGCCGAGTTGGGGATGGAACTGGACCTGGAGGTCCCCAACGACGTCTTCGGCCGGATCGCTGCCCAGACCGCCAAGCAGGTGATCGTCCAGCGCATCCGGGAGTTCGAGCAGAACGTCATCCGGGAGGAGTACCTCAAGCGCCAGTTCGACCTGATGATCGGAACGGTGCAGAGGCACGAGCGCCGCGAGGTCCTCCTGGACCTGGGCCGGGCCGAGGGCGTCATCCCGGTGGCCGAGCAGGCCCACAACGAATGGTTCCGCCACGGCGACCGGGTCAAGGCCCTGGTCCTGGACGTGCGCACCAGCCTCCGCGGCCCCCAGGTGGTTCTCTCGCGCTCCAACCCGGGGCTCCTCAAGCGGCTCTTCGAGCAGGAGGTCCCCGAGATCCGTCAGGGGATCGTCCAGGTCAAGGCCGTCGTGCGCGAGGCCGGGCTGCGCTCGAAGATCGCCGTCAAGTCGCTGGACTCGTCGGTGGACCCGGTCGGCGCCTGCGTCGGCCCCAAGGGCAGCCGCGTCCAGGCCGTGGTGGACGAGCTGCGCAACGAGAAGATCGACGTGATTCCCTGGTCTGACGACCCGATCACCTACGTGGCCAACTCGCTGCAGCCCGCCAAGGTTCTGCGGGTGACCCTCTTCGAGGACAAGGAGGCCCGCAATGCGGTCGTGGTTGTCCCCGACAACCAGTTGTCCCTGGCCATCGGCCGCGAAGGGCAGAACGCCCGTCTGGCCGCCAAGCTGACCGGCTGGCACATCGACATCAAGAGCGAGTCGAGCGCGCGCGAGTCTCAGGACGCCGTCCCCGCTCGACCTGCTGGCGAGGCTGCCAAGAAGGCTCCAGAGGCCTCTGCTGCGCCCGAGCCCCAGACCGATTCGACCCGACAACCGGCCCAGGAGGACCTCGCGGTCCCTCCCCAGGCCAAGGAATAGGCGCGGACGGCTCCGGCCATGCCCCACCCCTCCCGAATCCCGGAACGGATGTGCATCGTGTGCCGGAACCTCCGCCCCCGAACAGAACTCCTCCGCCTGGTGCGACCCACGGGGCGGAACGACCTCGTGCCGGATCCAACCGGCCGAAAGCCCGGCAAGGGATTCTATCTCTGCCGGAATCAAGATTGCCTTGCCAGGCTCCAGAAGGAGAAGAAGCTCCGGCGGCTCTTTGCCGGCCGGATCGCTCCCGAGGTCTTCTCATGGATGGAGCTTGAACTGGGGGCCGCGGGTGATGGCGATGCGTTGACCTGAGGGAAGACGAACGCCGACGGCTCGCCGGCTGGAAGAGAGAGTGGTGGTTCGATGGGTAGCAACAGCAACACCGGCACGAAGGTGCGGGTCTATGAACTCGCCCGCGAGCTGGGCATGGATGACAGCAAACCCCTGATGCGAATCCTCAAGGATATGGGCTACCCGGTCAAGACGGCCTCCAGCAGCATCCCGGATGACGCCGTCAAGAAGGTGCGCGAGATCGTGGCCCCTCACATCGAGCAGATGCGCCGCGAGGCCGAGGCCCGTCAGGCCCGCGAAGAAGCCGAGCAGAAGGCCCGCGAGGCGGCGGCAGCCCAGCCCAAACGGGTGATCCGCATCGCCAAGCGCGCCACCGATGAAGAGAAGCAGGCCCTCCTCGAGCGCCAGGTGCGCAAGGAGCGAGGCGAGGAGGTCGACCCGGCGGCCGACGTCCTCAAGGCCGCCAAGGAATCGGCATCGGCGCCTGTGCCCCCGCCCGAAGAAGAGGCCCCCCCGCCGGTCGAGGTTCCGTCCATCGAGGCCGAAGAGCCCGAGGCTCCCGAGCAGGTCCCCGCGCCAGCGGAGGCCCCCGACTCCGTGGTTCCCGAGCTCGGCAAGTTCTCGGAGGAGGACGGCGAGGAGGAGATCCTGGATCTCCCCGAGATCTCGCCCGAAGAGATGGGGATCAACCTGGAGGAGGAGGCTCAGCTCTCGATCAAGCCGGTCCCCCCCGAGCAGGCCTTCCGCATCGAGACGCCCATCCCGCCCTCCCAGGCCTTCGCCGTTCCGACCCCCCGGCCCGCCCCGGTCGGACACCCCCCGATGGGGCGACCGGCACCCGGAGCTCCGCGTCCTGGAGGTCCAGCCGGCCCTCCTGGCCGGCCTGGAACGCCCGGCCCCGGCGCACGCCCCGGCGCCCCCGGACCCGGTGGACGGCCCGGCATGTTCGGACGCCCGGGCATGGCCCGACCAGGAATGCACCAGAGGTCGAACCAAGGCCAGAAGGGGAAGCGCAAGCATCGCCCTCGGGGTGACAAGGGGCACGCCATGCAGACATCGATTGCCAAGATCATCGAGATTCCGGAGGCCATCGCCCTCTCCGAGCTGGCCAGCCGTCTGGGTCAGCCGGCCAGCGAGCTGATCAAGTACCTGATCAGCCAGGGCCGCATGGTCACGATCAATCAGGCCCTCTCCTATGAGGAGGCCTGCGAGATCGCCGTCGCCTACGGCTTCAAGGTGGGCGAGATGGCCGACGAGAGCATCCCCCTGGAGATCCTCGAGGACGAGGACGACTCCCTCATGGAGATCCGCCCGCCGGTGGTCACCGTGCTGGGACACGTCGACCACGGCAAGACCTCCCTGCTGGACGCCATCCGCAAGACCGCAGTGACGGCCGGTGAAGCCGGCGGCATCACCCAGAAGATCGGGGCCTACACGGTCCAGCGCAACGACCGCCTGATCACCTTCATCGACACCCCGGGCCACGAGGCGTTCACCCATATGCGGGCGCGCGGCGCCTCGATCACCGACCTGGCCATCCTGGTGGTGGCGGCCGATGACGGCGTGATGCCCCAGACCATCGAGGCCATCAACCACGCCAAGGCGGCCCAGGTTCCGATCATCGTGGCCATCAACAAGACCGACCTGCCACAGGCCAACCCCGACAAGGTCATGCAGCAGTTGACCGAGTACGGCCTGGTCGCCGAGGCCTGGGGCGGGGATACCATCATGGTTCCCGTCTCGGCCAAGGCCCAGATCGGCCTGGACGAACTGTTGGAGATGGTCCTGCTGGTGGCGGACATCCGCGAGTTGAAGGCCAATCCCAATCGCCTGGCTCAAGGCACCATCATCGAGGCCTGGCTGGACAAGGGCATGGGCCCGGTGGCCACCGTCCTGGTCCAGAACGGCACCCTGCGCCCCGGCGACACGGTCGTGGTGGGCAGCACCTGGGGCCGCGTCCGCGGCTTGATCAACGAGAACGGCGAGCGGATCCGCCGCGCCGGTCCATCGATCCCGGCGGAGATCGTCGGCCTGTCCGACGTCCCCAACGCCGGGGACTACATGCAGGCCGTCGAGGACGAGAAGATGGCCAAGCAGGTCTCCGAGGCGCGGACCTTCAAGGACCGTCAGACCCGCATCACCGCGGGCAGCAAGCAGACCCTGGCGGGCCTGTTCGCCGAGATGAAGACGGGCCAGGCGGTGGATCTGAACCTGCTGGTCAAGGCCGACGGGCACGGCAGCGTGGAGGCCCTCAACCAGTCGCTGAACAAGCTGTCCACCTCCGAGGTGGCCGTGAAGATCATCCACTCGGGCGTGGGCGCCATCTCCGAGTCCGACATCATGCTGGCCAGCGCCTCGGGCGCCCTGGTCATCGGCTACAACGTCCGCCCCGACTCGGTGGTCAAGCGGCTGGCCGACCAGGAGCAGGTGGACATCCGGATGTATCGGGTGATCTACCACGTCATCGAGGATGTCCGGAAGGCCATGTCGGGCCTCCTGACGCCGGATATCGAAGAGGTGGAGATCGGCCGGGTCGAAGTCCGGCAGGTCTTCAAGATCACCAAGGCCGGCAAGGTCGCAGGCTGCTACGTGGCCGAGGGCAAGGTCACCCGCGATGCCCTGGCCCGCCTGGTCCGCGACGGCAAGGTGGTCTACGAAGGCTCGATCGACACCCTGAAGCGCTTCAAGGATGACGCCCGCGAAGTGGCCGAAGGCTACGAGTGCGGCCTGACCCTGACCAACTATCAGGACATCCAGGAAGGCGACATCATCGAGGTCTACCGCAAGGAAGAGCACGTCCGCGAGCTCGCCTGACCCCACCGACGCCCCTCGCGTCCCGGCGCACTCTGTCGCCGGGTCCGCGAGGGGCGCCTTTCTTTTCGAGGAGGGCTTCCATGAGTCATCGAGCCGAGCGCGTCCGCGATCTGTTGATCGAGGTCGGCAGCGAGATCCTGCGGCGCGTCAAGGACCCGGCCCTGGGCCAGGACCTGATCAGCATCACCGACGTCAAGGTGGCTGCCGACCTGGGAACCGCACGATTCTACATCAGCGTCCTGGCCGATCCCCTGCGTCAGCAGGAGGTCCTCAAGGCCCTGGAGAGGGCGGCCGGCTTCTTCCGCCACGAGTTGCGCCATGAAGTCCGCCTGAAGCGGATCCCCGAGGTGCGTTTCGAGCTGGACCACACCCTGGAGCACGCCGCCCACATGATGAAGGTCCTGCAGAGCGCCCGGGTCCAGACCGAACCGGTCCCCCCCCCAGAACCTCCACCCGAATGATTCCGACTCCCCCGCCCGCGTGCCGGGAAGTGGCCCAGGTCCTGCGATCCGGGTCGCGCTTCCTCATGCTTCCGCACGTCCACATCGACGGCGACGACCTGGGCTCGATGGTCGGCCTGGCTGCCGCCCTGGACCGGTTGGGGAAGGAGAGCTTCCTCTACTCTCCCGACGAGATCCCTGAAGTCTTCCGCTGGCTGCCCGGCTCCGAAAGGATCCAGAACCGGATGCCTGAAGGGGCCTTCGACGCGGTCATCCTGATGGAGTGTCCCTCGGAGGGGCGATTGCCTCCGGGGATCCGCCCCCGGGAGCTGGGTCGGGTGGTGGTCAACTTCGATCACCACCTGGGGAACACGATGTCGGCCGATGTGCACTGGGTGGAACCGGAACGCGCCGCCCTGGGCGAGATGGCCGTCCTGCTGGTGGAAAGCCTGGGGGTCCCCCTGGATCGGGAGATCGCCACGGCGCTGTATGTGGCGCTGGTGACCGACTCCGGCAACTTCCAGTACCGCCAGGTCTCGGCCCAGACCCACCGGATTGCGGCGCGCCTGGTCGAGCAGATCGGGGACGTCTCGGAGATCTGCCGCCGGCTTTTCCGGGATCGGCCCGTCGCCGAGCTGGCCTTGACGGGACGGGTGATGCAGACCCTGCGCACCTCGGCCGACGGCCGGGTGGCCTGGGCCGACCTGGACTCCGAGATGCTTCGGGCCACCGGAGCCCAGGAAGACGATGCCCAGAACCTGGTGGCCGACATCAACCGGGTCCGCGGCACCGAAGTCTTTGCCCTGTTCAAACACCTGACCCCCGGGCGGGTGCGCGTCTCGCTGCGCTCAACCGGGCCGGCGGTGAACCATGTCGCGGCCCTCTTCGGGGGAGGTGGGCATCGCCTGGCGGCCGGTCTCACCGTCGAAGGTGCCGGTCTGGAAGAGGCCCGACGTCAGGTTCTGGAAGCCCTGGAACGCCAGATGGCCCAGGAGGCACCCGGCTCCTGACGGATGCCTCGGCCCCCGCAGGGGCCCGGACCCAAGACTCAGGCGAAGAGCCCGACCCCCGCCCCGACAGCCCCGCCGACGGCGGCCCCAGCCACCATCCCGGCGAAGCCTCCCATCGTGGCCCCCACGTGGGCGACCTTCTCTTCGGCGACTCCAGCCGCCAGGCCCAGGGCCAGACCGGTCATCAGCCCCGGAAGCCCCGCCAGGGAAGCCCCCAGGCGTGCTCCGGCATAGCCCAGCCCGCCGACGGCGGCGGCGGTCCCCAGGACGGCTCCTCCCACCGTTCCATAGGAGGTTCCCACGACCATCCCGGCCAGGGCTCCCCGCTTCACGCCCAGGCTGGCCCGGTCGACGGGCCCTTCCAGGCCTGCCGCGTCGGCCAGTCCACGCGCCGGGACCTCGAGGCGAACCGGCGGCAGGGTGAAGGTCGAGCGGTTGACGGAACCGAGTTGCATCAGCTTCCTCCTGAAGGACGGTCGGGATGCGGAAGCGCGCACCCCTCCACCAGCCAGTCTAGAACGGATCCGGGGGCGGCGCCTCCACGCGGATGTGAACATCCCGCTCGCCCAGAGGTTCCAGACTCCCAGGAGGGCCAAGGCCTCGGGCCGAATCAACTCCTCCGGAGGATCCTTGAGCGACTACGCCCTGAACCACTCGCTGATCCCGGGTGCCCGCAACGCCGTCGAGGTCTGCCTGGCGGTCCAACCCCGGCAGAAGGTCTTCATCCTGACCGACCACCGGACGCGAAAGGTCGGGATGGCGCTGCACGAGGAGGTCCTCCGCGTGGGCGCCACCTGCCGCCTGGCCGTCCTGGAAGACCACGTGCAGCGACCCGCGGTCCACCTGCCGGAAAGCCTGATGGCCCCGCTCTCACAGGCCGAGGTGGCGCTGTACTGCGTCTATCCCCAGGCCGGGGAACTGCCCTCACGGATCCAGATGGTCCGGTGCGTCGAGGGTCACGGCATCAAATACGCGCACATGGTCGGCATCACCGAGGACATCATGTGCCAGGGGATGCGGGCCGACTTCCACAAGGTGGACGAGGTCAGTCGACGCCTGCTTCAACGAGCGGAATCCTGCTCGACCATCCGGGTCCGCAGCCGGGCGGGAACGAACCTGGTGGCCCACTTCGAGCCCCGCTACACCTGGCGCAAGACCAGCGGGATCATCGAAGAGGTCTGGTCTAACCTGCCCGGGGGCGAGATCTTCACCTTCCCCGCCCGGATCGACGGCGTCTTCGTCGTGGACGGCACCGTCGGCGACCATTTCGGCGAGAAGTATGGGGTCCTGGACCGGACCCCCATGACCCTGGAGATCGAGGACAGTCGGCTGCGCAGCGCCCGATGTCCGAACCGGAAGCTGGAGCGGGAATTCTGGGAGTACTGCCACCAGGTGGAAGGGTCCGATCGGGTCGGCGAGTTCGCCATCGGGACCAACCTGGCGGTCTTCGAGTTCACCGGCAACCTCCTGCAGGACGAGAAGATGCCCGGAATCCACATCGCCTTCGGCGACCCCTACGGCACCCAGACGGGCGCGGACTGGTCCTGCACCACCCATGTGGACGTGATCACCCGCTCGTGCGACATCTGGATCGACTCTGAGCAGGTCATGCAGCACGGCATCTTCATCTCGGACAAACTCGGCATCGACTACACCTATCTCAGCGAGGATCCCTCGGTCATGCCGATGTACGCGGCAGACCCCGAGTGGAAGAGGCTCCGGGAGGGCCCCTGAGTCACCGCCCGAGAAGGTCCGGGCGCCACGCCCCGGGAAACCTCCCGGGACCGGCATCCTCAAGGTTCGGGGCACAGGGAGGGCGAGATGGCCGTTCGTGAAGGTGCGTGGGATTGCCCCTATTGCGGCGCCACGCGGAATCGCGGTCCTGAGAAGTTCTGCGGCGGGTGCGGCTCGCCACGCGGTCCCGAGGTGAAGTTCTACCTTCCCGAGGATGCGCGGGTGGTGGACGACGCCCGCGAGCTGGAGAAGGCCCGCGCCGGCCCCAACTGGACCTGCGAATTCTGCTCGGGCGACAACGCCGGCTGGAACAAGTTCTGCACCGGCTGCGGCTCGGCGCGGGAGGCCGGGGTCGCCCGCGACGTCGTCACCCACCACGGACAGGCTCCCTCCAATGCCGAGGAGGCGACCCGCGCGGCAGCCGCCGCGCCGTCCTCGTCGCCCGAGACCTCCGCACCGACCGACCCGCCCCGCCCGACCCGGCGCAAGGCCTGTGGACTGTGCCTGGGGGGCTGCGGAATCCTGCTTTTCCTGCTGGCCCTTCTGGCGGGGTTCCTCTCCTGCACGCACTCTGAAAAGCTCGAACTGGTGGGTGCCCACTGGGATCGCACCATCGCGATCGAGAAGCAGGTGACGGTCCGCGAACAGGCCTGGTCCGACCAGCTCCCCTCCGGAGCCCGCGAAGTCTCACGAAACAGAGAGATTCGCTCCCACCGCCAGGTCCAGATCGGAAGCGAGACGCGCACGCGGACGGTCCAACGCGAGGTCCAGGACGGAACCGAGCGGGTCAAGGTTGGCAGCCGCGACCTGGGCAACGGCTATTTTGAGGACGTCTACGAGGATCGCCCGATCTCCCGCACGGTGCAGGAGGAAGAGACCTGGCAGGAGCCTGTCTACCGACAGGAGCCGGTCTACGACACCCGCGTCACCTACGAAGTCGAGCGCTGGAAGGAGGTGCGGCGGGCCCGCGCCGCAGGCGAGGACACCCGCCCGGAGTGGCCCGAGACGAAGCTGGCCGGCGGCGAGCGCGAAGGCCCCCGCACCGAAGAGTACGTCCTGCAACTGCGTGGCCGCGACGGCAAGCTCCGCCAGCACAAGATCCAGGACGCCGCCACCTTCCAGGCCTTCCAGGTGGGGCAGACCTGCCCCGCCCGGTTGAACCGGCTGGGCGTGATCACCGAACTCAACCCCTGAGACCGCCTGCGTCCACCCGACGGCAGCTTGAAGGAAAGCCCCCAGGACGGGGAGAACTTTCTTCAACATGCCCACCCGAGGTGATGAATGAAGCGCAGCGCGGCCACTCAGGCAACCCACACGGTGGCTCCACGCCCGCGGAAGCCTCCCCAGGAAGAACTGGCCTACACGGATCTGGACCTGCGCTGCTGGAAGGACGAAGAGTCCGACATCCTGCTGGAGAGCCTGTGGCTCTTCCCCAACCGGGACCGGCGGGGTCCCCACGCAGGGGACTATCACGGGAACTTCGTCCCCCAGATCCCCTATCAGGTCCTGCGCCGCTTCACCCGTCCGGGGGAGGTGGTGGTCGATCTCTTCAGCGGCAGCGGCACCACCTTGATCGAAAGCTGCCACCTGGGCCGCCACGGCATCGGGGTCGAGCTGCAGGAGGACGTCAACCGCATCGCCCGTGAACGGATCTCCCAGGCCCTGAACCCCCTGAACGTGAACTGGAAGCTGCTGACCGGGGACTCGACGGGGACCGGGATCCGCCGCCGGGTTCTGGCCTGCCTGGAAGAGTGGGGCTTCCCCCGAGCCCATCACGTCATCCTCCACCCCCCCTACTGGGACATCATCCTCTTCTCCGACGGCGAAGGGGGCACGGATCTGTCCACCGCCAGCACCGAGCAGGCCTTCTATGACCAGTTTCGGGCCGTGGTGGACAACGCGGTGGAGATCCTGATGCCGGGCCGCTTCATGACCCTGGTGATCGGGGACAAGTATCACAAGGGGGATTGGATTCCCCTGGGCTTTGGCTGCATGGAGGTCTGCCGACGGGCCGGTCTGCGCCTGAAATCCCTCAACGTCAAGGACATCCAGGGGAACGAGCGGGGCAAGGGCCTGACCACCAACCTCTGGAAGTATCGCGCCTTGAAGGGGGGGTTCTACCTCTTCAAGCACGAGTACGTCATGATCTTCCAGAAACCCCTGGCTGCCCCGCACAAGCCGACCTGCTGAGCCAGAACCCGCCGCCTGCCGTGGCATCCGGCCGCACGAACGGGCGGCCAGCGGCAAGACCGGAACTCAATCGGTGTTCTCCCGCGCCACCTCTTCGATGTAGCGCGTCACCTCGTCGAGCGCCTCCTCGTCCAGTCCAACACCGGGTACGAAGCGGGAGCGGTCCACCTGGATCACCAGATCCCCCCTCTCGGTCAGACCTGCTGATTCCTGCTGGCGGCGTTCCTGCAGCGCACGGGCCAGACGCAGGACCAGCCGAGCCGCCCGCTCCGGATCCGAACGGGCCAGCTCCCGCGAGCGGGGGTCTCCCTCGACCCAGGCTCGAGCCAGGGCCTCGAAATCGACGTTCATGGTGCCTCCTCGATGAGTTTTCCGGAACCAGGGCCAGCGGGGAACCCGTTCAGAACCTCGCCACCAGGACCGAGAGGTCGTCGGAGAGCTGGCTCCGGGTGAACTGGCGCACCTGGGTATAGAGGCGGTCGGCCAGGGACTGGGGCGAAAGGGCCCGCTCGCCCAATCCATAGCGCAGGACGGTCTGCTGCACCCGCTCGGGTCCGAAGAACTGCCCTCGGGGATTGCGCGCCTCGGTGATGCCGTCGGTGCACATCAGCAGGGTGGAACCTTCAGGGATGCTGGCCGAGCGCTCTTCGAAGCGGGCATCCGACACCACACCCAACAGCACCCCATCTGCCTCCAGGAGATCGAGCTGTCCGTCCGGCCGCCACAACAAAGCCGGCTCGTGCCCCCCGCAACTATAATACAGACGGCGGGTCTCCAGGTCCGCCTCGGCGTAGAACAAGGTGATCTGACGATCGTCGCCCGCGTCGTCCCGCGTCAGGTGCGAGTTCAGCCGCCGCAGGACCTCCCGCGGAGGGTGACCCGACATGGCGAAGCTGCGCAACAGGTGCTTGGCACGGATGGTCTGGATGGCGGCCTCGGGGCCCTTGCCGGAGACGTCCCCGATCACCAGTCCGCAGCGCCGCGGTCCCAGAGGAATCAGGTCGTAGTAGTCCCCCGACAGATCCCGGGAGGGCAGGAAGCGATGTCCCAGAACCAGCCCGGGGAAGCCCAGGGTGCGGCGGGGGATCAAGGCGTCGTGCAGAAGGGCGGAGACCTTCTCCTTCTCGGCGTAGATCCGGGCATTCTCGATGGCGACCCCGGCGTGGCTGGCCAGGGCCGAAAGCAGGCCGATCTCGCTGGGAGTGTGCTGGAGCTGGGCGCGGTGGAAGACCGTGATGACCCCGACCGTGACGTCCCGATGGTCGATGGGCACGCTCAGCACCGTCCGCATCCCCTGGTGGGCGGCGGCGCGAGGAAACTCCAGCCCTTCGAACTGCTGGTCCGCCAGCATGGTCTTGGGCTGACGCTCCTGCGCCGCCCGACCCATCACCTGTTCGCCCAGCGGGACGCGCCGGACCAGATTGGAGGGGTTGAGACCCTCCGAAGCCTTCAGGATCAGGACGCTGCCTTCCAGCAGGCGCAGAGTGCAGGCGTCAGCCCGCAGGATCCGCACCACATGCCGGACCACCTCGCTGAAGACCTTCTCGAGCTGCAGGGTGGACGTGACCGCGCGGCTGACCTCGAAGAGCGTCTGCAGCTCGCCCATCTTCAGGCGCAGCTTGCCGTGCAGGCGGGCGTGGTCGACGGCCACGGCGGCATGATTGGCGAATCCCCGCAAGAGCCGGATCTCCAGCCGATGGAAGGGCCGGCCCGCCGGCGCAAAGCAGTTGAGGACGCCGACGGTCCTCTTGCGGGCCACCAGGGGCACCGCCAGGAGCCCCCCGAACCCCGTCGACTGCAGGGCGCGCCCCAAATCAGACGCAGCCAGTTCCGGACAGCGGTCCAGATACAGCACGCTGGCCTTCCGTCGTCCCCGGGCCAGTCGGGCCAGCCCGGCCTGGGCCGAGTGATCCAGCAACGGCTGAGGCAGACCCGCCGAGGTGTGGACGTAATGGTCCTCACCGGTCTCGTTCAGGACCAGGACGGCACAGGCCGACTCCTGGACCAGGCTGAGGGCCTGGGCCACGATCAACTGCAGGAGCCGAGGGAGCGAGAGCGTGCCGGTGACGACCGTCGAGACCTGGTACAGGGCGCGGAAACGCGCCACATTCTCTTGAAGCTCCTCGAAGAGGGTCGCCCGGCGCAGGGCGACCCCCACCTGGACGGCCAGGGCCATGGCCAGCCAGACCACCGAGTCGGCAAAGGGAAGGGCCCCTTCGGAATGGTCCAGCAGGGCCAGACCGGCCAGGCCCTCCTCGCCCAGGATGGGCACCACCAGGCAGGACGATGACGGCAGCAGGGTCAGGAGCCGGGCCAGGGAGGGGCTGTCCTCGGGAGGAGCAGGGAGCCTCAAGGGCTCGCCAGCCTGGAGGCTGGCCAGGACCGCGGGAGCGACCTGGCCCAGGTTCAGGCGGAATGCCGAGAAGAACTCGCGTTGGTCGGGCGTCAACCCGACCGAGGTGGCCAGGCTCATCACCGGTCGGTGCCGATCGGCCAGGAAGACCAGGGCACGGTCGACCTCGGCGGTGCGCGACAGCGCGCGGGCCGCGGCCTCCAGGACCTCCGTCCGGGTCTGCCCGCTCTCGATCGAGCGGGCTGCCTGGTACAGGGCGGTGGACTCGCGGGCACGGCGCTGCTCGGCCTCGAAGACGTGGGCATTCTCCAAAGCCAGCGCGGCCTGGACGGCCAAGGCGTCCAGGAAGAGGATTTCCCTGGCGGTCAGGTGGCGAGGGCGACAGGAGTACAGGCTGAGCAGGGCGCGAGGTCGGTCGTGCAGGATCAGGGGGACGAAGATGGCCGACGCATAGTCCTGGGGGTGCAGCGGCGAGGTGGTGGAGAACCGGGTCTCGGCGGACTGTCTGGCCGAGCGCTCGCGGAGCCAGCCGACCAGACTGGGCCGCAACCGGTGACGTCCTGGCGCGGGAGTGGCCCGCAGGACCAGCGTGGTGCGGCGGGTCAGGCGCTGATTCTCGACCAGATCCAGACAGCCCGCGTCGGCCCCCGACCAGCGCACCGCCAGATTGAGGATGTCGGTCATCAACGGGTCGAGATCCAGGGCCGAGGAGAGCAGGAGGCCCCCGCGGCCGGGGTTGCCCAGGGGGCCCGGACCTTCAAGCAGGACGTGCAGGGAGCGAGCCACGCGGTCCAGTTCGTCCTGGCAGCGCACGGGAAGCGAGGACCAGTCGCGTTGCAGTTGCTCCGCATCGTCGGGGGCTTGTGGAAGGGCCTCGGACGCACCGCGGACGTACCCCCCCAGGACCTGCCGACCCGCCGAGGCCAGGGCGAAACAGGTCAAACCCACCGGACAGAGCCCCAGGACGGGCTCTCCGCTCTGCTCGCGCGCCTGGCTGGCCATCTGCTTGTGGAAAGCCTGGCACTCCTGCTCGCGAAGCGGTCCCAGGAAACGCTGGCACAGATCCAAGGCCCGAGGGCAGGGCTGCTGGGAATCGTGCAGCGGCAACCCGGCCAGCAACGAGGCAGCAGCCAAGCGCTCCGACCAGGTTGGGGGAGGGGAGCTGCCTGCCTGCCCAACCTCGAAAAGACTCAGGAGAGACCTCCCAGCCTTGCGTTCCTCCCCCATCGCCCCCCGAGGACCCCAGGCGGAACCCCCTCGGTCGCCTCGCCGGGTCTTTTCCGCCCCCGCTGTGTCGCAAAAAGTCTCATTTGCTTCAAGCAAACCGCAACCTTTTGCTCCTGGCGGGGACAAAAAATCCCTCGACGATGCTCGGTCGAGGTTTCCGACCGGGCCCCTAGAAGGAAGAGCTCAGTTGTTGACCCCTCGGTAACGCAGGAAGATGTCGATGAACTCGGTGTTGGCCATGACCAGGATTTCACGCTTCATGGACAGTCTTCAGCTCCCGGGAAGATGGTGGTTGTCCCATCATGGTATCTTGCCGGGCTGCCCGTGTCAATCGAAACCCGCCTCGCGCCCGGCAGCCATCCTGACCCGGCGGAAGCTCCTCCCCGCCGACCCTGCCCCCTCGCGCCCCCTCCCCGGGGGACGGAGGGGTGCAGGTGCCCCGACCACCGAACCCGGGTTCAACGATCATACTGGCGCTGGATGGGAACCAGGGGCTGAGGCGGCATGGACTCTTCGCTCCGGGGGAAGACCTCGGCGTGGACCAGGGCTCGCCCCAGAAGCAGGGCCGAGCCAACCCGCCCGCGACCCTCCAGCGAGAACAGGGTGCCCTCGCCAGGGGTCGCACGGGTGGTGGTCTTCATGCTGGCGGCCTCGCGCAGGAAGCGGGCGGCTGCCTCCCGGTCCACACCCGCCTTCTGGGACTCGGCCTGCGCAGCCTCCAGCGCATAGGAGGGCAGGAGCTTGGGCCAGAGGGCGACGGCATCCGTACGGCCCCCGAAGAGATCGGCGGCCAGGATCCGCGAACCCACCGCCACGACGAAGCCGCTGGCCTGGGGGTGGCGCTTGGGCAGGTCGCCCAGGGCCTGGATGTAGCCCTCGATCCGACGCCTCACGGCCGGGGCCTCAAAGGTCTCACCCAAAGCCGTCGAATCGCCGAAACCCACGCGGGCCTGGGTCTCGGCCACCGCACTCCAGACCGCCATCTGGCTGTTGTTGGTCCGAGCGCTCTGGCGGACGGCCAGGTTCCCGGCCACCGGCCGGGACTTGAACTCGCGGTCTCCGGTGTAGGACCAGCGACCTCGCTCGACGCAGTAGCAGGCCACCTCCACCGGGCCGCTGAGGGCCGGAAGCCACAAATCGTCCTGCAGGACGCGGTCCTGCTTGGCTCCTGCCAGGATTTCCCCGGCCATGATGAACACGGGCACCTTCCCGGTGTTCTCGACCAGCACCCGATTGACCGACCCCGACTCGCTGACCTCGGTCAGCTTCAAGGCCTGCCGGTTCAGCGCAGCATCCAGGTTCAGGTGATCGGCCAGGGCCGACGGCTTCGGGACGGTGACCGGGAAGACCGCCAGGTTGCCGTGGATCTCGGGTGGACCGACCCGAGCCCCGGCCAGGAGCGTCTCCAGGGTGAGGTGGGGAGATGTCTTGCGCTCGGCCTGGGCCGGCAGCGCCGCGCACACCAACAACAACAAAGCCAGGATCAGCCGATTCCGCATCGCAACCTCCCTCAGCGTTGGTCCCTCCTGGGGACCGGTCTCCAGACCGTCGCAGGACCCGGCGAAATCTTCCCCTCGTCCGGTTCTGGCGGATCCTCGAAGGAAGGATTCGCCCCCCCGTTCACAAAATCCAGCACATCCCGACCCGCCTGGCAGGACCCGTGGCGAGACCCTGCCCGTTCTCCAGACCCGTGGGACCGAACGGGAACAGATTCCGGGAGCCGGCGTGAATCTCCGGACCGAGCATCGACAAGAGCCCCTGGAGACCCCGCGCGGGGCACGTGTGCAGTTCCGGAGATGGCGAAGAGTGGTGGTCTGCTGGAGGCGAATGAACTTGCTTGCGACACAGCGGGGAGTTGGAACCCAAGCCCCGCGAGGGTGCCCGAGGCTCTCGGGCGAGGCGACCGACGCGATCTTCACCCGGCCCCCTGGTCCCAGCCCCAGGCCATGATCCACCGTTCCCTGAACGCCCTGCCGTGGGCCGGCGCCGCCCCCGGTGAACCAGCGGACCTCCCCGAGACCTACGGGGTGGATGTCCTCATGCTCGCCCCCGTGGACCCCTCCCGCCTCTTCGCCACCTTCCAGATCGCCTGGTCCACCCGGAACCGCCTGGTCGAAGAGCTGGGCGACGAGAGGCTCTCCCAATGCCGGATGATCCTGCGCCTGCATGCCGACGACCAATCGGGGGCCTGCCAGGAGGTCGACGTGTCCGGCCCCTCGCGCTCCTGGTATGTGGATCTGGAGATCACCAGCCGTTCGCTGTGGGGGGAAATCGGCTGCCTGGAACCCGAAGGCACCTTCTACGCCGTGGCTCGTTCCGGCCGGGTCGACCTGCCCTGGGAACGCCCCTCTCCCCGCTTCGACCCCGAATGGGTCCCCGTCGAGGAAGCCTACGAGCGCATCGCGCGCAGCGTGGGCATGCATCCTGAGACCCTGTACTGCGCCCGAGGCTGCGTGGCCCTGGCCGAAGGCCGTGACCAGCGCCTGGGCCGCAAGAGCCTGCCGGGTGCCGTCCGATGACTCCAGCCTCCGGGTTCCTCTGCCTGGTCCTCCACGCCCACCTGCCCTACGTCCGACACCCCGAATTCGGTGAGTCCTACGAAGAGCGCTGGCTGTACGAGGCGATCCTGGAGAGCTACCTGCCCCTGCTGGACACCTTCGAGCGCCTGGCCGAAGAAGGCGTCCGCTTCCGGGTGGCCTTGTCGCTCTCGGCCACCTTGCTGGAAATGCTGCATGATGACCTGCACCGACAGCGCTTCCTGCGCTACGTCGACAGCCGGATCCACCTGGCCGAGCAGGAGCTGCAACGCACTTCCCACCAGCATCACGAACTGCGGCCCAGCATCGAGATGTACCACGAACGCTTCCAGCGCTTCCGCAGGCTGTACCTGGATCGCCACCAGGGAGACCTGACCTCGGCCTTCGGACGCCTGGCGGACCAGGGCCATCTCGAGCTCCTGACCACGGCGGCCACCCACGGCTATCTGCCGCTTCTGGAGCCCAACGAACAGATGGTCCGCGGGCAGATCCAGGTCGGCCTGGAGGCCTTCCAACGCCTGACCGGCCGTTCCGCGCGGGGGTTCTGGCTTCCCGAATGCGGCTATCGGCGAGGCCTGGATGGGATCCTCGCCGAGGCCGGCCTGGACTACTGCATCCTGGACACCCCCTCCCTGGTCGGGGCTCGCCCCCGCCCGCGCTTCGCAGGCTTTGCTCCCATCCGCACCGAGCGGGGCCTGACCTGCTTCGGACGGGATCTGGAGGGAGGCCTGGAGGTCTGGAGCTCGCTGGGCGGATATCCGGCCGACCCCGAGTATCGGGACTTCTACCGCGACATCGGATGGGATCTTCCCCTGGACTACGTCGGCAGCTACGTGCACGAATCCGGCAAGCGCCTGAACACCGGGCTGAAATACTACAGGATCACAGGTCCGACCGACCACAAGGAGGCCTACCGCCCCGGGGAGGCTGCGCACGTGGCCGAACGCCACGCGCTGGCCTTCCTTTCGGCCCGCCAGCGCCTGGTCGAGTGGCTCCGCGAGCGCATGGGGCAGCCTCCGGTGGTGGTGGCGGCCTTCGATGCCGAGCTCTTCGGCCACTGGTGGCTGGAGGGGCCCCTCTGGCTGGAACACCTGCTGCGGAAGCTGGCAACGCAGGGCCAGGGCCTGGAGTCCATCACCCCCACGGCCTATCTGCGGGAGGCCCCCCTCCCCCAGATTTCCGAGCCCAACCCCGGTTCCTGGGGGGACGGCGGCTTCAATGCCAGGTGGCTCAACCCGTCCAACGACTGGGTCTACCGCCACCTCTCGGCCGCAGGACAGCGCATGGTTGAGATGGCGCGGAGAGGTGACGGAGAGGACCCCGACCGCAAGCGCCTGCTCAACCAGGCGGCTCGGGAGCTCTTGTTGTCCCAGTCTTCGGACTGGGCCTACCTGATGTCCACCGGACAATTCGCCGAGTATGCCCGCAAGCGGACCCGGGACCACCTGGTGGCCTTCAACCTGCTTTATGACGAATTCCGGGAGGGGAAGGTCGACCCCGAAGTCCTGCGGAATCTGGAAGAGCGGAGTCCCCTCTTCCGCAACCTGGACTACCGGGCCTGGAGATGATCCGGCGGTCCCCACGAAAGGACGAAGCCTTTGAGCACCGAGACGAAGGGGGCCACCCCTCCCAACCGAGACAAGATCCTGGCCGACCTGGTCCGACTGCAGGCCCTCAGCCGTGAACTCGGCGAGATCTGCCAGGCGGCCATGGAGGGTCCGTCTCAAGGGTCCGCCCGCGGACTCTCCGAGAAGGCCCAGGAGTCCATCCGGCTGGTCGAGACCCTGGTGGACCAGGCTTCGGGACAGGAATCCCTGGACCGCTATCGCGCCGCCACCTCTCAACTGGAGGGCCTCATCGCAGGAATCGCCTCGGCGGCCGACCAGGAGGACCTGGACACGCTGCGCCTGCGGGCCGCTGAAGTGGTGGAGGAGTGGGCTTCCGCGGTGGGGCAGGTCCTGGAGGGGGTCCTCAGCCGAGCCCGCCCATGAGACGTCCCGCCGGCCGTGCTCTTGTCGTCCTGGTGCTCCTGGCGGTCGTCGCGTTCCTGTTCCTGACCTTCCTCCGCAACCCCAGGCGCCCCGAGCGACCCACGCCCCCACCGGCTCCCGCCCCTCGCAACCGAATCCGGATCGGCGCGCTGGAGAGGCCGGCCACGCTGCCGGTGTGGGCCCTGGGCCGCCTCCTGCAGGGCCGGGGCCTGCGACTGGAAGTCCTGGGGTTCGAAGACCCGGGCCGGATGTGGGAGATGCTGGCCGCGGGAGAACTCGATCTGGTCCTGAGCACCCTGGACGAATTCGCCCTGGCCGTGCCCCGGCACGATCCCGGGGTCCTGCTCTTCCCCTCGGCCCGAAGCCTGGGGTCGGATGCCGTCCTGGCCCGCTCGGGCCTGGATGGCGCCTTGGACCTCCAGGGCCGAGCGGTGGCCTATGTGGAGGGCAGCGCGGGTGGCTACCTGGCCCTGACCTTGATGGCTACCCACCCGGGCCTGCACTTCCACACGGTGCCGGCCCGGAGCCCGGAACAGGCCGTCGAGTGGCTGCGCCACGGGGACGTCGAGGCGGCCGCCCTGTGGGAGCCCTGGACCAGCGCGCTCCAGGCCGAGGGGTTCAAGGTCTTGTGGTCTTCCAAGGAGCAGGGGATCATGGAGGTCTGGGTCGCCTCAAGGCAGGTCCTGAAAGGCCGTGGAGCCGGGATGGAGGGCCTCGAGACGCTGGCCGGCGCCTGGTTCGGCCTGATCGATCGCCTGCGCACCAATCCCGGCCTGGCCACCAACGCCATCGCCGAGGAAGCCCGCCAGGATCCGGCGGCAATCCACGCGATCCTGCAGAGCGGACTGGAGTTCCTGAGCCTGGACGAAGCCCGCCGGGTGGCCCCCGAGGCCCTGGCCCAGGCCATGCAGGCCATGCGCAACGACTGGTCCCTGCACGGCGCCTTCCTGCCCCCCGCGGCTCCCCGCAACGTGGATCCATCGACGACGGTGGACACCACCCTGCTGGAGACCCTGGTCCTGCCCGAGAGGGCCCCTCTGACGGGGCCGGGAGAACCGGTCTCCCCTCCAACCCCGGAGCCGATGGACCCCGGCCCGATCCTGGTTCCTCCGGCCACGCTGCAGAGCCCGGGCGGGCCTCAGGGCTCGCCGGAGATTCCGGCCGAAGCGTTGCCCAGCCCCTCCCCCGGAGAACCTTCGAGCCCGGATGGACCCTCCCCGACCGCTCCCCCCTCCGAGAGTCCCGAAGGCGCCGCTCCCCCGGCCGCTGAAAGCCGCCAGGATCCCGCCGAACCACCCTCTGGACCTCCAGGCCTCAAGCCGGAGTGATGCCCTGCGCTGCGGCGGTCGCAGCTCCTCGTGCCCGGCGGGGGGGGTACGCCGCAAATGAAGGCAGCCCGGCATCAGCTTCCGGCCAGCAGAGGCCGCTTTTCGGACTCCCGAGTGCAGCCTGGAGCCCGGCGGCTTCATGCGCCTCGACCATGACCCACGTCCAATCCTGGAGGGGATTCGACAACACAACCCGCCGGCCCGTATCTCGCGCCTCTGGATGAACAAAGGCCCGCCTCGGAGGAAGCGGGCCTTCAGATTTCCCTGGAGCGGGAAGGTTCAGGGCGGGGTGGGCTCCGAGGTCTGCTCGGGGGCCGGCGCGGTCTCCGGGCCCGGGGCAGGCGGAGCTGGAGCCTGTGCTGGTTCAGCGGGCGGCGCATCGGCTGAGGGTGCGTCGGCGGGCTGGGCGGGCGGCGCATCCGCAGAGGGCGCAGCGGCAGGCTCGGCGGGCGGCGCGGGTGTCACCTCGGCGGGTCCATCCGGCAGGCCCTGGACCGGCATCGGAGGCGCCGGTTCATCCATCTTGTAGAGGAGCTGGGTCACCAACATCACGGCCTGCACGTTCCCGGTGCTCTCGGCCACGGTCCGGGCCTTCTCCATCTCCTGGCGGGCCGCGGCCTTCTCGCCGGTCTGTTGAAGGATCCGGGACTTCTCCAGCCGGGCTCCCAGCATCATCCCGGCGTTGTTCATGACCTCGGCGACCCGAGCCAGCTCATCCAGGGCCTTGAGGGCCTCTTGCGGGCGCCCCTGCTCCTCGTAGATGTGGGCCCGCATGGCGTGGACATCGGCGTTGCCGGCGTGGTCGGCCTCGAGCTGGGCCAGGATCTGCAGCGCCTGGTCGTAGTTCTTCTCGAAGGTCTCCAGGCGGGCCAGGGTCATCCGGGCCCGAGTGCTCTGGCTCTCGCGAGTGGCCCGGATGGTCTCGGGATCCTCCTCGGGGGCGATGGGCAGGTCGGCCAGGGCCAGGATCCGGTTCAGGAATTCGCGCCCCTCGGCCGGCTTCTTCTGCGCGATCTTCAGCTCGGCAAGCTGCTGCAGGGCGAAGGCGTAGGAAGGCTCCTTCTCGACGGCCCGGTTCAGGTATTCCTCGGCTCGGGCCAGGGCGTCCTCCCGCGTCATCTCCGGCGTGGCTGCAGGCGTCGGGGAAGCGGCCTGGGGAACCGGCGAGGCCGCCGCGGCGTCCGGTGCAGCGTCTGCGGGCTGCTGGGATCGCAGCGTCTCGGCCTTGCGCATCCAACTGGCGCCGAGGTTGGCCAGGACCACCGGATCATTGGGGTTCGACTGCAGCTCTCGGGTCCAGCGATCGATCTCGATCTGGTTGGGGTCCTGGCTGGCCTGCTGGGCCTCGGGCTGGGCCGTCTCCGGCCCTCCGATGTTGTAGCACATGACCCCGGAGGTCATGGCGAAGACCAGGACCAGGAACCAGACGCCCAGGTTGATCATGATCTGGCGACGGCGTTCCTGAGGAGAAATGCGGCGTTCTTCCTGTTCGCCCTCCGCACCGGGGTTGGCGGCGAGACGGCGGCGAGAGTAATCGGTGGACTTGCGTCGGGGAGGCATGGGTCGGCTCCTGGAAGGAGATGGATGGAACGCGAGAGGCGCGCCAACTCAAGCCCCGACCAATCCGGCCGAGGCGTGGCCCCCTGCCTTCTGCGAGGGACCTGCAGTTCCTTCCCGCTCAGCCTTCGATCAGGAAGTCGTGCATGGCCTCGGACTCGATCACCTCGTCCCCGAGGTGCTCGCGCAGGCGCCGGATGGCTCGGCTGTGCATCTGCGAGACCCGTTGCTTGGAGACCCCGAGGATCCGGGAGATCTTCTCGAAGGTGACGCCTTCGAAGTAATGCATCCGCACCAGCAACTGCTCGCGCTCGTTCAGGCAATCGATGGCCAGACGGAGGCGATCCCGCTGCTCGGAGAACTCCAACTCCTGGGACGGGTCGAAGGGATTCTGGTCCTCGACCATGTCCAGGATGGTGGCGTCGGAATCCTCTCCGGGGGTCAGGGGCTGGTCCAACGACAGCAGATAGATGCAGCCCAGGCTGGCGATCAGGTCGTAGACCTCGTTGGCGCTGATCTTGAGCTCGTCGGCCAGTTCGGTCTCGGTGGGCTGACGCCCGCTGAGCAGGGCAAACTTGTCGATCGCCTTCTGCAGGGCTCGGGCCTTGCCCCGGGTCCGCTCGGGCAGCCAATCCATCCGTCGCAGGCCGTTGTAGATGGCCCCTCGTACCACCGGAGTGGCATAGGTCTCGAACTTGAACCCGCGCGAGAGGTCGAAGCCCTCCACCGCGCGCAGAAGACCGAAGAGCCCATCGGCCACCAGGTCCTCGAGATCGGTGCCGGGACGCAGCTTGCGCAGGATCCGGACGGCCAGGTGGCGGACCAGCGGAATATAATGTTCAACCAGCCGGGACTGAAGTTCCGGATCCCTGGTCGATTTGTAGCGTGCCCAGAGGGCCTTCAGTTGCTCCGCTTTGTCCACTCAAGGCCCCTCCTGGGGCTTGGTGCTGCGCGGAAGCCGACATTACAAACGCGCCGGGACTTCCGGCGCGCCCTTCCAGGCCGACCTCCCACGCAGAGCGTGGGTCGGAAGGTCAGAGGTTCTGCTGCTTCATCTGCTGGAAGAGCAGGTTGGCCAGGCCGACGCCGCCTTCCTGGGCCCAGTTCTTGGCTCGTTCCTCGTCCAGCATGCCCTGGAACATCTCTTCGCCCTGGCCGCCCCCCATGATCCCGCTTGAACCCGACGACTTGCGCATCTGGGCAAACAACTGGGTCAGGAACAGGGTCTCGAACTGCTTGCAGGCTTCCTGAAGCTTGGCCTCGTCCTGCGCCTGGGAGGGCGCCGAGGACGTCGCGGCCTTCGGGAGCGGTTCCGGGGTGAATCCTTCGATCTGCATACCATCCTCCAAGGGGAGCGGGCTCCCGGACGAGCAGGCCTCTGGGGACCCGCCCGCCCGGGAAGGACAGCGGGACTAGCCGCGCTGCAACTGGTTGGTCATCCGCATCATCTCATCCGCAGCCTGGACGCCCTTCTGGTTCATCTCGAAGGCGCGCTGGGCCTGGACGATGGAGATCATCTCCTCGACCACGTTGATGTTGGACTTCTCCAGGTGACCCTGGGCCAGGGAGCCCATGCCGTTCTGGCCCGGGATGTCCTCGGAACGGGCACCGGCCACGGGGGTCTCGACATAGAGGTTTCCACCGATGGCCTGCAGGCCTGCGGGGTTCAGGAAGCGGGTCAGGCGGATCTGACCGACCTTCTCGGCCTGTCCGTCCCCGTTGATGCGCACTCCGAAGACCTCGCCGTTGGGGCGGACCTCGACGTTGGTCACGTCCTTGGGAATCGACACGCCGATGGGCTGGCCCGAGCCGGTGACGATCTGCTGGGTCTCCCCGTCGTACTTGAAGGCGCCGTCGCGGGTGTAGGCCGCCGTGCCGTCCGGCAGCGTCACGCGGAAGAAGCCTTCACCCTGCACGGCCACGTCGTACGGGTTGTTGGTCTTCTGCAGCGAACCCTGCGAGAACTGACGCTGGGTGGAGGCTGCCCGAACGCCCATGCCGATCTGGGTTCCCGAGGTGGCCTCGGTCCCCGGGTCCTGCATCGTCGCGTACAGCAGGTCCTGGAAGTCGACCCGGGACTTCTTGAAGCCCGTCGACTGGTAGTTGGCCAGGTTGTTGGAGATGTTGTCGATGTTGAGCTGCTGGGCCATCATCCCCGAGGCCGCAGTGTACAGAGCACGCATCATGGCGGTTTGATTTCCTCCTGTGGATTGGATTTATGGAACCTTAACGAACCCGGCCGAGGTCGTTGACGGTCTTCTGGAGGCGCTGGTCATGCGCCTGGAGGACCTTCTGGTTGGCCTCGTAGTTGCGCATGACCATCATCATGTCCACCATCTCGTTGATGGCATTCACGTTGGCCTGCTCGAGGTAGCCCTGCTTGAGCTGGAAGTCGGTCGTGGCGCGAACTCCACCCTGAGCCACGAACTGGGAGTCACCCGAGCGCTTCAACTGCCGGGTATCGTCGAACACGGTGACCAGCAACCGATCCACGGGCTTGCCTTCACAGGAGATCACCCCGTCGTTGCTGACCTGGAAGTTGCTGCCCGACAGCTTGACGGGCCCGCGGTGCCCCATGACGAACGAGCCGTCCGGGGTGACCAGGTGGCCGCTGGTGGACAGACGGAAGCTGCCTGCCCGGGTGAACTTGATCCCCTCTGGGGACTGGATGGTGAAGAATCCCCGGCCGTTGTCGTCCAGTGCCATGTCGAAGGGGTTGCCGGTCTCCTTGAGCGAGCCCTGGGCACCGTGGGTCACCGAGCCGGTGCTGAGCGTCCCACGGGTCTCCATCCCCGGAGCGGTGGCGATCTCGTACGAGGACTGCTGCATTCCGTCCATCCCGCCAACCTCGCGGTTGAGGATCTCGGTGAACGAGGAGATCGTGATGCTCTCCTTGCGATAGCCCGTCGTTCCCACGTTGGCCAGGTTGTTCGTGATGATGTCCTGCTTGGCCGACATGGTCATCATCCCCTGCGCGGCCATCTTCATCCCATCCAGCATCGGTGCACCTCCATCGGTCTGATCCGCAGCGGCCTGCGAACCCGACATTCCCTTCTAGATTTGGACCTTCCAACCTTTCCTGCTACAGCGGATCGCCGCCCTCCGCCGCCTGCGCCCCCCGCTCCAGCTCTTCCCGGGAGGGGAGCCCCTCGCTTGCCGAGCGGGCCTCGTTCAACTCCTGGACGAAGTTGATCACCGTGGCCATCAACTCGTAGACCTCCAACGGGACGTTCGAGCCCTTGCTCTCCTCCCGCAACAACTCCTCGACGCGGCGGGCCTCCTGCTGCACCTCCATGCCCGCCCCCCGAGCCTGCTCGTTCCTCTCCTCCGCCGGACGTCCCGGGGTCGAAGCCAGCACCCGGAGCGACCCCGCCTCGCCCGTTCCCAGGGCCACGGTCAGCTTCCCGGATTCCAGCTCAGGCCTGGACATTGACGGTCTCCAGACTTTCCAGATCCTGGCGATCGACCAGCGGGCGCCCGGTGAAGGGGCGCAAGGTGGCTCCGAGGCGTCCCGGCAGCCATCCCGACTCGGCGATCCGCTCGGCCAGCATTTCCAGAGAGCGCTCGACGAAGAGGCGGACCTCTTCGCAGTCCGACCCCAGGTCCACGTGCACCGTCCGGCGGGCGACCTCCAGCGTGCACGACAGGTTGCCCAGGTTCTGGGTCGACACCAGGAACTCGATCCGCAAGTCCTCCGGGTCCACCAGGCGGCTGCCATCTTCGGCGATCCGGTAACGGATCCAGATCTCGGCAGACTCGCCCCGGTCCAGGCGCAGCGGAACCTGGAGGTAGTAGAAGGCCAGACCGGCATCCGGCCGGGCCTGGTTGATCAACTGCAGGGCCCGCAGGTTCTCCTCCAGCCCCGCCATCAATCCCAGCACCCCTTCCAAGCCGGCGTCCTGACCCGCCAGGGCGGCGCGCAGGTCGCGCATCACCGCCAACAGATCCCAGTCCGGTTCGGAGCCCGACTGCAGCGCCACATGCGTCTCGATCCCAGCCTGTCGGGCCAGATCGAAGAGCCGACGACCCGCCTTCCCCGACTTCTTGCCGCCTCCGGGCTCCAACAGGAACTCGCCCAACAGGCCCGGCACCTCGGCCAGCATCTCCAAGGTCCGTCCGGCACGCCGATGGGGATTCTCGACCATGCGCCGAAGCTCACCCTGCAAGAGGAACAACTGCTGGCCGAGTTGCGGATTGGCGGCGATGAAGTGGCCCAGCGCAGAGATGTTCTGAGGGGTCAGGGGAAGCTGGCTGGACTGCAGGAACCAGGCCGCCCCCACTCGAGCCGGCTGGGGCAAACCCGCCGCCGACTCGGGGGGCAACTGCGCCAGGGCCGACTTCAGGCTGGCCAGGTTCTCACGGGTCAAGGGGATCCCATGCTCGACCATCGAGGTGGCCAGACCCACGTTGGCCTCGGTGAGAGGCTGCTTCAGTCCAGACAGGGCCTGCCCGACGTCCTGCCCCGACATCGGTGCGAAGAGGCTCTTCATCACCTGCAGCCGAAGCTGACCTTGCTGCTGCCCCTGGACCTGGACCTGGAGTGGCTGTCCCACGTCCAGGCCCACGCGAGAGCTGGCCGTCAAGGTCTGGGCTCCGAAGCGCAGCAGGAATGTGCCGTCCTTCTGGCGGCCCGCCACCGTCCCGAAAAGAACCTGACCGGGACGGAATTGAACCCCGGAATCGACCTTGGCCAACAGCGTCCCGGGAGACGGCGCCAGGGGCGAAGCGGGCCTGGAGGCGCCGCCGACCCCGGGCTGTCCCGAGAGTCCCGAAAGTCCCCCTTGCAGACCGAAGAGCTGCATCCCCTGGCTCACCTCCCTTCGCAACCGACCCCGAAAGACTGGAGTCCCGCGTTACTGAGTATAGGCGAAGTTCGTTACCAGAATGTAAACCGACCGTAAACGGCATGTTAACACCCGCTGCCGAAGAATCGCCTGAAGCCCGTGTTTTCGGGGATTCCAGCGTTCACCCCGGCGAAGGCCGTAATTGACATATTTTCAAGATCCTCCGCCCAGCGAATCGGGGCCGAACCTGCTACAATAAGGGTGCCAGGTGCGCGGGAGGTGGCCAGGAGGGAAGACCGACGCGCCGCCAGGCCAACAGCGGAGGTGAGGCAGCCCATGGCCCGCTGCCAGTGGTGTGGTGCCGTTTCTCGAGACGTCGAACGGATGACGAACGGCAAGAGCGAACTGATCCTGTGCCGCATGTGCGCCGCCCAGAAGGAGGTCCTGGCGCGTTCCACCCTCCGGCCCCAGGAGCTGGGTCATCCTACCCTGTGGAACCGGATCCGCCGGATTCTGGACGAGTCCTGAACCAGGGAGACGTTCCCCCCCGCGCGAACGCTCCCAGCCATGAGCAGCAATGACTCTTCCCTGTTGTCCTCCGCCCTGCGCACCTGCCGTGACGTCGAGCTGACCAGGGAGGAGCGGACCGAGTTCGACCTGATCAGCCCGGAACGCCCCCGGACCACCCGAGGGCTGGCCCTTCGCGTCAACCACGGGGGGCGATCGGGGTTTGCCTGGGGCGAAGGGAACCCCCGCGGGGAAGACCTCTTGGAGCAGGCCATCGAAGACTCCCAGGATGGGCCGGAGGCCATCCTCTTCGCCCACGGAATCCTGCCCCCGGTCCGCAGCGAGGGCGAACCGGACGTCGAGCAGGGGCTGGAGCGCCTCCGGGCCCTGATCCAGGGCCTGGACTTCATGCTCCCGCCCCTCCTCCCCGAGCGGGAGTTTCGTGTCCAGGCCCGACTGCTCCGCCAGCGACTGACCATCCTGACCCGAGCCGGAGAACGCTCGGCCTGCCGACTCCTGTACTTCCTGACCTTGCGGTCTTCGGAGGACCCGCCGCTCACCGCCGGGATGTACACCGCCCGTCCCGACGACACCCCCGCCGAGATCCTGTGCCGACTGGCCTGGCGGACGGTCCACTCCCGGGAGGTGGCCTGGCCGGAGTCCGACCATCTGCCGGCGGTCTTCACCTCGACGGGAACCGGTCGCCTGCTTCAGGACCTGGCTTCCGACCAGCTCGACGTCCGCTCCGGCCCCGAGGCTCCCGTTCCCGGAGAGGCCTGGCTCCATCCGGCCATCCGGATCCTGGACGACGGCACCGTCCCCGGCGCCTTCGGCACCACCCCCTTTGATGGCGAGGGGCTGCCCAGGGGATGCGTGCCGCTGGTCGAGAAGGGGCGCCTGATCCGCGCCCTGGCCGACCGTTCCCGAGGCCCGCGCACGCGTCCAGGAGAGGTGGGCCTGGCCGTTCGGGACTGGGGCCAGGCCCCCCGTCCCGGTTACTCCAACCTGGTCATGGGAGCCGGAGACTCCTCCCTGGGGGAGCTCTGCTCGGCGATCCAGGAGGGCCTGCTGCTGGATCGCCTGACCCCCGTCCCTGGACGGGCCGAGCCCGGCGAATTCTGCCGACGCGCCGAGACCGCCTTCCTGATCCTGGAAGGGCAGCCCGTCTGCCGGATCCCCCCCGTGCTGGTCCGGGCCCGCTACGAAGACCTGCTGGGCAGCCGCCTTCAAGCCCTGGGGTTCGAGCGTTCGTGGCATGGGCGAACCTTTGCCCCGCCGCTTTCGGTCTCAGGCATCACCCTGGAAGAAGCAGACCCCGACCCCGAAGAGGATGTCAGTGACCTGCCGGGTTGCTGGTGGTAGAGAGCAGGCCGGGTTCATCCGGCCGGACCTGCGCCAGATACTGCTCGAAGGTCTGCCCCAGGGGCACCGCATCCCCTTCGGGGCCGAACCGGGCCACCAGGAATCGCACTTCCTGCCGGGTGTCGTTGACCACGCCGAAGACCTCTCCGGGCTCACTCTCGAAGACCTGTCCCGGCAGCGGACGGAAGACCCGAGATCCCAGGTGCAACCGGGCTCCTGCGGTGTGCTGGCAGGCCAGGACATGGCGGCTTGAAGCCGCCTGGAAGGGGCCGTAGGACGCCGTCGGGGGCACCCGCAGGATCCAGACCCGGGCGGGTCCGTCGGCTTTGTGGAGTTCCGCCTCCTCGTGGCCGCCCACCTCGACCCAATCTGCCTTCCCGACCTCGAAGATCTTCATGTTCGCGCTCCTTGCCCTCCCGGGGTTCCAGCCTGAACCGGCAGGGGCAGGATTCGCACGCACCCGGACGCGGTCCTGCAGCGACCCGCAGGCTCCCAGGAAAGGGCTCCATGCTTCCGGTCTCGAAAGGCGGCCCGGCCTGGCGCTCTGCAGGAGCCCGGGCGGATCCGGGCCTGCCGCCCGAGCGGAACGGGCCTTTATCGAGGGATGGCCCAGCCGTGAACATCAAGGGAAGCACAGTCCTGATCCTGGGGGGCGGGGGAATGGTCGGGCGCGCCGCGTGCCGCGAACTCTTGGATGAGGAACCGGCCCGAATCGTGGTGGCCTCGATCGCCCAGGCCGAGGCCCAGGCCGCCATCACCGAGATGCAGGAAGAGCATCGCCGCAAGTCCAGCCTCCGCCGCCACCCCCTGGCCCCGGTCGAGTTCATCCCGGAATGGGGCAACATCTTCGTCCGTGCCTCCCTCAGTCACCTGAGCTTCAACCAGATCCTGGACGACCCGGAGTCGCGACGCACCCTGGTCCAGGACACCTTTGCCGGGCTGGATGACGAGCACGTCGGGAGCTACTTCCTCTACCAGATGGTGACCCGACACCGCCCGGACATCGTCCTGGACGCCATCAACACCGCGACCGGCGTGGCCTACTCGGACGTCTTCGGGCACGCCCGCGAGGTGATCGACGAGCTGTACACCGGCCCCGGCCAACCCACCACCGAGAAGGTGGAGCGCCTGCTGTGCAGCATCTACGTGCCCCAACTGCTGCGCCACATGGACGTCCTCTTCCGGGCCATGCGCGTATCCGGAACCCGGGCCTACGTGAAGGTGGGGACCTCGGGGACCGGCGGCATGGGCTGGAACATCCCCTACACCCACGGCGAAGACCGCCCTTCCCAGAAGCTCCTCTCCAAGGCCGCCGTGGCGGGCGCCCAGTCCCTGCTGCTCTTCCTCCAGGCCCGCACTCCCCTGCAGCCTCCCGCCGTCCAGGAGGAGGACACCTCCGTCGCGGCCCGGCAGCTTCCGCTGATCAAGGAGATCAAGCCCACCGCCACCATCGCCTGGCGGGAAATCGGCTTCGGCGACATCCGCTACCGCGGCCAGCCGCTGCACCTCGAGGAGGTCTCGCTGGCCGAGGCCGAGCCCCTCACGCCCGGCGAACCGCTGCAGCTCGTTCGGCCCGGCGTGCCTCGGACCACCGAAGAGGTCTTCCGCTCGGCCTACGTCAACACCGGCGAGAACGGGCTCTTCTCGGCGGAGGAGTTCGTGACCATCACCTCCCTGGGGCAGATGGAGTTCGTCACCCCGGAGGAGATCGCCCGGAACATCGTGGACGAACTGCAAGGCGTCAACACGGGGAAGGACGTGATCGGCGCCCTGAACGTCACGACCATGAACGCCACCTACCGCGCCGGAATCCTGCGCGACCGGGTCCTGCGCCACCTGCGAGCACTGGAGGCCGAGCACGGCACCGACTCGGTGGCCTTCGAACTTCTGGGCCCCCCCCGGCTCTCCAAGCTGTTGTATGAGGCCTACCTGCTGAAGCGCTGCTTCGGGAACATGGAGGCCATCCTCCAGAGCGGTCCCGAAGAGATGGCGCGCCGCTGCCGCGATCTGCTGAGCCGCGAAGAGCGCCTGCTGCGAACCATGCTGAGCATCGGAATCCCCGTCCTGCTGGAGGAGGCCGGCCAGTTGCGCCTGGCTCGGGGGCACCGGCTGAAGTCCCCTCCACACCGGGGGCAGGACGAGGTTCCCTGCGACCCGACGCGGCTTGAAGAGTGGGCCAGCGCCGGGTGGGTGGACCTGCGCCCCTCCAACATGGAGGCCTGGCGTGGGCGGTTGGAGACCCTCCTGGCCGAAGTCCAGGCCATCCCGGAAGACGAGACCTCCTCGCGCTACACCCGGGATCGGCAGTTCTGGTCGGGGGCCCGGGATGGGCAGGGCCAGATGAGCCCCGGCGAGATCGTGGCCTGGATCTTCGGTCGCGAGGACAAGGGGGAGCGAGGGCGCTGACCCCCGCATCCCGGCCCCTGCTGGAGGAAGGCCTCCACACCTTCGCCGGCAGGGGCCTCCGGGCTGCGGTTCAGGGCACCAGCAGGACCGGCCGACGCGAGAACCACGAGACCCGCTGGCTGGTGCTGCCACGAGGCCGGTCGCCTTCATCCATGGGATGAGTGCCCAACACCAGGTAATCCGCCTCTTCCTGGTCCGCCACGCGCAGGATGGCCTGGGGACGATGCCCCAGGACCACCGAGAAGCTGACGGAGAGTCCGGCGGACTGGACCACACGCTGCTGCAGCCTCTCGCTGGCCCGTTCCTGCAAGGAGAGGTGGAATTCCCGGGTCTCTTCGTCCGAATCTTCCGGGTCGTCGATCGGCTCGACCACATGCACCAGATGGAGCCGTGCGTTCAGGCTCATGGCCAGCTCCCTGGCCCGATCCTCGGCCCGCTCCGAGACCTCGGTAAAATCCGTTGCCACCAGAACCACGCGCATGGAACGCTTCCTCCCAGCCCTCCAAGGGTCTCCCCCGGTCGTCTTCTGCGAACGGGCAAGGGCTCCCTTCCATCGCTGGGGGAGGACCCCCCGGGGTCCCGGTCGAACCGCCGGGCTCGTGTCTGATCGACCAGAAACCAGCCTGACCCTGGAGGACGTCGCCCGCCTGGTCGGGGGGGTGGTCCACGGAGACCCGGCCTTCCCGGTCCCTGCGGCGTGCGGCTTGGACGGGATGCAGCCCGGAGCCATGACCTTTGCCGAGAACCCCCGTGGGGTCCGGGCCGCCGAGGAGAGCCTTGCCGGATCGCTTCTGGCACCTGCTGGAACCACATCGCGCCTGCCCACGGTCCAGGTCGGCAACCCTCGCCTGGCCTTTGCCCTCCTGCTGGAACACTTCCACCCCCCGCGTCGAGCTCCCCAGGGCGTGCACTGCACCGCCACCGTCCACCCGACGGCCGTGGTGGCCCCCGATTCCCACGTCGGGCCCTGCGCGGTCCTCGGGCCCGAGGTCCAGGTGGGCCCGGGCTGCGAGGTTCACGCTCGGGCCGTGCTGGAAGCCCGCAGCCAGATCGGCCCAGGAACACGCGTCCTGCCCGGAGCCTTCCTGGGCGCGGGCTGCCTGGTGGGCCGCGACGGCCTGGTCGGCCCTTTGACCTCGCTTGCCGCCGGCACCGTGGTGGGCGACGACGTCGAGATCGGAGCCCGGTGCCGCCTGGACCGGTGCACGATCGAGACCGGCTGCCGCCTGGACAACCTGGTGCGGATCGGCGAAGGGGCCCACGTCGGTCCCTGCGCCATCCTGGTCTCGCAGTCGTACCTGGGCCCTGGAGCCCGCCTGGGACGCTACGCGATCCTGGCGGCGCAGGCCATGGTCTGCGCCAGCGTGACGGTCGGGGAAGGGGCCCAGGTCGCTGGCCGGGCCCGGGCCACGACCGACCTCCCCCCGGGCCAGGCGGCCTGGGCCGGGGATCCGGCGGTTCCGCACCGCGAGGAGCTGCGCCGCGAAGCCCGCCGAGGCCAGGCCCTGGACCTCGTCCGAACCCTGCGTCGGAACCGCTAGAATCCGGGCCGGGACACCGCAAGGGTGGACTTCGGGCGTCCCAGGACTCCCAGCCCGACCCACAGGCTCGTCAGCAGGGCCCAGCCCAGGACCCCCGCCGCCGGGTCACCCTCCAGGCCGGAGATCCAGCCGGGGTGAATCCGCGTCGGCGGATCCAGGACTCCCATCAGGATCCAGGCCGAGTGCAGGCCGATCCCGGCCCACAGGGACCCGCTGTTCTCGGCCAGACGGCACAGAACCGCCCCCGCCAGGAAGAGGCCCAGCCCGTAGGCCATCTTGAAGAGCGGATCTCCGGGACGCAAGAGGTGGACCACGGCAAACAGGGCGTTGGCCACGAGATAGGCCCGAGGTCGTCCGAGCTCCTCACGCAGAACACCCAAGAGGTAGCCCCGGAACAGGACCTCTTCGCCGAAGGCCAGGACCAGGGCCACCCCCACGGCCTGGAGCCCGGTCTCCCAGGAGAGGGCGGGGGGGGACCACCAGCCTCCCCAGGCCAGGACAAGCCGGTGCGTCCCGACGCCCAGCAGGCCCAACCCCAGCCCCCCGAACAAGCCGGACAGGCGTGGGCTCCCCAGGGCAGGCGCTCCGCAGCCTGGCCCGCACCGCCTCCAGGCCCGGAAGGTGGAGGCCAGGATGACCAGGTACAGGCAAGCCACGTAGGCCATCTTCCAGCCCTCCGGCGCGCTCCCGTCCAGCAGGGCGGCGGGGCGGCCCAGGAGGAGGCCGGGGATCAGCCAGCAGGCCAGCCAGCCTGCTGCGAGAGGACCCAGCAGCGCCACCAGGCGCCGGGCCAACCTCACCCGGGGGGTCCCAGATCCCCGTCCTGGAGGACCTCGCCTCGGGCCAGGCGCTCCAGGATGCCTGCCATGGCCCGCCCTCCGCCCGGCGGGCCCAGGCGCTCGCGGCCCACCTGGCCGCGCCGGACCCGCTCGGCGGGGTCCTCCAGCAGTCGCCGCAGTTCGGCCGCCACCTCGACGGGATCGTCCTCGACCACCCGCAAGGCTTCCCCCAGCAGGCCCTTCTGACGCCCCCGGTACCAGCCCAGGCGACTCTCGCCTCCGGGTTCGAAAGCCACCACGGGGAGGCCCAGACCTGCGGCCTGCTCGTGGGCGGTCCCGGCCAGTCCGAAGGCGACGGTGCT
>Ga0334888_1000290_pt1 | contig 81215 bp, 70 predicted proteins | sample GraSluR1_MG_FD_207227 | JGI IMG/M metagenome (GOLD analysis project Ga0334888, IMG submission 207227) | Sludge microbial communities from methane-producing bioreactor in Wageningen University, Netherlands - Granular Sludge_3_08-R1 | ecosystem: Engineered > Bioreactor > Anaerobic > Unclassified ... | reverse complement strand
AATTCTTCATATGATATTAATCATGGATTTGAACGAAGTTGTCAGTTTGTAAACTGACCAAAGAACGAAATGAATATTGAGTGTTTTTGCAAATCCCAGCCTTGGCGTTAACTGTATATAAATTCTTAATATAATTCAATTAATACATCAAAATTTATAGCAAATTATATACTCAATTTATCCTTTACTTAAAATTCAAATATTTCTTTTAACGATAATTTAATAAAAACATATTAATACTTTTAGGTAATTATGAAAAAAAAAGAGATTTTATTAAAATCAATATTAAAAGATTATCAAAGAAAAGGATTAGAGGTGGGATCTTTTAGTTATTATCCTGCATTTGAAGGTTTAGATTGTAAAATAATTCAGCAGATTTTTATTAATCCTCAAATTAGGCAAGAATGTATAACATTAATATCTTACATTCCTAAGTTATATAAAGCGTTTTTAAATAAAAAAGATATAGATATTGAGAATCTTGAATACTTGACGCAAAATGATTATTTAAAAATTTTTACGAACTTAGAATCGTCAAGAAAAATACTAGGATTGCCATTTTTATTGTTAGAAGAGGATTTATTTGGTAAATTTTTAAAAGGTCACAATAGTTTTAAATTATCATCAAAACAATATGAATTGGATGTATATGATGAAGATAAGGCTTTTTTAAATGGTTATAAATACGATAAAACTCCTTTAGTTAAATATATAGACTTTTATAATTAAAAATTTTATAGAAATAAATATTTTAAAAAAATAATAATTTAAATTTTTAATTCTAATTGATTATTTTTTGATTCTTTTTGTATTTCTTCTTTAAATTTGTTAAAAACAACATTTGCAGATTTCATGTCTTCATGTTGTATTTTAATTTCAAATTCTCCAGCAGCAACATACACAATAGAAACTTTATCATAAGATAACTTATCTAAGACTTTACTTATCGTATCTTTTACGATTTCTATACCATTACTTGCTAAAGATATTATCGTAAATTTGGATTTAAAAAAAATATGTTCTGGTTTTATTTTGCTATTTATTACCTTTATAAGAGTTTCTTTTTCTTTTTCATTCAGATTTTTAAATAGATTAATTTTAGAATTTTCAAGCATTATATCATAAAGAGCTTCAAAAACTGTTCTGTAATTGTCAAATATGACCTCATAAGTTTTTTCAAACAATTTATCTTTTGATATTTTAAGTTCATATGAAACTTCTTCATATACTCTATCAGAATATTCTTCTTTTTTAATTTCTTCAAGTTTATCTTTCATTACAGGAATAGAAACTCTTCTTAATGATACATCGATTCTTTTTTGTTTCTCATCTGTACGTAAAACTTTGCAAACTATTTTTTTATTTTCAACAACATAATCTCTTAGGTTCCTAATTCTTCCAGGAGCTATTTCTGATATTATCAAAACACCTTCCTTATCGTATTCATCAAGATTAACAAAAGTAGTATTACCATATATTCTAGTAACAGTACACATAACTATTTCATTTATTTCAGGATATCCATCTTTAATATATAACATAAAAAAATCACCTCTTATATTTTAAATATGATTTGTTTTAAAAGATTTTGTTAATTTATAAGATTTTGATACCTGCTTTTATTTTTTCATTATTACGTGTTTTAATATTTTCATACATTCTGTCTAATATAACATCAGTATTTATTTTATCATTTTTAATGTTAAATAATTGTTTTATATAAAACAAATCTTTTTCGGATTTTATATAAGATTGATTGTCTATTAAGTATTCTATTGTAAAATCCAGATTATATTTGTAGAATAATTTTATATTCTGATTAATTCTTGAAAAATCTTTAAAATCTTTTTTTTTTTCATCTATAAAATTTAAACTATTGATAAAGCAAATATGTTTTTCATTTGCAATTTTTGCAAGAATATGATTAATGCCTGAATTAAAATGATGTATAAAATCATGTTTTTTTTGAAATGTTGAATTATGAGGATCAATTATACAGTCTATTTTTGTATTTTCTATAAAAAAACGATTTATTTTATTTAATCCACCATATCCTGCTACAAAATTAAAATGATTCTTTATTTTATTTACAAATGAGGCAGTAAAATCAAATATATCAGTAATATATATCAAAATCATAGAATCATATTGATTAAATTTATCTTTTTCGCATATAATTCTAAACAATTCATCTTCACATTTTTTTTTATCATGATTAAGATTTATTTCAAACAGTATAATAGGAGTTTGTAAATTACTTTGTGCTAATTCTATTAGATTAGTTATTTTATTGTCATTGTTGTATTTTATCAATGCATGCATTTTATTTATTAGTAATAAAATTAGTTTTATAAATTGATTTATATTATACTTATTAATCTTTGCATAGTTATAATTAAAGTGCTTTGCAAAGGGTCAGCCCTGCACAAGAGGATCCTTATATGAAGCTATGACATACGTCTTTAATGATTATATGGGTTAGTGATACTGGGCATCATTAAAAAGATAATTAAAAAGATAGTTTAATTAATACTTTATGATTAATACTTTTATGAATAAAATTCCGTTAAATTCAACTAAATATGAAATTCATGGAAAATTTGAAATAGAAGGTTTGGTTGAAAAAACAGACATAATAGGATCTTTTTTTGGTCAAACGGAAGGTTTAATAGGCGAAGACCTTGAATTCTCAAATTTACAAAAAATAGGCAAGCTTGGTAGAATTGAAATAACTTTAAATAAAAAAGATAATGTTTCTCTTGGAAATTTTATAATACCTACCTCTTTAGACAAAATACAAGTAACCCTACTTGCAGCAGCCATTGAAAGTATTGAAAAATTTGGTCATTGTTGTGGCAAAATATCAATATTAAAGATAGATGACAAAAGAAAAAATAAAAGAGAAGATATTATAACACGTGCTTATCAGATGCTTGAAGAATTAAAAGAAGAACTTCCTGATTCTAAAGAAATAACAGAGCAATTATCAGATAAGATAAAATTTAAATCAATAAAACAATTTGGAAGTTTTTTTTCAACAGATTCTGCCATAGAATCAGAGGAAATGATATTAGTTGAGGGAATTGCTGATTTAAAAAATCTCATAAAAAACGATTATTATAACGTTTTTGCTTTTAATGGTAGCGGGAATAAAAAAGAGATATTAAAATATTGTAAAAATAAAAAAATTATTCTTTTTTTAGATGATGATGGCCCAGGAAGAAAACATTTAGAAGAAATAAAAAACATCATTAAAATTGATTACTACGTATTTGCTCCTCAAGGAAAAGAAGTTGAAAATTTAACAGGAAAAGAAATAAAAAAATGTTTAAAGAATAGAAAAATTACCCAAAATATGAAATTTGTTAATTTTTTATCTATTTTTAAGAAAATTTATCATAAGAAAGAAAATTAGTAAATCATCTTAAAAGACATGTATTGAGAATTTTGAAAAACCCCAAAATTCTCAGAAGAGTGTTAGCGAAAAACCCTTATAAGCCCGAATTGAACAAGTTCAATTCTAAATCTAGGGGTTTTTAGTAACCCTCTGTTTAATTTTCTGAAGATAAATTTTTAAACTTTAAACCTTTTAATAAGATAGATCATTTACTTTTTACAATAGTTGTAATTATTAAGTATAACAATTTTTATAAAATAAAGAACATATTACTTATTATTATGAATAATAGTAATCTATCAGGCGAAGTGATAAATGCAACAGCATTATCTGCAGGTTCTGTATCAGTTGCTTCTGCAACTTTTCTAGGATATGCAGTGCCATTTACAACTTATTTGGCATTAGATGTATATGTTATATCATTTCTTACAACATCATTTGTAGTTTTAATAAATAAATATTTTTCAAATCAAACAGAAATTAAGGCTTTAAGAAGTGAAATGAAAGAGTTAAGAAAGAAACAAATAAAGGTTTTAAAAGAGAAAGATCAAAAGAAAATAGAAGAAATCCAAAAACAGATGATGGAAAAATCTATGCAAAACATGAAGCATGCATGGAATCCTAAAATAATGTTAATAACGATGGTTCCAATGATTTTGGTATTCGGGGCTCTTAGAAGCACTTATGGAGGATTTGGGGAATTTTTAAACTTAGGTTTTACTCAATTTGGTTGGTTTGGTACTTACTTTTTATTTTCAATAATTAATTCAATAATACTGCGAAAAGTCTTTAATGTTGCATAAAAAAAATAAATTTATTAACATTATTTAAATTAAATAAATATGTTTCGAGAAAAGCTTAAATCTGATAAAAATCAAAGAGGATATTTATACATCCGTGATAGTGTATATTTAAGAGATAAAAGAACTCTAAAAAAAACCCCAAGAAAAAAAGGAGATGGAATAGCTACTAAGGAACGTGGAAAGTATTCAGTAAAAAAGGATATATATTGTGGAAAAATAATAGAAGTTTCACTTAAAAACGTAATAACATTTGCAGAATTCTTATTATTACAAAACCAAACAATTGATATGTTAAAAGACATGTCTTATGATGACATTATAAATACATACATTAAGTATGTTTTATATGTTTATCAAATTGAAGCAATGGATTTTTTTTCTAATAATAAACAGGTTTATACTGTTGGAGATGGATATTTTTCTTTACTTATATTAAAATGGTTTAAGCAGTTTTCGGTAAAAACATATCTTCCATCTATAAAGGATTTTGAAAGATTTTATTACAGATGTCAAGATTGTGGAATTTTTGATGATGAACTTATACATATTTTATATTTAAAATTTATGCCTGAAATCAAACAAGAAACCAAAGAAACCAAACAAGTTATTCAAAAGAATACTTATAATAGTCTTACTGATTTTATTAAAGAAAATAACAATTAAACATCAGATTTAATTGTATTTAAGAAAATAATACTTATTTTTACTTATTTTTATTTGTATTTATTATTTTTTTGTTTATTTTGTGATAAAAATAAATAAATATAAATGTATTTGTTTAAAAATGTTTAAATATAAATGTATTTAAATAAATATAAATAAATTTGTTTTATTGTAATCGCATGTTTTGTTGTTATGTTTTGTTTTTGTTTTTGCAATAAAACATTAAAAAGAAAAATTTATATAAAAACAAAAATAAATAATTTCATGGACATATTGAATGAAAATATAAAATTAAAAATTGATTTGTTAAGAACTGGAAAACTTACATGTGAGGAAAATGTTAAAAGTTTTTTAAGTAAGTTTGAGATGAAAAATAAAGACTATAATATTGTTTTGGAAGTAAATAAAAATGCACTAACAATTGCTAAAGAACATGATAAAAAATTAAAAAACGGTTCTAACATAGGAAAATTATTTGGATTAACATTTGGAATTAAATCCAATATATTATGCAAAGGTATGATATCTTCATGTGCTTCAGAATGCTTAAAAGATTTTGTTGGAACTTATGATTCTGATGTTGTTAAAAGAATAAAAGAAGAAGATGGTATTATATTGTATGTTTTAAATAATGATGAATTTGCATCTGGTTCTTCTGGGGAAACGTCTTTTTTTGGTAAAACAATCAATCCAGTATCAACAAAAAGGATTCCAGGTGGATCATCTTCAGGATCAGCAGCAGCAATATCTGCAGATTTTTGTGATATTACATTAGGTTCTGATACAGGAGGCTCAATAAGGAATCCTGCATCACATTGTGATATAGTTGGAATAAAACCTTCTTATGGAAGAGTTTCAAGACATGGCCTTATAGATCTATCTATGAGTCTTGATCAGATAGGCCCATTATCCAAAGATATATATGGTTCTGCATTAACTCTTAGTGTTATTGCAGGTAAGAGTAAGTTTGATTCAATTACAGCGGACAAGCCTGTAGATAACTATTTAGATTACTCTTCTGTGGGAAAAACATATACTATAGGATATATTGAAGAATTTGAAAGATTGATTACCGATAAAAGAATATTAAATATTGTTAAAGATAGGTTAAAAGAATTAGAATCCTTAGGACATAAAATAGTAAAATTTAATGTCAAAAATATAGATTTAGCAATTGCATCCTATTATCCTATAGTATATACCGAATTTTATTCTGGAACAAGAAAATTTGATGGTTTAAAATATGGTTCAAAAATAGAAGAGCATTGTGGTAATGAAGTATTAAGAAGAATATTGGGTGGAAAAGAAATATCAAAATCAGAATATGCAGGCTCTTACTACAAAAAAGCTTTAAAAGTAAAAGAAATTATCTCAGAAGAATTTAACAGAGTATTTCAAAAAGCAGATTTTGTGTTATCAGCAGTAACCCCAGTATTGCCACATAAATTTGGAACAACTTTAAGTGTTGAAGACATGTATGCGTATGATGCATTTACAATTCCTGCAAATCTAGCCGGAATTTGTGCAGGGGTTATTTGTAGAGATTACATAAAAGAAGATGATGGTAATATTAGTGTTGGTTTACAGGTAATGGCAGATAAGTTCAAAGAAAAACTCATGTTTGAAGGATTAGATATTTTAGATAAATTACCAAAGAAAATAAGATAAATTAATTTTGATTTTACAATTTTAATCCTCTTTCAGTTCTTATGATTTTTAATGCTTTTAAGAGCGGGTGATTAGGAGTGTTTAATTTGATGCATTCTTCTTTGAATTTTATATAGAGAATGTCTAGTTTTTCGTTGCCTTCTTTCCTTAAATAATAGTATTTTTTGTCTAATTTTTCTAAAACAGGTTTTTCAATTGAAAGATCATTTAAATTAAATGTTTCAAAATTTATATTATTTTGTTCATCTTTTTTTGTAAAATCGTTAATGGAAGTGATTCTTTTTGTTTTTGTTGGTGTTGTACACTCATATTGTTTCATTAACATATCTATACCCTTTATTCCACGCTTTATTTGTCTTACATCTTCTTCAAGTGCTATTGCTAAAACACCACAATTTTCTTGTGCAGATTGTTGATTTAAAGATTGGAAAAAAAAAGATTTTTCATTTATTTGCCAAAAAACTTTTACAGATCCAGATTCATGATTTATTTCTATATCTATAAAATTTTTTTCTATTCCTATTTTTGCGAATGTGTTATAGATTTTTTTTACATAAAAATCAATATTTTGTTTTCCAGTAAAAAGATTAGTTTTTAAATGTATTACTTTGCCATTTATAAAATACTCTAACATAATACTAACAATTCATTGATTTATATAATATTTTTGTACAAATAAATAGAGGGCTATACAAAACTCTATATTTTTGAGGTTTTACAAACGATAATGTAATAAAAATCTAAAATATGTGTGTTTTATAACGCCATCTTCTTAATAAGCTTATAAAAAATGAAGTTTTTTAAAATTCTCAATCAAAGTAAAATGCAAATTTTTCATTTTCATTATATAATCTTTAGTAAAAATATAAAAAAATCTCAAAAATTTAAAACATTTTAATAAAAACCTTTTTCTATGCAAGCTTTATTGTTTTTAAATTATGTTTAAAAGAAATTTTTGATTTTTAAGTTAAAGATGAATTGAGCATATAATTTATTTCAAATATTGTACGTTTTTTAAATAATTTTAGACATTTTAGGACAAAACAGTAATTTAGTTTTTAAATGATACCAAGTTTTATAAAGTCAATAAAGTTTCCTATTAGTATATTTTAAATAAAGGTGATTTTAAATGTTAGGTAAAAAAAGAACAAAAGTTTCAAGGATGAGAGGAAGTTCTTCTCATGGCTGGGGACATAAGAAGAAACATAGAGGAGCAGGACATAGAGGAGGTGTTGGTATGTCTGGTTCAGGTGCAAGAGCAGATCAGAAAAAACCAATGATTCTAAAAAAGTTTGGTCAGGCTTATTTTATGAAAAGAGGTTTTCATTCAATACATAAAAAAGACAACAGAGTTTTATCAATAAGATACATAGAATACAATTTTGATAAAATGATAGATATGGGTATAATAAATAAGCAGGGTAACGAATATGTTTTTGATTCAACAATGTTCAATTATGATAAAATACTTGGAAATGTAGAATTTACAAAAAAGATAAAGTTAATCTGCAATGAAATATCAAACACTGCTAAAAAAAGAATTGAAGACGTTGGTGGTTCTGTTGAGTGTAAAAACATCGCAACAGAAGAATAATTTTAAGCTTTCATAAAAAATTATTATTTTTTAGTTATAAATAGCTTATTTAAAGGACAAAAGAATATAAATAAATATGGGTCTTTTTAATTTAGGGAAAAACAAGACAAAAACAGATACTTCTGAAGGTATTGAAAATTTAAATAATACAAATAATTTTGCTGATCAGTTAGTAAATCAATCAGGCAATACAGTACAAAATAATAATAATAATAATATTGACAACACATTTTCAAATTATCAGCAAACAGCAGGAAGTTTTAATACTTCTTCTTCGTATCAACCAGAAAGAGGTATGCAGTCCACACAAAATCAAAATTTTATAAATCCATTTTCTTCAAATACTGCAAATAATCAAAGTAGTAAAAACTCTGGATTATTTAATCAAGAATTAGATAATAATTTAAACAATAGAAATTACCAACCTAATGCATCAAATAACCTAAATAATCCATTTTCAAATTCTTTAAAATCAGATTATAATGTTAATTATAATCAACCAAATTTCAACCAAGAATCTTTTAAAAATCAATCAAACAACAACCAATTCTCCTCAGATAATAGACAAGGGAATAATGTGTTACAAAAAGAGATAGCAAGCCCCTTAAATTCTTTTAACGAAAATAATTTGCAAATGAGAAATGCATTTGATATAAATGCCATACAAAATACACTAAAATCAGAAAGTTTGCAAATTACAAAAGAGGATGTTTTGAATCTTGTGAATGAAACTATAGAAAAAATCATGGATGAAAAATGGAATGAGATTACAGAAAACATTAAAAAAGTAATAAAATGGAAAGATAGAAAAGAAGAAGAAATAAATTCTTTAAGGGAAAATATTATTGAATTAACAGATACTATAAGCAAGCTGGAATCAAAAATGGTTAACAGAATTTCTGGTTACGATAAAAATATTTTAGATGTTAATTCTGAAATTAAAGCTTTAGAAAAAGTATTTCAAAAAATTACACCAACACTAATAAACAACGTAAATGAGTTATCAAGAATAACAGATACTCTTAAATCTTCTTCGCCAAAAGATGTTAAAAAAACAGATTTTAATAATATGAAGTATGAGGATGATGAAAAGTACGATTATAAAAAGGATAAAATAATTTCATTTGATTAGCAATATCCCAGAATCATCTATTGTAAAAAACTTTTGTATTCCTTCTTTTTTGTATTTGTGTTTCTTAATTATTATTTCTTTAGTATCTGTATTTTTTTTTAAGTATATTATAGTTTTAGACCAATATTGTATAAGAGTTCCACCTGCCATTTTTAAATCATTAGACTTAAAATCATAATAAATTTGGTTTGTAGTTATTATTGGAATTTTGAATGTCCTTGATATTTCAGTTAATAATTGTAATTGTTTAGCAAGTTTTGAATTGATTTTTGCAGGATTATCTGATAACTCAAGCCTATAAAGCATAACGATAGAATCAATTATAATAAGGCTTATGTCCTTATCGTTTTTAATCTCATCATTTAGGTTTTTTATAATTTCATTTTGTTTTTCAAAATTTTTAGGAGAAAATACAATAATATTGTTAAGATTTATGTTCCTATCTATTTGCATTAATCTTTCTATGCAAAAACCTCCTTCAGTATCAACAAAAATAACTTTTTTACCACTTTTAAGCCTATCGGCCATGTATTGGAAACAAATTGTTGTTTTACCTATTCCAGGTTCTCCGCAGAATGTTGTAATGGTATCATCATTAAGTTTTCCTATAAAATTTTCAATATCTTGCAGATTTTCATTCATAATAACATATTTTAACCTAAGAATATAAATTTTTTTAAATACTGACAAAATGATACTGTTAATGTTTAGTTATCATTCAATATCAAAAGCTTCAATAGGGCTATATTCTGAAAAAAAAAGTAAATTTATATCTTATGCTTTTCATGTTACAGAAAAAAAGCAAATAAGAAACAGTATTGATTATGTTAAAAAAAATAATATTAAAGCAGATCATTTTCCATATGCATTTATTTTACATGACAAAACAAAAGAATACGGATTTAGTGATGATCAAGAACCATCAGGTAGTGCAGGAAAACCAATTTTATCAGAAATAAAAGCCAAAGGACTTGTTAATATAATTATAATAACTGCAAGATATTTTGGTGGTATTAAATTAGGACCATCAGGTCTTAACAAAGCGTTTAGAGAATCAGCCATTTGTGCATTAAAAAACACAGAAATAATAGAATACATAATATATTCAACAATTAGCATAATATTTGGATATGAAATAAAAAATAATGTTGAATATTTTATTTTAAAACATGATATTAAGGTTATAAAACAAACATATAATCAAAAATGCATATTAGATCTTAAAGTTCCCAAAAAAGAATATGATCAATTCTATAATTTTTGCATTAAAAACAACATAACCATATGTCCACCTGAAGATAATGTATAAAATAGATAGTTTTTTACAGGCTTTTTGGCAAGAAACAAAAAAGAATTTAAAGATTTTCTTAAGTTTATAAATAGATTATTTTTTATTTAATTTAATTTCCTTAGTTTAAATAATTACAAATTAATATAAATAAAAGAAATGTTTTTCAATATATGAAGCTAATATTTCATGGAGCAGCAAAAGAAGTTGGAAAAAGTTGCATTGAACTTATCACAGATAAAGAACGTTATTTAATGGATGCTGGAATAAAATTTATACAGCATGGAATAGAATATCCACGGTACTTAGACAAAATATTTGCGATAGATGGTGTTTTTTTATCTCACGCACATTTAGATCATAGTGGAGCATTGCCAATGCTTGAGCACAAAGATCTTAAATGTCCAATATATACAACACATCTTACATGGAAAATAACAAATTTGTTGTTAGAAGATTCATATCATTTAGAAAAGTTGAAACATGTTCATCCAGCATATGTTGAAAGAGACATAGGAAAGATAACAGAAGATTTAAGATTTGTTGATTATGATAAAGAATATCAAAGCAGGAATGGAAAGATAAAGTTTCAATTTATCAATGCTGGACATATTCCTGGCAGTGCAAGTATACTTATGCAAGTTGAAGGTAAAACTTTGCTGTATACTGGTGATATTAATACAGAAGACACAAAACTTATGATTCCATCAGTTATAGATACTCTTACAAATAACGTAGACATACTAATAACAGAAACAACCTATGGAGATAGGGTTCACCCAGATAGACAGGAAAGTGAAGAAGGCATTATAAAATCTATAAATACTTGTATAAAAGGTGGAGGTTCGGCACTTATTCCTGTTTTTAGTGTTGGAAGAAGTCAAGAGGTTATGATGATTTTAGATAAATTAGATCCAGCAATTCCAATATATCTTGATGGTATGGCAAGAAAAATAACTGATCTTGTAATGGAGTCCAACGATAGGTATATAGATAATCTTGATGTTCTTGAAAGAATGTATAAACGTGTAATAAAAATCAAAAATCCTAAAGAAAGATTAGCAGTTGCTAAAAAAAAAGGAGTTGTTATACTTAGCACTTCAGGAATGGTACAAGGAGGTCCTGTTGTAACTTATTGTGAACATTTTATACACAAAGACGAGAACTTTATAATTCTTACAGGCTATCAGGCTCAAGGAAGTAATGGAAGAACAATTTTTGAAGATCATATGTTTTATAAAGATCATATAAAAACACGTGTAAGAGCACATGTAAGAAAATTTGATTTTTCAGCACATTATGATCAAGATAGCATACATAAACTCATATTAAAATTAAAGCCCAAACATCTTATATTACAACATGGTGATATAGGTGCTATTGAGGCAGTTAAGTATTGGGTTGAATCACAGAATCTAAACATAAATGTTTATGCTCCAAATATTGGTGAAGAATTTGAATTTTAAATCTTATTTTTAAGTTAAGTAAGATAAAATATCTAAATATAAATAAGAAACTTTCACTTAATACTTCTTACAGAATTTTAAAAAATTAAAAATTCTCAATAACTTTTTGAAAAATACGCATAACATGTTGCAGGCTTTCCTGAAAAGAAACACTTTTTGCCTTTAATAGGCTCATTATTATACTCAAAAGGTATGCATGAGCTTTTAGCACCAGTAAGTTCTTTTATTTTATCCTCGCTTTCTATTGATTCATACCAAGGAACAAGACATCTTTTACCACTATCTATCATTTTTTTAAAATCATCAAAATTATTAACATTAACCGTATTATTTTCCATCATCATAAGAGCATTATTAAATAATCTTTTATGCATTTCATCTAATATTTCATTTAATTTTTCATTGATACTTTCGTTAATTAATAATGTTTTTTTTTCATCAATATCTCTTATTTTAACTAAAACAGAATTGTTTTCTATATCTTTTGGACCAATTTCTATTCTTAATGGAATTCCTTGTATTTCCCATTTATTAAATTTAAAACCAGGACTTTCCTTTGTATTATCATCAATTATTGGATTAAAAGATGAGAGTATATTCTTTAGTTCACAAGCTTTATCAAGCACATTTTGTTCTTTTCCCTTAAATATAAGAGGAATTATCACAATTTTATTTACAGCAACTCTTGGTGGTAAAACCAATCCTTTATTATCAGAATGCACAAGAATCATTCCAGCTATACTTCTTGTTGAAAGTCCCCAACTGTTTTGATATCCTAATTCTCTTTTCTGTTCTTTGTTTAAAAAAGAAATATTAAATGCTTTTGCAAAATTTTGCCCAAGATGATGTGAAGTTGCTGCCTGTATTGATCTTCCATCAGGCGATATACACTCAATAGTTGTTGTATAATCTGCACCTGCAAATTTTTCACCTATTGATTTTTTACCTTGTGTTACAGGAATTGCAAGCAAATCTTGATAAACTTGCTTATAATAATTAAGTATTTCAATCACCTCATCTTCAGCTTCTTTTTTTGTTGCAAACACTGTATGTCCTTCCTGCCATAAAAATTCTCTATTTCTCATAAAAGGAGTTGGATGTTTAAATTCCCATCTTATAACATTACACCATTGATTCAATCTTAATGGCAAATCCCTATAAGAATTTATCCATTTAGAATAAGAATCATACATAATTGTTTCTGAAGTAGGTCTTACTGCTAATCTTTCAGGAAGTATCGTATTTCCTGCCATTGTAACCCATGCAACTTCTGGTGTAAAACCTTCTACATGTTCAGATTCTCTATTCAGAAGAGATTCAGGTATTAAAAGTGGAAAATATGCGTTTTTAACACCAGATTTTTTTATTTTTTCATCAAAAAACATTTGTATTTTTTCCCATATCTGATAAGAATTTGGTTTAAAGACCATACATCCTGAAACTTTTGTATATTCAATCAGATCCGCCTTTTGAATAACTTCTGTGTACCATGCAGAAATGTCATCTTCTTTTTTGTTTTTTATAGCAAGTTCCTGTTTTAAATCACTCATAATAAATATAAAAAAACAGCATTTATATTACTTGCGAAAATATTAGGATTTTTTAAAAAAATATTGATAATTTTTAAAAACCCAAAAATTTTCAGAAGAGTGTTAGCGAAAAACCCTTATAAGTCCGAATTGAACAAGTTCAATTCTAAATCTAGGGGTTTTTCATAACCCTCTATTAAAATCTATTCAATAATTCTTCCATAAGAATGAACATGTTTTTGCCAGTATGAATTAGATTCAAATTCAGCAATATTAACTTCCTTACCAGATGCATGAAGCATTTTTCCATCTCCAGCATATATTGCAACATGGGTTATTGTTCTCTGGGTTGCATATGTTCCTTTAAAAAAGATAAGATCTCCTGCTCTTAATTCATTTTTTGATATTTTTTTTGATTGTTTTGCAAGATCCTGTGCAGAAGTTTTTTCTATGTTTTTAACATTAGACTTGCTAAATGCCCAACAAACAAGACCACTGCAATCAAAACGATTAGGTCCACTAGCACCATTCAAATATGGTTTTCCTATGTGCTTATAAAGTTCATTAAAAAGATCAGCGACTTCTTTTGTGTTGTGACTTTTTAATGGATCAATAGTTATCAACTTCCCTTTTCCTGTTTTATAAGTATATTGTTCTAGGTTATATAATGGAATAATGTTTAATTTTGCAACAGAATTTTCAGAATATGTAAATATATACGCGTTATCTTTTTTTACATAAAGGCTATTGATTGTATTTTTATCTTCATCAACACTTTTTAACTGAACCTGTGCTAATGAAGAAAAATATTGCATATTGTCAAGTTTAATATATCCATTATCTGTTAACATTCTATGATTTCCAATACTTATAATTGTATCTTTATAAGAGGAAAACGAGTTAACATTTGAATTTAAAACTTGCATTGCATGATAAAGAGTTTTTCCATCATTTATATTTGAAACAGTAATAGTTCTTTCTTGCTCTTCTTTATATTTTTGAGAATTAATATCATTTACAAGTGTATTAAAAAGTTTTTGATCAAGCAAACCATTTGGTTTTGTAATACCTTTTGTTTTTTGCCATTCAGTTATTTTTGTAATAAGCAGATCATCATATATACCTGTTTGGTCTAATCCAAAGCATTTTTGCAATTCCTTAATGCTATTTGAACTTTCTCCTCTAACATATGTTTTCTTGTTTAAAGGAGCAAAAGATATTTCAGAATCAGTATTTAAAACGTTTATTTTAGTATCAGGATACATCTTATCATAATCGTTTTTCATTTTTTTATACGATTGTTCTCCAAAAAAACCATCAGCAACCAATCCATTTGTTTTTTGCCATTCTTCTATGAACGCTTTAAATGCATTATCATAAAGTCCATCAATTTTGTTATATCCAAGATATTTTTGTAATGCTAAAACAGCATCTCCCTTATCTCCTACAGCAAATGATTTTTTATTTTTTGAATCAATTTTAAGGTTAATTGAGGGGAAAAAAGGTTTTTCCTGTTTAAGATCATTTGCCTCTAATCCTAAAAAAGTATAAGAAAAATCATTACCACTTATTGTAAAAGAAGGAGAGTTTTTCTGTGATTCTTCATATTCATTCAAAAAAAACAATAAATTATATTTATCATTATTTATCCAATCAAAATCATCAATATTAGCATAAGTCGCACTTATTATAATATTTTCATTTCTCTTTACTGCATCTATTAAATTACCATTTATAATAAGTTTATTGCCAGCTTTTGCAATTAACTTATTATCAGATAAAACATCATAATCCATATTAATTCTTCCTGAAAATGCAAGATCAGAATTTGGATTTAATTTTACAATTTTTCTTTCCTCCTCGTCTGACGTTCCAAGAACTATCCATTTTTGATCAACCATAAATGTAAAAAAAACAGGTTTTTCAAAACAATTGCCATCTATGCACTCAGCAACAGCATATATTTTATGTGTTCCATCATTTGTTTTTGCAATCCTAATAGTATCTGCGTTTGTGAACTCGTATCCATCTAAACTTCCGCTTTTCATATCAATAAGTCCATCTTTATAAAATTTAAGAATGGCATGTTCCACATTTATACCATTGATTGTTCCTTTATTCATCAACATGTTGTTATCATCAAATGAAATATCACCTGTAAAACTTATTGTTTCTGTTTTTGAATCAGATTTTTTATGATTTAAAGGAATTATTAAAAATTCAGAATTATCAATTTTAAAAGCATAATCTGTTGCTTTTGATAATCCATTCAAATCAATAGATTGTCCTTTAATACTTGAAAAAAGCTTGTTTGCATTAAAAACAATCCCATCAAGCAATTTCCCAGCAAAACCTAAAAAGTTTATATTTAACCCTTTTGTCAAATAATTTGTAAATATATTCTGGTTTTTAACATCAATATTTTTTACAGTATTAAAATAGACTTCTGCAATTTCTGTATTTTCATCAGTATATTCAGATATTTTATAAAGATATTCTTTAGCAAATTCAGGATATTTTGCGATGTTTTCATCATTTTTAAAAAAATCTTTTTGCATTTCAGGATTAAGTTTATTAAAATCTTCTAAACTAGGGTTAGATATTTTATAAAAAAGATCAAGTGTTGGATTTTTATTGAATTCTTCTAATGTTTCATCTTTGCAATATGCAAATTCTAAAATACAAAAAAAAGCTAAAATCAAAATTAACAAGTTTTTAATATAAATTCTTTTCATTTTAACACCTCAATATCTATTAATGCTTTATCATAATTTGAAGGATTATTTTTATCATAAACTTTAACACTAATAAAATGCACACCAACCTGATCAGAATTTGCAATTAAATGTATATTTCCATATTCATCAGAATCAAAAATTTCAAAATCATTATTTTCTATTTCAAATAAAATATTATCTAACATTTGTCCGTTCATATGATAATTTGTAACTATATTTAAATCACACATTTCATCTCTATAACATTTAAAACTTTTATAAGGTGTGATTATTTTTATTTCTTCAACATCATTAAGATTTATTTTTTGAAGAAATTCAAAAGAAAGATTGTTCTTATTTAATATTTTATACCAGATATAACTATGGTTTTCTTCTGTATATATTAAATCATATGAGATATAAACATTATTATCTTTTGCAATTTTATCTATTTTTGATAAATCTATAGAATTTTTATTAAGAGATTGATATTTTATATCATCTATAACTTTAATAAAAACATTTACATCTAAGTCAATTTGTATAACAGCATCACTTATTGTAAAATTTTGTAAATTATCAGATATCATTTTATTATATTTCACATCAACAATAATACTATTATCTAAAAATTTTATACTAGTATTTATTGAATCATCAATAGAATTAAGATCATCAATACTACAATCATAATTTTTGCAAAAACACACAGGGAGTGTTTCTCTTAGCATTAGTTCAAATTGTTTTTTAATAATGTCAATGTCTAATTTTGCTGTAAAATTATCATATGACAAATATACAGGTAATGATTTACTTGTTGAAAAAGAGATTGGCACTGTTATATAATTTTCAAAATCTTCCGGTTTAAAAATTCCACCAATAGATAATAGTTCATCAATAGTATTTTTAGACACATCGTTAAGACATGTTTTTATATTTGTTTTTGCATGTTTTGTATTGATTGAATCAATATCATCATTGATACCAATCTTATTTTGGTTTGATAAAATGAGCACTCCAAAAAGTATTAATATCGTAGATAAAACAATAAATAAAGATATTTGAGATTTATTCATACAAATAATCTCTAAAAGATGTTTTTAATAATTGTTGGTTACTTTGTAATGATAAAGATTGGAGTGTTGATAAAAACAAGATTTTTTAAAATTTTCATTAAAAAATTAAATTAAACTTATTGAATCATAAAAACTTTTAACTTTTGCCATATGGCTTTTAATTTCCTTTGCTTTTCTTGATGGATTGCTATAGTATTTTTGTGTTGCAGAATCTATGCAACTATTAAGTGCATTTCCAGTTTTACCTCTGCATTCTTTTGCAATTCCTATTCCTCCGTTATAATACATTGCCATACAATTTATATTATTTGAGCAATAATCAGAGATTTGTGATATATATTTTGTTCCTGCCTGAATAGATGCTTCAGGGTTAAACCTTGAATCAGATTTGCAGTTTTCATATTTACGATCTTTGCATTTAATCGCAGTATTTTGATCAAAAAATTCATTAAATCCTCCTCCATATGCTGTGCTATAACAAAATTGGAATAGACCAGCACAACCAGTGTAAGATACAGCTTTATGTTTTCCACCAGATTCAGCAGCAATTATTGCCAAAACAATCCTTGGATCTACTTTTTGATTATTTGAAGTAGCAATAACAAATTCTAGTGCATTTTCTCCTCCATCTATCATGGTTTTTGAGAGTTCTTTTGCTGTTTTTAGAACAGTTTCGCTCTTTATTTTTATTTTTGACAAATCTATAAGATTAACATAGTCTGTTACAAAAGAACCAGTTCCAGTCTCTTTGATAACAATGTTATTATTATTACTGTTTTTTTCAAGTACAGCAGAATCTAAAATTTTATTATTGTAATCGACAAGATCTATTTGTATATCAACAATATCACCATATAAAGGATCATCGTCATTTATTTTTGCAAGCTTTCCAGATTTTATGATATATGTTTTTTCCCCTATTGTAATTAATGCATCAGAAAAACTTGAGATTTTGCTTAAAGTGTTCTTGCCGTTTGCATAAGGTTCATACAATACAGCACCATCAATATTATAAATTTCTATAGGTTCTTTTGAATCTTTTTTATTATTTGTATTTGAAATTATTTGCTGAAGTTTTGCAAATGATTGTTTTCCAAAAAAACCATCAGAAGTAAGTTTATTTTCAGATTGCCATTTTTTAATACTATTAATAAGTACATTATCATAAACACCTGTTTGTTCAAGTCCAAAGAATTTTTGAAGTTCTTTTACATCATTTCCGCTATCTGCTGATGTATAAGATTTTCCATTTTGTGGGGAAAAAATAATTTTTGCATCAAAATTATAGTTATTGTTTGTGTTTGAATGTTTAAGTGCTTCATAAGAAAGTTTTCCAAAGATTCCATCAGCAGAAACTCCATTTTCAGATTGCCATTTTTTAATAAAATTAGTAAAAGAATCATCATAAATACCATCAGTTTTCTGATATCCTAAAAATACTTGCAATGCTCTTATTTCATCTCCATTATCTCCTTTCTTATAATAATTTTTTGTACTATCCTTAAAGCTTATTTCTGGAATAGTTTTTGTTTCTTTAATATTTTCATCAGAGTCAGAACTCTTAATCTCTTTTTTGACTGCATCAAATGTATAAGAGAAATCATTTCCATTCATTGAAAAAGCAACATTGTTTTCATCAGATAGCCCATTCTTAATATAAAAAACCAAATTATGATCCTTATTTTTTATCCATCCGTATTCATCAGGAGTTTTTAAGGTTGCAGTCAATGATAAATCTGTATCTCTTTTTACTGCATTAATCAAATTGCCGTTTATAATTGTTTTATAGCCTGCTTTTATAATCAAGGACTTTTCCAGTAAAACATCATAATCCATATTAATATCACCTGTAATACCAAAGTTAATATCTTTGTTTATGCCAGTTATAGTTGCTCCTTTATCAAGGATGGCTAAAAATTTTTTTGATTCTACAAAAACAATTCCAGTCTTCTCAGCAAAATCTAAACCTTGGAAAGAAGACACAGAAGCATATATTTTAACTGTTCCATCATCTTGTTTAACTATATTTACAGTCTCAGCATCTCTTATTTCATAACCGTTAAAAGTTCCAGATTTAATATCAATAAGTCCATCCTTATATGCTTTTATATTTGCGTTTTCAATATTAATTCCATTAAGAGTTCCAGAGTTGATATTAATGTTGCCGTTGTCATCTATTCTTAGCTCTCCAGAAAATGTAAAAGGCACTTGCTTTGAATCATGTTTTTTATGATTTAATGCAACAATTTCTATCTTTCCATTTGAAACTTGAAAACCATATTCTTTAGAATTTTTAAAATCATCAAGATTTATGCTTGCAGATTCATCACTAAGAATTCCCAAAGAATCTAAGAAAATTTTTGAAGAATCTCCCAAAAAACCCTTAAAGGCAATATTTAGCCCATTTGTTAAAAATTTTGAGAAAATATCCTTATTTGAAGCACTGCTAAAAACATTTTTTGAAGATGAAAAATAATCCTTTGCAATCTTTATTTGATTTTCACTAAACCCATCCAATTTTTCAAGATATTTTTTTGCTATTTCCATGTTTTTTTTAACATTATCAGATTCAAAAAGAAATTTTTCTTGTTCACCCTCATTCATCTGTGAAAAATCTTCATATGTAGGGTTTGTCAGTTTTTCAAAATTTTCTAAAGAAGGATTTTCTTTAAATTCTTTAACAGTATCATCCTGTGCACCATTAACATTAAAACACAAAACAACTAAAAACAAAAAACATATTAAAAAACAACTCCCCAAATATTTTTTTTTATTCATTTTTACTTACCTCTATTGTCATTATCTGTCTATCATAATCGTTTTTATTACAACTATTAATTGCTTCAAATATTAACATATGTAAACCAATTTCATCAATTTCTGGCTTAATCTGTAAAAACCCATCTGATATTTGAAGATTTTTAAAGTCATTTTCAATTATATTAAAGCTAACATCGCAAATATAATCATAATTTTTAATTCCTATAAATTTTTCAAACAATACATCAGGATGTATTACAATGTATCTATCAAAATTTATTGTAAGGTTATTTTTGTAATTATCTTTTATCATTTTTTGTGCAAAATAAAAATTAATATTATTTCCAGAAATATTGTAAATAGTATAAAAAGAATCATTATGATTAAAAACAAGATAATCTATTTTAACATTATTTTCTTTAGCAATTTTATTTATTTTTGATATTTCTACATTTGGATCAGAACCAACATTTTTCTCTAGTTCATTAACAACATTTATTACGTTTCCTATTCCATTTTCTATTGAATATTTTATTCCCATAAGAGTAATATTTTTGTTTTCTGATATAAAACTGTTTCTTGATGTAACATCAAAAAAAATTTTATTTCCAAGTATTTGTATATCAATATTTGTATCATTTATGATATCTTCTTGTTCAACAAAATTCAAATCATCAAAACTATCAAAACAAACACCTATATTATTTTTCAAAGATTTTTCAATTTCATTTTTAATTAAAACCTCACTTAGTTTTATCTTATTATCATCATAAGAAATGTATATAGGCAAAACTCTGCTCTTATTATACAAAAACTCTGAGAATAAGAACATTTTTGGATCATCTAAAGAATAAATTCCTCCATCATCAAATAGCTCTAAAAGAGTATCTCTTGTTATATGATACATGCAATCTTCAAGTTCAAACTTAAATGAATTTTTAGAAGATGTATAATTATTAAAAGGTTCATTATCATAACCAGTCTTTTTTTGCTGTGATAAAATTAAAACACCAAAAAGGATTAGAATTGTCATAATCACTATGAAAATAGACAATTGTGTTTTTTTTTCTTTAATAGAATAAACCATATAAAATAGTAAAGAATCAATTTTTAAATATTTTTCATCTACTACAAAATGACTACATTATTATAGTAAAAATGATTTGATAAGTTTTTAACCTATACTATACACATAATTAAAATCCTTACAAAAATAATATAGGGTTGTAAAAAACCTATAAAACAAAAATCGCAAAATTTGAGTTATGCCTAGGAATAAATGATGGGGTATTTATCATTCAAATTTTTTTACTGCAATTTTTGATCATTCCTTTGAATATTAAAGCACAGAACAGTGGAGTATTCAAAGGAATAAATTTGGAATTAAACTTGTTCAATTAGGGCTTATAAGGGTTTTTTGATAACACTCTTCTGAGAATTTTGAGGTTTTTTTAAAATTCTCAATACAAAATAGTATCAAAAAGTTTATATCTCATTTTTTATGTCTAAACTAAGAATTATTTCATTTAATTCATCTTTAAAAGTTTTTTTTTCTTAGGAATTGCTTTCTTAAAAACTAATTGTCTTGTCTAATAATTTATACATTAATCACTTATAAAACTTGGGACATTGATAAGTGAAAATCAAACTTTATAAAATCACAAATTCAAAAAGAATATTATGATAATAACTTCATTAACAAATTCACAAGATTTGGCAAAAAAAATTGCAAGAAAGATGAATGTTTCTTTTTCAAAGACAACCGTTTCATCATTTCCAGACGGCGACATTTATATAAAATTTAATAAATCATTAAAAGATGAAACCGTTGTGATAGTTGATACTTTTCAGCCTGATTCAAGCAAAGTTCTTTTTAACATTTTGTTTGCATCAAAAACTGCCAAAGATTTAGGTGCTAAAAAAATAATACTTGTTGCACCATATCTTGCATATATGAGACAGGACAAAAGGTTTAAAGAAGGTGAATGTATATCTTCAAAAATAATGGCAGAACTGCTAAACACATCAATTGACAAAATAATAACAATAGATCCACATATTCACAGATACAAATCTTTAAATGACATATTTACAATTTCAACCGCAAACATTACAGCCAACCACATAATAGCCGATTACATCAAAAAAAATTATGAAAATGTTGCAGTAATTGGACCTGATTGGGAAAGTTACCAATGGGCAGAAGATATTTCAAAAGAAATAGGAGTGCAAAATACCATTTTGGAAAAAACAAGGCATTCTTCAAGAAATGTTGATGTTGCAGTAAAAAAAGAAATAGACATAAAAGGAAAAAATGTTGTTATAGTAGATGATATAATTTCAACAGGAAATACTATGATAAAAGCTGCAATTAAAGCTAAAGGTATGAAAGCAAAAAATATTATAGCTATAGGGGTTCATGGACTTTTTGTAGAAGATGGCTTAAAAAAAATGAAAAAACACTTCACGCAAATACATACAACAAATACCATATCTCATCAAACAAATTCAATGGATGTTTCAGATATAATAATCAATGAATTAAAAAAACATCTTCCTAAAAAATTAACCACCTGAAATAATAGTTAGCATTTTAAGCTTGTCCGAATCAATAACATGATCCATATCCAATACTATTTTATCATTTTTTAAAATTATTACATCTTCATTGCTAAGATTTAGCTCTTTCATAATTTCTTTTATAAGTATCTTATCTACAACTTTATATTCTATAGTTTTATTTAATTTTTCAATAAAAATTTCCATAATAAGCCCAATATCTAAAATTTTATAAAGCTATTTTATTTTCAGTATCCTATGAAAGTAATAATACCAGTTGCAGGAGTAGGTTCAAGATTAAAACCTCATACATTCACAACCCCAAAAGCTCTTTTAGAGGTTGCAGGAAAGCCCATTTTAGAGTATATAATAAACGATGCTTTAAAACTTAATCCATCAGAAATAATATTTGTTGTTGGACATTTAAAAGAATCAATAGAAAGTTTTGTAAAAACTGTTTTTCCAACAATAAATTCAAGCTTTATTGATCAGAAAGTAAGAGATGGTGATGGATCTGCAATAAGATTGGCTCTTGAAAAATTTGATACTGAAGAAGAAGTCTTTGTTATATTTGGTGATACAATGATAGATTTTGAGATAAAAAAATCATTAACTAAAAATAATTCAGATGCAATCATATACACAATGCCAGTAGAAGAACCATCGCATTATGGAATAGTTAATTATGATCCAGCAAACATGAGAATCTCTCAAGTCGAAGAAAAACCAGAAAATCCCAAATCAAATCTTGCAATAATTGGTGTTTATTATTTCAAATCTTTATTAAGATTAAAATATGTTTTAAATGAATTGTATGCAAAAAAAATAACAATAAAAGGAGAATACAAACTTGTTCAGGCAATAGATAAATACACAAAAGATAAAGAGAGTTTTGTTCAGGCAAAGGTTGTTAATAGTTGGTTTGATTGCGGAAGACCATCAGTTTTGCTTGAGGCAAATGATTATTTCTTAAAAAAACTTGGTAAAGGTAAAATAACCATAAAAGGAGATAACCTTATAATACCTCCTGTTTACATAAATAAAACTGCAATCATAAAAAAATCAATAATTGGTCCTAATGTATCAATAGGAGAAAATGCTTGTCTTGAAAATGTTATAATAGAGGATTCAATAATCTGTTCTGATTCTATTTTAAAAAACGTTCTTCTTAAAAAATCTCTTATAGGAAAAAACGTAAAATATACAAAGGATATGCCCAAAACAAACATAGGTAACAATTCTGAGATAGAATTTGAGTAAAAAGGTTTTTGCAAAACTTAAATAATTTTTTTATTTTTGCAGATAAGCATACAAAAAATTTACGATTCATACATGTCTTCACGTCTTATTTCAAGAATTTTTGGAACTATTGAATTAAATATGTCAATAATTATCAAAAATTCTTTTATATTAGTAGAATTGTTAAGTGACCTTAATGTTAGTTTTTTATCTATAACCTCAATTATGCTTTTAAACTTGTCATTTAAGTTTTTGTTCTTTTTAAGTGTGGCATTTACTTCATCATTATTGTTTAAAAAATATTTCATTTCTTTTAAAAAGCAATTTTCATCAACATACTGCTTATTTTCAAAAAAAAGGATTAAAAGGCACTTTATGTTATAATACGCAGATTTAAGTTTTTCAAGGTACAGCTTCCTATCCTTAAAGTATTTTTTATAATTTTCTTCAGAGAAAATCATTCTATCTATTTCAAGTATAGCTTCTTCAAGCATGAGTAGTTCCTCATAAATTTTTCTTCTTGGAATATTTGATATAAGCATACTAATTAAAATACCATTACATAGATATACTTTTTCGTTTTATAAGTTGTCTCTTAAAAGTAAAACCAAATAATAATAAAAATGATTTTAAGATAAATAAGTATAGTGGAAAGCTTTAGAGTATCTAAGATAGGCATTTACATTTTATTTTTAATGTTAACATTGGTTTTTGTAAATAGTTCTTCGTATCCGCAGTTTGAATTTGCTAAAGATTCATTAAATTTGGGAAATGATTCTGTTTTTTTTAAGTCATCTTCAGGAACACAGATTGAACTGTACATAAATGGTGCATTATATGCAAAGAAAGACATAATAGATGAAAACAGAAAAGTTATTCTTAATGGGAATTCGATTGAAGATATAACTATAGGTCTTGGAGGAAAGATTACATTTTTTAATGATGGATCAAGACCGTATATAATAACTATTTCAAATGGGACAAGTAAAACACTTAATTTTGCTGATAGCTTAATTTTTGAATCATCAATCATGGAAGAAATTTCATACAAAGATGATTATGATGGGACAGAAAAAAAAATAAAAGTTGTTGACAAACTGATTAGTTCTTCTTTTTTAGGTGCTTCATCTTCTCTTATTAATGGAGAAAACAATATAACCTTTGTTCAAAAATTTCCGTATCCAACATTTAATGAAACAAAATACAATGAATACGAGTTAAAATATGAAAAATACATAAACAAAATTGATATTGATCCATTTGAAGAGATAACAGCAAATAAAAGCATAACTCTTTCTGGTAAAGTTGAGTATTCTCCATATCCTCTGTACTACACATTAAACACAGATCCTTCTAATCTTGTCAATTCTGGACTTTTAAAAAGCATCAAAGTTTCATCAAATAAATTCAACATAACAATAGATGATCTTCCAAATGGAAAAAACAACATATATTTTCTAACAACAGCAGAAAACAATAAAAATGTATTTACGGGCTACAAAAAAGTTGAAATTGAAGTTGATACTATTCCTCCAAAAATAAAAATAGAATCTGCATACATAGTAAAAGACAAAGAGCAAATAGTTCTTGACATGTCATCAGAAAATTACATTAATGAAAATAAATTATATCTTAATATTTCTGTTGATGCACAAAAAATAAATTATACATTAAATAACCAAAATGTATCAAAAGACGTTGTCAACGATTCAATATTGCTTGAATTATCTCTTGTAAAAGGGCAAAATAATTTAACACTTATAGCAATAGATAAAGCCCAAAACAAGGCAAAACAAGCACATACAATATATTTTGACAACACAAAGCCAAAGATAATTCCTGCATCACTTGAACCAGCCGAAATGTTTTCAAAAAATACTGCAAGGTTCATTTTTCAGCAAATAGAGGGAAATACATCTAAGCCTAATGTTGAAATAACTATTTTTACATTTGCAAAAGGGACAGAAGGAGAAGATGGCAAATCAGCTACATGTTCAGATTTTGAGCCATTGTTTTACAGAAGTTACGATTCAAAAAAAGATAACGAAGGATTAGATGATATTCAGATAAGCCTTAGTAATTTAATATTCCAAAAAACAACAGTAACATCAGATGCTTCATCAAGATTTAAAGCACTCATAGGTTTTCAGGAAAGTAATCTTGATGCTGACAATTCAGATAGTAAATCAAACCCAGTTGTAGACAAAGTTAAATCACCAAACACAGTATGTTTCGTATTAAAAGATCAATATGGTAACACAGGAGTTTACAGTACAAATGTAAATTTAGACATGGGAAATACATTGTGGAAACCAGCAGAGATTACAACAGTTCCAAATACAGTATATGCTTCTGAAATAGAAAACACAGGTGATAAAAAATATGGTGATACAAAATCAAGAGTAGGAATAACTGCAAGGTTTCAATACGTAGGTCAGGGGAAAATATCAAAATTAACAAGTTTTAGAATATCAGAAGACAGTAGTCTTTACAAAGAATCAAGATACATATCTATAGTTTCAGGATCAACATATTACAAATTAGATAAGGATACAGGAGAACTAATAGTTTATTTTCAAATAGAAATAAGTCCACTAAAGATGAATCCTGTTGATTATCCAGGAGAATTGAATCTTGCTTTTCAGGCAAAACCAGTATATTCTGTTGATGATGTAGATATCCCTATAGATACCAAAAATCCAATATATTTTCAAACATCTGTAAACGTTGAAAAACCATTAGACCACAGCAAATGGCTTACTCCTGAATTAATAGATGATTGGGTTGGTTTTCTTAACAATTCAATAGAATTTACAGAAAAAATGGCAGGATTTACAGCAGATGCATCAATTGTTGGGGTACTTGCATGTACAGGTGCAAAATTCTGGTATGGAATGCAAAAAGCAATGTATGAGGAAGGGTCAGATGAATTAAACCAAGCTAAGAAAAAACTTTTCATGATATGTGATAGAGTTGCATGTACAGCATCACCATCAGAATGCTCACAGACAGAGGAAGGAAAGTTCTTTAATTTTGATACAAATTCAAACAATCCCTATACTTTAAGTCAGACACAGCTTTTATATGATTCTAAGACAGAATTTATTTCTGATGACGAGGAAGATAAGATTCTTGCAAAAATAACAGATTTTAAAGTAATCAATCCAAAGTATGATGCAAAAACAGATTGTTACGTAAATGGCAAACCAGGTGTTTTAATCAATGCACATGTTGAAACATACCAAGAAGATCCAAGCATACTAGGTTCTTGGCAAAGTATAGATAAAGAAAGCAAAAGATATCTAAAAGCACAATGTGTTGAGGCTAATTGGGTAGATAAAGAGGGTAAAACCTGTAACAAGGAAACAGGAGAAAACTGTGTATTAGGTGGGGTTAATATACAGGGAATTTCAAATGTATGTTTCCATGAAGGACCACCACATTTTGATGAAACAAGATGTAATTTTTTTGGCTCAGATCCTAGTGGAAATCCTGGGTGGGATCCTGCTGATAACATAATAGAATCAATAAGATGTGGTTGTATAACAGATACATATTCACATCTTAAAAATTATTTAAAAATACAAAAATCAATAAGACAATGTTTGCTTGAGGCAAAGATAGGTAATGTTGAAGGATCATATTGTGAAAGGCTTATAGGAGTTGCCGTATGTGATATTGCAACAAACATAATGTTTAAAACACTAGGTCAAAAAACAAACGATAGGACAGGAACAGATGACAACGATCCACATGAAGTTGGCTTTATGGATGCATTAAAAGGTGCATCAGATGGTGATAGAATACTAAACGAGAGATATAAAGGAACATTTTATTCACAATCAGGGCTAGGAACACAGCAAATTGTAAACAAGGCATGTCTTGGGGCAATAAGTGGTGATTGGAGTATATTTACAGAAAATATTTTATCAAGCATAAATGAAAACGAAGTAGAACCTATATTTGGTCCTATGATGCCAATTTCACGTTATGAAGGATACAACCCTTTAACAGGAGAAGCATCGATTATGTACAGGCTAACATATGCTGGAGTTTCTGGTGGTCAAAGAATAAGTTCAGAGATAGAACTAATCTGTGATTCAACAGCAAAAGGTGGAGAACATTGTCCATCAGGAATATATAACTACAAAGAGATAGGATCCTCATTTAAGATAGGCAAACAGTACATAGCAAAAGATGGTTCAAAGCAGGATCTTATTGTAATACATGATACCAATGCAAAATTTAGATATAATGTTGTAAGAATAATACATAAATACGCAATCAAAGGAGAAGAAATAACTAAGGTATATGAAGAACCAATAACACACAAAGGAGAATTCATGCTTGCAAGTTGTTATTTTTCAGCAGGTGTTTTAGGTGAAGGTGCAGGCATAAAATGTGATGTTTTATTTGATGAACAGGCAGATGGAATTTATTCTATAGACAGCACAAAAAGTTACATTATTCCTCAAAAAAACAAAGTATTTTACAAGGGAAATACAATTAGCATGTTCGTTTCAGGAACAGCAATAAAAGAATATTCATCATCAGCAGATCTTGCATACATGGCAATATGTAAGGGACTTAAGGATTCAAAATCAATAAAAAAAGAATCAAAAAGTATAAGCGTGTCTGATTCATACATAAACACAGTTGTAAAATTATTTGAAATTCCTGACATTGGAAAAGCAGAAAACACACAATACTCAACATACAGTTTAAAATTTACACAAGAAATAATAGAAGAATTAAAAACAGCTAACAACATAAAAATAAGTTTTTATTCAAATGATAAAGAGACACAAGAACATATATCAATAGATACAAAAACAGATTTAGGGGATTTGTTCCAAATACAAGGTTTAAGTAATGAACAAACAGTTTTATACAAAGAAGTAGGAAAGATATCTGAAGGGGATAATGTTTTTGATATAATCATCAAACAGGATGATTCTGAATTAAAAGATAAATCTTTTGAGATAAAGCTAAAATCAAAGCCAACAAATCTTGCAATATCAATAGTATATAAAAAAGAAGATAAAGAAGAAATACTTTCATTTTCAAAACAAGATTATGAAGTTGATTCTGGGTCTGAAAGCTTTGCTGGTTTACAAGAAGGAACATGTGAACTTATAGTAAGACTTCTACCAGAAGGAAAAGGAACAACAGCATTATTATCAGAAGATTTTGAGAATTACGATCCTTTTGGCGAAAATATTCAAACAAGCAAAAACCTCAAATCCAAAGATACATTTAAAACAACCTTTACAGTGAGTGCCAAAACAGATGTAAAAAAACAAACATTTGACTTTTTATATCCAAAAGACTCCTCAGCAATCTGTATAAGTAAAAACAAAAAAACATTTAATATAGGCTCAATATTATACTCTTCAGCCGAATTAGAAGGTTCAAGTAATCTTATATTAAATATAAAATTAAAACAATATTCAACAGAAATATTTAAACAGCAAACAATAAGCAAACAGATTTATGATGGAAATAATCAACAAATAATAGACAAAATAACATTGGATATAACTGATGATGATATAAGTAAGATGATTGGTAAGCAATCTGCAACATTGTTTTACAAGATAGATTTAAAAGATGGTGATAAAACCACAACAAAAGAGGAAAATATTCCATTTTACATACATTTTACAGAAGAATGTGACTCAGAAGATTTCAATATAAATTAGAAAGCCTTTTAAATAGAAACATCTTAACAAATTTATCAGGTAATTCTAACAAGAGAGGGTTACCAAGTCCGGTCAAAGGTGCTGGATTTAGGCTCCAGTCCGTAAGGTTCGAGGGTTCGAATCCCTTCCCTCTCATATCGTTTTTTTGATTTAAATATTTTCGATAATCATATATTTAGAAAAATTAATATTTCATTTAGACAAAACAGATTGTCCAGAAGAATTTTGGCATTATAAAAATAAAAAATATAAAGATGTTCTTAAAGTTTTAAATTATAATTATTTTCTTAATTTTGTATTCAACATCATTTCCTTTGAATCCATCAACCTTTTTCAACATTATAAAACCAAATTTAAACACTATTATTCAATACTTAAAACATTTAACTATTTAAAAATAATTAATAATGCATATATTATAATATGGTACTAAAAATAGTATGAATAAAAAAAGTGTTTCAAAAGCAGATAAAACTCCTAAAAAAGATGCTGAAAAAACAAATGAAAGCATGAAAAAAGAGGATGATGTTTTATTAAAGAGCAGTATGACATTAATTGAAGATCTTAAAACTCAGATAGGAAGAATAAATGATTCTAAAAATGCATTACAAGAGAGCATTTTAAGTATAAAACAAAGAGTTGAAAAAATTTCTGACCCATTAGCATCAATTGATGAGAAAAAAAAAATAAAAGAACTTGTATTAAAAGAAATAGAACCATTACTTGACAAATACAATATATCAAGTATAAGAAAATACGTTTATAGCGATATAGAAGAACTCGTAAATAAGGAAACAAATAAAATAAAATCTGAAACAGATTATCATTTAAGTCAGAACAAAAAAGATTTTACAAAACAGATGTCTTATCTTGAATCAAAGATGGTAGAATCAAAAAATTTTACTCAAAAATTAAGTGAAGACTTAAAAAGTATAAGAGCATCTAAAAAAGAGATTTTAACTCCAGAGCAATTATCAGAGATAAGACAGCTAATAAAAGAGGGCAATTCAAAATTACTTGAAAAAGAAAACATAAAAAATAGTGAAGTTTATCAAAAAATTGATTCTTACACACAAAAAATATACAATTTAGAAGATGAATTTAAACAATTAAGAAAAGATTCAAAACAAGCAGATACAAAGCAACTTTTAGAACTTAAAAATGAATTAAGTGCAACCAAACAGAGTCTTGACAAGCTAGAAAAAGAAACACTAAAAAATTTAAAGAAAAAAGCAGAAGATGAACTTTTAAAGTTAAAAGATGAATTAAGTATAACCAAACAGGGTCTTGATAAACTAGAAAAGGAAACACTAAAAACACTTACCAAAAAAACAGAAGATGAACTTTTAAAGTTAAGAAATGAATTAGTTGCAACCAAGCAGAATCTTGACAAGATTGATAGCGAAACCTTAAATAGAATAAAAAAGAAAACAGAAGAAGAGTTATCAAAATATTTATCCAAGAATCAGCAAGAAATTTCAAAAGATATAAAAGAACTTGAGCATAAATATATTTTAGAAATCAAAAAACTTGAAAGTATATACAAATCAGATTACAACAATATACAAAAACAGTTTTCTGATTTAAAGTCAAATTTTTCATCTGAAATAAAAAAAGAATTTAGCGAACTTGTTACAGGTAACAAGAAACTTGAAAAACAGATTTTGGACATATCAAATACTCAGATAGGTGAAATTAAGAAAAATAATCAAGATTTTAAGAATGAATACACATTAAAGCTAAAAGATTTGATAAACGAAAAAGAAATTGAAAGAGAGTTTATAGTACAAAAAACCAATGAACTCATAGAAAATTTTAACAATCTTACAGAGGAAAACAAATTAAAATTTGTAGAGCACAAAAAGGATATAAACGTTCTACTTCAATCTATAAAAGCAGGTTTTGAACAGGAAATAAAGGATAGGATGTCTCAAGAGCTTGTAAAGATATCAAATTTTTTACTATCTATTGAAAAAAAATCTAATGATACATTCAATGAAATAGATCTTAACATACAGGGAAAATTCTTAAAGCTAAACGAACAACTTGAAAAAGATTTCAAGCTTGAAAAATCATCATTTGAAAAATTTATAAAATCAAAAGAATTAGATTTTGAAAACACAATAAAAAAACTTCTAAACGAAAAAGAAGCACTGGTAATAGAATTAAATCAATACAAACAGCAGGTATCAGCACTAACAAAAGAATACATACAAAAATTAGATTCTGAGTTAAAAACCTTAAAATCAGCTCACGATAATTTTGAAAATGAGAAAAATAAGTTTTTGGATAACTTAAATACCATATTAGAAGCAAAAAAAACAGACCTGACACAATACTCTGACGGATTAAAAGGACAAATATTTAATCAATTAACAAGTCAGCAGGAAATGTTTTCACAGAATGAAAATTCTTTTAAAATAAAGTTTCAGGAAAAAGTAAAAAATCTTGAAGATTTATTTAACAGAAGGATTCATGAGATAGAAGTAAAATTCATAGACAAAAACATATCAGTTGTAAAAGAAAAAGTTGATGCAGAGTTAGAATTTATGAAAATATTTGAAGATAAATTGATATCTAAAGAAGGAGAAATAGATAAGAAAATAGACATTTTAGATGATCTTCAAAATCATTTTCAAGCAGAAGCTAAACATCAATCAGAAAGTATGCATCAAAAGGTTGAAGAAAGATTAATTAACCTTGAAAAGCATTTTAATAAAAGATTTTTAGACTATGATGGAAAGTTTAGTTCTCTTAAAAGTATAATAGTTGAAGAAGTAGAAGACCTTATAAAAGAAGTTAATCAGGTTTTGACATCTCAGGTTGATGAATTAAAAAAACATGAAGCAAAGCTTGATTTTAAGAAAAATGAGATACAGACAATAAGAGATGAATTTTACAATATAAAAAACACAATTCTTCCTCATTATACAGAACTTTGCAAAACAGTTAAGGATTTAAAAGTACAGGTATTCGGTCAACTTGAAAAACAGAGTGATATATCAAGTTTAGTATACAACATGTCAAGTTATGAAAATCAATTAATCAAGTTGATATCAGATCTTCAGGAAAAAGGGCTCTCATTTTATGAGATACAAAATATACTATTACAAAAAGGGCATCCAAGGGTTTATGTAACAACACTTATAAGTCAGCTTGGATATAATCAGTAAGAAGAATATTTAAAAAATAAATTAAATATATTTTCAAATTTAACTTATCAATCTTTTTTAGTTTTGATATTTTTTGTACAAAAAAACCAATCTTTACATTTTAATTTTTCATCATTAATTCTTTTTTCTGCAATAACAGAGGTATTTGCAGGAAATATGATTACATCATCAAAAGGTTTCCAATTAGCAGGTGTTGCTACACTGTGTTCATCAGTTGTCTGCAGTGCATCTATTAGCCTTAAAATTTCATTCATATTTCTTCCGGTAGATAATGGGTAATAAATCATTGCTCTTACAATTAGTTTTGGATCTATTACAAAAACGCATCTTGATGCTGAGGTGCTTGACTGATTAGGATGAATCATTCCATATTTTTTTGCTATATTCATACTAATATCATCAATTATTGGAAACTCTATTTTAACACCAAACTTTTCATGAATCCTATTAACCCAAGCAATGTGTGAATAAATACTGTCTATACTTAAACCTAATAATTCTACATTTCTTTTGTCTAGTTCTGGTTTTATTTTTTGAAATGCTATAAATTCTGTAGTACATACTGGCGTAAAATCTGCAGGATGAGAGAAAAGAATAAGCCATTTTCCTTTATAATCTGTTATTTTTTTGGGTCCATGCGTAGTGTTTGCTTCAAAATATGGTGCTTTTTCTCCAAGTCTTGGCATATTAAAAGTATTTTCAACACCATTTGAATTATCTGCATTATTATTATTATTATTTTCCATGATATTAATATTATAGGTTTTAATTTTATAAAGATTTGGTTAAAAAAAATAACCAAAAAAGTTTTTAAATAGCAAAATATATAATATAGTAATGATGGATGTAAAAGATGTTTTAATAATTGAAAATTTGGAAAATAATGCAAAGATTCCATTAAAGAAAATGGGATTTTTGTTAGGAATAAGCGAACCAGCGGTAAGAAAAAGAATCAAAAAACTTGAAAAAGAAAAAATCATATTAGGTTACAAGACAATTATAAATTACAAAAAGATGGGCTATTCTAATAAAATAATTATGGGGGTTGATACTGTTCCTGAAAAGTATTTAAAGGTAATAAATTCATTAAAGAAGATAGATAATATAAAAAATATTCAAACATGTTCAGGAGATCATATGATAATGTTTGAAGTATGGATTAAAAACATATTAGAACTAAACATTATTTCAGAAAAAATAAATTCAATAGAGGGAGTTACTAAAAGTTGTCCGAGCATAATACACGAAAATGTTGATTGAATTAATCAAACGATTCTTTTAAATTCCTTTTCAAAAAATGCCAAACTATACCTTAATATTACAGGTCTTCCATGTGGACAATTAAATGGTTCATTCAATGTTTTAAGTCTTTCAATAAGTGTTTTCATCTCAAAAATTGTCATTTCATGTCCTGCTTTAATCGATCTTTTGCATGACATTGATGCAATTTTTGATATTACATCTTTTTCAATAAAATCACTCTTTTTATCGGTTCTTATGCTTGCAATTATATCATAGAAGATATCTAAAGGCATTTCCTTGCCTCTTACATCTATAGGGATTTTCCTAATTATCAAATCATTTTTCCCAAAAACCTCAAATTCAAAACCTAATTTTTTTATCATATTTTCATGTTCGTTTACTATTTGCATGTCTGAAATATCAAGATTTATCATTTGAGGTTTTAGTAAATGCTGAGCCTTACCATTGCCTTCAAATTGTTTTATTAGTGTTTCATAATTAAATTTTTCTTCTGCTGCATGTTGATCTATTACTAAAAGTTCATTTAATGTTTCAACAAGGATGTATGTTTTATTCAACTGTCCAATTACTCTATATTCATCTAAAAAATTAGATAATTTTGTTTCATTGTTATTATAAATTTGATAAGAATCATTTTTATCATATATTTTAATTTTTAATTCATCTAAATTATCTTCTTCATTTTGAGTATTACTTATATTGTCATCACTTTCTAAATCAAATGTTTTAATTCTATCATAAAGTTCCTTTTGAATATTATTTTGAAAATATTTTTTTTTATGATTATCTGAACTATTGTTTTTAATTTGTTCGCTTATTGTAACAAAAGAGGATAGTTTTTCATCATTTTTTACAACATCTTTAAAAAGAAGCTCATTTGAAAAAGCATCTGAGACAATCTTTTTTATGGCATTAAATATTTCAAGTTCATTTTCAAATTTTATTTCAATTTTGGTAGGATGCACATTAACATCTATTATTTCGGTATCTATATCTATAAAAAAGAAAAAACAAGGATGTCTTGCTTCCATAAGATTTGTACCATATCCTGAATAAACAGCATCTTTTAGAATTTTTGATTTTATAAAACGTCTATTTACAAAAAAAAACTGATGTTTAGAATATGAAAAAGTTAACATCTGAGGTTTTATTATGTAAGCATTTATGTTTATTCCATTTATTTTATCAGATATCTTAATAAGGTTATCTCCTACATTTTTATCAGTCATATAGGATATTGATTTTAACATATCTTTCATTGCAGGTTTATGGATAAGAATTTTGTCGTTATGTTTTAACACAAAACTTATTTCATTATATGCTATGCAATATCTTGTAACAACATCTATTACATCTTTAAGTTCACTTTGCATTGATTTTAAATATTTTTTTCTGGCAGGAACATTGCAAAAAATATTATCTATTATAACGCTTGTACCTATATTTCCAGCAGTTTCACTTATCTTTAAAGGGTTAGAAGATTCTATCATATAAGCATTGTTGTCCTTGCTTGTTCTTGATATTATTTTAGCATCAGATATTGCAAAAATACTTGCTAATGCTTCTCCTCTAAATCCCATGGTTTTTATTGAATAAAGATCATTAAAGTTTTTGATCTTTGATGTTGCATGTCGTAATGGAGCTTTTTTTAAATCATCTTTTTCAATTCCTTTTCCATCATCAGAAACAATAATTTTTTTAAGTCCATAATCTTCTAAAATAATCTGAATGTTTGAAGATTCTGCATCTATAGAATTTTCAATAAGCTCTTTTATTGCTCCTGCTGGATTTTCTATAACTTCTCCTGCTGCAATTTGATTTACTATTTCATTATCAAGAATTTCTATACTCATAAAAAAAATATGATTACATACAATATAAAGTTAATTATAAAAAACAAAAATTTATTTAAAATTACTTGTTATGTATTCAAAAGCACTATGTGCTGCAATTGCTCCTTGTGCAGATGCAACAATTCCTTGTTTCCATGAAAAATCAACAACATCTCCTGCGGCAAAGACTCCTTTTCTACTTGTTATTTGATGTTTATCAACAACAATTTCTCCATTTTTACTTAATTCTAATTCTAAGAGATTTCCAAGTTCATTATTTGGCATTATTCCAATTGATACAAATATAGCATCAGTTTTAAGTTCATAAGATCCATTAAAAGGATTATCAAGTTTTACAGATTCAACACGCTTATCTCCACAGACTTCCAAAACATTTGTATTCAAAATTATTTCAATATTTTGAAAATTCTTTATTTTTTCAACATTTTTGAATTCTCCTTTTAGTTTATCTCCTCTTGCAATCAAATATACTTTTGTTGATTTTTGAGCAAGCATTATTGATTCTTTTATTGCAGAATCGCTACCACCAGCAACAATTACCGTTTTACCTGCAAAAAAATTTCCATCACAAGTTGCACAATAACTAACACCTTTCCCAAAAAATTCTTGTTCTCCACCAATTCCAAGTTTTCTGTGTTTGCTTCCTGTAGCAATTATAATTGCTTTTGATATGAATTCTTTTTCAAAAAATTCAGTTTTTACATAGTATGTCATATCATCATTCTGTCTTATTTCCAAAACATTATCATCAAATATTTCAACACCATTGCTTTGGGCATGTTTTTCAAGCCTTTTTCCAAGTTCAATGCCTTCTATTGCCTCAAATCCAGGATAATTCTCAACAATACCAGTCTCTGTTATCATGCCTCCTCTTTGTTTTGCTATAACAAGAGTCTTAAGGTTAAATCTTGCAGCATACATTGAGGCGGAAAATCCAGCACATCCACCACCTATAACTATCATGTCAAATTCTTCCATAGTAAAAATGCAAACAAAGAAGTATTATTAATCTTTCCTTTGATGAGAAAAAAAATAATTATAACGAACACATAAATGTTAAAAGAATAATTTTTTGTTATTTTAATTTGTTATGTGTTCACTATAACCACATTTACCACAATGGTATCTATTAGGGTTCTTGTAAATTCCAAGAAAAACACCTTTTCCACATTTTGGGCATTCTTTCCTTGTTTTTTTGCCATTCTCATAAAATTCATATTTTTTTGATGGCTCAGATGACTTTTTTTTTGTTTTTGACTTTCCCATTTTAATTATTTAAAAACTCCCTATCATATTTTCCATTTTTAACATCTTTTATAAAAGTTCTTGCAGGTTTTGAATCAACTTTTATTCCCAAAGAATAACATGTTCCAGCAATTTCTCTTACAGCAGCCTTAATATCATTTGAAAGCAAAGAATCAAATTTCATATTTGCAATTTTTCTTATTTGTTCAATTGATATGTTTCCAACAAAATCAGTATTAGGTTTTGCAGAACCAGTTTTTATGCCAAGTTCAGTTTTTATCAATTGTGATGCAGGTGGAGTACCAATTGTTATTTCATACGCTTTTGTTTCAGTATCAACAATAACCTTCACAGGAACTTTCATTCCTTTAAAATCAGCAGTTTTCTTGTTTATGTCAGCAACAACCTGCCCTATATTAACTTTTAGAGGACCTAAAGCAGGCCCTAATGGAGGAGCAGCAGTAGCTTTACCTCCTTCTATTAAAACTTCAACAGTTTCTTTTGCCATTTTCAAACATTAGTAAGCAACCTTTAACGATAAATAGCTAAAGGATAATGGCGTTATGCATAAAAGATAAACTTACAATCTTATTATGATTTGAATTTTTGATTAAAACATCTTTTTAACCAAAAAACATAACACCTATAAAAGTTACTGATAAAAGATTTATAAAACCTTTGATTATTAATGCTAAAAAGTCAAAGTTGTGGTTTAAAAGACTGCCTTTTAAAGAAGCTTAAAAATCTTTTGGATTTTCTTACCTTCTCAATATACAGCTAGTATTTAGAAAAATTTAAATATAATAACATATAATAAATTCTATGAATGAAACAATAAATTCTTCTTCTCAAATACCACTTCTAACATTTAATTCTCTATACAATCTTTTAAGAGAAGAAAAAACTAAAAAACAGCTTCAGGGAATAGATAAAAATTTTTATGTATCAATGAACAATTTTCTTACATCAAAAAAAGATGAAATAAAAACTTTATTATCACACGACAATGAAAAATTATCAAAAGAAAAGCATCTACTAATAAAATCCAAAGAGATCATAACAGAACTCATAAATTTAAGACTCATGAAGATTTCAAACATTGCAATTAAAAATAGTCTTTACGGAGAAAGTACCGTATCTATAGATAACATACTAGAGGAAGAAAAACATTATTATCTTTCAATGGTTAAGGAAATATTAAAAATCAAGGTGAAATAAATGGCAGAAAACAATAGATATGCAATAGATATTGAAAAAAGATTTTTATTAGCAATAACAATTTTTCTTTTGATAATATCAGCATATGTAATAAAAGATTTATTTACAAAAATAATATATAGTATGATTATTGCATATTTTCTTTATCCATTGTTTCAATATTTTTTTAAAAAAACTAAAAACAAAAGAATTGCATCACTAATCACGATTTTAACAAGCCTTATTATACTTTTTATACCATTAGCACTTCTTTCATATTTTCTAATATTAAATCTTATAAAACTTGTTTTAGAATACAGGATATATCTTGAAAATCCACATATATTAAATTCTCAAATAAAAATAATAATTTCTGAATTTAGTAATTCAAATGTTTTGTCTGATATAGATTATTCATCATTTTTCAACAAATTTGTATCTTTTATAGCCAACCTTTCCCAAGAATTTTTTTCATCCATTCCAAGCATGCTTGCAACTGTATTTATCATTCTTTTCATAGCTTATTATATGTTGATATACAACGAGTTGATATTTAAAACATTTTCAGAGTATGTTCCATTAAACATCAGTCGTCAAAAAGAAATATTGAATCAGATAGCTAAAAGTTTAAAAATTTTATTTAAGGGATATTTTATAACAGGAGTAGTGCAAACATTTGTTGCATTTATTGGATATGTTCTTTTTGGGGCTCCAAATATACTTATAATCACATTTTTAACACTGATAATTAGTCTTATACCATACCTTGGAACTCCGCTTATATGGGTTCCTGTATCGGTGTATTTAATAATAACAGGTCAAAAGATAGCAGGAATAGGACTTCTTATTTATGGGACATTAATAATAAATTTAGTTGATAATTTTATAAGACCTATGCTTATGAGTGATAAAGATACTATTCCACCAGTGTTGGTTTTTATAGGTTTTATAGGTGGTATTTTTGTTTTTGGAATTTCTGGACTTATACTAGGTCCATTGATTATATCGGTTACATCAATTTTCATAAAATCACTTATTAAAACTTTTCAGATAAATCATTAGATATATAAATATATATAAATTATATTTTTTATGGATTCAAGAAGAGTAATAAGGTTTGGAAATAGTTCATATGTAATAACGATTCCTAACGAATGGATGAAGGCTAATTCAGTTTCAAAAGGTGATAATCTTGTATGTATAGAAAAGAATAATACACTTATATATTCAGTTCCCAAAAAAGAAGATAATAGCATTATAGAACTTGATATGGATATTCATAATTTAAAAATATTCAATAAAATATTAATTTCTTATTACTTAAAAAATTATAAATATATAAAAATAAAGGGTGAAAAAATTTCAGATAAATTTAATGAAATAAAGATATTTATTGAGAAATTACCATCAGTTGAAATATATGAAATAAATGATGAATACATATTATTAAAAGATATAAGTGACATAGATAATTTAGATATCAATATTTTGATAGAAAAAATGATGGGGATAGTTAGAACAATGTTTGAAAAATCAACAACAAAAGATAATTACAATTTTATTATGCAGATGGATTCAAACATAAATAAGCTTTCATTTTTAGGATACAAAGTTATCAATAATAATCTTATGATCAACTCAAAATTTAACCTTAATAGGAATGCAATATACTATTGGCGTATAATATCAACACTTGAAGCCATAGGAGATATGATTAAAAGAGTTAGTAGGTATCTAAAGAATAGTACAGATGAAAATATTGCACAAATATTTATGATGATAGATTCTGTTGGCATTTATTTTAATTTTATATCAAAATTTTTGCAAAAAGGTATCAACATAGATAACAATCTTGATTTATACCTTGACAAAAAACAGTCCTTGTTAAAAGAGCTTGACAAATACAAAGAAAACATAGATAAATCAGAAATTAATATCTATCTTGTTGTAAACCAATTGTTAAAAGATATAATTGGAAATATTGATAACTTTGCCTTGTCAATAATAGACATACAATACAATTAAATTTCCTAAAAATTTTGTGTTTTTGCATATATCATGATTTGTTATTCTAAAATTTACAAAGCAACAAGGCATTAATTACTTTGTAATTAAAATAAAGATATAAAATCAAATTTTAACAGAAAAAATATTATGCATAACACTATTCTTAAAACTCCGATAGACGACATGGTGGAAATACTTAAGGAAAAAAAAATATGTTCTATCAAATACATACAGGAAAAACTTAATGTGTCTACAGGTCTGTTAGAAAAATGGCTCACAATACTTGAAGAATATAATGTTCTTACAGTGTTTTATAGAGGTCTTGAAGGGTTTGCAAAAATAAAAGAAGAAGTTGCTGAAAGTACAAAAAAAGGAAATAATCCAGTAAACGCGATGCACGATGAAATAAAACAACATCATACTAATGAGAATTTTTTAAATATTGAAATGATAAAGGCAGAATTTTTTAAAAAATCACAATTAAAGAGTATAAATGATCAGATGATCAGGCAGTTGTGGCCTAGGTTTATACTCAAATATGAATCTGAAATAAAAAATGATTTTTTTTTAAAGGCCAAAAGCAGAAATGTACAAGATCATATGATAGAAAAGGCATGGTATGCATACAAGGAGGATTTAATTAAATTTTAAAAATGGTTTTAGATATTGATTCTTTTTTAGATGAATTTGAACAAAAAAATTCAGACAAGTATAAAAATACGAATTTAGATTTTCAGAAAGATGTTGAAGACAAAATTTACGACATAGAGCAGAACTCTCAAGACAAAGACAACATTTTTCTTGAAGAGCTCTACAAGTTGATAAGTAAATTTGATCAAGATCTTCCAAATAAATTTTTTGGAATAAGTCAGAGTACAAATAGTTTTCTTCTAAGTCTTGGTGAAAGATATTCTAAAGAATTTTTAGAAAAAAACATAAGAAATGAAAAAATCATAGAACAACAGATAGAATCAATAAAAAATGAGTTGATAAAAGCTGTAGAAACATCAGAATTCCATAAGATAACTATTCTTACAAGAAAAATGAAGTTGATTTCAAGCAAAATACCAAATCTTTTAACTTTTAATAAGATAGGAATAGCAAAAAGGCTTTATCAGATTGAAAACAGTTTCTATCAACAGTTAAATTCCATAAAAGAGAAGTATATATCCAATTTTAAATCTGATTTACACAAAAGACTTGTATTATTAAAACAATCATTAGATAAGGCAGATTTAAATTCTATAGAATCCAACATTGCATCAATAAAAATTTTTTTGACTACAATTCCAGAAAGTTTTGTGTTTGATTTGGATATTTACCTATTAAAAACAAACAAGGTTCTAGAGCATTCCCAGCAATTTTTAGAATCTTATTACAAGAAGGAATTAGACTTAAGAAAAGCAACCATCATAAAACTTAAGAGTACATACCATTATTTTAAACTTAAAAAAGACATACAGAAATGTTTATTGCTTTATAATCAAATACTTAACGAATTCAATAGAATTCCTGATCTTTTTCTTGAAGAAAAACAATCAATGTATATAGAAATAAACAATCTTTTTGCTGACATGAACAAGCAATTTTTTTCTCACAACATAGATATGTTTTTTGATGCATACAAAAACTCCAAAGCGTTACAAGATAAAAGAGAGTACCTTTATCACCTACAATTATCAAAATCATCCAAAAAAAAAATCAATAATTATGATGCAGATTTAAACATTCAAGAAGACATAATTCAAGAGAACAATTATAACGAAAGAATAGATGGTTTTAATAAAGACAATTCATATAAATATAATGATTTTTTATTTTCAATAAATGAAATATCCTCAAAACTTGATATATCAGTAGGCGAGGAAAAAAATTCTAAAAGATCTTCAAATAATTATGTGAAAGAAATAGACTTATACTACCAAAGGCTTAAAAAGTCAATGTCTGAACAGGAAATATTAAAATTATATGAAAAAATAATATTTTATTTGAATCTTTCAGGAATAAAAAGAGAACAAAAGATAAGTACAAATAAAAAGATAAAAACCCTCATAGAATCAAAAAAATGGAACTGATAGATAAATATGAAATTATTTTTGAAGGTACTAGAATTGATATAAGCGTGTATAAGGAAAATGAGTCATTCATTCCTACATATGAGGTTGGCATATTAGATATAGGAACACACACAAAATACATAATAGCTAAGATAAAAGAGGATCTTTTAAGAGAAGGAATATTTGAGGGAGAAGAGGATAATTTTGATTACAGCATGTTAAAGAAGGCTTATATCAAAAAAGTAACAGAATTAATTGATTTTTATATACCAATACTTGAGATAGATTTAAAACAAAAATTAATAACATATATTGTTCAAAAAAGTTTAGATCTTGGTTTTATAGATATTCTTATAAGTGATTCGAACATAGAAGAGATTACTGTTAATGGTGGTGATAATAATATAATGATATATCACAGACAATACGGTTGGCTTAAGACCAATCTTAAATTTTTGTCAGATGATGAAATTCAAAATATATGTTCAAGAATAGCAATGGAAAACAGGAAATATTTTTCCAATCTTAACCCACTTCTAGACGCTCATTTAAGAGGAGGTCATAGGGTTAATGCTACTTTAAACTCAATATCAACAAAAGGAACAACAATAACAATAAGAAGATTCTCTGATAAACCATGGACAGTTTCAGATCTTATAAATGTAGGAACCTCATCATCAATTGCACTTGCATTGATATGGATAGCAATAGAAAATGAATTTTCAATAATTGTTTCAGGTGGAACAGGTTCAGGAAAGACATCTTTTTTAAATGCGATAACATGTTTTATTCCAGCAGATCAAAGGATAATTTCAGTAGAGGATACAAGAGAAATAAAACTTGCTGAATATGCTCACTGGGTACCAATGGAGGCAAGACAAGCAAATCAAGAGGGGAAAGGTGGAGTTAGTATGTTAGATCTTATAGTAAACTCATTAAGAATGAGGCCTGATAGAATAGTTATAGGAGAAATAAGAAAAAAACAAGAAGCAGAAGTGCTTTTTGAAGCTATGCGTACTGGTCACAGCGTATATGGCACATTTCATGCAAATACTGCAGAAGAAACAGTTTTAAGGTTAAGTTCACCTCCTATTGAAATTCCAAAAATAACACTTTCTGCTCTAGGTCTTATATGCGTTCAACATAGAGACAGGCGTTCTGGAAAAAGATTTACTCATCAAATTGCAGAAATTGATGAAACAGGAAATCAAAGGGTTATATTACAATACAATCCTAAGACAAAACAACATTACTTTAAAAATAAACCCGTAAACATAATCAAGCGTTTAGAAGAATTTCAAGGGATAACAGAACAGGAATTCTACACAGAAATTAAGAAAAAAGTATTAATTTTAGACTATTTAGCCAAAAACAATATAGATAAAATAGATGAAGTTGGAAAATATATAAATCAATATTATTCATCATCAGACAAAGTAATATCTCATATACTTAGAGAAGTTAAGAATGTCTCCAATAAAATAAATAACAACTAAAATGACTCTTGAAAATTTTATAAGAAAATTAGTAAAACAGGATGTTTCATTAAAATACAAGTTAAAAAGAGCAGACTCAAAATTATCTTCTTTTCAATATGTATATCAGACTTTATCTATGACCATATTTTCTTTTATAGGAATTGCAGTTATACTTTTTCTTATATCAAAAAAAGATTTAAACAAATTTATAATTATGTTTTCAGTTCTTATTTTATCAACTCCTCTTATATACAAATTTTGGTACAATGTTATTTTAGTCCAGATAAACAAACTGGGACGAGAGATAGAGAATGATTTACTCTTTATTTTAGAATATCTTTTGGTTAGTTTAGAATCAGGGCTCCCAATAGGCAATGCGATAGAAAATTTAAGTAAAATAAACAGACCTGGTGCTCATTTTTTTAAGCGTATATACACAGAATTCAAAACAGGAAAAAGTTTTAAAGAATCATTGGCAGAAGGTGTAGATTTTGCCCCATCAAAATCAGTTAAGCAACTTATCAAAAAGATCAAAGACAGCACAGAAGTAGGTGTTGATTTAGAGGGGGTTCTTGTTAATTTTATTAAAGAATCATCAGATCAGAAATTATTAGCAATAAAATCTTTCTCTAAAAAATTAAATCCAATAATAATGATGTATCTTCTTTTAGGTATAGTTCTTCCATCGTTAGGTGTAACTTTCTTCATTCTTGCAGCATCCCTACTAGAAATGACACCAAGTATGTTAAGAATAGTACTTGTTTTCATATTTCTTGGCATGTTTGCATTCCAGTATTTTGCATACAGTATATTCAAATTTAACAGGTCTATATTATAAAAATGGTAAACATAAGAAAAATTAATAAAGAAAGTTTGGGAAGGTACCTTATTCCTGAAAAATTATTAACATTTAATTATAGGCATGAACTTGAAAAGATATATGAAAAACTTTATTTTGATAATATCAATTACAACTTTATAACAAACCTTTTTGCAATATCCATATTTTCTAGCATAATTATTTATACATACGTTTTTCAATACATATATTCATATTTTAACAATTTTTTCTACAATTTTCTATCAAGCTTTATAATAGTTTTAACAACTTATATGATAATATTATTTTTCTCATATTATTTCATATTATTTTTAGCATTTTTTAGATATGAAGCAATTTTTAAAAAAGATGAAGAGGATATAGAAAAAGATTTACCAGACTATCTTGACAATCTTATATCAAATATGAAAGGAGGTATTTCAATAGAAAAAGCTCTTTTAAAATCTGTAAGCAAAGAACAAAAAGCCCTTTTGCGTGAAGTAACTCTTGTAAACCAAAAGATATTAATGGGTGATACAGTTTGTCAGGCACTAGAAGGTTTTAGAGAAAGGTTTGATTCAGCAATAATAGAGAGGACATTTTTTCTTATAGAAGAAGGTCTTAAAAATGGTGGAAACATAATAAAACCATTAGAGCGTATTTCAGAAAATTTAAAAAACATATACAATCTTAATAACGAATTAAAAGCTAATTCTGGAGGATTCGTAACAGTTATATACTCTATAACTATTTTTGTTTCTCCTTTACTTTTTGCATTAGCCTTAACACTTTTAACCTTCCTTGGAAATCTATTTAAATTGTTAAGTAAAAGTCAGGAAAATTTATCATTTACAGTTTCAGAAATTCCTGCAGAATATACAGACTATCTTATACTGTTTTCATATTCAATGATAATGTTAATAACATTTTTTTCAAGTCTTATAACAGCAGAATTAAAAAATGAAAAACTACATGATTCTATAAAGTATCTTCCAATTTATATAGTAATAAGTCTTGTTTTTTTTAGGTTTGTTTCAAATCTGCTTCTAAACTTTTTCTCATCAATATTATAACAAAGTAAAATAATTTATTCTATTATTTTTTATGCTGATATTTAAAAGATTTTTATAAATTGTAACCTATTAGAGATAAAGAAAATATTTAATATTTATAGATATAATAAAATTATATGGTTTTTAATAAAAAAATAAAAGGACAAGCAGCTATAGAATTTCTTATGACCTATGGTTGGATGCTTCTGGTGGTTTTAATCGTAGGTGCACTTATCTTTAGTTTTGTTGATTTTGGCTCATTGCTTCCAAATAAAATAGATCTAAACAATAATGTACGTGGTTCTGCAACAGACTCTTTTGCACTTGCAGGTCCAGGTCCAGGTAATGTTGTAATAGTTTTTACTTATACAGGTGCTAATAGAGTTACAATGGATGCAAATCATTCAGTTATAAAAAGAACCGATTCGACAGAAGATTGCATAGGTAATACTATTAGAAATGTTGAAACAGAAAGTGAAGGAGCTTCTGGAACACCAGTTACTTTTCTTAATGGGCAGACAGGAATACTTAGAATGACATGTGGAGTTGATGATTTATTATTTGGAGATGTTTTAGAGGGGCAATTTACAATAAATGTTACAAATATTAAAACAAGCCTTGCAACTCCAACCACAGGTCCATTAAGGCTCACAATAACAGAATAATTCTAATTTTTTAAAAAAAATGTCCTTTTTAAAATCTTCATTGGAAAAATCACAGGCATCTTTAGAATTTCTTATGATATTTGGTATAGGTTTTTTTATTGTTATGATTTTGGGAGGAATTTTTTTTTCATATTTTAACGAAGGACGTTCAAAGCTAAATTCAGAACATCTTCAAAACATAGGCACATCAATGATAGAACACATAGAGAAAGTATATTTTCTTGGCAACAATAACAGATTAAGTGTAAAATTTAATTTTCCGGATAATGTAGTAAATATGAGCATACACCATAAAAAAAATGAAGTAAATGGAGTCAATGTTAGTTTTGACTATTTAAACATAAGTTATATGGCAGGTGGTGATATCCAGGATATGATATTGACAACAAAAGAACCATACATAAGATTCAATTGTAGCAAGCAGGAATCATGTCATCATGATTTAATAAACAATATTTCTTACTATAATGCAACATACAATTATGCACAAGGCGTTAAAACATTACAGTTCGAATCATATTCAGACTATGTTGCTATGGACTTTGTTTCAGATTAATATTTTTTTACATATTTGATTTATAGGACATAAATTACAATTTGGTTTTATTGGTTTACATACTGTTTGTCCTAATGCAACAAACAGATGATTTATACGTTTAAAATCATTGTCATCATAAAGGATTTTTTCAAGTGATTTTTCAGTGGAAAAGACATTTTTAGTGTTAATTATTCCAAGTCTATTGCTTATTCTGTGGACATGTGTGTCAACACATACAATATTTTTATCAAATGCATTACTAAAAAGCATATTGACTATCTTTCTTCCCAGTCCTTTTGTGTTAATAAGAGTGTCATAATCATTAGGAATAATTCCGTTAAAATCATCACAAATAAGTTTGCATACTCTTGCTATTGTTTTTGCTTTTTGTCTAAAAAAACCACAAGGTTTTATAATGTTCTCAATAGTTTCTTGAGAAACAGAGTAAACATCACAAGGTAACTTTAAGACTTTAAACAGATCAATTGATACTTTTATTGTCACATTATCTCTACTTCTTGCAGATATAATTGCAGAAATAAGTATTTTAAAAGGTTCTTTGTTTTGCATACTAATCATTTGAAAAACAGGTGCAGATTCAATAATGCTTGATTTAGATAAAATATCCAAAATATTTTTAAGTTTATTAGCATCATTCATCTTTTGTTATCAATATCATAAAATATGCAATTTTTAGTGATTTTTCATTTATAATGAAATCATTTTTATTAAAAGAAGTTTTAACATTTTTCATATCAACTTTTAGTGATTTTTTAATGTTATTAAATAGATTAAAAGATTTTTCATCTTTAAATACAAATTCAGGAATAATTTCAAACAGATAGGATAATTTTTTGTATTCTTTTAGAAATTTATCTTTTTTTTTATATTTTAACAAAAGCAGATGATTAAATAAATCAGATACATTATTTTCATTAACATTTATATTTTTAAAATCATCATAATCGTATTCAGCAGTATCAATAAAAAGGTAAAATATATCGATAGAATCAAGTATCATAAACCTTCCTAAAGAATCGAACTCATAAACAAATAAATTATTTTGATGAAAATATCTTTCAATTCCCAATTCAATTTTACTCTTAAGTTGAGAAAAAAAATCGTAATCTTTTGAAGAATTTATTATATTTGCAAAAGAAATCATATTATTTGCAATTTTAAGTGCTGTAAGATTTTCCTTAAGGTTAAACCTTTCACAAATTCCTATATTTGAGATTAAAAGAAAATCATTATTAAAGTTTTTTTTAAAATATTTTATCATTTCATTCATCTCATTTACAAAGAATTTTTTTTGTGATTTGCTAAAAATGTGATTTTTTATAAAAACCGATGAAATCATCATATAAAAATCACAAAAAGAAACAGTTTCTCTATTGTCTACATATCCATTTTGCATTTTTAAAAATTTTTTTTTAAATAAATTTATTTTTTCTATAAAATGATCTATATTTTCAGAAAAAGATAATATTTTTAAAAAATAATAATCATTAATAATATCACCATTCATTTTAAAAAAATCAGAATTTATTATTTTTTGATACATTTTGTTCTTTTTCATACAAATGTTCTTTATTTTCATATTTTTAAACTTATTCCTTTATTGATTTAATGCCAAGTTTTTCTACTGCTTTTAAGTATAAAATTTTAGGGTTTATGTTTAATTTAAAATAAAGATTTGTTATAAAAAATCTTTAACAAAACGCATCACAGCAAAATATTATAAATAAAATAACCTTTATAGTCTTTATGATAAGAACACATAATTGCGGAGAATTAAGAATTAATGATGTAAATAGCAATGTAGAATTGATAGGCTGGGCTCAAAGATTAAGAGACCATGGTGGAAAGAAGTTTATAGATTTAAGAGATAGATATGGTATAACTCAGATAGTTTTTGATCCGCAGACAACTAAAGATTTCAGTTTAGTTGATTCGATGAGAAGAGAATTTTTAATACACATAAAAGGTAGAGTTGAACAAAGACCAGAAGGAAGCACAAACGAAAAACATACAACAGGAGAAGTTGAGGTATTAGTTGATGATTTTTCGGTTATAAACGAATCAGATGTTTTGCCTTTTGATCTTGACGAAGATCACTTTAAAGATGTTAGTGAGGATCTTAGATTAGAATACAGATATTTGGATTTAAGAAGGCCACAAATGCAACAAACCTTTATGAGAAGACACAAGTTCATAACAGCAGTAAGAAATTGTTTAAATAATAAGGATTTTATTGAAATGGATACACCAATTCTTACAAAATCAACTCCAGAAGGTGCAAGAGATTTGTTAGTTCCTTCAAGAAAACACAAAGGTAGTTTTTATGCCTTGCCTCAATCTCCACAACTTTTTAAACAGCTATTAATGGTTGCAGGTTTTGAAAAATATTACCAAATAGTTAAGTGCTTTAGGGATGAAGATTCAAGAAAAGATAGGCAATTAGAATTTACACAAATAGATATGGAAGTTTCTTTTTTAGAATTTGATGAATTTAAAAGATTAGCACAAGATGTTCTTATAGATGGATTAAAGGTATATAATCAAACAATAGATCATAATGATTTTACAGCAATGACATATTTAGAAGCACTAAATAAATATGGATCTGATAAGCCAGATTTAAGAATTAAAGGCATGGAGCTTGTTAATTTTACAGATATTGCTAATGATTGCGAATTTTCAGTATTTAAAAATGTTGCAAAACAGGGAGGTCTTATTAAAGGTTTTAATTTAAACAATGGACAATCATTAATGTCAAGAAATGAGATAGACAGACTTATTGATTATTCAAAAGAGTTAGGATCAAAAGGACTTGCATGGATGAAAGTTTTACAAGATAACACAATTGAAAGTTCAATTTCAAAATTTTTTACAACAAAAGAACTAGAAACAATAAAAGAGAGGTTATCTGCACAAAGTGGAGATCTTTTATTCTTTATAGCAGATACACCAAAACATACAAATGATATATTAGATGGACTAAGAAGATTTTTGGCAGATAAATACGGCTTAATTGATAAAGATAAATTATGTTTTACATGGATATGCGATTTTCCATTATTCCAGTTCAATGAAGAAGAAAACAGGCTTGATGCAGAACATTCACCATTTACAATGCCAAATAAAGAAGCAGTTGAATTCATAATGAAAAACATTAATACTGATAACGATGTGATAAAATTTAAAGAGGAGTTATTATCATTAAAAGGAGATTGTTATGATATAGCATTAAATGGCATTGAAATATGTTCTGGAGCTCAAAGGATTAACATTCCCAAATTGCAGGAAAAAATATTTACAATATTAAAGCTTAAACAAGAAGACATAGATTTACAATTTGGATGGTTCATAAAAGCTTATAATTATGGTGCTCCATTCCATAGAGGATTAGCTTTTGGTCTTGACAGAATAATAATGCTTTTAGAGGATAAAAAATCGATAAGAGAAGTCATAGCATTTCCAAAAAATAAAGTTGGATATTGTCCACTAACACATTCTCCATCACCAGTAGATGAAAAACAATTAAGAGAAATTCATGTAAAATTAAGAGAATAATAAAAATATTTTTATTTAACTACTAAATAATAAAAAAAATAATTATAAAAAAGAATTTGAATAATAATGATTATGGATTTAAAATATGAGTTTCAAAAGATACGTGATGCCTTTGGTAGAGTAAAAACAGAGATGAATGATTTGTATGAAAAAATAAATGATAATGAACACAGATTTCTTGAAAAATATTCTATTCTATCACATAAAGTAGAGGAAATTTCTATAAAACTTTTGCATAACGTTCAGAGTTTGCAGAAAGATGGTGATTTTGAAAAATTAGAATCATATACAAAATCAGAGATAAGAGAAATAAAATCAGAGATAAAGGCTTTAAAAGATGAAATAGATAAAACATCCAGAATAAATGTTAATATTGATAAATCTCTTGATCAAATAAAAAAAAACAAACTTGAATTGAAAACAGCAAAGGAAAAAACCAAGGCAGATTTAAAAGATTTAAAAGATAAAAACAACACGGAGATAAAAGAATTAAAACTTCAAAACAAGAACATAGAATCTGAAATAAGAATTCTTCAAAAACAACTTCTGCAAAAAGACTTAGAAATACAAAGCATAAAAGAGATAAGTAGAAAACTTATAATGACAATAGAAGAACTTTCATCTCTTGAATTACAATTCGTAAAAAAATAAGAAAATGGTTATAGCAAAAAATAATAGTGAGAATTTTCATGTAAAGAATTTACAGATAGCAAGAGAGTTCTCAAAAAAAGTTATTCTTGAGATGAAAGAATTTATAAAAGCGGTTGTTATTTTTGGTTCAAACAGTAATAATGATGACAGCGTAAGCAAAAATTCTGACATAGATATAATGGTTGTTTTGGATAATATTTCTGTTTTTGTAGCAGATGACATAAGAGAAGCATACCATCTTGTTTTAAAGAACATAATAAATAACAGTTCTTCCAAAATACATGTTTTAAATGTGAACATGAGCGAATTTTGGGATATGAGCAGAAATGGAGACCCGTTAATAATAAACATATTAAGAACAGGTTACCCAATATTTGACAGAGGAATAATTGAGCCAATGCAGTATTTGCTTGAAATGGGAAAAATTAAATCAACAAGAGAAAGTATTCTTAATTATTCTTATAGGGCTCTTAAAGTAATTGAAAAAATTGACTCACATATAGAACTTGCAGTCTTAGATCTTTATTATTCTTTGATAGATATATCTTATGCAATTTTAATGTTAAAAAATATAGAAGTAGTATCACCAAAACAAATTCCAGATCTTATGAATGAAAAATTCAGTGATAAAAAAATAAAAATACATATTAAAAGAATAAAAGACATGTATGAACTTGCAAAAGAAATAGAGCATAAACATAAAAAAATTACAGGAGAACAATTCGATCTTTTAAAAAAAGAATCAGAAGAAACAATTAGATTTTTTAATCAGATGATTAATGATGAAATTATTTCTATTAAATAATAGATAACTTACGAAAAACAAGTTTTTTTTAAAATTCTCAATATACAAAACAGTTTTAAATCATCACAGTTTCTAAATATTTACAAATGCCTAAAGAAATAATCATAAGTAGTGAAGATGATGGATTAAAGCCTAAAAATTTTCTAAAAAAAAAACTTGATGTCCCTTTTTATAAAATAATAACTCTAATTAAGGAAAAAAGGATAACATTAAACAAAAAAAAAATAAAACAGGATGATGTATTAAGATCTGGTGATATAATAAAGATATGGCTTGATGATATTCAAATAAACGAGAAAGTAAAGTATCAAAAAAATGCACAGAATCTAGGTTTAGAATGTATATTTGATAATCAGGATTTTGCAGTATTTAACAAAACATCAGGAATTGTTGTTCAGGGAAGTCAAGAAGAAAATATTTCTATATCTCTTCATCTTGCATGGTATAAACAACATATAAAAGACAACACCGATTTCGAATATTTTCATGCTCACAGACTTGATAAGGATACATCAGGTTGCATAGTAATAGCAAAAAACATAAATGCATTACGAGAGCTAAACAGAATATTTAGAGATAAAGACATAATAAAACAATACATATGTCTTTGTTGTGGAATTTTTGAGAATAAAAAAGGTAGAATTGAACAGTACATGTTAAAAAATCCTCAAGGTAGCAGAGAAAAAATGCGGATATGTTCAAAATCAGAAAAGGATAGTAAACTTTCAATATCAGAATACGATGTAATTGGAGAATATGAATATAAAAACGAACAATTTTCTTTGGTAAAGGTGAACATAAAAACAGGCATAACACATCAAATTAGATGCCACATGAAATTTTTAGGGCATCCAGTTGTAATGGATTCAATGTATGGGAATAGTGTAGTAAATACCATGTTCGCTGATTTATTAAATAGGCAATTCCTTCATGCAGAACATATAGAATTTTCATATAATGGAAAAAAAAATTCATTTTGTGCAAGATTGACACAAGATTTAGAAAATACATTAAAAAAAATAAATAAAATTTTATAATTTATCTAATTTTTATAAGTTTAGTTGCTTATTAAGGTTCCTTCAAACTTTTTCCCGTTAAGATAATTATTAAGATTCTCAAGATTTTTCCCGTTAAGTATTGCAACTTTGTAATTATTTTTATTTGCTCTTTTACTTGCTATAGGGTCAAATGGTGCAGAAAGTCCAGGATCCCATTTATCACCTACAATTGATATAAAATCGGACCATTTTATTCTTTCATATTTTTTAGCATCTGGATTTAATTTTGGATCATCCGAATAAACATAATCTATATTAGAAAGGTTAATTATAGTATTAGCACCATATTTTTCTGCAAGAAGAACAGCTATATAATCTGTAGACCATCCAGGTTTCCATCCAGCTCCAACGAGAATTTTTTCATTAAATACAATATCAGTTTGTTTATCAAAATCTTTTATTACAATAGGGTTTGCATGTAGTTTGAAAACTGTTCTTAACAGGTGTGCATTCAGCCTTGTTGAATGTATTCCAAGCCAATCTTTTTCCTCATCATCAAGTCCGCTTACTTCGCCTGCAGCCATTTGATATTTTCTTGCAGTTTTTCCACCACCTGCAACCAAAATAAACCTATCGCCTTTTTCTATTCTCTTTATGATAAATTGTTTGAAAATAGATAAAAAATGCGTATCAATATCTTCTGGAACTATTAAAGAACCACCAACAGAAATGACATATAATCCCATCAATTAACATATAAAAAACAAGCTTTAAAAATGTTTTGATATTAAGGCAATCTTTACAAAAACAACAAAACATTCTGTTTTATAATTTTATAACTCTAAAAATAGCAAAGCTTTATTTAAATTGAATAAATTTATAAAAATAGCAAATAATAGAATATTTTATTATGAATATAGATGAAAAAATAGCAATAGTTAAAGAAGTAGGAGAAGAGTTTATAGGGGAAGAAGAATTACGAGAACTTTTCAATGAACAAGAAAAAACAGGAAGAGATATAATCGCATACGATGGATTTGAACCCTCTGGGCAAATGCACATTGCTCAAGGTCTGCTAAAAGCTGCAAATGTTAACAGATTAGCATCAGTAGGCATAACATATACCATGTTTGTTGCTGATTGGCATGGAAAAATCAACAACAAAATGGGGGGTGATATAGATAAAATTCGTGAAGTTGGAAAATATTTTATAGAAATATGGAAATCAGTAGGGATGAATTTAGATAAAGTAAATTTTGTGTGGTCATCTGATTTAGTTAAAAATCCGGATTATTGGGGAACTTTATTACAATTATCAACAAATGCAACAGTTTCAAGAGTTTTAAAGTGTGGACAGATAATGGGAAGAGAAGACAATGTTTCAAATCCTGCAAGTCAGATATTATATCCATTAATGCAGGCAACAGATATAATATATCTTAAGGCTGATATAGCTCAGTTAGGTTTGGATCAAAGAAAGGTGAACATGCTTGCAAGAGATATATTTCCCAAAATGGGTTTTAGAAAACCAGTATGTTTGCACCACCATATGTTATTAAGTCTTTCAAAAATAGAAACAGATTTAGAAGGGATAGATAGAAAAATAGCGATGAAAATGAGTAAATCCAAACCAGACACAGCAATATTTATGACAGATTCAAGTGAAGATATTTTAAGAAAATTTAAAAAAGCACATTCTGTTGATGGTCAAGTAGAAAACAATCCAGTACTAGATTATGTTCAACACATAATATTTCCTCTAAAAAAATGTATAAAAATAGAAAGACCTGAAAAATATGGAGGAAATGTTACATATACTTCTTACGAAAAATTAGAGGATGATTTCAAATCGTTAAATCTAAAATCACTTGATTTAAAAAATGCAACAGCAAGAGAAATTGATAGCATGTTAGAACCTGTAAGAAAACACTTTAGCCAAGACAAATATGCAAAATCATTACTTGAAAAAATACAAAGCTACAATGTTACAAGGTAAAAGTCTCTTGTGAGTAGAAATAAACATTTAATTACTTCTTTTTATACCAATAAGATATGGTTAAAAATTTTTTTATTTCAAGGCTTTTTTTAAGAAAAGAAAACAGTAAAAAAAAAATTATTGATAAAAAACAGGAAATACTAAATTACTTAAATGATTTAAAAGCTCAGGAAGCAAGATTATGGGGAGTTCTTGTAAATGATATATCAGCAGGCGAGGAGAAGAATCTTGCAAATAGTAATCATCTAATATATCTTTTAAATCATAAAAAACCAGAGAATTTATCCAATTTGCTAAAACTAAAAGATGTAAAAAATTTTTTATCTGACATATTAGAATTAAGAAAAGATTTTCTTTTACTTAAAAAAAACATAAAGCATAAAGACAGGCTAAAGTTACTAATATCAAATTTTACAATACAACTTGTAAGTGCAAACAATTATGATAAGTTTAAAGATGTATTTTTAGTTGAAAAACAATTATATGAGGTTTTAGATAGACAGGAAAAAGATTTTGATGAATTAATAAAAGATATTGGAAAGATTGGTTACATTAAAAACGATGAACAGAAAGTTGAAACATTCATATTGTACTTAAAAGATTTAAGAAGGCTATTAGCAGGACATCTTGACAATCTTAAATACTTTGAGGAAGAAAGATTTCATTATTCCAACACATCAAACATAATAGACAAACTAATTAAAATATTTCAGCAGGATGTAGATTAAATATTTTTTTTATCTTATATATTCAGTAATCCTTTTTTGTGATTTCATATTTTTTATGGCACAAGATTTAGAAAGAATATCAAATATCGAATTGTTTTCATTTTTCAAGTACAAGAATAATTCTTCAATATTTACAAATTTTTTTTTATTTATTTTCATTGCACTTCTTATGCATTCTCTTATAAATATCACCCCTAAAGGGATTTCATAATTATCTATTAGTCTTATGCTAACGATTGAAGCTTGTTTCTGTTTAAAGTTAAGATACTCTAATATTGCAAGTTTTGTTGCAAAAAAACCACCTGCAGTATCAGGATCTGTTTTACCAATAAGTTTATTTTGAAAATTATTAAAATCAATTAAAATACTTTTATTTTTATTAATCATTTCAATATTTTCAAAACAATATTCGTTCGGAAATAAAAATATAAAAAAATGGTTTCCCTTGTCAGAAAAATCAAAAAATTCTATATTTTCTATAAATTTATTTCTAATTACATTATCATATAAAAAATCAGAAATATTTTTATCATAGGCTGTGTTTGCCCATTTTGAAGGTACAAGTTTCCTGTTAAATCCTACTCCAAATTGTCCAAGTGCTAAAAGATTAATTATTTGGCTTTCATTTATTCCTTTTTTATATAAAGATATCATAGCATCTTTTGATTTTATATCATTTTCTGTAAATTTTTCAATTTGTTTTGATGTTTTAGAATTCTGATTTAAAGTTATGCTTTTAATATTATTTTCGCCTCCAAGAATACCAAAAAATTTAGATATATTTATTTTTTTAAATTCTATTTCTTTTTCAAATTCAGAAGTAAAATTAACAGGATTTTTTGATTTATATATATCAACTATATTTTTTGAAATGTTATCATTTATTTTTTTTATATGTATGCTATTATTTGATGAAAAGATATTTTGTACTTTAAGTTTTATTATATGATCATAATCTTTTTTAACTGTATTATAATCGTTTAAAAAACAACTTTTTTTCTCAGGGTTAGAAACGTTGTATATGTTTAATAACGGATAGTTCTTTTCGCCAACAATAGATCCTGCGCCATATCCATCGATTTCTTTTGAAGGTTTAAACTCTAATTTAACCCTTTTAAGCTCATTAAAATATTTTTCTTTGGCAGAATTTATTAATTCTTTTTTGATCTCATTCATATTTTTTATATATTTTTGTAAGTTTAGATAACATATTATCTTTTACATCCTCAATTGATTGATTTGCATCAATAATAATTATGTTTCTTCCTTTATTTTTGAGAAAATCTATAACTTGTTTGTATGAACTTTCCACTTTTCTTAAAAAATCAAGATTTTCAAAACATTCTTTTTTTTCAGCTCTTTTTAATGTTCTAGCATATCCTATATCAGCAGAAACATCAAAAAAAATAGTAAGATCTGGGGTTATGCATTCATTGTTTTCAAATCCATGCATTTTGTAAAGTTCTTCGATAGATTCTCCCTGTGCATTTTGAAATGCTAGAGTTGATATATCAAATCTTGAGGATATAACAATACTATGTTTAAGCATTTCCCTTATGATTATGCTATGTTCTTTTCTATCATTAACATAAAGATTTTTTGCCGTTTCAAGATCAACATTTCCTTCACGTATAAGTTTAGAAATTTTTTTTCCAGACTCTGTTAGATGTGTAGGTTCTCTTGTAACCCATATATTAGCATATTTATCTGCAATTATTCCATTTTTATCATCTCTTATGATTTCAATAAGATTCAATAATTGTATATCTTTACCAGCTCCATCGATTCCTTCAAGGGTTATAAACATATTCTGATTCATATAAATAGCCATCAAAAAGAATATATAAATTTTTTGTATCAGGTAGGATCCATTTATATTATGCAATATAGCATCATTAATCTTATTAATAGAGAGTTTTAAAAAACCCATAGTTGGGAATTTTTACAAATTTTAATGCTGTAAAAAGCCCAAATATGGGTATTTTATGACACTATCTTCTAAGAAGCTAAGAAAAGTTAATGTTTTTTAAAATTCTCAATATTAAAAACAGTGACATTTATTCATCACTTAATTTTGACAAAAAACATTAATTAAAAAGATTATAATAAATAAAATATGCATGAGAATATTTTAAATGAAATTAAAGGAGAAATTAGTGGTAAAAGAAAAGTTAGAGTTGCAATCAATGGCTTTGGTCGTATTGGTCGTATGATTTTTAGGGCTGGATTTAACGATCCTGAAATAGAATTTGTTGCAATTAATGATCTAACTAGTGCAAAAGATCTTGCATATTTTCTTCAGTACGATTCCAGTCAAGGTTCGTTTGAATACAAAGTTTTAGCACAGGATGATAATCTTGTTATAGGTGATAAGAAAATTGCTATGATTCAAGTTAAAAATTTAGAGGATCTTCCTTGGAAAAAATTAAAAATTGATGTTGTAGCTGAATGTACAGGACTTTTTACAGATTCAGAGAAAGCAAGAAAACATATAGAGCAAGGTGCAAAAAAAGTTTTAATATCAGCTCCTGGTAAAGGAGATGATGTGTTTTATCTTGTAAGAGGTGCTAATGATGATGAATACAATAATCAAGAAATTGTTTCTAATGGATCATGTACAACTAATTCAATAACAGCAATCATCAATGAGATTCACAAAAAATATGGTATTAAAAAAGGAATGTTTGCAACAGTTCATTCTTTAACATCAGATCAAAGACTTCTTGATGCAACACATAAAAGCTTAAGAAGAGGAAGAGCTGCTCCATTTAACATTGTTCCTACAACAACAGGTGCTGCACAGGCGGTTACAAAACTTATTCCTGAGTTGGAAGGAAAGTTCCATGGAATCGCTTATAGAGTTCCAACTCCAACAGGAAGTGTTACAGACCTTAACATAGAACTTGAAAAAAATGTTGATAAAGAAGAGATAAATCATTTTTTAAAACATATATGTGAAAATCAATTAAACGGCATTATTGAATATTCAACAGAAGAACTGGTATCCTCAGACATAATAGGCAATCCACATTCTGGAATTGTTGATTCTGTTTTAACAGAGGTTGTAAATGGCAATCTTGTAAAGCTTGTTGTTTGGTACGACAATGAGTTCGGTTTTTCAAACAGAATGATAGAAGTAATCAAGATAATGTCAAAAAAATAAATTTTTAATCACTTTTTACTAAACATTTATATAAAAAAATATTTTACCTAAATTGTATGGACGATCAGTATGATCTTAAAAAAACAACAATAGAAACAGATCCTTTATATAATCTGTCTTTGGAGAATTCAAGGCTGGAAGAAGAAAACAGTAATCTAAAAAGAACAGTTAAGTTCTTTCAGACAGAACTTGAAAAATTTAGAACACCTCCTTTTATAGTTTCAGAAGTCATTTCATTAACAAAAGAGGGAAGAGCAGTAGTAAGATTGCCAAATCAATCCAATTTTCTTGTAGATATTTCACAAGAATGTGAAGGTGAAATAAGATCAGGTGATATGGTATTAAATGAACAAAAGTCTTTAGTTATTATGGGCAAAATAGATGTTACAAAAAACTTCCCTGTAGAAAATTATCTTATAGTTAATGGAAATCTAAAAGTTAGCTGGTCAGATATTGGAGGACTTGACAAAGAGATACGCAAAGTAAAAGAGGTTTTAGAACTACCTCTTATAAAACCGGATATTTTTAAGGATTTAGGCATAACCCCACCTAAAGGAATTTTATTACATGGCGAACCAGGTACAGGTAAAACACTTATAGCAAAAGCTCTTGCAAAAGAGACAAAAGCAACATTTATAGAACTAGTAGGTTCAGAGCTTGTTCAAAAATTTATAGGCGAAGGAGCAAAACTTGTAAAAGATTTATTTGAACTTGCAAGACAAAAGGCCCCAACAATAATATTTATTGATGAACTTGATTCAATAGCATCTAAAAGAATTGAAACAGGAACTTCAGGTGAAAGAGAGGTACAAAGAACATTCATGCAACTTTTAGGAGAAATAGATGGTTTTGATGCATTAGATAATGTTAAAATAATTGCAGCAACTAATAGAATGGATATATTAGATGATGCGATTTTACGTCCAGGAAGGCTTGAAAGACACATAAAAATAGGAATTCCAAATAAAGATGGAAGGTATGAAATACTTAAAATACACACAAAAGGAATGAAGTTGTCTTTAGAAGTGGATTTAAAAGTGATAGCAGAAAAAACAGAAAATTTTTCAGGTGCACAGTTAAAATCATTGACAACAGAAGCAGGTTACCTTGCAATAAAGCAAAATCTTGAATGCATAAGTCAGCAAAATCTCCTTGATGCAATAAATGAAGTTAAAAACGAAAAAGATAATTATAACATTTTAAACAATAGTTACAATTAATTAATAATTTTCATACCTATCTTTTCTAATTCGATTTCACATTCTTTCAATAAACCTTGCTCAACAGCAGGGCATGCAGGCGAAAAGATAACAAATTTTTTTCTTATTACAAATATCGGGTAATCTTTGCATATTTGTGGTCTATTAATATTTTGATGTTCATTACACATATATTTCGTTAAATTTAGATGTTTACAAGGAAATTTTTTAAAATCATAAGTAAAAAATAAATCATTATTTTCTGAGTGTTTTAGAATGCCATTTTTTAAAAAAGCATCAACATTTTTAAATCCCACAATAAAATCAAGTTCTTCATTTGTAATTATTAAAAGTTGTCCAAATCTACAACATTTAGCTTTACAGGTATTTATGCAAAAATCACTTATTTGATTTTTGGCAGATTCTATTATTTGTACATAATTTTTCAAGAAATATCATTCCTCAAAGTTAAAAGTTGAATTTATTAAATAAAATAATTGTGTATAACGTAATAACAAAAAGGATTTACTTAACATATTTGTTCAAAGTTAAAAGTTTTGATTTATTTTTCTTGGCTTTTAAAAAGCCATAACAACAATAAAGATGTATTTTGTATCCATGTTGCAATATAATCAACAACAAGTCCTATACAGATTATTAATGATATTTCAAATATGACTTCAGAGTTTGAAAAAAAGATTGCAGAAAGTGCAGCAACCATTGTTGTAAATGACATAAGGCTACCTGTTTTTACCGCCAATAGAACTTTTTCAAAATAGTTTTTTCCTGGTTCTTTTACAAGTCTATTTGTAAGTAATACGTTTGTATCAATAGAATAACCTATAAGCATTATTATAGCACCAATTCCTGCAACCGATAGGTTAAATTTGATAAGATTAAGTATTCCTACAACAACTGTTATGTCAAAAAAAGCTGAGAAGATGATTCCAATTGATGGAACAATTTTTTTAAAATACAAAAATATAACAAGCGACATAAAAAAAAATGAAAAAATAAGTGCTATTATTGCTTGTCTGAAAAATGTATCAGAAAGAGATGAGCTTATGTAATTTGATGTAAAGTTTTCACCAGATACCAATTCTGTTTTAAATAAACTATTAGAAAAATCAAGAAGATCTTTTTCATCTTCAGCAGTAAAATCACTATCTACAATATAACCAACTTCTTTTCCTTCAGAATTCAGTTTTGATACTGCAAATGAATTTGCAGGAAATTTTTCTTCTAATGCTAGTTTAAAATCATTTATTGTTATTTGTTCATCAATTTCTATTATGGCAGACAATCCACCTTTTAATGAAACATCTCTGTATATAGGAGATCCTTCTTGCTTATATGTGTTAAATATCAAAAAACATGACAAGACAAAAAGCATTATCGGTAAAACAAGCAGCTTTGCATGATGTTTTTTGTAAATATCTGCAAGTTTGCAGTAACCTGAAGTTTTGTTATTTTTTTCAGTCATAATATTTATAACAATGAAAATTACTTTAAAAATTATTCTATTTTTAAGACACTGTATTTTATAAAAAAACACATAAATTAAAATTTAAAATAATCACCTAAAATAAGTAATGACAAATTGAATTAAAAAAAAATACTTATGTATTTATATGATTAAAAGATTTGCTCTTATTTTTACAATTTTTATTCTAATTATTGCAAATTTGTTAACATTTGCTTTTTCCATAAAACTTGAAATATATACCCCAAATTATTTTAATGAGCAAAATAATATTTACAAGCCAATACATTTTTTACCCAAAGAAGAATTAAATTTTAAATTTTGTTTATCAGAAAACATGAAAAACCCAGAAATTTTTATAAGTGAAGGTACAAAGAATGAAGGATTCATCAATATTTCATATCTTGATTTTTCAGATGAGCCTAATTGTTTTTATTCGTATTATGATCTTACAAAAATCCAAAACAATAGATTTGACCTTATATTGAAATATCAAGAAAATAACATTGAAAAAGAAATAAGAAGAGGTTTTTTAAGACAAAAGGAATCCTCTGCAAGTAAATATGTTCTTGAAAATGATTATAATGATTTATCCGCTTTAAATCTTAGTTATTATCTTTTCGTATTAAATAATATAGAAAGCATTTATGACTATGAAAATCAGCAAATATATGAAAAATTAAAACAATTAAGAAATAATGATTTTAAGTGTTGGCCAAAAGATAAATGTAATCTTACACAAACAGCAAATATACTTTATAATCTTAAAGAAGCAGGTTATGATAAAAGTTCTAGGTTAATTGAGGATGGAAGGCTTTATATGGAAAAAAACATAATAGAAAGTCCTTTAAAATATGAGAATCAACAGATAATAAAAAATTCTGATACATATGATTTTGAGGTCTATATAAAAGATTCATTTACAAATCCTACAGAGATTGATTGTAATGTAATTGTTGACAAGGATAAGGAAAAAAGTATCATATACGATAGCAGTGATAAATTTACTGATACTTTTTTAAGGTCAAAATTCACAAAAGAAATAGAAGTTGTATGTAACAGGAAAGTTGATGAAATTTCAATTTTTTATTTTGCAGATAAAATTGAAAATAGAAACCTTAGGGATTTTAAAAAATACGAATTTACAGTAAATGATAAATATTACAATCAATATTCTTCAATAAAATACAAGTTTCAAATAGACAATAATATGACAACAACAGAAGAAATAAAGTGCGATATTAACATAGACGGTACTAACAAAAAAGTGTCATTTAATAAAAACACAAACGCTAACAATTTATTTTTTGAAGGAGAAGTAAAAGAAAAAGTAGCAATAGAATGTGATAAAAATGTTGAGAATGCATATTTTTATGTTTATGGAAATATTGAGGATGAATCATATAAAAGTAATACAGATTCATTATATTTTAATCTTCAGAATGCAGATATGGAAAAATATAAGTTTGATATAGAGTTAAATTCAAACAAAATTGCAAACGAGATAAAATGTGATTTGTCAATAGATGCAAGGTTACCAAGACACTTTGTATTCAACACAAAAAATACGGATAGATTTAGTATAAATGGTTATAAGGCATCAAGTAAAATTCAATTAAAATGTGATAATGATGTAGACAAAATAATTCTAAAAATATATGATGCTTATGATAGGATACAGGTTTATGAAGAAAAAATAAATGTAAAAAACATGGATTATTCTATAAACAGTGATTTTTTAAAATATTATTGTATTGGTACAGATAATATATGCGACTATGATGCTTCAATAATTTCCTTGATAGTTTATGGAAATGATATAAAAAATAGTGATAAAATTAAGAAATACTTAAACAGTGTTACACATAAAACAGGGATAAATGATAAAAAGGTTTCTGATAAAAATGAGTTTATTGATTCAGGGATGTTCCTAATATACAATAAAGACCAAGAGATAATAAATTTTTTAAAATATAATCAGAACAATGATGGTTCATGGGGTAATGCAAAATCTTTTTTATTTGAAACAAGTTGGGCAATTCTTGGATTGCAAAGCAATGATGCAGGCATAGAAGAATACATTGATGATGGTATAAAGTGGATATATTACAATGAACCAGACAATGGTTGGGGAAGCATTTCTTCAAACAGTCTTGCATTTCTTGCATCAAAAAAGAACCATAAGCCATATGTTACAATAGATATTGATTCTGATACTTACGAATATGTAATGATTATAAATGTTACAAACCCATCAATATATAATCTTAAGGATTTAACAATTGGATTTTCTTCAAACATAGAAGGATTTCTTCACTATAAACAGAATCTTGGTAATCTAAATACATTACAGAGCACAATATCAAACATTTCAATAAGTAAGGATCTTCTTGGAAGCATTACAGGTTATGTTTTTTTAAACAGTCGTGATAAAGATAATAACAAAAACGAATTATTAAAAATTCCTATAACTATTTTTGGAGAAAAAGCATTTGTTTTTGAAAATAATGATTATGCAATAACAAATGACGACATGATGGTTAATTTTTATTTAAAAAGCAGAAATATAGAAGATAATCTGACTTGTTTTTTTATAAATCCATTTTCAACATTAAGAGAAAAATTTATTGTTGATTCAAATTTTTCAAAATTATCATTGTTTAATCCGCAACTTGAAACAGGTGTTCACACATTAAATTTTGAATGTAGTAAAGATGATGGTGTAGTATATAAAATTCCATTCAAGATAGATGTGTTTGAAAAAAATAAAACATTTGAAATACCAAATCCAGAAAAAATAATAGTGAAAGATGATGTTTTAAAATTTAGCATAAAGCATCTTAATGCTAATTTTGATGAATACGATTTTAAAGTAATTCCATTTGGTGATTTTAAGGAACATATGTTAAATTATTCCTATGAATATGAAAATGGATACACAAATGTTAATATTAATTTTGCAGTTGATTCATTAAATTTAATAAATACATCTCTTAAAAATAATTATATAGTTGTTAAAAACAAAGAATCAGAATTTGTTGAAATAAAAATAGATAATAATAAAACCAATTCTTTTCTTAAAAAAATGTTTTATTTGCTATTTTGGTTTACAATGATAGGATTTATTATATATCTAATAATATATGTCAGATTAAAATACATAGAGTATAAAGATTTAAAAGAAAAAGGAATGATATAAACTGCATTATTCTTCTTTGTCAGATAAACCAGATTGATTTACAAAAAACATGCACTCGCTGTCTGGAAGATTTGGACTATCGACAAGTTTTGCAACTCTTGAGCCTTTTTTCCCTTTTCTTAAGTATATTCTAAAGGTTGAACTATGACCTACTATGTGTCCTCCTATTGCTTGTGTAGGATCACCAAATAAAACATTAGGCTTTGCCATTACCTGATTTGTAACAACAACAGCACAGTTATATACATCTGCAAGTTTTAAGAGTGAATGCATATGTTTATTTAGTTTTTGCTGTCTTTCTGATAATGTGCCACGTCCTATAAATTCTGCCCTAAAATGAGCTATTAGCGAGTCAATAACTATAAGTTTGTATTCATTTGTTTTTAGTAATTCTTCTGCTTTTTCTGCCAAAAACATCTGATGATCAGAATTGTAAGCCCTTGCTATTTTTATGTTTTTTAAAGCCTGTTGTGGGTCTAGACCAAGTTTTTTTGCCATATCAATTATTCTTTCAGGCCTAAAAGTGTTTTCAGTGTCTATATATATTACCTTATATACCTTGTTATCAGCATTTGGAACTTGGACATTTACTGCTAATTGATGTGCAACTTGTGTTTTTCCTGAGCCGAATTCTCCAAATAATTCAGTGATCGCTCCAGTTTCAACACCACCTCCCAAAATACTGTCAAAACTTTCACTTCCTGTGGTTATTTTTGATACATTGTTCCTTTTCTCAAGTATGGTATCAGCAGTTTCAAATCCCATATCAAGCATACTTCTTGCACACTGTATCATTTTTCTGGCTGCAGCTTCAGATACTCCAGCTTCTTCTGTTAAAACACCTATAGATATTACAGCAATAGCTAAAAGCGAGTCAATTCCTGCAGCAGCAAGTTTTTCAACAGTGGATGGACCCACTCCTGGAATATCAGCGATAGTTAGTGTTTTTTTTTCTTTAACCATTTTAATTTTAACCCTGTAATAATCTAAAATATTATCTATTTATAATTGTTTATATTATAATCAGTAGAAAATTAAAACCTTGTTATTCAGAATTATATACGTTAGAAAAATTTCCATACCAACTTTGACATTGATATGGAAAGTAAGTTGTTTAGTAAGCTACCTAAGCCCAATCGATTTTCTTGATTGAGTAATTATTATTTGGAATCAACCATATATAAATCTTTGCATACACTATAAGAATATATCAAAAACACTGCTAAACAATAGGAAACTTTTTTTTGAAACTTTCAAGTAACACTATTATTTTTTAAAAAAAAATCTACGAAGATTAATATGTTTAGCTCCAATAAAGAATACGAAGTAATAAAGCACGGAGTAGAATCAATTTTAAAAATTAACTTTTTAGGCAGGAAAAATTTCCCATCCATAGAAGATGATGGACTTGTAATGCGTGATGTTGTAAAAAAACTAGTTCAAATGTCCAACATAACAAAAATTATATTTACACATAATAAAAACTATGAATATGATTACAAGCAGGTTTTAATATTAAGAGAACTCGCAATACTCTACAATTCATTAACAAAACAAAAAGAACTATTTTGTGCAGGAAAAATTTATAATCAAAATGAGGAATGCATGAAACTTTTTTTTAACAGATATTCATTTTTACAAAATACTATAATAAAAGATTTAGCAGCAGATCCCATTTCTGCTTACGTTAAATTTAGAAGAGAATTAAGAGATTATCAGTTTGATAAAAATTATCACAATAGCAATTGTTACGAAATAGATAACAAGTATGAAGTAGCATTAAAATTCATAATAGCAAAACTTGAAACTCTTACAATAATAAAATCCATAAAAGATAACATTGCAGGTTATAGTATTGGTGATAGAAGTCTTTATAGAAAATTCTTTTCAGCAAACGTTAAGCCTAATTTTGTTTTTACAACTCTCTTAAAAAGAATTCCAATGGAAGCAAGAGAATTGGATTCGTACAGTTTGAGTAATGCCAAAATAACCATATTTGAACTTGAAAATGAGGCAAATAATTATTATCACATAATCCCTGATGAATTCAATCTTTCAGAGGAAAAATACAATGTACTAAATCTTGCAAAAGAAGTTATTGCCGAACATAAGCCAGAATCGAATGATTTTATTGAGCCAGCAAGATTAAGAGAAGTATTTTATAATATATCAAAAGATCTAATAGAAGAGATTGCAGAGTTTAAAAATGTAAAACTTAAAGAACGAGAAGTTGATATGTTATCTAATATACTAATAAAATATACGATAGGTTTTGGTCTTGTTGAAACATTACTTGAAGATGAAAAAATACAGGATATATCAATAAATTCGCCTGCAAATAAATCACCTATTTTTATAACTCATAGTGATTTTGAGGACTGCAAAACAAACATTATTACAGAAGAAGATGAAGTTGAAGGATGGGCATCAAGACTTAGAATGATTTCTGGAAAGCCTCTTGATGCATCAAATCCTATACTTGATACTGAAATAGAAACTCCAAAAGCTAGAGCAAGAGTTTCTGTTATAGGTAAACCATTAAACCCTTATGGTCTTGGTTTTTCTTTTAGAAGACACAGGGATACTCCTTGGACATTACCTTTATTCATTAAAAATGGAATGATTTCTTATCAGGCAGCAGGTTTATTAAGTTTTATAGTAGATGGTGCAAGAACAATGCTTATTGCAGGAACAAGAGGATCTGGAAAATCATCTTTTCTTACTGCAATAATAATAGAAATAATGAGAAAATACAGAATCATAACAGTAGAGGATACTTTGGAACTTCCAACCATACAGCTTGCAGATTTAGGATTCAATCTTCAGGCAATGAATGTAAGATCAGCCTTATCTGTCTCAAGCGAAGGTTTTAGTGCTGATATGGGAATACGTTCAACTTTAAGACTTGGAGATTCTTGTCTTATAGTAGGAGAGGTTAGAAGTACTGAAGCATTAGCATTATATGAAGCTATGAGAGTTGGTGCACTTGCAAATGTTGTTGCAGGTACAATTCATGGAGATAGTCCTTATGGTGTTTATGATAGACTTGTAAATGATTTAAAGGTTCCTAAAACATCTTTTAAGGCAACAGATGTTATAATTGTTGCTAACCCAGTTAAAAGTTCTGATGGACTTCACAGAAACAGACGAGTAACTAGAATAACCGAGGTAAGAAAGCATTGGGAAGAAGATCCATTACTTGAAAATGGATTTTGTGATTTATTTAAATATGATGCAAAAGAAGATATGTTAAAAATTTCTGATGATTTAATAAATGGAGAAAGTGATATTTTAAAATCAATTGGTTCAAATGTAAAACAATGGGCAGGAAATTGGGATGCTATATGGGATAATATAACACTTAGAGCAGATATAAAAAAGCTTCAGGTTGATTATTCAATAAAATATAAAAGTAATTTAATTCTTGAAGCAAAACACGTAATAGAAGCTAATGATATGTTTCATAAGATATCAGAAAAAGTAAATAATGAGTACGGATTTCTTGATTCTAAAAAAATTTTTTTTGATTTTGAAGATTGGTATAAAAAATACGTAAAAAAGATACTTGAAAAAGAAGCAAATTAAACTGATTTTATAAAAGGTCGATTAGGTATCCAGAACGAATCAATCATTTATTTTTTATTTAGTCATAGAAAACATCATTCGTATGGATGCTCATAAAATGCTAAATCATATAGTTCTGGATTTGTTTAGTATTTATATACAACCTAATCTGATATTTAAAAGAAATGTTTATTTAAAAAAATTTTGATTATCTGAATAATTAAGAACATATAGAATCATTGAGTCCATTGCTGCATAACAAATCAAAAATCTGCTCATTTGTAATATAACCATAAACTTTATCCTCAATTATAACTACAGGAGATTCCTTAAAAGTTATATTGTAATGCTCTATTATAAGCCTTGAGGGAGTATCCATCCTTTCCTTATCAAACGAATATATTAAAACATTATCTTTTAGTTTGCTTTTAACATAACTTAAATGAATACCTTGATCAGAACATTCATTACATATTTTATCATCCGAATAGAAGTACAACACAGGAACCATATCAAAATCACATAATGAATTTATCTTTTTTGTAAGTATCCAATAATGTATCTGAAGATTAGAGTAGTGTCCTTTTAGTCTATAAAATTCTTCTTCATTGCTTTCAGCTGTATTAATAAAGTTTTCAAGCCTATTTCTTGATTTTTCAAGATTGTTTATGCTTTGAAGAAATGTTGATTTTAGCGTTTCACAAGAGATATTTCCATTCTTTTCCTTAAGACCTACAAGATATTCCATATACAGGTTTTCTGTTACAATATTTTGATATTCCAAATCTTGTTCTTGTAATTTTGTATACAAGTCTTTTACTCTTAAATCCTCTATACTGCCACCAATAAAAATTCCCAAAATGAAAATAATTATCGTCAACAAAAAAACTCCAAGGTATCTAAACCAATTAATTTTCTGCCTCATAAGTATGGTAAAATATCATGTTTTTTAAAGTTAAGTAAAAGGAAAATAAAGGTTTTTCAATTTACTTTATCCCATCTATTGCTTTTTTTAAAAATAAGTTTCAATAAAACCTTAACCCAGATGTAAGCTATTATAAAACGGTATATAATAAAAAAATACAAAAAAGTAAAAAAGTATTTTATATTTTTCAAAATTCCAACTCTTTCTTTTGTTTCTATAAAAGATAAATATATCAAAAAGAATGTGAGTCCTAAAAGTACAATTGTAGAAAAGATGGTTCTCCAGTTATAATCAAGTATGTTAAAATTAAATGACATATTTGAAATGTATGTTATAAAGTCAAAATTTGTAAGATACATCCTTTTTATCCAATGATATATATTTTTAATACTAAGATAAATGGCTGTTGAAACACCTAAAACACTTAGAAATCCAGTAACTCCTACAAGTGGAATATGGAATATTCCAAAATCTTCATATTTTTTATTGAATATGAAGTGTTTATAGTCCTTTATATTCAATACTGTTCCATGATACCATCTTGTTCTTTGATTTATGAAAGCTTTTAATTTTTTAGGAGTTTTTGTGTAAACTGTTCCAGACAATGATTGTTTTATTTTATAATTATTATTTTGAAGTCTTAATGCCATTTCCAAATCTTCAGTAAGATGAGCTTTTTTAAATCCACCCAATTCTTTTATTATCTTTGTATCATATACGCTTAAAGGACCTGGTGTTACATGAATACAATCAAGTTTTCCCATAATGTATTTATAATATATGTTGATTATATATTCTAACCATTGAACTTTTTGTAAAAGATTTTCGGGTTTGTAAACTTTCATAACAGAGGTCACAGCAACAATATCTTTTTCATCAAATTCTTTTAAAATATTGCTTATTGAATCTTTTTCTATAAAGCTATCTGCATCAAGACATGCAAAATATTTAGTATCAACATACTTAAGTGCATTATTTAATGCCATATATTTTCCCTGATTTTTCTGGTTTATAAGAATAAAATCATATTTTTTATTTAGTTCTTTAAGTATTTTAAGCGTATTATCTGTTGATCCATCATTAACACATATAACCTTAAGCAAGTTTTTAGGATAATCTGAATCAAAAACGCTTTTTAAGGTTTCCTTGATACTATCTTGTTCGTTATACATTGGTAAAATAATAGTAATGCTTTCCTTAACATTTTTTTTTTTAATTTTTTTGTTTTCATTATTATCAAAAAATAAAACAGATAGCCAAAAGAGTGCAAAATACAGTCCAACAAAATATAAAGTCCATATTATAAATCTTATAATTTTCTCATCTATTTCAAGAGCCATACAATATATTGTACAATTGTTTTTATATATTTTATTTTTATCTTAAGCAAGTTATTTTTTAGAATAATGTTTTAAAAAATGTAACGTAATTTTTAAATATCTAAATCTTTTACAAATTCAGCATTTTCAACTATGAACTCTTTTCTTGGTTCAACCTTATCTCCCATAAGCATCGAGAATACCTGATCTGCTTCTATTGCATCATCTATGGAAACTTTTTTAAGATATCTGTTTGAAGGATCAAGAGTTGTTTCCCATAATTGTTCAGGGTTCATTTCTCCTAAACCTTTATATCTTTGAATATCTATTTTTTTATCTTTGTTATCTTCTTTAAATGCATTTAATTGAATATCATTATAAAGATATTCAGCTCTTTTTCCTATTTGCACTTTATATAAGGGTGGCATTGCTATATAGATATGTCCCTTTAGTATTAATTCTTTAAAGTGCCTAAAAAACAATGTTAAAAGCAGTGTTGCAATATGTGCTCCATCAACATCAGCATCAGTCATTATTATTACTTTGTGATATCTTAATTTTTCAATCTCAAAATTATCACCAAAACCAGTTCCAAATGCACTAATAAGTGTTTTTATTTCATCATTATCAAGAAGTTTGTTTATCCTTGATTTTTCAACATTAAGTATTTTTCCTTTAAGTGGTAATATGGCCTGAATATCTCTGACTCTTCCCTGTTTTGCAGAACCTCCAGCAGAATCTCCCTCAACTATAAACAATTCACATAGTTCAGGGTTTTTATTAGAACAATCTGCAAGTTTTCCTGGTAGTGATGAAAATTCAAGAACATTTTTTCTTCTGACAAGATCTCTTGCTTTCTTTGCAGCTTCTCTTGCTTTTTTTGCTTCTATTGCTTTTGTTATTATTGTATTAGAAGTTTTTGGATTTTCTTCAAGATATTCATAGAATTTTTCATAAAAAACATTTGATACAACTGTTTGCACCTCAGGATTTCCAAGTTTATCTTTTGTTTGACCTTCAAACTGAGGATCAGATATTTTTACAGATATAATTGCAATAACTCCTTCTCTTATATCTTCTCCAGTAAGATCAATTTTTTTGTATTCTGCTTTTCCATTTCTCATAATATAATCTTTTATTGCTTTTGTCATTGCAAGTTTATATCCTGAAATATGTGTTCCACCACCAGGAGTTGCTATGTTATTTACAAAACCATCTATTCTTTCCTGATAACTATCAGTATAAGTTAATGCAACTTCAACATCAACTCCATCTCTTTCTGCATGAACATAAGGTATTTCTTTAATTATTGGGTTTAATGGTCCCATCATAAATTTTACAAATTCCTTAAGGCCTCCTTCATAATGGAAAACTTCTTCATGATTACTTCTTTCATCAGTAAATACAATTGTAATATTTGGGTTTAAAAATGCAAATTCTCTATATCTTGATCTCATAAGTCCATAATCAAATTCAATTGTTTCAAAAATTTCACTATCAGGCATAAAAGTTACATGTGTTCCTCTTTGTGATGTTTTCCCTACTTCAGTTAGTGGCTGAACTGCTATCTGATTTTCAAATTTTATACTATATTCTTTACCTTCTCTGAAAATTTTTACATCCATTTTCTTAGATAAAGCATTAACAACCGATGCACCAACTCCATGAAGACCACCTGAAACCTTATAGCTTTCATTATCAAATTTTCCTCCTGCATGCAATACGGTAAATATTATTTCAGCAGCACTTTTTCCTTCTTTGTGCATATCAACAGGAATTCCTCTTCCATTATCAGTCACAGTTACAGAATTATCCTTATGTATAGTAATAGTTATTTTGTCGCAAAAACCTGCAAGTGCTTCATCAACAGCATTATCAACCAGTTCTTTAACAAGATGGTGCAACCCTCTTATACCTGTACCCCCGATATACATTCCAGGTCTTTTTCTTACAGCTTCTAGTCCTTTAAGAATTTTGATGCTACTTGCTTTATATTCATCAACCATGAAATATTCAATAAAAAAGGCTTTTTAAAAGTTTGTTATTAAAAACAATAGTTAAATAATTACAAAAAAGACATAGACAAATCTTTAGTTATAAATAAAGGTTTTTTCAACACTTTTTTATCACTTTTAAAAAGTAAGAAATGTCTATATATAAAAGTGAAAGAAAAATAGTATGTTAAAACAAGAAGAAAAAAATATAGATTTTAATTTGCTGGACAATGCAGTAATTGGGTTGATAATAGAAAAGACTAAACTTAATAAAGAAAAATATAGCCTGATTTTGTCAAAAACAGTGATAGTTTATGTACTATTAATAGCACTTGCTTTATATTCAACTACAGTTCAAATTCTTTCAAAAAATCTTTTGGCTGTAACACTGGTTATTGCAACATTATTGCTTTTTATAGTATATTTGTACGTTATAGAGCATTTTAATAAAATGGATAGGGACATAGATGAAGTTGTATCATTGCTTCAGACAAAGGCTCTTGTCAGCAGAAAAAAAAGGATCAGCGAATAATTTTTTTTAATATTAAAATTACATCCTTTTCTTCTTCAAGATATTCAATTTTTATAAACTTTTTTTCAACCAATTTTTCTATATTATCTCTCTTTGATGAAATTTTTATAAAAGAAAGTACAAATATTCCATTATCCTTAAGGATATTCCATGTGTTTTTAAGAAAAGTATCAATACATAAAACATCCTGGATTACGCTAAAAGAAGTTATAAAATCAAAAGACTTGTTTTTAAAAGGTATTGATAATGCATCTGCCTGAATTTTAAAAAAAGTTTTGTTTTGCTTTAGCATTTTAAAGCTTAAATCCGTTGCAATAACTATAAGATTTTTTTTATCATGCACATATTTGTTAATTATCCCTGTCCCAGAACCAAGATCAAGCATTATTCCAAAATTAGGAAAAATATCCTTAATTGATTCTATTTTTTTTTTCTGTTCATCATAGTAAAGTGCATCATAACCTTTTACGATTCCATCATAGTAAATCATTGTTTTTAAGGTTTCATTGTCCATATCATAAATAGTTGGTAAAACTTTATAAAATAACTTATGTTAAAATAAAATATGAAAGAAGGAATTAAAATAAAACTTGTAGACATAATGAAAAATCCAAGAGTAATCTTTCTTGTTTTTCTTCTTATATGTTCATACTTTATGGTTTTTGGCTTCAATCTTCCTTTTAACAACAAAGGGGTTGTAATAAACGGCATTGCCATGGGTTCTTTTGCTGAAAATGCCCACATGACATTTGATTCAGGATTAAATCCTGTAAGTTATGAACAGATAACTTATGTAAATAATGATCAAATAGAAACATTAAACGATTATTATAATGCCATATCAAAGTTATCAGGCCATCAATCAGTTATTATAAGGACTAACAAAAAACCATCAGGATATTCATTAAATATTAATCTTAGTGAGAATGATACAATTTCTGAATCCTTAGGTATAAGTGTTGAAGAAAAGCATTCTTCAAATATTAAGCTTGGAATAGATCTAGAAGGAGGTTCAAGGTTGATATTAAGACCAACAGATGAAATCACAGATTCTGAATTTGATCTTCTTTTAACATCAATAAAAAACAGACTTGATATCTATGGTGCTTCTGGTACAAAAGTTTCAGAATTAAATGATCAGTACACAAAAGAAAAATTTGTAATAATAGAATCAAGTTCTTCAAAAAAGAATGAAATATATGACTTAGTTAAAAGGCAGGGAATTTTTGAAGCTAAAATAGGAAACCAAACTGTATTCACAGGCGAAGATGTTTATAAAGTCTTTAACGATCCACAACATGCAGGACTTCAGGGTTGTAGTCAGAATACAGAAGGACATATTTGTAGTTACAGGTTTACAGTTGAAATAAATTCAAAGGCTGCAGACAATATGCTTAATATAGCAAGTTCTCTAAGTGAAAAATCAGATGGATATTTGTCTGAAAAATTATGTTTTTATCTTGACTCAAAAGAAATCACTTGTTTAAACGTTGCATCATCATTTAAATATGAAAAAGTTACAACTCCAAGCATTACAGTATCTGGAAGGACAATGGATACTGAAAAACAGGCAATAGATAGTGGGAACAGGGAAATGAAGTTTTTACAGACAATACTTTCTACCAAATCATTACCATCAAGATTAGAAATAGTTCAGTCATACTCAATTTCAACAAACATAGGTGAAAAATTGCTTGACAATGCTCTTTTTGTTGGAATAATGGCACTCTTTTTTGTGTCCATGATAGTTGCTCTAAGGTATAGACATCCTGGAATATTCGTATCAATATTTATAGCACTAATAGGAGAAGTCATAATAATATTAGGAGTTGCTGGAATGTTAAATAAAATGATAACAATAGATCTTGCTGCAATAGGAGGTCTTATTGCTGCAATAGGAACAGGTGTTGATGATCAGATAATAATAACTGATGAATACTTCAAAAAAAATAAAACTGAAGTAAAATCCAAAAAGAAAATAAAAAATGCATTTTATGTAATAATGGTTGCATATTTTACAACAGTTGCAGCAATGGTTCCTTTAATGTTTGCAGGATTAAAAATGCTTCAGGGTTTCTGTTTCATGATATTACTTGGAATTACAATAGGAGTTCTTATAACAAGACCAGCATATGCAGCAATGTTAAGAATAATAATGACAACAAGAAAAGAAAGAGAAGAAGAAAATTCTGAAGAGGAATGATTAAATTTTATTTTTTAAAATGATATTAATAGATGTTCATTCACATATGGATTTTGACGATTTTAATAATGATAGAAAAAACATATTTAAACAGATGAAATTAAATAATATCATTACTTTATCAAACACAACAAGTTTTCAAAATTTTATTGATTCTAAAAAATTATTTAAAGGATATGAAGATGTAGTCAAAATATGTGCAGGTCTGTATCCAGAAGATGCACATAACTTAAGCGAGAAGGATTTAAATACTTACATATCATATTTAAAAAAAAATAAAGATAATTTTATTGCAATAGGCGAAGTAGGGCTTGATAGACATTGTAATCCTTCTGAATCAGAATTTGAAAAACAAGTACATATTTTCAAAAACATGCTTGAGCTTGCATTAGAGTTAAATAAACCCATCATAATACATACAAGAAAAGCTGAAGAAGATGTTCTTAAAATATTAGAAGAATATCTAAAAGATTCAAAATATAGAAAAGTTATATTACATTGCTTTTCGGGTAAAAAAAAATATATATCAAAAATAAAAGATTTAAGGATTTCATGTTCAATTCCAATGATAATAACCAATACAAAAAGTTTTCAGGATTTAGTACAAAATCTTCCTGCAAATCTTCTGCTTGTTGAAACAGATTCTCCTTTCCTTAATCCTTCAAAAGAAAGGAATACACCCTTAAATATTCCTGTAATATATGATAAGATAGCAGAAATCAAAGGTTTAAATAGGCATGAAATAGAAAACATAATATACAACAATTACATGAAAATATTTTTATAAAAATGATACAAATAAAAACTATTCCGCAAAAAAAAGAAAACTTAGAGATAAGTAACAGGATAAAAGCTATCTGTATAGATAGAAATGAAAACATAACAAAACGACTAAAAATTGCATCGATTGATTTTACAGTTAATATTTTTGATGATGCTACACGATTAATAAGCGGACTAGGAATACAGGGAGAAAAGTTAGGAATTTTTTCGGGTTATGTTGATTATTCAAATGAAATAAATATAGTAAGTCCTGAAAATTTAGAGCCAATTTTTTCAGATAACCTTAATAAGCAATTGATAATAATGATTGATGATTGTTTATACAAGATGTATCTTTGCAAAAATTTTTTTAAGGAAACAAAAGATTACAAACTTTATTACAAATATCTAACCAACTCTATCTCATCAGCAATTTCTGGCAATTATAATCAAGACACAATAGCTTTTGAATTAAAGAACTATAACCCTGAAAAAAAATATAAAAAAGATACTGAAATATTAATGATCCTATATGTGCTTATAGATCAAGGCGCATCTGAGATGATTCTTGATAATCTTAGTCTTTTTTATCAGGATTGTGATGTGAAAACTACAATTTTTAAACTATTTAAAAAAGAATACAAAGAAATAATACATTTTTACAACAAAGAACACTTAAAAAACGAAAAAGAGATAAGGAAAATAAGATAGGTTGGACACTTCTTAATATATCCCTCATTTAAAACAATATGACAAAAATAAAAAGTTTTGAATTAATACTTGGAAATGAATGTAATAATAATTGCAGATTTTGTTCAAATAAAAAACTTAATTTTAAAAGTCCAAGCTTTTCTGAAATAAAAAATATATTATTAAAAAACAAGTCTATGAATACCCTGTATCTTGTTGGTGGCGAACCAACATTAAGAAAAGATTTAATCCATATAATAATTTTTGCAAGAAAAATAGGGATAAAAAATATTAATATCCAGACTAATGCAAGAATGCTTTCAGTTGAGTCATATTTAGACAGGTTAATATCTCTAAAAGTAAATATAGGCATTTCAATTCATGCTCATAAAGCAGATATTCATGATTTAATTACAGGTTCAAACCAAAGTTTTTTTCAGGTTTTATCTGCAATTAAAATACTAAATAAAAGAAAATATCCTTTTACTACAAATACAGTAATATGTAGTTTTAATCAAAATTATATTAAAGAAATTGTGATATTTTTAAAAGAGATTAATTCATCTTCTATACTATTAACATTAATGAGTCCTATAGGAATTTTAAATGAAGAATTGGGCAAATTACTTCCAGATATCAATATCTTGAAAAATAAAACAAAAGAGATTAGTGATGAATCAGTTAAATTTTTAGATTTTCCTTTATGCATAACAAATAAAGATCATATTTCGTTTGAATCTGAAAAAAAAGTTTACATAGGTAAGCAAACGCTGTTATGTATAAAAAATAAAACAAATAACGAAAAAACAAAATACTCATTTTGTAATACATGTAAACTATCATCACAGTGCCAAGGGTTATGGACATCTTATAAAATCAGCGAACAAGAATTTTATAACATCATTAAATAAGTCTTTTAAAATATAAAGAGCACTTGGCGCGAGTTGAACGCGCGACCTGCGGTTTACAAGACCGCCGCTATAGCCACTAAGCCACAAGTGCAAAAGTAATAAATATAAAAAACAAGTAATCATTTAAAAATTTTATTGTTTATCGTTAAAAACATTTTTATCTAAACATAAAATTATATTATCAAATTTTAGATATAACATCCTAGTATCGTTTAATAAAAGGATATTGATAAAAATGTTAAAACCAGCAATTTAAGAATAGAAATTTAATTTATATTGTAGATTTTATCTTATAACTTTTATATTCCTTATATCAAATTTATTTTTCTTATTTTTTATACTTAGAATATGTTCAAGAAGTTTTTTGTGATCATCAAAGCATTCAAAATTCTTAAAAATGTTTTCGTTTTCTTTCATAAATTCATCTTCTTCTTTCTCATATACATCTTTTTTACTAAAATATAGTATTATCTTCTTATCAAAAGCTTTAGTCTGCCTTAATAATTTTAGTTGTTCATCTGTTTTAAAACCACAAATTTCTGTTGCATCAAAGACGAAAACTATAATGTCACAATATTCTTTTATTATTATATCCGCTCTTTTTTCTATATCATTGTTTTTATTTCTTCCAAGAAGGCCAGGTGTATCTATAAATTGAATTTCTTTTTCTTTTTTTTCATTCTCAATATATCCAAACATCAATCCTTTTGTTGTAAAAGGATAATTTTGAATTTCAACCTTTGATCCAGTAATCTTATTCATCAATGTTGACTTTCCAACATTTGGAAATCCAGCGATTGCAACAGTAAACATCTCTATAAATGTGGGTAACTGATTCATAAATTTTCTTGTATTTTCCAATATTGCAAAATTATCCTTATTTTTTCTAAAAAGAGAATTGATTTTACCTAAATGTTTTTTCATTATAAATCCGATAGTTTGCTGGTTTCTTGATTTTTTAATCTTAAATTCACTGTTTTGAGTCAGTTCATCAGCATAAACTATTATCCAGTTTAATCTTTTTAGAGCTTCTTCAACATCACTTACTCTAAACTCATTTGTATCAACCAGTTTTAGATATACAGGATTTAATTTTGTAAATTTTGGAAAATCAGAAATTATTTTTTTTACAGAATTTCTGATGTTTTCATTTAAGAATCTTATTTTATCAAGTTCTAAATCTTTTCTCTTATCAAGGTTTATTTCAATTGCAGACTTATCCTTTACTGCTTTGCTTGCAAAAAATCTATCATCAATTTCTTTTCTTTTTTTTGTTGCAAATTCTTCCATCATGCTTATGGCTTTATCTATGTAAAAGTTTGCAGGCTCAACTTTATTTATTTTAAACATAATATTAGAAGTAATACAGAATTAATAAAACTTGTTAAATTCATCTTTTTTTTATAACCATTTTAAAGTAAACAATAATTTATCAATTTTTTACAAAACATTTTCCCTTTTTATAAATAAACAGTATTGTTTAATAAATTATAACTATTTTATGTATATTATAGAAAAATATTTAAAGAAAGTTTTTGTTCTACTAATATGGTTAATTTTAGTGAAACCCCTTTAATGGAGGTCACATTAAGAAGATATGAAATACCTCATAATTTGGAACAGCGTGATACGCTAAAAAAGATATGCTTATCTCTAGGTTTGTTACAGCCAGGAGATTCCAGAGATATAATAGTTGACATACTCTATATTCTTGAAAAATCCAAAAACGACCTAAAGGAACTTTCTGCAACAGAAATAAAAGATCAGTTGCTTGACATAAGAAAGCAGTATGGATTATCTATAAATGGAACCGCTGATTCAAACATAAGAAGGCAGTTAAAAAGGTTAAGGGATGTTTTTCTTGTTGAAAAGGTTAAAAATAATTACAGGATATTAGAGTTTATGAGTCTTGAAGATATATTTAAAGAAAAGATAAAAAAGATATTGCTTGATGCAATAATAAAAAGGAATGATGAGTACTTTGACTATTATAAAAAATTTGAACCTAAGAAAAATGAACAATAAATATATATTGATTTTAATGATAAGCTTGCTCTTTTTTTCAGGATGCAGTTTTTCTGATTTGAGTGGAAGTGACACCAAAACAAGTGGTTGGAGCTCTAGTTCTGGAGAAAAAGTTGATAAATATTCAGGTGTTGAGCTTACATTTAGCGAGAACAATCCTCCATCAACAGTTTATAAAGGACAAAAATTCAATTTTGGGTTTATATGGCAAAATAATCATGATACAGATATAGAAGGACTTTCTCTAAAAGTAAGTGGTTTTGATAAAAGTTACGTAAATGGGCTTGATTATTCATATTCTATTCCAAAAATATCAAAGGCAACTGAGAATTCAGGCAAAGGAGTTCTTGCTGATTTTGTAATAACAGATGTAAGTATAGAAGATTTTGAAAAACAATACTTATTTAATGCAAAATTTCAATACTGTTATAAGGCAAGTACAAGATATGTAAAACAGATATGTATTCCCTCACAGAAAACAAACAAATGTGATTCTGAATCAGATTCATATCAATATGAAAATGGAGTTTTGGGCGTATCCATAAAAGATATAGTAAATCACGATTCAAGTATAAGAATTATACTAGAAATATCAAACAAGAATTCAGGTAAAGTAAGAGATGAATGTTTTTTAGAAAAATATGCTCCAAGTTTTGAAATTGAAGCAGTTTTAGGTTCTCAGAGTGGTACATGTTCTATGCAGTCTGAGAAACTACAATTTATAAATAATAAGGCTGTTGTTTATTGCGATTTTTCAAGAAGCAATGAAGAATCGTACAACTCACAATTAGAAGTAAAACTGTCATATCTATATGAAAAAGAAATCATAAAAAAAATCACTGCTAAAGATTTTAACAATTAATTAAACACTTTTTTCATATAATAATTTTTTCATAATTTAGAGTTATAGCAAAAATATATATATTCATATTTTACATTAATAATTATGCGATTTAAAAAGACAATATTTATAATGCTTATTTTTTTATGCCTTGTAGAATTTATTAATGTTTTTGCATTACAAGTTGTTAGTGAAGGCAAAACACAACAAACATCACCACAAACAGATATAACAAAAGGTTTAATTGCAACATTTAATGAAGAAGTTTCAATTGGAAAATTAAAAGGCAAAGCGTTTCAAACAGAGAATAGATATGATTTTTTACTTATAATGCAAAAAATAAAAGGAACAAATTCACAAGTTACGTATTCTGGTTCAACTAAAAACAGTAAAGATGTCCAAAAAACATATGATAGTATAATACAAGATTATAAAACAAATCCTCTTGCTGAATTTTCCTCAAATGAAAAACAAATTTTATCATCATCAGGAATTCTAAGAGATAGCTCTGTATATTTAAAAGCTATAGAACAAATTCAGACTTGTAGTGATAAAGATGAATGTAAAAAATACGATCAGATAATAAATGAAATTCCATCAGAACAGATGTTTGAAGTATATTCTGGATTAAGTCCAGAAAATTTAGAATATATAAATCAAAAAATAACACAGGCAGAATGTTCAAATGAATGGTTTACAGGCCTATGCAA